>ODAJ012190064.1_pt1 | contig 81132 bp, 84 predicted proteins | sample 1539241 | NCBI WGS metagenome assembly ODAJ01 (sample SAMN02144231, study PRJEB22623) | gut metagenome | biome: sheep rumen | host: Ovis aries | place: New Zealand | reverse complement strand
GAAGTGAACTTCGCTTGCAAGCCTGCGTCAAATTTAGGCAATCTGACGAAAATCTGTGCCTCAACGCCAGTTGAGGTTGCGCATACTGATGCACAGGGGTCGTGCGGTGTTGCCTTAGGTATCATTATTTCAGCAGGAAGAGGGTCTGCATTGCAGCTTCCCGCCAGTTCTGAGCTGCCCTCAGAAACCGAGGATAGCCTTGAAATCGGCAGCGATAGTCTCTTCCTGAGCCTTTGCAGCTTCGCGGGTATCACCGATAGTGGTATAGTAAGCCTTGATCTTGGGCTCTGTGCCGGAGGGACGGATGATAACGCTTGCACCGCCGTCCAGCTTATACGCGATAACATCGGACTTGGGAAGGGTCAGGGCTGTCCTGGCGCCTGTTGAGAGGTCGGTCTCCTCGGAAGCGATATAATCAGCAACTGTCTCGACCTTGAGGCCGCCGATAGACTTCGGGGGCTCAGCTCTGAGGCCTGCCATGATCTCCTTCATCCTCTCCATACCGCTTGCGCCCTCGCACTGGAAGGAAGACTGGGTGTGGACATAATTGCCGTACTGCTTATACATCTCTTCTCTGGCCTGGAGGAGCGAAACGCCCTTGGTGCGGTAGAAGGCTGCCATCTCGCAGATAAGCATTGAAGCAACTACAGCGTCCTTATCTCTTACGTATGAGCCGGCAAGATAGCCATAGCTCTCCTCGAAGCCGAATATATAGCGGCCGGCCTCGTTATCCTTTTCCAGGAATCCGATCTGCTCGCCGATGAACTTGAAACCTGTGAGAACTTCTCTGAGCTCGACGCCGTATTCGGCAGCGATCTTCTTGCAGATATCTGTTGTAACGATAGTTTTGACGGCGACGGGAGCCTTTGGCATAGTGCCGAGAGCGGTTCTCTCCTGGCAGATATATTTAAGGAGCAGAGCGCCGACTTCGTTGCCCGAGAAGAGGACATAATTCCCATCCGGGTCGGGAACGGCGATACCGACTCTGTCGCAGTCCGGGTCGGTAGCAAGGAGAAGGTCGGGCTTAACGGTATTGCAGAGCTCCAGACCCTTTGCGAGGGCTTCCTTGATCTCCGGGTTCGGGAAGGGGCAGGTGGGGAAATTGCCGTCCGGCAGCTCCTGCTCGGGGACTACTGTTACTTCCTTGATGCCGATCCTTTTCAGGATAGCTCTTACGGGCTTGTTGCCTGTGCCGTTGAGAGGAGTATATACCACCTTGAGGCCGCTCTCGGCAACGAGATCGGTATGGATCCCCTGCTCTGCGACCTTATCAAGATACTTGTCGATCACTTCCTGCTTGATGTATTCGATCCTGCCGTCCTTGAGAGCCTCATCGAAGCTGACGTACTTAGCGCCGCCGAACATCTCGACGCTCTCTATCTTTTCGGTAACGGCATTGGCGGCATCGAGTGTCAACTGGCATCCGTCCTCGCCGTAGACCTTATAGCCGTTATACTTTGCGGGGTTATGGGAGGCGGTAACCATGATGCCCGCCTGACAGCCCAGCTCTCTTACTGCCCAGGAGAGGCAGGGGGTAGGCATGAGCTCGGAATAGATATAAGCCTTGATGCCGTTGGCTGCAAGGACAGCAGCGGCTTCTCTGGCGAAGACATCGGACTTTATACGGGAGTCATAGCTGATAGCGACAGCAGCGTTACTGAACGCTTCATTAACATAATCCGCGAGGCCCTGAGTAGCGCGTCTGATGGTATAGACATTGAGCCTGTATGTGCCTGCGCCGATAACGCCGCGGAGGCCGCCTGTACCAAATTCGAGATCACGGTAGAATCTGTCGATGATAGCATCGTTATCGCCCTCGATAGAACGGAGCTCGGCCCCGAGATCAGGGTCATCGACTGCTTTTTCGCACCAGAGCTTATAGAGTTCGGTTTCTGTCATAAGATCACCTCATATAAAATATTTCCCGATCAGTATTCTGATAGCAGCCGGGATAAGCGTGATAACGGAAGAGCAAAATGCTCTGCCTTACCTTTTAATTATATCATATTTTCGGTAATAAGCAAGAGCAAATTTATAAATTTTTATCATTTCTTCGGCTCTGATACAGCAATCGTTTTCGTGAAAGAGGACTTTGTGAAAGAGCAACAAAGAGCCGCCGTAACACAAAAACGGGCTCCCCTTCCGGAGAGCCCGTTCTTGTCAGGCTGCGTTTTCGGCGATGCTTAGTTTCTGCCCTGCTGCTTGTAGGAATCGATCATCTTCTTGGTGATCTGTCCGGAACGCCGGGCGTATCTCTCCCCTGCCCGGACGTAGGAAAAATCGGTGGAAAGGCCGGTTTTCAGCTTTATTTCCAGCTTCATGGAGTTCTTGTTGATCGGGACGACGTCTATCCTGTCGATGATGGTGCGGGCAAGCTCGTCCACCTGCTCTCGAGTCATATCCCCCTCGGGGCTGTACATCGTTTTGAAGTACTGCTCGATCTTTGCAAGCTCGGAGGCGTAGTCCGACTTCTCCGCAGCAACTGCTTCGAGGGAGTGGATGTCCTCCTCCAGCTGTGAGATAAGGACATTGGCGCTGTCGTTGCGGGACTTGAACTCCTGCTTGGAGATCATTTCCTCGGTATAGAGGTCAAGGAGCTTTTCTCGCTTGGCTTTTTCCTTATCCAGCTTGACTTTGAGCTCGTTGATCTGCCGCTGGGTATTGACCTCGGTGTTGGTCTCTTTATAGATGCGCAGGAACTCCGCAACGTATTCCTCGATGTTCCCGGCCACCAGCTTGAAGTGGTCGGAGAGCATTTTGTAGAGGTCATCCTCCATTATCGCGAAGGAAGAGCAGGCTCTGGCTACGGAGCGTTTCTTCTCGGAGCAAATCCACTGATAGACCGGCTTATGCTGCGAGACAGAGTTGGAATAGCTTGTGCGCCAATAGGGTACATCGTGGGCGCGGCACCATATCTTGCCTGTAAAGACGCTCTTGTCCTTGAACGAGCGGGTGCGGCTCTTGATCTCGCCGCTGCGCTCCCGGAAGATCGCGTTGGCTCTCTCCCAAAGCTCCTCGGTGACGATAGCCGGAACGCTCTCGCCTGTTTCGTCCTTATAGAGCACCCATTCGTCCTCCGGCAGAAAGCGCTGCTCGCGGGTGCGGTGGTCGATGACCTTGACCTTATTGCCGCAGTACCAGCCCTTATATTTCGGGTTCTGGATGATGCCGTTGATCGTGTTGTGGTGTATACGTGTCCCCTCTCGGCCGCGGTAGCCCTTGTCATAGAGGATCTTCTCGATCTTTCGGGAGCTGTACTGACCGGTGGAATAGAGCTCGAAGATCAGCCGCACCATTTCGGCCTCCGGCTCGTTGATGACGAGGCGGCCGTCTTCCTTATCGTAGCCGAAGATGCGGTTATTGCCAAGCACCTTCCCGCTCTCGATAGAGCGCTTATGTCCCCAGCGGACACGCTCGGAGAGCTTGCGGACCTCATCGGTGGCGATAGCGAGCATTATGGTCAGGCGCAGCTCGGCATCGGTGTCAATGGTGCAGAGGTTGTCGTTCTGAAAGAACACTCCGACCCCTGACCGCAGCAGTTCACGGGTGACGATCAGGCCATCCACCGTATTGCGTGCAAAGCGGCTGACCTCCTTGGTGAGGACGAGATCAAATGCTCCCGCTTTGCCGTCATCAATCATTCGCTGAAAGTTGGGACGGTTGGACGCCGCCTCGCCGCGGATGCGGTCAACGTAGCCGTCGATATACGTCCAGCGGGGGTTGTTTTTTATAAGCTCTGAAAAGTACATTATCTGATTTTCAAGGGAGTTCTCCTGCTCGTCCTTTTTCGATGACACACGGGCGTAGAATGTGACCCGGAGATCGAGGTCAAAGATAGTCTTGCGCTCTTCTTTCATGCGGCGGGCGGTCTCATATATATCCATAGGCGTGCCTCGCTTTCGTTGTTATGATATGATTATACCATACCGGTGTTGGTTTGTCAAGTTGAAATGAGCCGCCCGACGGAGACGGCTCGAGGACTCGCTGAGAGGGGTGGTTCAGCTACGAAGAGCATTGATAGCAGAGATCATTTTGTTGCAACGAGAGAGATCGATGAGGCCTTCCCTATACAGGATGAAAACCCAGGCGGTGAGGGTCTGTTTTTTGAGGTCGAGTTGAGGGTCAACTGTAATTGCTTTCATGGGGATGTGCCTCCTTTCTGTATATTGATCAGGTTGTGTTTGTTTCCGGAGAAGGTGTGTCGCTGTTTCCGAAGTCGGGGACGTGATTCATAGCATAGTCCCACCATTTGTCGAGGTCATAGGAGGGTTTGCTATTTTCCGCTTTTTTTCTGTCTTCAGCAATCCACTCTATCAACGTTTTGGCTGTGTCCCGATATCTTCTCTTGTACTTTAATTGCCACATCGCCATGTGGACGAGATACGGACGCACAGTTTCTAAGCCGAAATCGTTTAAAACAGATTCAAGGTCTTTTTGATCGATCGAAAGACCGACCTTCCGGCAGGATTCTTCGTCAGGTCGCTCACCAATCGCTCTCTCGATCGCAGCTATATCAATATCTGTATCTAGGTCTGCTTCGCCGTCTTTCTCGAAAGCGATATCGTTCTCTCTTTCGGTTTCCGACGAGTAACGACCGCCGACGGTCTTATGGTGCGCTTTTTTCCCGTTCAACGAATTAGTGCGGCATTTACTTTCATATTTAGCACCGTCGCGATCTATGGACCGGCATATACCGCGGTACACAACCTTCGCTTCGCCATCAAGAGGGACTTTTTCGCCCCTTTTTGCAAAAGCAAAAACCGCCTTGAACACTTTGCCGGCATCCTCGTCCGACAGTTCAAAAACATCTTCTTCGGTGTCTTTGTAGATAAGGAAAGAAGGATTATCGGAATGATAATTATATTGTTTTGACATTGCCTGTTTCACCTCCTTTCTGTGCTTAGATGATATTGCGTTTTGTTGTTCCTCTCTTTACATTTTAATAATACCACATCTCAACCATAATTACGACCCAATTCAAATTGTACCTTTTCTCTTGACTGAGTGTAACAATCTTGCTTTTGCTGATACTTCCAATGAGCAGAATACTACGAGGTTAGGAATATGCTGTGTAATGAGCGGCACAGTTGATCTGAATATCTGCGTAGCTACCCTTCTTACGCATACTTATAATGGCGCACTTGTAATAATTCAAATTGTACTATTGGTTTTTTCAATTGTTTCTTTGAAATAGTTTTTTAGGCTGGCAAAGAAAACAGTCTGCTCAAAAACGAACAGACTGTTGAAGTTCAATCAATAACTTGTGTCGCAGGAGCATATTGATTCCTATCAATTACGCTTGCCTTTGATAATAATTTCCATATCAATTCGTACGGTGCGGAATAGTATGTAAATAAAGCATGCTGCAGCACTGCATCTTTAATCTCGTGCACATTGAACCCATATCCAGCCGATGATAGTATTGATATACTGTCAATGGGTTGGATACCAATTGCCAAGCATAGAATAATCAATGTTGTTTTGCTGCATGATTTTCCAGCCATAATATTATTGATCTGATTTTTTGATTTTCCTATAAGATCCGCAAGAGAATTATAAGATAATTGCTTTCGTTCTTTCCATCCAATAACTTGGATATTTTTATAACAGCGCTTTAGCTGCACATTAAATGGTTCTACAAGCCTCGATACGGATTCAGATTGAATATGCTGTATATACAATGAGAGCTCCGGCGTTGACATAGTTAATATTTGATTTAATTCCAAAACAGAATTCATAGTTATCACCTTAAAAAAGCACGCACTTAAGAAAGCCCCTGAAAAGCATTCTGTCAAAATTTTCCAAGAGCATGCGCTTTATGTCCAAAATTCTGCAGAATTCTGTGAAACAAGCTTATAATACCATTCGTTTTATCTCCCACAAAGGCAAAGTTTGCCCTAAAAAGAAAATCTTTTGTAAATAAGTTTGGCCAAATTAACATTTACGGCGGCATAAAAAAACACCCCTTATTTACTGAAGAGGTGTGAAAAAAAAAAAGCACCTGCAAGAGGTGCTTTGGATTTATAAATAAATCAGCGCTTTAAGCTCGGAAGATACCTTTCTCCTGTTTTTGATGAGTCCAAATGCGGCTCTGTATAAAGGTAGGAGTGGCAGCAATACCTTATATCTATAGAATATCGGGTACCGCTTTTTTATCACCGCTGCCGGCGGGATCAATCGCTCCTTGATATATCTTGCCTTGCTGCCGCCGTTTTTTTTCAGGATGTTAGAGATCGAGTTCTTAGTATTCCCGTATGTACCGGAAAAGATATAATAATCAAGGAGTTCTTTCTCGCGGTCGGTCATTTTTATGCCGTCGAACAGCTTGATCGTAAGCTCCCTGCTTTCACGCTCATAGTCAAGCATACCGAGTTTGACCAGCTCGGCTCTGATATAATCCCAGTCAAGATCGTTTCCATATTTTTTATCGAAAACATAATTGTCCACAAGATTACGCAGACCTGTACCGGAAGACGTAAAATGCTTGTATTCATGTGCTTTGATATACAGATAAAAATCCTCTTTGGTAAAGCTGCGGCGGAAACTGCTTGTGCTGTCTGAGATCAGCCTCTTGTCAATGTCTTTGAAGTAGCAATACCGCTTGTCAGTGTCATCTTTTTCAAAAAGTGAAATATGCATCTGGAAATTGCAGACCGGCTTCTTGAAATATACATCATGCTTGCTCTTGTTATAGGTCTTCACATAAAAGCCGCAAGACAGCATAATATCCTTTATATCCTTCTGCCGAGTTCTGTCAATTAAAATATCATGATCCGCCATCTGCCGCATACCGAAAGCGGGATAATACTCCTTGAGGATTATGCCTTTCAGTGGCAAATACCATATCCCGGCTTTTTCAAACTCTGAAAAAATACACTCACGTTCGGAATCGAGAATAATAGTTTTTCTTATCGCCCTGTTCTTCTCTTCCTCGAAGTCCTTGTCATATATCCCTGCCGACTCCAGAGCATACGCTGCGATAGTCGTCAGCGAATGAGCTTTCGCTACGTCAAAAACGCTCGACAAATCCATCTTGTCGAGCGTTTCTTTTGCAGGGATCTTATTGTTGAGCACACATCTAATGAGGTATATCAGGTAGTATGCTGATTGTTTGTAGATATATTTGTCCATTTAGAGTTCCTATCAATCTCTCCGGAACAGATCTCTCGTGTAGACCTTATCTTTTACATCATCAAGGCAGCTGTCATATCTGTTTGCAATGATAGCGTGGCTTCTCTTCTTGAACTCAGCAAGGTCATTTACGACCTTGCTGCCGAAGAATGTGCTGCCGTTTTCAAGGGTCGGCTCATAGACGATAACGATAGCGCCTTTGGCCTTGATACGTTTCATTACGCCCTGAATGGAGCTCTGACGGAAATTGTCGCTGTTGGATTTCATTGTCAGACGGTAAACGCCGATAACACATTCCTTTTCATCCGCAGCGCTGTAATCTCCACGGTTGTAATAGTCATAGTACCCTGCCATGTGAAGCACTCGATCCGCGATAAAATCCTTGCGGGTACGGTTGGACTGGACGATAGCCGTCATCATATCCTGCGGGACATCGGCATAATTTGCAAGGAGCTGCTTGGTATCCTTGGGCAGACAATAGCCGCCGTAGCCGAAGCTGGGATTGTTGTAATGGTTGCCGATACGCGGATCAAGACACACACCGTTGATGATAGCCTGTGTGTCGAGGCCCTTCATTTCGGCATAGGTATCCAGCTCGTTGAAATAGCTGACGCGGAGAGCAAGATATGTATTAGCAAAGAGCTTGACTGCCTCTGCCTCGGTGAAGCCCATAAACAGCGTGTTGATATTTTCCTTGATAGCGCCCTGCTGTAAGAGCTCCGCAAACTTATGGGCAGCATCCACCAGCTTTTCATCGTCAAGGTCAGTTCCCACGATGATACGGCTGGGGTAGAGGTTGTCGTACAGAGCCTTGCTCTCACGGAGGAACTCAGGGCTGAAAATGATGTTCTTAGTGCCGAATTTCTCGCGGACGCTCTTTGTGTAGCCAACGGGGATAGTCGATTTGATGACCATTATCGCGTTGGGGTTGACTTTGAGCACAAGCTCAATAACCGCCTCGACTGCGCTGCAATCGAAGAAGTTTTTCTTCGGATCGTAGTTTGTCGGCGCTGCGATGATGACAAAATCGGCGTCCTTGTATGCGCTCTCGCCGTCGAGGGTCGCTGTCAGATCAAGCTCCTTTTCGGCAAGATATTTCTCAATGTATTCGTCCTGAATGGGCGATTTTTTATTGTTGATAAGCTCCACCTTTTCAGGGATTATATCAACGGCTGTGACCTTATTGTGCTGTGAGAGCAATACTGCCAACGAAAGGCCGACATAGCCGGTGCCTGCGACTGCGATTTTCATAAATCTACACATCTCCCATTTTTTCTGATGAATTCTTGCCATTCTATTGCCTTGCGATGACAAGATAAATAATGCTCCGAAAACCATACCCGTAAGCTCCAAGAGCGCATTTGCCTTTGGGGGTGTATTTTATAGACATCATATCTCCGAAGTATTACTTTCCAATTAGCGCTTTCAGTTTGGTTTTGCAGATCAAGACCTCAAAACAGGATAGGATCGCCAATGTGAATATCAAAATCGGCATCTTGGCAACTATCCCTTTAATGCCTATCATATCCATTCCCTTGGTCACTGCAAGGATAACAATTTGGTTAAAGCATAAATAAACGATAGAATTCCTGCCAATTTCCTTCAGCCAGCCCGACACCCTTGAAAGTATCCTCCTGCCAGATAGCAGCTTCTCTGTATATCTTGATATATTCCAGCCTGCAGCGATAGCTCCAAGTGCATTGATCCAAAAGGTAATATACCAGCTATAATTCCCCGTTCGCATATTGATCGTCGGGCATATAATGATCGAGATGCTGACCACTGCTCCAATTGTCAAAGTTTGCCATGGCTTCAGATCCATGATCCTTTCTGCCTTGGAGCCTTTTGTCATTCTCGCAATATGAAATAATCCAATACCCACGAATGCTGAATCCAAAGCCAACGGAAGACGAAAAGTCATTAATGTCGGAACGAGCATACCTGTACATGAGATGAATATTACTGCTACATGAAGTTTCCAATTGCAGCCCAAAACCCAATCCAAAAGGATATAAATTAATTCAACAAAAAAGAGTGCTGTCAGGAACCACATTGCTCCCGGGATAGGCGAAATACCAAAAGTACCGTTTTCAATCGGTATTTTATAAGTATTCTCGGTGAATATATACTGCAAGGTCTGCAATGATCTGTACTCAGACACAAATATCATAAGGATAGCCCATAGAAAGATCTCCCAAAACACATAGGGAAGCAAAAGGCTGCGAACCTTTTTTGCGATCTGCGTGCCAATACTCTCTTTAGTTTTGAAAAACCACCCTGACACGAAGAAAAACATTGGCATATGAAAAGCGTGTATCCATTTATCAAAATAACTGCCAAACTTGATATGCCCCATGATCATCAGAATGATACCAAAAGCTCGGAATATATCAAGATATTCAATACGCCCTGTTTTGTAACTCTTTTCTTCCATATCTTTATCCTCTGGATCACTTAAACCGATATTTTATCCGCAGCATTTTCAATCCCTCGTTGACAAGCACAGGATTCTTTCTGATTTTGATCATATATACTGATGCAAGTAATACATACAGCAGTCCTCCGCACACTATCTGTACCGCCATCGTTACAACTGCACTGGAGCTTATATATGACAAAGACTCCACTGCAAAGAACATAATAGCTCCTATCATGCAAAAACTGATCCCATTCGTAAGATAATCCTTCAGATTGATTTCCTTTCTGCACAAGAAGAACTGAATGAAACAAACAGAAAACTCAGCTGCAAGTGTACCTATGATAGCACCAACGCCATTTAGCTTAGGTATTAATATAGCATTAAGGATAAGATTTACAATTGCACCGACGGTCAATGAAATGATATATATTTTATCTTTACCGGTAGGAATAATATACTGAGTTCTTAAAGCACCAGCCCATCCCTTAAAAATAATAACAGGACTTAACAACAATATAAAAAATCCGCAGCGTGTAAAATCTTTACCGTAAAACCAAGGTGCAAATATATCCGAGACACCGGCAATTCCGAACGCCATTGCTGCAGCCATAAACATTGCGAACATCATAACCGAGTCCATTAAAAACTTGATCTTTTCAGATCTATCGTTCTTGGAAAAAAGATTAGACATTCGAGGCATCACAACGTTGTCTAAAGCAAGAATAAGCGTCGTTGGTATAGTAACAATACTCTCTGCATTAGTATAGAAGCCAACTTCTTCATCAACGCTCATCCACCCCAGCATGATCCTGTCCATCAGGTTATAAATGCTTACTGCTATCACAGGCCAGAATAAGACCAAATTTGGTTTTATATGCTTTTTGATCCCTGCCATCGTTGGGCGAACTATGTCTATATGTTTTAATACAAACGGCCATACAGCCAGCACAGAAATAATATGTGAAAGTGATATTATCAATGCATATAACCATAAGTCATCACGACTGTTTACAAAACAGAAAACGCAGATCGCCGAAGCGATCTTTATTATGCTGCTTCTGATCGTTGTCAATTTAAAATTCTCCATGCCAAAGCAGCACCAGTTGATATCAAACATACCTCCAAGAATATAAATTCCCTGCATGAGATAAATGAGCTGGTTCTCTTTAGCTAAAAACAAGCAGAAGCACAAGTACAGCAGATTAAAGATTATTGCCAAAAACATTTGAAATGAATAGATCTCCCAAAAGGTATTGCTCATTTCCTTTTTGTCGTCGTGTACTCTTGCAATAGCGCGGTTTCCGTAATTGTTTACGCCTAACATAGCAAACAGCATGAAATACCGTGCAAGCGCAAATGTTTTGGAGTAAATACCGGTATTTGCTGCCCCTAAAACTCGCGCTATATACGGCGCTGTTATAAGCGGTAATATTATAGCCAGTATCTGATAACAGATGCTGAACATAAAATTCTTTTTTAGTCCAGGTTTCTTAGCCATATTTCCCCTCAACCGTGTTTTGGTGTTATATTATACTTTAAAATTGAGTTTACTTCGCCTAAATACAAATCTTTTTTGACGAACATGGAAAACCAAATAAGCGTAAAAAAATGATAGAACAAACCTCATCTGAAAGAACTGAAAACGAACCATAGACATATATAAGCTAAAGAAAAGAAGAACATAGATGACTATGGAATACATATCTCTTTTCTTTAAAAATCTATGATATATATGCATTGATATAAGTCCAAACAAAAAGCTCAAAAGTATATTTCCTACCCAACCTCCGTCTAAGTAAAAATAGTAAAAAGGCGTAAGGAATGCGTTGTATGTCTTTCCCTGACCTATAAAAACGCGCTCTTGTGTATATTCTACTAATTGGGACATAGAATCTCGTATATTTGATAATAATTCCGAATGCAGAACAACATTACAGAGAGTTATCGGTGCATGAAAAAAACCATAAACACTTGTAAATCCAACAACAGATACCGGCATATATTGCAACTTGACTGATAAATGTGGAATACACCCGACCAAATACCCATAAAACAAGCTGATAATCGAATCGGAACCACGTCCGACTGAGATATAATTAAATGCCCAAACAAGAATGCCGGCAACTATTATGATAATAAGCTTAGTTTTTCGGCTGAGTTTCACTTTTTTTCCGCGCATAATATAAACTACAACAAAAAAAACAATAGCTTCAACCAAAAAAGATCGCTTTCCGGAAATAAGTGTAAACAGACCAAGATTAGAAAATATTATAATTGCACACCATTTTTTCAATGGAATTTTGCTTCTATTATCACACTGCGAAAATACAGCTAATGCTGCCAAAGACATATGCATTACAGGCCAAATGATCCATGAAACGAAACTCCTGCTAAATGAAGAAGCACCAAGTATTCCTTCTTCATCAACAACATTATACATCTTGTGAATATATGCAAAATTACTGCCTGAAATAAGCGAAATGATAACGCTGAAACCAAAACCTACAAGGAACACAAATGAAATAACATTCAGCACAAGAAGAATATCGTATCGAATCGTTACTGAATTAGATTCAATTGAAGGGATTACACTATTCTTTTTGGTTTTTAAAAAAAACGTTGTTGAAAAAAAAGCTCCCAAAGAAAACATTCCGGTTCCGGAAATGATAAGCAATAAAGCATCGGAAGAAGCGGGGAACAAATTATATAAAGGCAAACTATACAGCAAAAGAATAAATCCCCACAAGCCGCAAAAAACAGTAATAGGATTAATAATACATTTATATAAAAATCTGCCAAGCAGCGCAAATGCAAGGAATGTACCTGCTGAAACTATAACAATAGTATTCATTTATCCCTCTCTTTTCTATCAGTCTTCAAAATCAAACGCTTTAGATAGAGTTTAATACTTGTCATGGTATATCCTGCATACGGGAGGACATATTATGCTGCCATACCTCTATATAATAATGTGATATTGCAAAAAACAAATATCATATTTCAAACGATGATTTTTGTGGAAGCAAGGAATGCAGAGCTTTATTTACAATATCTTTTATTCTTTCAAAATCGTTGTCATTAATGATAGTATCATTAATACACATCATCTTATACTTCTTGCTCCTGATATCTTTTGCCGCACTTTTGGCATCATCAATATAATGAATTGAATAGTATTTTCCATATTTCACACTTCTCGGAGTGAACTTTCCGGTAACATACTGCCAATATGTAAACAAAAAGTGATTCGGATCTGCAATGTCTCTGAACTTATGTGAGGATGCTGCACTTAACAGCTCAGGCTCTTTTTTCCATACTTCTTCATATGTGGATTTCAGATATCCATATGGCAAATGAAAGTTTCTGAAACAGATAAAATGTGGATATGGAAGCATAGTAATTGTTCTGAACAATTCACTTCGGTACTTTAAATTGATCCACTTTCCAAGATCACTCTTTATTACTTTCCTGATCTTGAAATGCTTATTTATCACACCGGTATCAACGTATGGTGCAAAATACATTTTCACACTGTTGTTCAAGTTGAACGCCTGAGCGGACAATACAGCTGCATCACACGGCAAGCCGTTTTTAAAGAAGAAATCCGGTTCAACAGCTCCTGTAAGAAACATATCATCATTAAAGTATACAAACTGCTCTGCCAAGTCAGGTATCCTGTGAAGATTCATGTCAATACATCTGCTGCTGAAAGTAGGCAGCCACTCTTGAGGCAGATAGTCTTTATGGTTTACAATATGGATCTTAGGGTGCTTGGTGTTCAGCCATTCAGGCAGATGCCCCCATGTAACGACATGGACCTTTCTTACCCAAGGAGCGAATTTATCTATACTTCTAAAAAAATACCGAAGATTATCCCACTCTCTATACCTGTTTTTGTTTACATCAGATGTGGATCCCGGGGTATATTTACTTTTTTCCTTTTGCCATTCTATATCATTAGAATCTAAATAAGTAAGTACGAAATCAATGTCAGCCATAGATCATTTCCTCCAATAATCTGATCAATACCGCCCGCCTGTAAATACAGAGAATGTTTTGGGCAGCAATCGTTTCCAAACTAATATTACTATTACGCATAGAGCAATAATCAGGAACGGTACTATTAGAAAAGCAGCAGTAGCTAAAGGTACAGATATATGTTTCATAGCAAGTAGCCGCATCGTTGTAGTCATTGGATATTCATGTAATAAGTAAATAGGGAAGCTGAAGGGAATCGCAATTTTTGCAATTTTTCTGATATTATTTTCAACAGCGAGCATCTCTGATATTGTTATGATAAATATCGCCATAAGCAAAACTGATATTTTCCAGGCTAATTCCCCTTCAAAAACAATAGGAATTGCAAATCCAACAACAAACAGACCTATAATGTAAAAATTGTTTGTTATAACAGGGATACTTTTTTTGAAACCAAAATACATTCCGACTATAAAGAAAGGTATCGAGTACCGTATTATCTGAGGTATTGGCAGGAAATATACAACTGCCATTGCGGGTAATAATATGTACCCGGGGATTTTTTTTACAACCGGAACAAGTATGACCGAGGCTATATTAAGAACCAGCAATTCTCTTACAAACCACAGTGGTCCATAGAAGGACGGAGCTATTACAAACGGGATACCAAATAAATGCATAATCCAATCATTTGCAGTAAACTCTTTGAAGTTGTCAAAAAAACTCGGCAGTGCCAATGCACCGACACAGCTGATTATTGCGTATAATGCTGTAAACAGCAAATATGGGATCACCAAACTCTTGACCTTTTTCTTGATGTTTTTCTTATAATCCCAATTGCCTTTAAACGTCAGAAAGTATCCTGACAGCAAGAAAAACACCGGGACTCCACAGGAAGCAAACGCATGAAAGCCTCTTAAATAAAACACCGTGGAATTATCTACATTCATATATTTAAACAGCTTGTATGAATGTGTGAGAACAACACTGAATGTAGCAATTATTTTTGCCAGTGTTGCACCGTCTGATGATAGGCTGGTATAACTAATTTTTGCATCCATTATCTTAACGTCACCTCTGCTTTGCTGGTAAATCAACTATTCGCAGTTTTAGACGAACAGCATGATCAACTGCATTCGACTTTATTCCGCAATTGTGTTTTCAGTCAGGACAGTCAATGTTTCTCTTATTCCTGTTTGCAGATCATACTTCCCGAACCAACCCAGCTTTTTGATCTTCTCAGTATTTAAAACACAATTCTGCGGTTTGGAAAAACCTTTGCTTTCGATCTCGTCCGGAAGCTCAAACACTACTTCAGTCCCGGCTTGATCTGCTATTGTCTTAGCCAGTTCGGCAATAGATGCGATTGAGTTTTCATTTGCTACGTTATATGCTTCTCCTGATTTTCCCTTATAGAGTATGGCAAACAAAGCACTTACAGCATCCATAACATAGCAATAGGATCGAACCTGTTCACCTTTGCTTTTCAGGACTATGTTTTCACCAGCAAGAGCATTGCGAATGAATTGAGCGTGGGCTTTACTGTCATCGCTTTTCATTGTCGGCCCATATATACTTGACAGTCTTGCAATAACACAATCAACATTGTACTCATCAGCATATGACTTAAAAAGCATCTCTGCAGTCCGTTTGCTTTCCGGATAGCACGAGCGGATCATATTTAAATCTATGATTCCGTAATGAGTCTCATCATATATATCTTGTTCGAGCTTTCCATACACTTCGAAAGAAGATGTTAACAATACTCGAGTATTGTTTCTCTTGCAATACTCAAGGACATTTATTGCCCCTTTGATATTAGTTATTATTGTTTCCGCAGGATAAAGCGCATAGCTCCTCGGATCGGCATTACTTGCTGCATGGATAACATGATCCAAACCATCTACTGTTATGGGTTCAGTCACATCCTGAACAACAAAATGCAGATTATCGTTTTTTCCAAATCTGTTTAACATCTTTTCTTCGCTCCTTCCCAGAGCAAAGATCTCATATTCTTTACCAAACGAAGCATTAGCAGCTAATAACACATCAATGATACAGGAACCGATCAGGCCTGTTGAACCAGTTACCAGTATTCTTCCGCCTTTGGTGCTGATCTCGGCTGCTACAGCATTTATTGCGGTCTTATATGTCATACAATCTTTGATCATCAGTGCAGCCACTCATCCTTCTTAGCGTTAAGCAAAGCTTTAAAGATTTCGATATCCTCAGTGGTCGTCAGTTTAAGGTTCTTCTCAGAGCCGCGTGACATATACAACTTCCTTCCAAGTTCAATATACAGCGTGCATGATGCAACTGAATTGGTTATACCTTTACTCAATGCCTCTTTGTGGGCTTCAACGATCTCGTTCAAAAAGAACGCCTGAGGAGTCTGAGTGATCTTAAGATTATCCCGCGGCACCTGTTCCGTGGTAGAAAGTGAATCATAAGTTTTCAGCATGGCGGCAGTACAAGGAACGACTGTGATCGCATTTCCGTGTTCTCTGCAAACTTTGATATTGTCGGTGATGATCTCCTGACTGACCATTGGTCTGATAGCATCGTGGATGAGTACGATGTCATCATCACTGTGATGTCGTTCAGCAATATCATATAACCCATTTCTAATGGAATCTTGCCCGTTCTTTCCGCCGCTTACTACATTTTCAAGTTTTGCTATACCAAACTGCTTTGCATATGCTTTTAAGGCTCCTTGCCATTCATCAACACATACTATCTCGATAGCATCAATATCCGGGTGTTTCTGAAAAGCCTCCATAGTATACACGATCACCGGCTTATCATACACATTAAGAAACTGTTTGGGTATATCCTGCCCCATTCGGGCACCCACGCCTCCCGCTATTATCAATCCTATATTAGCCATTACTTTTTCCTTCCGTTAACAAAATACTTTTTCCCTCGATACTTCTTATAAGGAGTATTCAGATCCAAAAATACAATTCTGTGTTCCGGATGTCTTTTTTCCTCCGGAGGTAATTCCATGTAATTGCCATACCTGGCCTTCAGATACTTTTTAGCTCCTATCGGGATCGGCAATTCTGTATCCTCAAACCGTACCCATTTGACATCGTCAAACCATTCTCTTCTGAACTTCAATTTTGGAAACATGTTAAGCTCTTTTACATACTCTGCGGAATCATAATACTTGTTTGGAGCCTTTGCTATTCTCGCAAAGAAACGATACATATAATACTGGCTATTTTCAGTCCTGAAAACCCCTAGAATAATCTTAGCAGCTGTCTTTACTGTTTTACTTTTTCTGGCTGGAACCCTTCCTGCTTTAAATAGACCAGCTCCAGCTCCGCAAATCATTTGAACAATTTCTCCTATTCTTGATTTAGCACAAGCTGAACACACACCAACATCTACAGCAAGTCCTTGATTTACATCATAGTTTACCGTGGAATCAGTAATATATGTCGTATTATTATCTCTTATAGAAGCAGATAATGTATGGTCGTTGTGTCCTTTACTCTGTTCCCAAAAGGTAAAACGCTCCTTATCAGCATATTTTCTCCAAACCACTTTAAACTTTTCGTACTCCTTAGGTGTAAATTTTATATCCATATCATCGTCCCATGGAATAAAACCATGATTCCTTACTGCTCCCAGGCAAGAACCACCATATAAGAAAAACTTAACATTGTGTTCTTTGCACAACTCAGCGGTATATTTAACAATATTCAGGCTTTTTCTTTGCAATTCTTTAAGTTCTTTGTCAGTGAGTTTAATCAGTTCCATATTAATCATCCTTTCAGCGATGGACATATTTAAAATACCAGCAAATAATCATACCATTCTTATGCTTCACATGGAGACGACTTCTCCGGAAATCAAATCAATAAACACATCCGCACCTATTTCCTGGTCATCCAGGAATTCCTGAAATCATCAGATCATCTTCAAAGGAGAACAGTAATTCTATTGTTTCTTTATCAAAGACTTTTGATATACTAATACTTGCAGATCTGCCATATGTTTTTCCAAAGACAGGATAAGGTACTTTCTCTGCCTGGACAGTTTTGTAAAACTCATCCTTGTCCCATTCAAGAGTATGCGCAGTTGAAGCCGTGATTCTTCACCCACTTATTCATCCGAATTCTGTCAAGTAACATCTATCAGAGGTTGTAGGATGAACCGATGAATGAGGTATAATAAACCGACATCACGTTTACGAGGCACATATAGTAGTTTTAACCTCAAAAACAAACTATATCTCTGCTAACTGAATACAAGAATGAGATTTAACCCGATACCATTCCTATATAGGCTTATAGGCAAAACCACTACAATCCTGACAGTTATAGCATATTTCTCGTGATATTCTCTTCATTATATCTTCTCCATACAAAACATTTATCAATTCTAAGGAAAATGGAATGGTCGAACCTAACCCTTGTCCAGTAATGATATTCCCATCAACCACTACAGATTCATTCGTGACTTCCACTTTACCCATATGGTTCTTAAAGTCGGGATGAACTGTTGCTTTCTTCATAAGGTCTAATCCTGCCAGAATTGAAGGTGCTGCGCAAACAGCCGCGACATACTTTTCTTCAGCAAAGTTTTTACACTGTTCAATAACAATATCACTCTTACTCAGATTCTTTGTCCCCAATCTGCCGCCAGGAAGAACAATCATCTTAGCACTGTTATAATCTACATTCTCAGCCAAACAATCCGCATGGATAAGGATTTCACGAGAGGACTTTACATCTCTCCGCCCCATAATAGAAGCCATGACCACCTTTAGCCCTGAACGGCGGAGAAGATCTACAATCAGAAGCCCTTCGCATTCTTCAAAGCCGTCTGCAAGAAAAACTACCACGTCTCCATTCACTATATCCTGGCTTTTTCGCTGTTGCTCAAGAACATAGCCCTCAAAAAGCTCCAGGTCTTCTTTGCGTGTGATCTTGATATTATTCTGGCTACCCATGGCAAAGTAGATCTTCTTCCCCATAGCATACATTAGAGTAGTCGTATGAGGCTCAACAGTATCTATAATACCGGTTTCTATGGCTTCTTTATACATATCCGCCACAAATCCATAATTAAAGGCGTGTGGCGTGTTCATTATTGCAACAGTATCGCGATTGATATACTCCTCTGTATAGTTCTCCGGATCAGAAACAGAAGAGTCTATCTTCTTTTTCCCCGACAGCAGGTAGAAGTCTGTTGTTGAAATTGCGTTGCCTTTCTCCTTGCACACCCTGATGCAATCCGATATAATATCGCCTGTAATAAACGGAGATGCGCCAAAATGGATCAAGACGATATCACTCTTTTTAGCCTTATCCTCCAAATATCGGATTCCGTTCAAAACAGAGCCCTGAAAAGTATCGCCACCCTCAGTAACCCATTTCAATTTGCTGAACCCATACTTTTCTTTCATCTCCCACATATAGTCAATGTAAGGCTTTACGCAGGCAACAAGAATAGCATCTATTTCCGGATGCTTTTCAAATGCTTCGATTGTATAAGCCAGAACCGGTTTGCCAAGCACCTCAACAAACTGCTTTGGAATCTTAGCTCCTAATCGGGTTCCAACACCACCAGCTAAAATCAATGCTACGTTCATTCTTCAGTTTCCTCTGTGAATCTCCTGCGCTGTGAGGAGATCATCGACTGTATCAACTTCAGACCACTTCTTACCAGCAATATCAACGTAAGAAAGTTGGAAGTCATGGAACATGATCATCTGGACAAGGCTATCTTCAAAATACTGATCATACATATTACTGTTGATCATGCTGTCGATTTCTTCTTTGAGAAGCCGCGATGACACAGGATCAAGCTTTGTCATGCAGCAATACTTCGCAGTAAACTTTTCCAGTTTCTTGCTCATTACAAGAACCTGATCATCCTTAGCTACTATATTATAAGCACCAGGACGGACACAAGAAGAGTCCCCAAGAACGTAAGGATATTCCGCAGGTCTTGTAAGATACTTCAAAATAATATCATCAGAAAAAACGACATCGCCATGAACAATTGCTACATTCTCGCGCTCAAGATAATCTCGAGCAAACCACAATGAGGAAATAGAATTTGTGACTTCGTAAAACGGATTCATGACAAAGTGAACATTTTCCTCATCAAGCTCTTTTTTAATTTCGTCGGCCTTATATCCGACAACCACAACTATTTCGGCATTCTTATCAGCTTTTCTGATGCTTCTTACCATGCGCTGGAGAACCGTGGTTTCCTCATCCAATCTGAAGCTTGTCTTAGCATATTTCAGCGTCAGAGGTTGAAGATTATTCCCCATGCCCGCAGCAAGAATAATATAAGTCATCATCTCACTTTACCTCCTCGAAAACGCCGATTTCATGATTCAGGAAGCCTAAGTCTTCCAATTTACAATCCACAAGTGCCGCCATCGCAGTATCGTACTGTTTTTTATCGACCTCTACTCCATACATGGGTAGAGCCACAATGCTCATATTCTTTGCAAAATGATACCAACGCTCCTTCAACGGACCAACTCCTTGACCTTTGCTGAGTTTCAACATCGACCAGTGCATAAAGAACCAGCCGGTAATTGCTATGTACGCATAGAAGTGACGCTTTTGTTTTTCTGTTGGTTTTCTCCTGAAATAAGTGAATAAGATGCGATCAATCTCTGCCAGAGTATGTTCTCCACCACACACATACGATCCAATATCAAAGCCAGGGTCGCCGTACCCACCATACTCCCAATCGATAAGGTGAATTTCATCTTTATTGATGAGAAAATTCACATCGCGGGCGTCCCCGTGGATATTGCACTTTCTGATACCGTCATGTTTTGTCAGCTCTGCAAGCTGATAAATCCGTGAGCGGACATTGTCAAAGTCCGGGAAATGTCCATACTTATCCGGGTCAATCTGATCTCTGATTCCCTCCGCCTTTTTGATCACATCAAAATTCCAACGAACATGGCAAGGCGCCTTGTGAAGGCGTCGGAAGAGCATTATAGCGCGCACCATATCATTAAGGTTTTTATAATCGAAATCCCAGTGATCAATATAGCGACCTATCCTCCATCCCTCATCCACTTCCATAGCGATGAGAGTGGTATCAATTCCAGCATCCTCGACTATCTTTTGCATGATGGTCTCTCGTCCACGTTCCACCAGGATTTCAGAACCGAGACCAGGATGGCGATAGACATATTTGCCACCGTTTAGGCAGAAAGAAAGCACCACATTTGTAAGACCAGCCTGCACTGGAACAAGCTCTTCAATATCTTCTTCTGAGCACTCAAACACCTGGCAAATATTTCTGACGACGATTCTTCGGCTTTCTTCGGTGAACAAGCCTCCGGTAGTCTTTATATCTTCCATATGCGGCACCTCCTTCTCGTCCTTTTACAACTAATCACTCTGGAAAACATATTTTCATTTATTTTCGACTGTTTTGAGCATAGAATCATTGTTTTCGTCCTGATTGAGTCAGTTTGTACCTTTTGGCATAAAGCATCTGCTTGTTATCCTCGAAATACTTGTCATATGGTATTGTCGCTGAGAAAAATGTCTCCCCATGATTATTCTTTTCCTGTTTTGGAGTCATATAATCTCCATACGAATGCTTCAATAATTTATCATAGGATTCCGGAACAGGGACTTTCATATCTTCAAAATCCAGCAGTATTGGCTTGCTTTCCCATGGTTTTCGCGCAAAAATAAATCTTTGATTGTCAAACAATCCCGCAATCGCCCCAACGCGTTTCGTGCGGTTATTCGAATATCTGGTCGCTATACTCTCATATTTCCTGTATAGACTTTTCATACTTAGGAGCTTGGTCTTAAACAGCAACGCAACAGCATGGTAGGCAAGGCTTTGTGCAGCTGAAGCGCCAAGCGTTCCAATTCCTGCATGATATCTTGCGTAGACATTCATTAGATTTCGTATTCTTTTCAGATTTCTGATCTGCTTCGAAAATGCTACTTCATCATCCGGGATATTATCAAGCGGAAAAATATCTATAAAAACCCCGTGATTGCATTTCTCAAATACGTCAACAATAGGAATTTCTGTGGTATTGCTATTACGCAATCTACAGTATCCTTTAGGAAAGCCAGAATCTGTATTCGGATTTTGGAAAAAGAACGGCGGTTTAAAAGCGCCCTTGTCAGCGACCTGCATCAATCGATTGTAATCCTCTCTCCACAAAACCACATCCACATCATCGTCCCAGGGAATGATACCCTTATGGCGAATTGCTCCCAACATCGTTCCCGCAAAAACGAAATACTTTATGTTATATCTTTGGCACACCTCATCGAGTGTTCTAAGCAACTCAACTAATATGTGGTTTAATTGTTGTTTATCATCATTGACTAAATTCATGCTCATAATACAACACCTCTATACCATACATCTTTTTCTGAGATACATCATTCATCACTCTGTCCATAATAGGCATTTGGACCATGCTTCCTCATATAATGTTTATCTAAGATATACTGGGCGATGTTTGCTTCCGGATTAAGGAACATTGTTTTTATTCCCATCTCTGCAACTGTTTCCATCACAACAGCATGATATACGGAAGCAGCAGCATCCTTCCCCCAACTAAACGGTCCGTGATTCTTTACCACAACACCGGGCACAGCCAGCGGATCTATCCTCCGCTCTCGTATACATTCAGTAATTACTCTACCGGTGTTCAGTTCATACGCTTCTTTGACTTCTTGCTCTGTCAACTCTCTTGTGCATGGGATTGACCCAAAGAAGTAATCAGCATGCGTCGTCCCTAGAGCCGGGATGTCTCTGCCTGCCTGCGCGAATGCAACTGCATTGATTGAATGAGTGTGCGTAATTCCTCCGATCTCAGGGAATGCGCGATAGAGTTCCAAATGTGTTTGAGTATCTGACGACGGTTTCCATTCACCTTCCACTTTTTCACCGGATATGAGATCTACAACCACCATATCTTCCGGTTTCATTCCGTCATAATCGATGCCAGAAGGTTTGATGACCATCAGACCCTTTTCTCTATCAATTCCACTGACATTGCCCCACGTGTATATCACAACTCCGCGTTTCACTAATTCAAGGTTTGCATCACAAACTTGTTTCTTTAGAACTTCAAGCATATCCAAGTCTCCAATTTACATTTCGCGTAATATCTCCATCGTTTCGCTAATATCCTGTTCCAAATCATATTTTCCGGACCAGCCTAATGCTTTGATGAGCCGATCAATCCACTGGCACCAGTTATTAGAAAACGTCCCGTGTCTACAGGAATCTCAGCGGCTACTGCATCCAACTGCTCTTTTATACTTCACACTCTCATAAAGCATCAATGCATCCACTCATCTTTCTTTGCATTCAACAAAGCCTTAAAAATTTCAATATCCTCAGATGTAGTCAATTTGAGATTCTTTTCCGAACCAGCTGACATATACAGCTCTCTGCCAAGTTCAATGTACATAGTGCAGGAAGCAACAGAATTTGTAATTCCTTTACTCAGCGCTTCTTTATGTGCTTCTACAATGTCTCTAACAAAAAACGCCTGCGGTGTTTGTGTAATCTTCAAATTGTCTCTCGGAACTTGCTCTGTCGTCGAGAGAGCATCATAGGTTTTTAACATTGCAGCAGTACAGGGAACAACTGTGATAGCATTTCCATATTCACGACACACACGAATATTATCTGTTATTATATCCTGACTCACCATTGGTCTTATGGCATCATGAATAAGTACAATGTCGTCGTCATCAGTATGCCTTGAAGCAATATCATATAAGCCATTTCTGATTGAATCCTGCCCGTTCTTTCCGCCGCTGACCACATTCTCTAATTTGGCTATCCCAAACTGTTTTGCATAAGCCTTTAAAGGTCCCTGCCATTCATCAAGGCAAACTATTTCTATTGCATCGATTTGAGGATGCTGCTGAAAAGCTTCCATTGTATATACAATAACTGGTTTGTCATAAACATTTATAAATTGCTTGGGTATGTCCTGTCCCATTCTTGCTCCTACACCACCAGCAATTATAAGAGCTATATTTTTCATCGTTTCCTCCATATTAATCTGCTTTTTTTCTGTCTAAATGCCCTGGTACTCGATCTTTCTCATCAGGAAGAGTCATATAATCTCCATATCTTCCTTTCAGATATTCGTCATACCGTTTTATAATCATAAATTGCTTATCTTCAAACGCGTGAAGCATATAGTCATTCATCAAATCACTTTTGTATTTTTTACCCAGCAATCCAAATGAATCATTTGTAATGGAAACATATTCTGCCTTTTGGTTTCCCTGCTTCATCGAAATACGGTCATACCAGTTCAACTTTGTCCTCTGTGAGAAAAGTAAACCGACAATATGTGTTATAAAAATACAAATACGATAAAAAGCAGAAAACTCTTTATATCGGATATCTTTCTTCAGCATTCCTTGTAGGAATCTCAACTTCAAAAGCTTGATTTTTGAAAGAAAAGAACCATTTGGTAAATTCTCAACAATGAAAACATCTATTGTTGGAGTAATAACACCTTCAAATTGTACTGCTGAGATCCTGTACAACCATGGAGCAAGATAATGTCCTCGTGCAAGCTCATATTTTCTATTCTTCTTAAAGCATTTCAGCATTCTTTTGAAATTTTTACGATCTGTCATAATATCAATGTCATCATCCCATGGAATAAACCCCTGATGCCGAATCGCCCCAAGTAACGAACCGCCAGTCAGACTGTAATTAACTCCATGATCGACCAAATAATCATGAATATCACTCATGAGACTCAGTAATTCCTGATGCGTTTTGGAAAGATCTATTTCTTGTCTCATTATCTTATTTCCTTTACAAACATCCGTAGTTTTTCAATAGAATTAACTGATGGACAACCAACATCCATCCTCTCCTGATATAATCCATCTTGGTTAGCAAAATAAACACTTCTCATTCCAAGTTGCTGCGGAGCGTGAAAATCCTTTACAGGATTATCCCCAACATAAACAATATCAGCGGGATTCAATCTCCATCGCATTATCATAATTCTAAATGCAATATCACAAGGCTTACGGAATTGAATACCTCCAAGCTCATCAGTAATGATTACATCATCAACATTTAGACCAAGAGCCTCTAACTTATTGCGCTGACCTTCCGGCCTACCATCAGTGATTATTCCCACCTTAACACCTCTGGACTTCAGGTCACAAATCATCTCTGCCACACCAGGAAAGAGATGAATGTCAGGTTTATGGGAACGATAAACAGACAGGACTTTGTCCTTTTCTCCATCGCAGTTAAGCTCTTTCAGCAACTCATCAATTGCAGGCTTTCCGGCTTCAAAGAAGCTCCATAGCATTTCTTCGTATCCACCGCCAAGATAATCACTTACAGCCTTATAGCCAGACCTCACATACTCCTTCTCGGAATATAGCGTATCATCAAGATCGAAAATTACACCTTTTATCTGTCCCTTGCCTTCGGTAATGCACACGGACTGATCAAATCTGCTGTAAACAGCGCCGTCTTCAATTCCGAACTCGCTGTATGATGTTTTTTCACCAAGCAGCATTTTAAGTACTGTCTCTGCCGATCTTGCGCCAGCTTTCATCGAAAGGGGAGCACCGCCGCCATAGCGGGGATTGATCTCTATATAGAAATCCTCTCTCGTCTTATCATCTCTGATAAGCTGCACCGTCATCGGGCCGCAGGGCTTGAATTCTTTTATAAGAGCCTTTGCTTCCTCGATCATTTTTCTGTCAAGGCAGATCTTGGTCTTCAAGACCTCTCCTGCTCTGACCTGCATCCGTTCCCGAGGGACGATATAAACAGGCTCACCATTAAAATCGCAGAAAATATCTATCGTATACTCTGTGCCTGCAACGAAAGGCTGAACGATATAGTCCTCAATCTGCTCGGCATATACCGGAAGTTCTTCGGGAGTATCGACCTTAAAAGCATTGATACTACTGCTTCCATCTTTTGGTTTTATAAATGCGGGAAAGTCGCCGTTATAAAGTCTATAATCATTGACTGGCATCGGAGCTTTCAACCCGCAGTCAACAAAGAACTGCGATGTGTTGTTCTTATCTCTGCATATCCGTATTTTATCGGGAGCGCTTATCAGTACTATTGTCCCGACTGCTTCTATTTCTGCTTTTCTTTCGGCAAGTACAAGCAAGTCGGTATCTATGGTGGGTATAAGTAAATCTATCTTGTCTTTGCGGCATATCTCTGTAAGTTCACTGATGTAGGATGCTTCCTTCATACCGCATACCTTGCGTGTGAAATCGCAATAAGCTAAAGCGGGAGCTGTGCCTGCCATATCAGCTCCGTAGATTTTCAAATTGCAATCAAGCACCAAAGCTGCCTGACGAAAGGCTTGTATAAGCTCTATACGTCTGCCAACACCGGTGAAAAGTATATGTAATTCCTTCATACAACCGATTCCTTATACCTCTGTTCCGTAAAACTCTTCCATCGTAGCCGAAGTTTTCGAGCTTATCCCATCTTTCTTCAGCACGACCTTAATCGTATCAATTATCACCTTTGTATCGCCTGCAAAAGTAACATTATCAACATACTTAACATCCCAGTCAAACTTTTCTTCCCAGCTGATGGCGTTTCTGCCATGCACCTGGGCAAGTCCAGTAAACCCAGGACGGACTTCGTGTCTGCGCTTCTGATGATCGTTGTATCTGTCAAGATACCTCACCAGCAATGGCCTCGGCCCAACAACCGCCATATCACCCTTAACGATATTTATCAGCTCCGGCAGCTCATCAAGGCTTGTCGCCCGAAGGGCCTTGCCAAACCTGGTCAATCTCACATCATCTGGCAGCAGTTCACCGTTCTCGTCGCGTTCATCAGTCATCGTCCTGAATTTGTAGAGCTTGAAGATCTTTTCATTTTTACCGGGACGATCCTGCGTGAACAGCACCGGCGACCCCAGCTTTGTCTTTACAAGCAGCGCCGTCACCCCTAGCACCGGGCTCAATACGATCAGCGCACCCGTACTCAGCGAGCAATCCAGCGGGCGCTTGATGTACTTTTCATAAACGCCATAAGGCTTGTGCTTGTTTGCATCTTTCGGAGCCTTTGCTTCGTCGATGCGCTCCTTCACAAATGCTGCACAGCCCGTTGCTACTGCGATCGCAGTAACACCGCCGAATATCTTCAACCCGTTTTTGATAAGCTTATTCAAGCATCTCACCCCGATTTATTCAAAGCACTTTCTGATGATCTGAATGATAATCTCCTGCTCCTCCGCTGTCATCTTGTTATCAGACGGCAGGCACAGCCCGCGCTCAAAGATGTCCGCGCCGACATCTATCATCCCGGTCTCCTTGATGTAGGCATTGCTCTTTGCCCTGCCGTTGCCGTTTGCGGTGATGAAGGGATTGCTGCGGTAGATCGGCTGCATATGCATCGGCTTCCAGATCGGACGGCCCTCTGCATTGTACTTTGCCAGTGTCTCAAGGATCTCGGTCGGACAGGTCTTGCCGGGCTCGTGTATGTATAGCGCCTTGTTATCGCTGCGCACCTGCCTGCACATAGCATCCTTGTCTATCATCATGCAGGAGAGCCAGAAATTCGGCTCGCTGTTCTTTTCATCATAGGGATTCATAATTACAGGCAGTCCCTTGAAGCCCTCTTTGTAGCGCTCGTATATCGCCTTTTTCTGGGCGATATGCTCGTCCAGATAGGGCATCTGACCACGTACAATACCCGCAATGATGTTGCTCATGCGGTAGTTATATCCGATCTCCTCGTGCTGATACCAGGCAGCATCTTCACGGCTCTGAGTGCTCCATTTACGCACCTTGTCCGCGTTCTCCTTGCTGTCGGTAAGGAACATTCCGCCCGAGGAACCGGTGATTATTTTATTTCCGTTGAATGATATGCATCCGTAGTCACCGAATGTACCTGTCTGTACTCCTTTATATGTAGCACCGAAGCTCTCGGCAGCGTCCTCGACTATCAGGGCACCGTACTTGTCACAGACAGCTCTGATCTCGTCGATCTTTCCGGGAGTACCATAAAGATGTGCGACTACAACGAGCCTGACCTCCGGATAGATCTCAAACGCCTTTTCAAGAGCCACAGGATCCATGTTCCAGGTGTCATATTCTGTGTCAATGAAAACAGCCTCGCCGTCCTCATAAGCCACGGGATTGACGGTAGCATCAAAAGTCATATCAGAGCAGAAGACCTTATGTCCCTGCAGTGTGCCCTGATTTGGCTTCGGCATACCGTAAAGTTTCTCTCCCGCGAGCTTTACTGCAAGGTGAAGCGAAGCCGTACCGCAAGAAAGGCCAACCGCATACTTGCAGCCCACCTTCTCTGCTACTATCTTCTCACACTCGTTCAGGTTCTCGCCTGCTGTAGTGATCCAGTTTTTGTCAAAAGCATCCTGCACCCAGCGCAGCTCATCGCCGTGCATTGTGGGTGAGGAAAGCCAGATTTTCTTTTCAAAAGGTTTTATTTCCAATTTAATCGTTCCTTTTCATTCCTCCAACCGCCCTGTGCCGCCTTGCAAACGGCACAGGACAGCTGAGGTAGGATTTATATAGCTGCTGCCACGATGGCAGCTTACGCCCTTTAATATGATCCGCACAGAGCAGAAAGAACCGCCCTAAACCATTCCACTTCTCGTAAAACTCTCTATCCTGCGAAACCAGGCTGACAGGAGCTGCACCTATTATAAATGGGCATACTCACACCATTTAATAATAACACAATAGCCGCTTTTTGTCAAGTTGATGTGCCTGAGATTAACTTCCGGCGCGATCAAATCAGCATTTTAGTATAAATCTTAGCTGTCAGGATTGAATTTTTGACTATATTGTAAAGGAACAAAGAACATTATATATCACATTGCTCTGGATTTTTGTGCGGTTGGCAGACCGATGTCACGATTGACAGCTGTTTGACCAGGCTGCACAGAAAAAGCGGCTGCACCGTCCCAGATGCAGCCGCCGTTCTTATTCCTTGAGCAATTCACTCATCAGCCTTGCGCCGGCCTTGAAACCGAGCGCAAACTCATAGTGTCCCACCACCGACATCAGTCTGATCTGCTCCATCAGGTATTCACGGAGCTTCGGCGTCTTGTCAACGAAATTGAATATCAGGTGGCTTTCCAGCTTCCTGACCCGGTCGGCAATTTCAAGATATACTTTCTCCAGTTCGTCAAGATCCGCTTTCGGGAATAACCCCTGTTCCTGCTCTTTTTCCTTGTTCACCTTTTTTTCGATCATAGATTGTCCTCCTTCATAAGTTTCAAAACATAGTCGTACAGCTTCGGATCCATCAGCACAGCCTTGACTATCGGGGATACCCAGAAGTCAAAGACATTTGTCCCGATAAGCCCGAAATACAGCGTCGAGTCTTCTTCGCCTGCGCGGTCGATTATACTTTCGGCCACATCCACCGGCAGAGCGATCCGATTTATCAGGTGTGTTTTGATGTATTCTTCTCTGCCTGCCCGGTCATCGAGCCGATGCCTTTCGATGATCTGTTTGCCTTCAAGCAGAACTAGCCGCAGTACCTCTTTCATCTCCTCGATGACGTATTCGTCTATGGTGGTGTTTTCACCCTCCCACATATAGAGCTTTTCAGGGTCTATGATGTCCGCATTGCGCTCATCCATTTTCAGAGCATCCTCACCGATGACCGAATACATCAGCTCAATGAACCGCTGCTTCTTGAAACGGCGACCCTTTCCAGCCAGAGCATCTGCAAAAAACTGGTCGATGTTTTCATTCGGGAAGTGCTTTCTGATGACCGCTTTCATATCCTCCAGTGGGATATATGCGTTGATGATACGGTGCCTAAAATCCATATCGTCTGCGGTTTTTCTCGCATTTGACATTGCCGAGGTGTCCGCTGTTATTTCCGAGGGTATGGTGAAGTCGTAAAGCTCCAGCTCGGATTTTTCCTTAACTTGGACTTTTCCGAGGATAAGGCAGTCCACAAGCTGCTTCGCATCGCAGCCTTTCCAAAACTGCCGGTACGCTTTGCAAAGTCCCTCCGGCGACAGACCCAGCTCCAGCCACCCTTTGACAAGCCCGAACACATCTGTGTTGTGGCGCTTGAAATATTCCGTAAATTCATCCTCAAAGAAGTTGCTTTTCAGCAACTCACAAACCTCTTCCGTCCTGACGCCTTTATATGTCGTCAGGAACCTGTCCAGCAGCTCGATGCCGGTATGACCCCTGTCACGGAACGCATCAAACAGGCGAATACAGTCATACTGAATCGGCATTTTTGCATCTCTGCCCGTGACCTCTTTTATCAGACGGCAAGCCTCCTGACACTGCCCCTGAGTTATGTCGCCGTACACAACGGCTGCCTCCGGGAACTCGCTTGCTATCAGCACCCCCATTGCCAGCAGATATATGTGCGGACGCGCCCCGAAGGTCTCGGTGTCGAAACAGGGTACGAAATACTCCTCATATTCGCTGATCCCGTTGTAAAGGCACATATACAAGTGCTCTGATACCGGAACTCCGGGCAGCGGTTTTACGCCTTTCAGGATATACTTTGTCACGTCGCGCTCAAGCTCACAGTCCTGAATACATCTGCCCTGGATCAGGTCTCCGACGATATGCAGCTTACCGTCCTTCTCCCGGACTGGCACAAGACATTCCAGTTCCTCCCCGCGGACGGTCACACTCTCGATGTCCGCAAACTGTCCCGCCTCAGCGATCTTTTTGCAGTCTTCAAAGACTGCCTCCCACTTTTTTCTGTCAATGTTTGCAGCGTTCAGCTGCGCAGAAATACTTATGCTCATAGCATCATAACTCCTTTCATCTCACAATATTTTGAGGGACCCCCCGAAAGGATCCCTCATCCGTAAACTATCCGCCGCTGTAAGCGGCTTTTCTTTCAGGCGCATATACGCCCTTTTACTGCGCTGTCCCATAAGGACAAACCACCTCCCTTTTACATATTTCGGAGCAAAAATAAAAATACCGGGCCCCAAATTTGGAACTCGGTACTTTTCACACTTTTGCTTACAGGTAAATTATATCACAAATTGTTATATCTGTCAATAGCACTGCGATAAAATTCTTCACAAACATCCATATCACATTTTGTGATATTTTCACAAATATCACTTGATGAGATAATGCTGTACGGTGGTATCGCTCCTGAAATGGTGCAGTATAGTTGCGCTGACATAGAGAACCGCCACCCTGTCAAACTTAAACTCCCGCCCGCGGCTTTCCTGCATAGCCTTCCCTGCTCCGCGGAGAAAATAGGGCTTGTCGAGGTTCTCCCGCAGTGGCTTGTTGTGTTTTGCGAAGAACTCCACTATAAACCTCTTATACTCCTCACGCTTCGCGGGATTATCTTTGATCTCCGACATGACACGCCTGTATTCATCTATCGCACACATCGCTCTCGCGTGATGCAGGTCTGCATCGTGGTGCATCTGCTCTTTTGTCAGCAGATCTGCCCGGCCGTCGGCAATAGCATCGCAATAGTATTTCGTAAGGATATCCAGCTTTGCCGGGTCTGTGATATAGGTCTCGTTGCACTTTCCGCCCTTGCCGATGCTCCTTATAGTGGCGCTTTTCTCGCCCTCCCAGGAAACATCGAATATAGTTACCCTGCCAAGCTCCGACCTGCGGAGACCTATGGCGCGGTTGAGCTCCAATGCCTCTGCTGCGCGGTGCTCGTTGAACTTATCCCGGACAGCGGCTTTTACTCCCCTTGTCACATCGGCATATCTGCGCTCCGGGTGGGTATAATCGACAACGTATTGCCCGGTGGCCTTGCAGACAGCGGAGAGTTTCAGGTTTATGGTGTTCGGAGAGTTGCACCTATATATAAGGTAGTCCACATAGGGCTGTATATATTTCACGCTGTCCTCCACAGAGGTGCGGGAGGTACCCGTTTTCTCTGCAACAAATGCGGCGAAATCCGCCACAAATCTGATATAGGAGCGCATCGTCCCGTAGCTGAATATCTTGTCCTTTGCTGCGTCGATATGCAGCAGCGCCTTCTCGATCTCCTCCGGGGTCTTGTGCTGGCAGATCAGCTCGTTCCTGGCTCTCCGGCGCAGTTCGTTGGTCTGCTGACGGTAGGCATACTTGCTCTCGCCGTAAGCAGTCATTCTTTCCAGATTCTCCCTCAGGGCATAGGTCAGCTGTTTGTTGCGTGTTTTCATATGGATCTCCTCCTGTACGATATTTCGGACTGTTAAATCGAATGCCGCAAATCATAACACTATTGTTTTTTCCTCAAAGCGGGAATGGGAGTTGGTCCTCTCCCGGCGGCGGGCAGTGCAGTTTTACGTCAGCACAAAGACGCGGACGTTTAAGGTCAAGTCCTGACCATTCAAGCCTTTTCAAGTCCTGCTTATGACCGCTGATGCCAAAAATCTATGATAAAACAGCATCAGCCAAGTTTTATAATGGCGCAACCCTTTTACGGGCTCACTACGCCGTCTTAATACTCAATTTAACAATCCGACCGCCAAGCACTTATGGCGTGCCGTTTACCGTCATAAATCGGTACCCTGAAACGTTGCGCAGAAACGTTCCCGAAGCCGCCCCCGAGCACTTACGGAGCGCGGAAAATCTCTGCAAGCCGGTTACACCTCAGCTCTCGCTGAGTTATAACCGTCTTGTTTTCACCCATGAGGGAGAAGATCTATATAAAAGAGGGCGCTGTGGCCGACCCTCTGAATTGTTATAACGCAAAAAAGCCCGGAGCTCCCTTGCGGTAGAAACTCCGGACTTCAAAGTAAATTTGTACTGTCTATATAATATCACAGAATGTTATATTTGTCAAGTGGTTTGAGAAAAAATTTTTGCGGGCGACCCCACCTCCCCTGCATCCTATGCTCCCAGACTTGCAAGTTGTTCCCCGGGTATTGATTTTTGACCCCGCATAAATTATAATGATCACATAGGGCAGAAGAAAGGGGCATACCTGATCATCCCCGACGAGGACGACAGTGAGCACCTTATCCCCTCCCGGAAGGTAATGAAGTACGCCGCCGATTCAGCGACTCTGAAAATAGACTGGTCAAAGCTGGAAGAACTTTCATAACGAAAAGACAAAGCCGCGCAGCCCTGTCCGACTGCGCGGCTTATATTTGTCTCTTTTCCTTATGCCGTTAACTTTGCTATCGCCTCGATCATCCTGTTGCACCGGCTCAGGTCTATCTTTCCCTCCCGATACAGTATCTTAGCCCAGGCCTCCAGCGTCTTCTTTTTGAGCTCCAGCTCGGATGATGTTTTCTTACTGCTCATGGCATCCTCTCCTTTCTGCGGAAATCCTTCCGCCTGTATTATTGGAATCATACGGAAACTTATACGTCAAAAAGAAAAGCCCGGAGCTCCCGCTATGGAACTCCGGACTTGTTATACTTTTTCTGACTGACTATATTATATCACATTTTGTTATATTTGTCAAGGGGGTCAGAGAAAAATATATGCAAAGCTCTCTGCTGGCCTGCTGCTATCTTTATCCCCCTTTAGGATGTCAGACACCGGCAAGCGCAGGCTTATCTGATCTCTCGGGAATTAAAGCTGTCTTCTTTGTAAAAAACGTTGATGACGCATTGACAAACTTCGATATGTATGCTATAATATAGAAAATCATCTATATGAGGTGAGAGATATGGAAATGACAAACAAACAGATCACAGCGATATTCAAGGCTCTCTGCGACGAAAACAGAGTGCAGATATTCAGACTTCTGCAAAACGGCGAGAAATGTGCCTGCAAGCTGCTTGAAGCAATGCAGTGTACCCAGCCTACGCTTTCCCACCACATGAAGATACTTTGCGAAAGCGGCCTTGTGTCCGGCAGAAAAGAAGGCAAGTGGATGTACTACTCCATTTCTGCGGAGGGTACGGAAAAAGCCGTGAACTGTCTGCGTGAGCTGACAAAGGTACCTGAAAGCGGAGAATGCTGCTGCAAATAAATATCCGTTGGCCACAGATAAAAATGATTATAGAGGAGAATAACCATGACACACACAGAGATTGCAAGCGAGCTTTTCTCAAAGCGGTATTACTGCTCTCAGGCGGTGCTTGCGGCATTTGCCGAGGAGCTTGGAATGACGAAGAAACAGGCATTGAAAGTCGGAGCTTGCTTCGGCGGCGGTATGTGCAAGGCTGAGGTCTGCGGGGCGTGTACGGGGGCACTTATGGCTTTAGGGCTTAAATACGGTATGTGCGAGGACGGTGACTATGACAGCAAAGAGAGAGCAAACAGCTATGCCGTGCGTTTCCTTGATGAATTCGCAGAGCAGAACGGCTCCTACATCTGCCGCGAGCTGCTTGACTGCGATATTTCCACCGCCGAGGGCAAGGCTTATGCACGGGCAAAGGGGCTCTTTGCGACGGAATGTCCTAAGATGATAGAGAGTGCCGTGCTGATCGCTGAAAAGCTGATAAACGAATAATTCTGCCGTATGAAAAATACGGCTTTTTATCCCGTGAATAAATCGACTGATTTCAATTTATCTATGGAAGGGGGTGCTTTATGGGAATTTGGGACTTCATACAAGACGAGATTCTCTGTATGAAATGGCTGAACAGGCTGATCGGCTCGTTGCTGAATACCTGCGGTCTTGATACAAGCGAAAAAATCGGCGGAAGTGTGCAGTTTTTCATCTATGATGTGATCAAGATCATGGTGCTGCTCGGTGTGCTGATATTTCTTATATCCTACATTCAGAGCTACTTTCCGCCTGAGAGGACAAAGAAGATACTCGGACGGTTTCATGGCATCGGTGCGAATTGCATTGCCGCCTTGCTCGGAACGGTCACACCGTTCTGCTCATGTTCGTCGATACCGCTGTTTATAGGTTTCACAAGCACAGGGCTGCCGTTGGGAGTGACATTCTCATTTCTGATCTCATCGCCAATGGTTGACCTCGGTTCTCTTATTCTTCTGATGAGCATATTCGGCTGGAAGGTCGCTGTGGTATATGTGATCGTCGGGCTTGTCATAGCTGTGGTCGGCGGTACGCTGATCGAAAAACTGCACCTTGAAAGTGAGGTCGAGGAGTTTATCCGAAACGGCAAGAGCATTGACGCTCCGCAGAACGAGCTGACAAAGCGTGACAGGCTGAAATATTCATGGGAACAGGTCACGGAAACAGTGAAAAAAGTCTTGCCCTATGTCATAGGCGGTGTGGGGATAGGTGCAGTTATCCATAACTGGATACCGGAGAAATGGATCGTCAAGGTACTTGGTAGCGAAAATCCGTTCGGAGTTATCATTGCCACGATATGCGGAATACCGATGTATGCAGACATATTCGGCTGTATCCCCATTGCAGAAGCACTCGTCGCAAAGGGCGCAAAACTCGGTGTTGTTCTTGCATTTATGATGGGCGTTATCACGCTGTCGCTGCCTTCGATGATCATGCTGAAAAAGGCTATCAAGCCGAAATTACTCGGCATTTTCATCGCAATCTGTACGGTCGGAATTATCCTTGTGGGATATTTCTTCAATATCATTCAAATCTATATCATTTAGGAGGAACCATTATGGCACTGTTTGGAAAGAAAAAGGAAGAAACAAAGGCTGAAACAACTTGCTGCTGCGGAAATTCACAGTCTGCAAGTGAGGTCACATCGACCTGTTGTGGAGAAAAGGTCAATGGTATCTGCTGTATCAAAGTCCTCGGTTCGGGCTGTAAAGCCTGTCATCAGCTTTATGACAACACTCTGAAAGCTGTGGAGGGTATGGGTATCGAGGTCGAGTACATTACCGATCTGCAAAAGATCATGGAGTATGGTGCTATGTCAATGCCTGCGCTTGTGGTGAACGAAAAGGTCGTATCGGTGGGCAGAGTATTGAAGTCTGCGGAGATCTCAGCTATGATAAGCAATATGACAGATAAGTCGGGGTGCATTGATGAATAAACCAAAGGCGATTCAAAGCAGGGATTTATCCAGAGGGCTGTGCAGCCCAGATCCCTGATATACGGGAGCTTCTGGGTTATCCCGCTGATATTCCCGATACCGTCGCCGTCCGTGTCCTTGAAGGATTGCGGATAAACCTCATAAAACACCGCGTTATCAAGCCATTCAGGTCTTTTTGACATAATAGTTACCTCCGTTATCCGGTCTGAAGTTATAGCCTCCGTCTGATATTATACTACACCCGAAAGAGAAAATCTACACATATAATACCGCAAACTGGTACTATACTACTTTTCATCAAAATATCAGCTCTGAACACAGAAAAAGCGTCCGTGATCCCTCACAGACGCTTTTATTCGCCAAAACTGCCCTCACTTCCCGAACTTCTCGCCGTTCAGAAGGACTACATTCATTGTCTCGACTTCGATCTTCTGCCATACGCCCTCGATCACATAGGGCTCGTTTGAAAGGTATTCATCGACAGCGGCGCGGTCAGGGAATTCAACCACCAGAGCCGAGCCCTTCATCTTCCCCTCATCATCCAGCAGGCCGCCGGCGCAGATGATATGTCTGCCCAGCTTTGCCATACCCTCAAGATGGCGGGGACGCACCTGCATCCTTTTTTCAAGCATACCCTCTCCGTCATAGGCTTTGATAATAAACTGCATGATCGTTTCCTCCATGTAATACAAAAGTGTTTTTTCAGCTTATGGGTATTTTCAGCGCAAAAAGCACCCATTTTTTATCATTTCGCTCTGCATTTATGCCCCGAGGCCGCTTCAAAGTTATATCTGACGATACCCAGATCGATCTTTGCCAACGGGAATCTCTGAGCGGTGATGACAGCTTCCTCGCCGTCGATATCGATGAAAAATCTCTGCTGGTTCAGGGCTGTGGGAGCGAGGGTCGCCGCGAGCATACCGTTTTTGAACCATACCGGCATATCGTCCTTTTTTACAGCGCACAGCTTAGCGAGGGGCTTTGACTTATGGGGCACGCCCTCCGTCTCGCCGTAGCCGACAGCTATAACGCAGACGATCTTTTCTCCGGCGGCAGTATCGGCCTTGCACTTCCCTTTTCCGTAGGTCCCCGCCACCCAGCAGGTATTGAGCCCCAGCATCTGCGCTTCGAGAGCTATCCGCTGGCCGTAGTATCCCGCACGCTCATCCAGGTCATCAAGGGACTTGCTCCCCACAAGGGCTATATAATTGACCGCATTCCTGAACTTGCCGTAGTGAGCAAGCATCGTGTTGAAGCAATCGGGGTCGTTTTCTATGAGCTGGATGTTAAGACCGCTTTCTGCGTTGCATTCTTCGATGATCTCCCGCAGCCTTGCAGCCTCGGCTTCACCGACAGGCATATCCTTGAACTGACGGACGCTGTGTCTTGCTTTGATAGCTTCTCTGATGTTCATAACTGACCTCCTTTATTATATCTCTTCTGTTCCGGGCAGGGTCCCCCGCTTATCGCCTATATTATATCACAACAACGGTGATACGTCAACACAAAAGCAAAGCCTGTGACAGAGTCAACTGCGCTGATAAGGTCAGCATCATAATTGTTTTTGCTGCAAAAAATATCATATTTGTTTTAAACTATACTTAAGGTCGGTGATATATACTGTGTATAAGCTCAAAAAAGACAGGAGCTGAAACGATACAAAAAAAGAAAGGATGATCACCATGAAGGTATCAAGAAAAGCAGCAGCTTGTATCTGCGCACTGATGATGGCAACATCTTCCGCCGCAGCATTCGGCGTTAATGCAGCAGACAGTGAAGGTCAGGCAGTTTCCGCATCTCAGACCGCCGAAGGATCCGGCAGCATCAAGATCGGAAAGGTAACAGAGGCAGATGGCAGCCGACTGACCGTCGCTCTGGGCGAATTCTCCGGAAAGAAAGCCTCTGCCGAAGCCTCCGATGCCGGGGAGAGCTCCGATACTGCGAAAAAGGCCCGCCGCTCCGGTAAAAACAAGGCTCAGATGACCGATGTGCAGTCCGATGCCGAAACAGAGGAAGGCTCTGAGGCTGCTCCCGCAAATAAAGGCAGGAAGGCAAAGTCAGGCGAGGCTGCCGATACAGACGAGTCAGCGGCCGCTGAGGAAAAAGCCGGCGGAAAAGCCGGAAGAAAACACGGAGGCAAGGGCGGACATCGCGGTAAATTTACAGAGAACGGCACTACCGAAGAAGTAAATATCACTGACGACGTAGCTGTCACCAGGAAAGGCGAGAGCGCATCTGCTTCCGATATCGCCGTCGGAGATATCCTTAAGCTCAAATACGATGAGAACGGATCCCTTAACGAGGTCAAGGTCTCCGGAAAACACAGGCACCAAAGCAAGACCGCGGAAAGCGCAGAGGCGTAATCAAAGATATTGCCTCATGACAATTCATATATATAGAGATCGCCCCGCTGATCCCCGGCGGGGCGATCTTGCGTATAAGGATCTTTCCTCCGCCATAACTCCCCTGCCTGACGAAAACCCGGCGTTTCATATTGACTTATAGCTGCGATAACTGTATAATTAAGTTGATGATAATATCGCAGCAAAATAAAAAGGAGTGACGTACATGACAGACAGGATGAAATGGATAAGAGAGCCTGCGGAGTTTACCGTCAGCGATGAGCGTATAGAGATAGTTACCGAGCCGCATACCGACCTCTGGCAGAGGACATACTATCATTTCCGCAACGACAATGCCCCTGTCCTTCAGATCGAGACAAATGAAAAATACTTTTCCTTTGTTGTAAGGACAGATTTTTCCGACAGTCATCACCGCTTCGATCAGTGCGGGATAGTTATGTATCTCGACTCGGACAACTGGCTGAAAGCCTCTGTCGAATACGAAAACGAGAAGTTCCAGCATTTAGGGTCGGTAGTCACCAACCACGGCTTCTCCGACTGGGCAACGACGGCTGTCCCCTCCGATGTCAGGGTGATGTGGTACCGTTTCAGCCGCCGCGAAGACGATTACTGCATCGAGTGCTCCTATGACGGAAAGGATTTCACCCAGATGCGCGTCTGTCATATGTGGGAAGGCAAAGGAAAGATACGCTTCGGAGTCTATGCCTGCAGCCCCGAGGATTCCAGCTTCAAAGCTGTGTTTACAGATATGGAGCTCACGGAATGTGCATGGAAAGCCCATGACGGTCAGCAGCCTGACGGTCAGTAATGCGCTCATAATCAAGGGGGGAAACAAATGGAACTGCGTTTACTGGAATACTTCCTGACAGTAGTGCGTGAGGAGAATATATCAAGAGCCGCAGAGCTGCTCCATGTGACTCAGCCGACTCTCAGCCGGCAGATGAAAGAGCTTGAGGAGGAGCTCCATACCACTCTTTTCATCCGGGGCAAAAGGCTGACGCTGACAGATTCCGGAGTTATGCTCCGCAGACGAGCCGAGGAAGTCGTGTCGCTGATAAACAAGATAGACAGTGAGTTCCGCGAGCAGGAGGAGGTCAGCGGAGTGGTCTCCGTCGGGAGCGGAGGGCTCATGGCAGCAAAGATACTGCCGGAGCTTATCGAACATTTCCGTGAGCGCTATCCGCTGGTCAGCTTTGAGATCATCACAGGCAACGCCGACAATATCAAGGAACGTCTCGAACACGGTCTGCTCGATTTCGGCATCCTGTTAGAGCCGATAGATATCGGGAAGTTCGATTATCTGCGTCTGCCGGCAAAGGAAATATGGGGCGTTCTGCTGCCTGCCGGCCACAGGCTTGCGCAGGAAAAGGCTGTCACAAGAGATCAGCTCAGAGAACTGCCTCTGGTCATCACCAGCCGAACTGCTCTGCGCAGCGAGATAGAGGAATGGCTCAGATGTCCTGTCTCGGAGCTTGATACAGTTGCGACTATGAACCTCATCGACAATGTCGCGCCGCTGGCGGAACGGGGCATAGCCTGTGTCCTGACCATTGAGGGAGCTGTGGATATGTACGACCCCGCACGCTTTGCGTTCCGGCCGCTGACACCTGAGCTCTCCATGACATCGGTGCTTGCATGGAAGAAGCTGAGCCCCTATGCAGGTGCGGCAGGCAAATTCCTTGAATATATCAAGACATACAAGACCGCCGAATAGCGCTGTCACTTCGGGAACTATGGAGGAAAGACGATCATGAAACTGAAAAAACTGGAGCATAGGCTCACTGTATGCAAGGTGGCATCAGTTGAGGATATAGATCTGAGCAGCGAGCTGTATTTCATCGGCAGGACCGATGAGGAGCTGTCTCTCGTATGCAAAACAGAGGACACGCCGATACACACCCTTGAACGCGATGACGGCTGGCGGGGATTCCGTATACAGGGAGTCCTGGACTTTTCACTGATAGGTATCCTGTCAAAGCTGTCCTCGATACTTGCAGAACACAGGATCGGTATCTTCGCCGTATCGACATACAACACGGATTATATCCTCGTCAAGGAAGAAAACTTTGAACGAGCGCTGGAAATACTGGGCTCGGAGGGGTATTCGGTAGTATAGAGCAGCAGGGCGGTAAACAAAGGTCCCGGAACAGATCAAGAGGATCCGTTACGGGAATAACTCCTGACAAAGTGAAAGAGTTTTTTATATCAAGGAGAAAGCTATGACAACATACATCATAGACGGGAATAATTTTTCCGACATAGAAGGCTTCTACTGCGAGATAGACCGTATCATGACAAAAGGCCTGAAATTCAGGACCGGACATAACCTCAATGCGTTCAGGGATATACTGTCCGGTGGTTTCGGATTCCATGAGGCCGATGAACCTATAGTTATCAGATGGCTCAGCTACAGGAAAAGCAGAGAGGATCTTGGTGACAGCCTGATGCTGGCAATACTCGATACCATCGCTGACCATAACGGCAGCGGATATGACTGCAAGCTGGAGCTGTACTGATAAGAACGGTTCCGTGGCGGCGGTAAAGCCCGTAAATACGCTGTGTTACGGAGAGTAACACCGATGTTCGCAGACGTCCCTTGTCAATTCCGAGACCCGATGCTATACTAAAGTCACAGCAAGGGGACGATCCGCTGAATACAATTCCGGAGGTACAGCACTATGACATTTGGTGAGAAATTAAGAGACGCAAGACAAAAGGCGGGGCTGTCACAGGAACAGCTTTCGGAGAAGCTGCACGTTTCACGCAGCGCAGTAGCAAAATGGGAAACGAACAAGGGTATGCCTGATATCGAGAATCTGAAGGCTGCTTCACAGCTTCTCGGTGTCTCGATCGACTATCTGCTCGATGACGGCGAAATGCTCTCCTTCAGCTCTTTCAAAGAAGCCATTGATCTTGGCGACTATGAAAAAGGCGGCAAGTGCCGTTCAAGACAGGACGCAGCGGCAAAAGCCAAATTCCCGCAGGCGGTGCAGATCTATCCGCTGATAAGGAAGAAAAAGCTGTCAAAGTTCGAGAAATTGTTGGAATGGACAGTCATGCCGGGATTTGGGAGCTTTGAAGCAGCAGACCAGCTTAATGACGTCTGCTCTTATTATCTTGCCGAGACAGACAGCAAGCAGTTTTTCGTTACTGTTTCAAAGGATTTTATCGAATACAGCGAGCTTTCAAAGAAGGTGGAAGGCAAGAGATTTGAGATCGGGAACAACCGCTTTTCCAAAGCGGGATATGACTTGATATGAGAGGTCTGAGGGATGTCTGACGGTATCTGTCCCGGAGCATGACACTGACGGTTACAGTCATTGCAGCAAAAATATTCAAAGCCGCAGTTCAGAATACTGCGGCTTTTTTATTTTGAGGGCTGAAGGGGGGCAGTTACTTAAGGCAATAATAAACATTGACAAATGACAGCAAATTAATTATAATACTTTTAGATGTAATACCTTTGCCAAGGATGAAAACAGTTCCTGTTGTTCAGGCCCTTTCTTATCTGAATTACAATTGCATATTATTATTCGTTTCACTTAACGATTATATTTGGATGCTATATTCTTCTTTGGGAGGAATTTCAATGAAAAGCAAAAAAACAATCGCAATTGTTACCGCCGCTGTTCTTCTTGTAGGAGGGATCACAGCGTTTGTGCTCACTAATGTTCTGAAATCTGATGACAGTAACTCATGTCCAAGCGCATCCCAACGCTGGCTTATATGAGACATATTTGGTTTTACTTTTTTATCAATTCTATAATGTCTGCGTGTATAAATGTTGATAAGCAACGGATTAAGCACAAATGCAAATGCACTACCTAACTTAACAATATGGATACGTGCTCCGCATTTGATCAGTATAGCAGCAATGATTGTATTTACGACCATAGATATTATTTGGACTATTTCTTCTTTGTTTATTAGGAAATTGACATCACGTGCATCGCCGTGTATATTGCACTTCTTTATACCGTCACTTTCAGCAAGCTCGGCCAGTTTGTAAATTTTTCTCCTGACATTTTCAAAATCAGGGAAATGCCCGTACTTTTCCGGGTCAATCTGTGCTTTTATTCCTTCAGCTTTTTTGATGACATCAAAATTTCAACGTACATGACACGGCGCTGAATGAAGTTTTCTGAACAGCATCACTGCTCTTACCATATCATTAAGGTTTTTATAATCAAAACTATAGTGCTCGATAAATCGTCCTATACGCCAGCCTTCATCAACATCCATTTGTAACGAGAGTAGTATCTATTCCGGCGTCCTCTACGATTTTTTGCATTATAGTCTCTCGACCACGCTCAACCAGTATTTCAGAGCCAAGCCCAGGGTGACGGTAAACATATTTTCCACCGTTCAAGTTAAATGAAAGAACAACATTTGTTAGTCCTGCCTGAACTGGAACAAGATTCTCATTATCTTCCTCATTGCAATTAAAGACACGACATATATTTGTGACTACGATTCGTCTGCTTTCTTCCGTGAATAAGCCGCCTATTGTTTGGATGTCTTGCATATCTGTCCATCCTAAATCTTTCTACAACCATGATCTGTTTCGGAAGCGTTTACTCTGTGCTCTGAACACTGTCCTTGAAGACTAGACTGCTTATCTTGTTAATTAAGCAAGAATATATATTAGAAACAAAGTGGTTGCCGCAAGCAAGACATATTGATATTGAAGCAAGCATTGAAATACCAAGAACGATAAATGGTGAATTAAACATAGGAAACTTCAAGAATTCATATCCTTTTACAAACAACGGGTGAATAAGATATACTGTGATCGTATTCTTCCCTAAAAGTGAAAGAACAGTTTTTTTGCTCTTACTCAAAGCAATCATCAAATACACACCTGTAAACCCAAGAAACAAGGCAGCGCATCTGAATAGTATTCCTTGAATATTACTGTAGCCAAAATGCCGGTAGGGATAAGACATAGTAAAAACACCATGCTTAAAGTTTTTAACAAATGTTAATGCTATAACTGCCACTGTTGTGGCTATAACTAGAGAGAATAAATACCGTTTCTTTATGAGTGCGATTCTTTCTACTATCGTCTTTGGGGTCAAAAAGCCAGCAAGAAAATAAGGAAAAAACGAAAAGGTACGCTGTAGTGAAAGGAGTTTATCTGCATTGGTGACACCGACATATAACGATAATAGTATTGCTATAACAATAGAACCTTTTATTCTCGAAATAGGATGAACCATCGCCTTCCAAAAGAACATACTCAGCAGAAACCACATAGCAAACTGCGGATAGAAAAAATCATCAATTTCCCGTGAGGCAAGTATCCAGTAGAATAGGTTTGCAATCAGGAAAGGTAATAAAGACGACTGAATAGTTTTCTTAGCCCATGTATCCCTAGAACGAAATGATTTTGAAAAATACCCTGAAATGAAAATAAAAGCTGGCATATGAACAAAATATATCATAGAATAGACTGTCGAAACCACTGTATTTGCACTCACTCCACCGCGCGCAGTCACCTCCATCGAATGGGCAAAGACTACTAGTATTATCAGCAGCCCTTTAAGATTATCAAACCGATAATCCCTTTCTGTATTTGCATTTTTCGTAGGTGAGATTTCGGTTGGCATTTGTTTCACATCCCATATAATACTCAGTTAGTTTATAGTATGATATTCTTGTTTGTGTTTTATAGCACTACTAGCAGACCAATAATCCAAAAGCAATTCTTATTACTAAAGCAAATTCACTTGCTCTCACAAAGTATTTCAAGTGTTTCACTCAAACCACTTTTCAAATCATATTTCCCGCTCCAACCAAGTGACTCTATCTTATCGGTTTTCAGAACACAGTTTTGCGGCTTTGAAAACCCTTTTACCTCAGTTTCATCAGGGATTTCATACCTTACTTTTGTATCTGAGAGTATACCAAACTGTTTGGCATATGCCCTCAAAACATCGTGCCATCCGTCAAGACACACCACCTCTATTCCGTCAATCTGAGGGTGCTTCTAAAATGCTTCAAGCGTGTAAATAATTACCGGTTTATCATAAACGTTTAAAAACTGCTTCGGAATATCTTGATTCATCCTGGCACCGACACCGCCAGCTATAATTAAGGCAATATTTTTCATCTGTATAATCCTTCACTTAATTCTTTTTTGCCACTGCTGGTAAGCTTATACCGTTCTTTCATAAGCATTCGTTTATTATCCTTTATGAACTCTTCATATGGTACAGTGGCAGAAAACAGCGTTGTCCCATGATTCGATGATTCATGCACAGGAACCATATAATCTCCGTATGTATGAGTCAGTATTTTATAATATGTGATTGGTATCGGAACCTGCAGATTTTCAAAACGATTTAATTTCACCTTTGTGTTCCAGTCTTTTCTGTCATACACAAACCTTTTGATACCCATTGTACCAGCAACACTTCCTTTTTTGCTGCAATTACTCTTTGAGTATCGGGTCGCAACCTTTTCATACAGTGAGTATAGCTTCTTCATATTGACCAAATGTAACTTAAACAAAGGAACGCTAAGATAATACGCGATTCTTTTTGCCTTAGAGATTCCCAGTGGGCCAACTCCGGAATACCATCTTGAGTATGAATTCATAGCTGTTCTAACAATTTTAAGTCTTTTTATCTGTCTATCTCCTTCGGGCTGTTTGGAAGAACATCTAGCGGAAAAATATCTATAAATATACCATGATTGCATTTCTCATATACATCAACATATGGAATCTCTGTAGTGTCGCTGTTTCTCAGTCTGCAATAGCCCTTGAAAAAAATAAGGATGATGAAACAACTCCCCATTCTCCGCAAGAGATCTCAGCTTGTTGTAATCTTTCCTGAGCAAAGCAACATCCTCATCATCGTCCCAAGGGATAAACCCTTCGTGCCTGATCGCTCCGAGAAGTGTTCCACCATAGACAAAATACTTTATATTATGCTTAGTACAAACTTCATCAAAGGCCCTCGCCTTTTTTGAAATTTTTGGTAAATTTTTATTGCCAAATAATTCATTTTGCGACAAAATACGATATAATGGTCTGCACATTATTAAAAGCATATTTTAACTTTTTAATTATATCACACGAACAGGGCGATGTCAAGGCAAGATGAATATAAATCAATCAAAATCGGCAAACTGGATTGTTTAGCATATCAAATCTATCATTTTTTGATTATTTTATGAGCGGAGGAATAACTACGACTGGAAGAGGCGTTTACAAACGCAAAGACGGCAGGTGGGAGGCAAGGATCTACAGCTATGACGGCAAACACGGTTATCGCTCATTTTATGGCGAGACCAAGGAAGCTGCCCTGCATAAACGGGTTGCGGCGATAGCTTACAGCTATGCAGGCGATATAACGGAGATTTCCGTCAGAGAATTGTGCCGTGAGTGGCTTCAGATAATATCCAACCGAGTTAAGCCCTCGACGCTGGCGAACTACAGAATGAAGATCGAAAAACACATAATTCCACAGTTTGGCAGTCTTATGTGCCATGAGATCACATCGAAAGCTCTTTATGATCTTATTAATCTCAAGCTCAGCTCGGGGCTTTCTGCACGGTATATTTCGGACATTTTCGTGCTGATGAAATCGCTGTTCAAGTATGCGAGGAGAGTTTATCATATACCGAACCCGCTTGACGGGATCGTGATCCCAAAGCCTGCAAGGACAGAAGTCCGCCTGCTCACACCGCAGGAACAGGAAAGGCTAAAATTCTACATAGGAATGGACTTTTCGCTGATATCCCTTGGTATAATCCTGGCAAACGGAATGGGGCTCAGGATAGGTGAGGTCTGCGGTGGATTACCTGTTGGGTCTGACTTACGAAAAAAAGCCTTATCCGAAAAAATAAACAGGGAGAGTATCACAAATCGATGCTCTCCCTGTTTGCATTATTATTCTGTTAGATGACACCTGTAAGATCCTTTCGTTTATACTGATAATATCTATTGTCACTTATCTCTTAAATAGCAGCCCGTCCGGTATGACTTCAGCCCGGAGCAATGCCAATACAAATATACGTTCCAGGCATACTAATGTATTAAATATAAGCATTTTACATATCAGCAAATCTATGCTATAATGAGTACAGAACAAAAACTCTGTACTCTTTTTCTTTTGCCGGAGGTGATCAGATGAAGGTGACGATACCCGAAATAACCGATAATGAACTGGCAGATCTGCTGAAAAGCTCGGGGATGACAGACAGCGAGGTAAAGTCATTCCTCCGGCACTGCGAGAACAACTGCTGCTGTGCGGAAAAGGTGCGTATCCTGCGGAAGACCCGTAAAGCGCTGCTGGATAATATTCACGAGAAACAGGCTGTGCTGGACAAGATAGACAATCTGATATGGAATATGGAAAGCGGGGGTGCGCCATGAAAAAACTGTTACTGATCCTGACTATATGCGGCTGCGCGTCGCTCTTTACTGCCTGCGGGAGCTCCGGGAGCAGCGTATCATCGCAGCAGAACACCGGTGCAGGAGCAGCGGATAATACCGCCGAAAGCTCCGTGGCCGAAACGCTCCCGTCCGGCGAAAGGAATGATGATATGAAACTGAAAATATCCGTAAACGGCAAAGAGCTTACCGCAGAGCTTGCCGACAGCACCGCTGCAAGAGAGCTTGCGGAGAAGCTGAAAGCCGAGCCTGTCACCGTTTCTCTCCATGAATACGGAGGATTTGAAAAGGTCGGCAGCCTGCCCTGGGCGCTTACGAGATCGGATGAGAGCGTGACCACCGAAGCGGGAGATATAATGCTCTATCAGGGAGATCAGATGACGATCTTCTATGACTCGAATTCATGGAGCTATACAAAGCTGGGGCACATCGCCGGCATCAGCGGAGACGAACTGAAAGAACTGTTCGGTGAGGGAAATATCACCGTAACGCTGTCATATTGAAACGGAGGTATCGCTATGAATAACGAGATGCTGACATTGACACAGGAATGGGACAAGACCTTTCCGAGATCGGACAAAACAGATCACAGGAAAGTGACCTTCCGCAACCGCTACGGTATCACCCTCGCAGCAGATATGTATATCCCAAAGAATGCCGGAGGAAAGCTCCCTGCTGTCGCTGTCTGCGGGCCCTTCGGCGCTGTCAAGGAGCAGTGCAGCGGTCTGTATGCTCAGACCCTTGCAGAGCGCGGCTTTCTGACCGTTGCCTTCGACCCCTCATTCACAGGCGAGAGCGGCGGACAGCCGAGATATATGGCCTCCCCTGACATCAACACCGAGGACTTTCAGGCAGCCGTTGACTTCCTCTCCGTTCAGGAAAATGTGGATGCAGACCGTATCGGCATCTGCGGCATCTGCGGCTGGGGCGGACTTTCGATAAATGCAGCGGCCCTCGATACCCGTATCAAGGCGACTGCCGCAGTTACTATGTATGATATGGCCCGTGTCAATGCCAACGGCTATTTCGATTCCGAGAACACAGAAGAAAAGCGTTATGAGAAGAAAGCCGCTCTCAATGCGCAGCGCATAAAGGATTATCAGAGCGGCGAGTATACCCTCGGCGGCGGCGTTATAGATCCTCTGCCGGAGGATGCACCTTTCTTCGTAAAGGACTACCACAGCTACTACAAGACCGAGAGAGGCTATCACCCCCGCTCTCTCAACTCCAACGGCGGCTGGAACGTTATCGGCTGTATGTCCTTCATGAATCAGCCCATAAACACATACTCAAACGAGATCAGAAGCGCTGTCCTCATCGTACACGGCGAAAAGGCGCACTCCTGCTATTTCAGCAGGGATGCTTATGCCGCTATGACAAAGGACAGCAAATATACCGGCAACAAGGAGCTGCTCATCATCCCCGATGCCGTCCACACAGACCTCTATGACGGCGGCGGCAAGGATGCTATCCCCTTTGACAAGCTGGAAGCGTTTTACCGTGAATATCTGAAATAAGGAGAAATACTATGGCTAAAAAGGTACTTGTCATATCGTCCAGCCTGCGGGACCGCAGCAATTCCGAAACACTGGCAAAGCAGGCAGCAAAGGGTGCAGAGGATGCAGGGCACGATGTTGAGTTCATAACTCTCAAGGGTAAAACTCTGAATTTCTGCAAGGGCTGCCTTGCCTGTCAGAAAACCATGAAGTGTGTCATCAAGGACGATGCTTCGGAGATATGTGAGAAAGTCGGCAATGCCGATGTGCTGATCTTTGCAAATCCGATCTATTACTATGAGCTTTGCGGCCAGCTCAAGACCTTGCTCGACCGCTGCAATCCCCTTTATCCCTCGGATTACAGATTCAGAGATGTCTATCTGATAACCGCCTCCGCCGAGGACGGCGAGGAGGTCTGTCATACAGCCAGGGGCGGCTTGCAGGGCTGGGTCGCCTGCTTTGAGAAAGCAAGGCTCGTCAGCGTGCTGTCCGGCGGAGGTCTGGGCGATCCGGCAGATGCGGAAAAGAACGGGTCTTACATGAACGCAGCCTATGAGCTTGGCAGAAATGTCTGACAAAATACTGCCGCTCAGCGGCTGTAAATGTGAGGTGCAGGATGAGTATTACCGTTAATCTCAGATATACCGGCAGAAACGGCTCCGCAAGAGCCTTCGCAGAGGAAATGACTTCCGGCGGAACGGTCGGAGCCATACGCAGCGAGGACGGAAATCTGCGGTATGAGTATTATGTTTCCCTTGACGATCCCGAGACTGTTCTGCTGATAGACGAATGGACAGATCAGTCTGCAATAGACCGCCACCACGCATCGCCTATGATGCAGAAGATCGCAGAGCTCCGCGAAAAATACGATCTCCACATGACAGTGGAGCGTTATGTCAGCGATGAGGGCGGTCTGCCCGAAAAAGACGAACATTTTATAAGAAAGTAGGTATCACAATGGCTGAAAAAATAGTGCAGACAGCTGGCAGAGCTCAGCTCGGAGAGTTCGCTCCCGATTTTGCCCGCTTCAACGATGATATCCTCTTCGGAGAGAACTGGAACAACACAGATATCGACCTGAAGACCCGCAGTATCATCACAGTAGTCGCTCTTATGTCGCAGGGCGTGACAGACAGTTCCATCCGCTACCACATCCAGAACGCCAAAAATCACGGCGTTTCGCAGAAGGAAATGGCTGCGGTCATAACCCACACAGCCTTCTATGCCGGCTGGCCTCATGCCTGGGCGGTATTCGGTATCGCCAAGGAGGTCTATGCAGACAGCGCTCCGGCTCTTTCCGAAAAGGAAAGGTTCCAGAACGAGATAATGTTCCCCATAGGCGAGCCCAATCCCTACGGCAAATTCTTTACAGGCCAGAGCTATCTTGCGCCGGTCTCCTCGGAGCAGATACCGATCTTCAACGTGACCTTTGAGCCATCCTGCCGCAACAACTGGCATATACATCACGCAAAAAGCGGCGGCGGTCAGATGCTCATCTGTATCGGCGGACGCGGCTGGTATCAGGAATGGGGCAAGGAAGCCAGAGAGCTCCGCCCAGGAGATGTTGTCAATATCCCCGCCGAAGTCAAGCACTGGCACGGCGCTGCCAAGGACAGTTGGTTCGCTCATCTTGCAGTCGAGATACAGGGCGAGGACAGCAGAACGGAATGGTGCGAGGCTGTTTCGGACGACGACTACAACAAGCTGAAATAGTGCTTAACGGCGCTCTCTGAAATTACAGATAAAAGCGGCGGGAACTCCCCGCCGCTTTTTCAAACTACCGAACAAAATAAAAACAGCAATGAAGCGATCTGTTTCGGATGATGGATACAACATACTTAAAGGCAGCCTTACGGCTGCCTTTTCTCTTTCATATCTTTGACCGGGCAGCACATCTCCCCGCCCGGTCTGTTATGCAAACCACGCTTTCATTGTATCAAGCACCTTGACCAGCTCCTGCTCGCTTATCACATAGGGGACCATAGCATACATATATTTCAGGAAAGTCCTGCTGAATACTCCGTGTTCGTATGCGAATTTTCTGAAGCCTTCAAGCACTCTGCCGTCATATACCTCTATGCAGACACAGCCGCCCATGATGCGGACTTCCTTGATGCGAGGGTCAGAGAAGCCTGCCATCTCTCGGCGGGTTATCTCCTCTATTCGGCGTATCTTCGAGATATAATCCTCCCGCTCGAAAAGCTCGATGGATTTGAGAGCTGCGCAGCAGGCGAGGGCGTTGCCCATAAATGTCGGGCCGTGCATAAAGGCATGAGCAGGGTCGTCGCTCCAGAAGCCCTCCCATACCCTGCGGTTCGCTACTGTCACAGCGTGACCGATATACCCGCCTGTCAGAGCCTTTCCCAGAACAAGTATGTCCGGCAGGACAAGATCAGCCACAAAGCGGTTGCCTGTACGTCCGAAGCCTGTTGCGACCTCATCAAAGATCAGCAGCACATCATACTGATCGCAGAGCTGCCTTGCTCTTTCAAGGAAGCTGACACCGTACATCCTCATTCCCCCCGCGCCCTGAAGCAGAGGCTCGACTATGAAACAGGTCAGACGTTCTCCGTATTCCGCAAAGGCTTTTTCAAGCGCCGGGATCTCGGTTGGTATATGGACAACTCCCCGCTTTTTCTCACTGTTGACTCCGAAGGCGAAATGATAATCCTCATCGTCCCCGACCTCCATAGCCTTGAAGGTGTCTCCGTGATAGGCGTGTTCGAGAGCAAGGATCGTATCCCTTCGGGAGCCCCGGTTGGTGTTGAACTGCAAAGCCATTTTCAATGCGACTTCGACCGCCACACTTCCCGAATCGGAGAAGAAGCAGTAGTCAAGGTCTCCCGGCAGCCATTCCGCCAGCTTGTCGGAGAGCTTCTGAACAGGCTCGTGTGTCAGGCCGCCCAGCATAACGTGAGCAAATTTGTCGAGCTGCTCCCTGACAGCGGCATTTATCTCCGGGTGGCCGTAGCCGTGTATCACGCTCCACCAGGAAGACACCGAGTCGATCAGATCGTGACCGTCCTCTGTGTAAAGATGCACCCCCTTTGCGCTGGCTATCTTTATGGGGGCATCCAGTGTTTTCATTTGAGCGTACGGATACCAGATCATTGTTTTCCTCCTCTGCCGCAGATGCTTCTGAGTACATCTGCCGAAATATCTATATCGGTATCGTTCTCACCGACACAGGCGATAACAGGTATCCCTGTCAGCTTCTCGCACATCAGCTTGTTGTCCTCCTCCATTATATCGCCCTTGTGAAAGTTGTTGAGTATCAGCCCCCGGATATCCAGACCGTGTGCTTTCATATATTCGCAGGTAAGCACCACGCTGTTTATCGTCCCGAGGCCTGCGTCTGCCGTTACGACCGTCGGGAGGCCGAGAGCTTTGATGATATCCTCCAGCATTATCTTTTCCTCATCATAGCGGATGGGGCAGACGATACCGCCGCTGCCCTCGCAGATGACATATCCGTATTCTCCGCAGAGCTTTTCATACTGCGCCTTAACAACGCTCAGCTCCACAGGGCTGCCCTCTTTCCTTGCGGCGAGGTGTGGAGACACCGCAGCCTCGTAAACATAAGGGCACATCGTTTCCAGCGGCTGATCTGTGCCGGATATTCTCTTTACATAGGCAGCATCCCCCGGTATGAGCCTGCCGCTTTTATCCCTTTCGTTCCCGCTGACAGCCGCCTTGAAATAGGCTGTATCAAAGCCCGCTTTGCGGAGCTTCCTGACCAGCAGAGCCGTAACATAGGTCTTCCCTATGTCCGTTCCTGTCCCGGTAACGAACAGACCCTCAGCCATCGTTATCCCTCCCTGTGTGATAGGTTTGATAGCCTATCTTTTCCAACATAGCTATATCCTCCCGGATGCGGTTGCCGGAGGTCGTAAGCATATCCCCGGTAATAGCTGAATTTGCTCCCGCAAGGAAAGCACGCTCGCCGCAGTTAGACATAAGGTTTCTCCCGGCGGCAAGGCGAATGTCCGCTTCGGGGACAATAAAGCGGAACACAGCGACAGTTCTGAGTATATCCGCCTCGGTGATACGCTCCAGGTCTTCCAGAGGCGTGCCCTTGATGGGTATCAGAGCGTTTATCGGTACGGAGCTCACGCCCAGCTCGCTGAGTGTCAGAGCCATGTCGATGCGGTCCTCCCAGCTTTCACCCATGCCTATGATGCCTCCCGAGCATACTTCAAGCCCTGCGGCCTTGGCTCTGCGGATACATTCCAGCTTATCCTCAAAGGTATGTGTCGTGCAGATGTTCCTGAAATTCGCTCTCGAAGTCTCGATATTCGCATGATACCTTGAAACTCCTGCCTGACGCAGCAAGGCAAACTGCTCTTCTTCAAGCAGCCCGAATGAAGCGCACAGCCCCACTTTGCTCTCCCGGGCGAGAGTACGGTATGTATCCAGAGCCTTATCGAACTCTTCCCCGCTGAGCTTCCGCCCCGCCGTAACTATCGCAAAGCGGTGAACGCCCTGCTCCTCATTATGGCGGCATTCCGCCGATATCCTCTGTTTATCGAGAAAGCCGTATTCTTCGATGCCTGTGCAGTGCCGCGCCGACTGCGCACAGAATTTGCAGTCCTCCGGGCAGCGCCCGCTCCTTCCGTTGATGATGCTGCAAAGGTTCGCCCTGTTCCCGCTGAAATGTCTCCTCAGCTTGTCCGCACATCCCATTAGCTCCTCCTGCCCGACGGTCAGGAGAAAGCTCAGGTCGTCCTCTCTTGTCAGCCTTCTGCCGTTTATTATCTCTTCGGTGATCTCCCTTATCTCCATTATACTGTCCCTTTCGAGTGAATTACAGGCATGAGCCGTTTTGCCAGAGCCGCAGACAGTAAGCAGAGGGCAATATCCCCCGGGACTGCCAGCACAAAGCAGTACAGGAACAAAGCGCCTATACCGACAGGCTCGTTAAGATAGACCGCACTTATCACATAGTAATAGATCATTCCCAGCGCGTAAACCACCGCAAGCCCCGCAAAGCAGCCCATAAGCAGCCGCCTGGTATCTGCCTTTCCGCTGCGGGCGATCGCTCCGGTGATGTATGAGCCCGCTATAAATCCGATAAGATAGCCGAATGTCGGTTGAAGCACATACGTCAATCCTCCGCCGCCTGTAAAAACAGGGAGCCCTGCCAGTCCGAGAACGACATACAGAGCCGATGCGGCAGCTCCCCTGTTCTTCCCGAGTATCAGCCCCGCTAGGGTGGTAAACAGGAATTGCAGCGTGAAGGGGCAGACAGGTACAGGGATACGGATATATGCCCCTGCGGTTATCAGTGCGGTAAACATCGCAGTCATTGCCATGTCTCTTGTTTTGTTTGCATTGTTGATATTTATCACTTCCTCCATTCAGTATTATAGCACCGCTCCGGGCCGTTGTCAACCGTTATTTTGTAACAGGTTTACAATTGCCGTATAAAAAACGCTATCCCCCGAAAAAACGGCCTCCGGAAAGCACAAAGCAGCCTGCACGAATTGCACAGACTGCTTTTGGTTACTGCATAGATCCTATTGTGTTGTCTGCATGACAGGTGTCGGGCACTTTCGTCAATCCCTGCCGTTTCTGTCTTCTCTTCTCCGCCGCCTGTTGCTCTTGTAGCGGTACATCTGCTCGTCGGATTCTTCCAGAAGATCCTCAAGGAGAACTTTCGGGTCTTCGGTATCATTTATCCTGCCCACCGCGCAGCCGATGCTTGCAGTTATCGGATAAGGTCTTCCTGAGTTCCCGGACAGCTTCTCAAGCACCGAGCAGAACTCGTTTATGTGTCGTTCCCGGTCAAAGCTGCCGCATTCGCGCAGACCGAGTATAATAAACTCATCTCCCCCTGCGCGGCACATGATATCTTTTTCCGCAGCTATCGCTCTTACTGCATCGGCTATACAGATTATCCCTTCATCCCCGGACGAATGGCCGAAGGTGTCGTTTATGTATTTGAGGCCGTCCATATCTATCGTGCTGACGAATATCTCCTTTTCGCCGGATATACCTGAAACGAGCTTGTCATATTCGCTGTATAAGCCCCGCCTGTTATAGAGCCCGGTCATCTTGTCATATACCGAAAGGACAAAAAAGCGGTTCCTTGCCCTGGACATTTCGAGAGCATTGTTTACGAATCTCAGCCAGTTGCGATAGACGATATTGAATTTGCTGCTGTCGCAGTATCTTCTCTGCAATACGGCATAGCCCAGAGTCTTATCCGAAAAATGGGCAGCCGAAAAATAATATGCAGAAGGCTCATCTGCCTGCTCAAAAAGCTGCGGGAGCATGACGGATGTATCGAAAGTGATCTTTTCCTCCGGCCTGTATCTATCGTTTCGGCCAGTATTGGATCTCAGGATGACCATATCTGTTTTGTCGGGGTGCCCCGAAATGATATCTTTATTCGGGTCCAGCCAGTCCGGGCTCAGGCATAGATAGAAATTCAGGAAGGGCGAGATAACATAGGTCGATTTGTAGATGTTCTCTATACATTCGTCAGGGGTATCGGAAGCGGTAAGCTGCTCGGGAATGAAGTTTTCCAGAAGCAGACCTATATCTACATTATCCTCAAAAACATCCTGCGAGTAATATCTTACAATGTGATACAGAGAGGTCCTGATTGCCTGCACCATATCTTCCATATCGGGTGTGCAGCCGCAGCTTTTCCCGAAATGCATCATTGTCCTGTTATTCGTTTCGTATGGCAATATACTCATATCCGGCTCGATGATCCGTCTGATATGATCGACTGCATCAGCAGCACATTTTGCAAAGTTCGACTCTATCGAAGTCAGTGGGATATCCGCCAGCATAGCATCATTCGTGGCCTCAAACCCCAGGACCACCATATCCTCCGGGATGCGGCGCCCCTGCTTTGTATACTCATCGATAAAGCCCAGCGCCATGTGATCGCTGGCGGCGATAACAGCGTCCGGCTTCCCGACAGCTCCTGAGATTATATCCTGCGCCAGCTTTATACCGCTTGTGTACCAGAAATCGCCGTAAATCCTGTGCTCATCAGAGACTTCAAGCCCCTGCTTATGCAGCTCGTCCAGCATGATCTCCAGCCGTTCCTCCGCCTCGTGATTATCCTTCGGCCCCGTCAGGATACATATATCCCTGCACCCGTGTACCCGGGCTGCGTGACGGCAGATCTCCCTGAGCTGTTCATCGTTGGAGTTGCCGATGAAATCCAGATCTTTGTAAGGTATGCCTATACATACAACAGGCGCATCAGCTTCTCTGCCGATCTTTTGGCAGAGCATATCCATGACCTCGGTCAGATCTGATGACATAAGGTTCACAGTATCAAGTATAACACCGTCAAACAGGCTGAAATTTATAAGATCATAGATGTTTATCTCGCCCCGGGCATAACTCTGATAGTAGAGATCAAAATTCACCATCGAAGAAAAAACAGCCAGATCGTAGCCGTATTTTTCGCACTGGGCAGCTATTCCTCGGCTGATACGCTTTCCATGGTCTGTAGTGAGCTGAGATGATACAAGGCAGATAGTCTTTCGCTTAGTGTTTTTCATCAGAGGCCCTCCTTCTGACGGAGCATAAATAAGGTCGGTATCGTGACAAATATCGGCGGGTATCAAATTGCATTTTCGCAGACGGGTTAATATATACAGATTATACCATATTAACACTAAAAAAGCAACCCCACCCCACGAAAACACGCAATTAACGTCTTTGCCCTACCGCCCTTCAATCGCTTTAGTCAACAAACGGTCAACTTTTACGCTGCTGCAAGTTATCAGAGCTTGCATTTAACGTATCTTCCCGTAAGCTGTCAGCCAGTCTTTCGCTTGGGCATCTTCGGAATAGCTTTGGTAACTACCTCGCAGCAATGACGGTCGTTGTCTTTGAGCGTGTGACTGTATGTGCGAAGGGTTACATCGGGTCGAGAGTGCCCGGCCCTCTTTGCCGCTTCGGGTATGCTGATACCGTTTTGAAGCTGCAAGCTGATAGCTGTGTGTCTGAACTGATGAGGGTGTATCCTCGGCAGATGATTCCTCTTTGTAAATTCATGCAGCCATGCTCTTGCTGTACTGGGGTTCATAAAAAATCCTGGGTTATGTGTCGAAAAGAAAACGGCTTTTGCAAAGTAATTCCACTTGCTGCCGTAGGACTTTGCGACCTCATCATAATGTCTGCGGTATTCCTTCAGCATATCCATAGTTTCATCGTCCATGTAAAGCCAGCGGTCACTTGCGTTTGTCTTACAGCCTTCCTCAATGCGTGTGCCGGTGCTGTCTTTGATGAAATGCCTGCAAATATGTATTCGATTCTCGTCAAAATCCACGTTATCCCATGAGAGCGCACATAGCTCACCGATTCGGCAGCCCGTTGCGAGCAATAGGCTGAAAAGCACTTGAAACGTATAGCTGTGAACAGAGGTATCCTCGTAAAGCAATTTGAAAAATAAATCAAGCTTGTTCCTCTGAAAGTGCATCGACCTCGGGCTGATTCTTTTTTGGAGGTGTGGCTGCATCGGCATAGTTGCGGGGGATAAGCCCCTCCTTGAAAGCCATTGCAAGCATAGCGTGTACAAACAAGTGCATTGCATAGACCGAGTTCTTAGAGAAGCCGATTTCAAGCATTGCAGAGTATGCACTGTTGATCATCGCAGGTGTCATCTTCTTTAGCTGAATATGCCCAAGATAAGGTGCGATACGCTTTTTACTGCTGCGGTAGCTGTACGCTGTTGAAGCAGATATGCTCGACTGCTCCTTGATCCTGATAGCGTAGTCACAATATTCATCAAAAGTCACTCTTGAGTCACTTGCTGTCTGCTCCTCGATACCCTTTTCAAAGATCACCGCCTGCTTTTCGGCGTTCTTCTTGTTCCATGCCGCTGACTTGATATCGTCATACTTTACAGATAGCGTTCGGAAAACCTGCTTGCCCGTTTGAGCGTCTCTGTGGTCAAACACCCTTATGCGATATGAGGTGATCTTGCCCTCTTTGTTTTTGCGTTCTTGTATATTCATTCCGCCACCACCTTTCGAGTGGTGGTATTTTTCTGCTGTCTTATCATTTTAACTCCTTTCCGACAGCGGAATATATCGTACCCTAAGTATAACACATTCCGCTGATTAGTTCAATATAAAAGTTGCGTTAAATCTTTGAATATTAATCGGTGGTGTTTCTTTTTTGGTGGCTGCTTTTTCTGCTCCTGCTCCCTGCGGAGTTTTTCTTGATTTACCAGCTTGGAGATATAGTAACCCTGAGAGATTTCGTTGTAGGTATCCCGAATACCCAAATACTCCTTCAGTTTCTTCAGACATTTCTCACCCTTATTCTTTTCATACTTTTTCCTCAATCGCAGAATCCTACCCTCCAGATTACCGATTGACGAAATATGATCCTTGTTGATGACAGACAACATCTCTGTAAGACGAAAAGCGTCAGGCTGATCTTTGATAGGCTTTGAAAGTCGAGGTTTTCAAGTGACACTCAGCAGCTTGCTTTTCAATCTGTTCCCATTCCTCGGCTGAATACACTATCTCCTTTCGGCGGAGCGTTTTGTTTTTTCTTGATATTTTCATCAGTCCTCTCTTTTTATGTATTTCAGTTTTTCGGCTCGATTTTGCCGAGCCTTCGTTTAGGGCTGCAAAGCCACTAAACACCGCAGAGTTAACATCGTTAACGCCTGCGGGAAAGTACCGGTAAAATGCCGGGACTTTCTGTACTTGCGTAATTATGTAAATCAAAAATGCTATTATACACATTTACACGCTTCACCCTGCCGTCCTGGGTAGGGTCGCTTTTTTGTCGGTCAATCTGCTACTCCAAGATACTTTAGCAAAGACGTTTTGATCACCAATATCTTGCCCCTCACACCGCTGCCTGCACGGACATAGGCGACTTTGTCCTGTGCAACAAGTTGGCGGACTGTGTGCTCAGATAAGCCGTTTACAAGTGCGGCGCACTCCTTGACGGTGAGCATTTCAAGAGGCTGAGTTTCGCTCGATTGAGGTTTTGGTACAGGCTCAGGCGGCTGCGTTTCAATAAGTTGTTCTAATAGAAGAACTATCTGCGAAATGATCTGCTGTTTTTCTGTTAAATTCAAATGTCATTCTCCTCTCTGATTTTTATTCTGCCTGACTTGGCGATAGGTCAAGCGTTATGATGTTATTTGTCAGTTAGCTTTTTAATGTACGCCGCTGTTTCCTCCTTTTAGGTTTGAATGTTTAGATGTATGACTTTGTACTTTTTTCTTCTGCTGGCGAGGCATGAAAAAATATGTGCCTTTCACAAGTTAATTCTGAATGACGAGCGTAAAAGTTAATTGGGTTTTTAAAAAATTGTTAGATTGCACAAATGGCAAGTGTGAGGGCTATTAGTTGTTGAAAAACATGCGCAGACAATAGCGAATGCAACATAGCCTTCATTAGTAACGACACTTTGAGGCGATTATAAAAGCGGTTTCGAGAGAATTGTAATAATAATCTCTGTATTAAACAAATCAGCCCTATGGAAAATGTGTGACTTGCACAGCTTTTTTGATAAAGAGGAGCTAAAGGTCTTATCCATAAATTTCAATAAAGAATAACTCTCACTTATACTTAGGATTTTAGTGTGAGAGTTAAGGCAAAATTATAGGGTAAAAGAAAAAATCTCCATTTTCAACAATTGTATTGAGAGTGCACAAACAATCTATGTTCGTATTGACGTATGCTTGAGAATGGTATACTTCTTTAGGAGATTAACTTCTGTATAAAAAATAGACCACCCACTCGGAAAAGTCTGCTGTGTCAGCTCATTATTAGTATTTCTGCTTGATATTGATAAGTGCTGCAATACCCATGTCTATGGCTGCACCTGTTGCAGGGGTGGTGTTCATGCCATTTTCTGTGTTATTGGGCTTTGTGTTGTTTGCTCTGGGGGTGCATCGTCTATTGCCTGCTATCTGGACTTGAAGCGGCTAAAAAAACACATAAACAATTCGGATAAAAAGCAGATATATGATACTATTTATAGCATTTATAGTATGACAGCAGCGGCAGTATTTGGCATGAATACTGCCGCTGTTACTTTGCCAAAATAAAAAAATATCAGAAATAATGTAAAATATACTTGACAAACAGAAAAATATAGTATACAGTCATAGGATAGCTATACTAAGTATTTGCAGAACAATTGAAAGGAGTGTTTCCTTGAAAAACAAAAGAATTAAGATCGCACGCCTTGAAAACGACATGAACCAACAGCAGCTTGCCTATGCGGTAGGTGTTACAAGGCAGACTATAAGTATGATAGAATTCGGCAACTATAACCCGACGCTCAATCTGTGCATTGCAATTTGCAAAGCACTCGGAAAAACACTTGATGAACTGTTTGGGTTTGACGAGAAAGGAGAATAACTATGAAAGACAAGAAAACTAAGCCGGAGCAATATTATATCGTCAAGATGAAGAACAAAAACGGCGGAAGACTGCCTGATGAGCGAGAAATGCAGGAGAATTCTCAGGCACTGAATACAGCTCTTGTATTCGGGCTGATATTTGACGGCGTAATGATACTCTACTATTTTATAACAAGAAATATTGAGAAGTCATATCCTTATTGGGCGCAGCTGCTCGTCATTGCAGTAGTGTTTGCACTGATGTCATTTGCAAGCAAAACGGTCAAGCCGCCGCACACTCTCTGGGGAAGGACGTTGACTGCTCACGGGGCAGAAAGGCATTTGCAAGGAGGGCAGGCTTGTGCATTATCGAGTCACTTGTCTACGGTGCGGTGCTTATTGCTCTTGATGTATATACGGACAAAAAGGTGACGGAATCGATACTCTATGATGCAGTTATTACGGTGATCATATTTTCTGCAATAAACATAACGGTTTGCGAGCATAGGGTCAGAAGCTGCAGAAGGTATCAGGCAAGGCTTGATGCCGAGGAAGTAGATGATACCAAGTAATATATTTATGCAATAATCACAAGACACACCCTGTCCTATAGCAAAAACGGCATTTCTCACTTTGTGTCGTGGACTTTTGAAGGGCTTTTTGGTATGGTTGTGATGAAGGAAGGCAGCAAAATGGATCAAGTCAAGATTGGGAGCTTTCTTAAAGAACTCAGAAAAGAAAAGGCTCTGACACAGGAGCAGCTTGCAGAGAAGTTCGGGGAATCTAACAGGACTGTGAGCCGCTGGGAGAACGGAAACAATATGCCCGACATAAGCATACTTATAGAGCTTGCGGAATTCTATGATGTGGATATGCGTGAGCTTCTTAACGGAGAGCAGAGGATTCGGAATGGTTTTCGATATACGATTTCAGCGACTATGACGATTACAAATACTGGCCGGAAACGTGGAAGCAAAGGAGAAATCAAAAATAATCACAAACGAAGGGAACAGATGCCCATACTGCGGCAATGAGGAAATGATAGAGGCTATACAAGGAGAAACTTACGCAAACGTTACTGCGTTAGACAATAAACTCGGTGGAACACCACTCTATCACCTGATATGCAGACGCTGCGGAGTTGTAGTAAAAAGCTATGTGAAAGATCCTGAAATGCTTTTGAGGAGAAAAGACAGACAATAAACGATATCGCCCATAGACTGCGAAACAGCAGTATATGGGCGATTTTATTGGTCGCTTTAGCACAAATAAACCCCCGGTTATACCGGGGGACATAAAAAAGCTTCAGCGAGCGCTTTAAAACAACCTCCAAGTATGATACAATAGTAAAGGTTTGGCGACCGCATTACTAAAGTAAAATACAAGGAGGTCATTAGCGTGAAAAACGAAATAAAGCATACGGCACATTCAACGTACAGATGTCAGTATCACATAGTATTTGCACCAAAGTACCGTCGAAAAGTGATATACGGACAGTTAAGAGCGGATATAGGGCAAATACTACGTAAACTGTGTGAACAAAAGGGCGCTGAGATATTGGAAGCAACAGCAATGCCCGATCACATACATATGCTGGTGAGTATTCCACCGTATATAAGTATAGCACAGTTTATGGGATATATCAAGGGGAAGAGTACCCTGATGATATTTGACAGACACGCAAATCTGAAATACAAGTATGGCAGCAGACATTTTTGGTGCAGAGGGTATTATGTGGACACAGTAGGACGTAACGAAAAAGTCATACGCGACTACATAAAGAATCAGACAGAAGAAGATTATATGCAGGATCAAATGAGCCTGAAAGAGTTTATGGACCCGTTTACGGGTAGTAAGACCAAGTAGGCAAAAAAAGGCAGCCGCTTTAGCGGCTGCCTGAGATAGCAATGCGGTGCTGAACTTTCAACGCCCCTTGAGGGGTTAAGCCAGTAATAACCCCTTTTAGGGGTAGTGCAAACCACCACTTTAGTGGTGGTTTTGATTAAATTGATGAGCTGTAATGATGTTTACGATATATTCCGCTGTCTTAGCCTATCTCGGACAACTTTTGGTCAACAAAGTTATATGAAACTGCCTGAAGATGTACGAATGTGATTTAGGTTATCTTCACTTAAACCAGCGATTTTAGTTCGTTTGCGAAATGATGCTGAACGTTTGCTTAAGGCAACACCGCACAACTTGCGCCACAGTCAAAAATATGATATAATAGAACTATGAAAAGTAAACTTCAATGGGGATACTATCGGCAGATTCAGAAATCTGCTGATCAAGCACGGCATCGATGAGCAGATATTTGCTCAGGTGCTGTCGATTTTAAGCAAACATAACCTCATACTCAAAAAGGGCACTATAGTCGATTCGACCCTCATTGCAGCGCCCTCCTCTACGAAAAATGCTGACAGAAAGCGTGACCCCGAAGCGCATTCTGTCAAGAAAGGGAACCAATGGTACTTTGGCTACAAGGCGCATATCGGTGTTGACAAAGATATCGGTCTGGTCCATCATGTCAAGGCGACAGCGGCAAATGTGCATGATACGGAAGCCGCCAACGACCTTATTCATGGTGATGAAGATGAAATTTATGGTGATTCGGGATATCTGAATGTCGAGCACGTTTTCGGAGTTGTAAAGCGACTATTTCGATTCCGACGAACGCAGTACAAAGGCTTGCGAAAACAGCAGGCCAAATTTAATATGATATTCGCACTGGCGAATCTTTATCTGGCTGACAAGAAAAACTTGCCGGCTTGATAAAGTGCGCCCTGCGGAACTGAAACAGGTGGGATATATCTCGTTTTTAGTGTGCATTGTGCGGTATTGCCTTAAAATATAAAAGCCGGGGGTTTTAATATATGCTATTCGCTGAAATAAAGCTCATTTAATTGACAGCGGTAGGTTTGCGTGATATAATGGCGAAAAAACTTGGAGTAGTTATATTATTTACATAAGGTGATGTAATGAAGAATGTATAGCCGAACAATCAGCCACAGGCAGAGTCTGTCGTCGTCGTGCAGATGATGTCTGCTTCTATGCCGCAGAATATGAAGGAGATATATTTTTGAACATAGCTCTTTGAAATTTATAGAGCGAAAACCATTCTGCGGGATCGTAAAGTACTACACTGCATTCTAAGCATGTAAGATCGGCACTTGAAAAATCCTTCAGTCCATGCTATACTAATACATAATATTTGGATTTGTCAGTTCAGGTGATCGGTCGATAACTCAAGGGAGGCTTTGCTATGAAGGTAATATACAACAGAATACCAAAGCCTCTTTGGCTGTTTTTTTCTTATATGCTTTTTCAGCTGACCATTCTCGGGCTCGGTAACCGTGCAGGAGAAGGCTATCTCTCTACAGTGCACAGGGAGAAGGTCTACTTTATGATACAGCTGTTCGTTATCGGCGGTTATATCTCCTTTTTTGTGGCGGAGTCTTTCTTTAAGCGCAGTCCTGTAAGAAGCATGCTTCAAAAGCTTATCGCAGTTTTTCTTCTGATCGGCTCAGTAGTAATGCCCTTGGCGAATAAGGGTTCGGCCTTCTATCTTATAGTGACTTTTGTAAGCTGTTTCGGGCTTGGCTGTCTCGGCGGAGCCGTTCAGCAGAGAATGTCTCAAGGCGGCACTGCAGGCGAGCCGCTTGCGCTTTCTATGGGCGGTGGAATGGCTGCTGCGATACTGCTCCAGTATCTGTTCGGCATTTGGCGTGGAGAGAGCAGAGCTCTTATCGTGATGCTGCCTGCGGCACTGCTGCTAACGCTCTATATGCTCCGCATCCTGAAACTTCCGGATACGCAGCCGGGTCAAGCGGTCAACAGGACTGCTACCAAAAGTGTAGTCTTCGTCTGCCTTATCGCAGCCTCACTTCTGCTGCTGGCAAGCTTCTATAACCTGTATATCCACCATTTGCAGATAAAGAGCGGCTATACGGATTACAACGTCTACTCCTGGCCAAGGCTTATTATGATCCCCTGCTACATACTTTTTGCCTATATTGGGGATAAGAGAAACGGCAAGCTTGTGCCTTTGACAGCCTTGTGCATAGCTCTTGCAGGAATGCTGAACTGCGTGCTTATCGGAAGTTCGGGGACTTATTGGCTGAATATGTGCCTTTTCTACTTCTCTCTGGCGGCAGCAGTTTCCTACTATTATATTACCTTCTGGAGAATTGCGCCAGGTACTAAGTTCCCTTCCCTGTGGGCAGCTATGGGGCGTATAATGGATAGCGTTATGGTGCTTGTCAGCGCAGGCATAAAGCTTTCAAGTTTTTCGGCACCAATGGTTCTCGGGCTTAATCTGGGAGGGCTTGTTCTGACGATCGTGCTTTTGGCGGTAAGCGGCGGATTTGACCTTTCTGCGGACTCGAAGGCTGATGCTGCTCCTGCAGCGCTTTCCGCTGATGCAGCACTGGAACGGCTGCGTGAACAGTATGCCCTTACCTCAAGAGAAACTCAGGTGTTTTATGAGCTTGTCACCACTGAAGACAAACAGGCAGTCATAAGCGAAAGACTGTCGATAACGGTAAAGGGGCTGCAAAAGTATGTTACCTCACTCTACCGCAAAACAGACACCTCTACCCGTTCGGGACTGACAGATCTGTTTCACAAGACCATGACAGGAAAATGATCAAGGTTCTGCTCACGCTGACCTTGATCTTTTTTTTGTCGATCGAAGCTGTCGGGCGGCACAGATCAGCATTTATCAATAACCCTCATATTTTCGCGATCTGCGGGGATGGTAGGGGTTTCCCTACCTTTACAAATAGTCTATAGCATGCTATGATTAAATTGGCTTATTGTATATATTTGCTATTTCAACATAAATGGAGGGATGTAGTATGAAACTGAGTTTCGGGAAAAGGTCTCTGTCGCTGATGCTGGCAATGCTTATGCTCATGAGCTTGATGCCCATATCTTTATTGACAGTTTCAGCAGGCAGTCAGGAATGGCTCGAAGCCAACTGGTATGACAACAACCGTATGGAGGACTACGGCTACGGAACTAATGACGGATATCTGACCAGAGATCCATCAGGCGGAGTGGATCTGTCTGTATCCGCATTCGTTTCCATTTCGGGAAATGATACTATCAAGGGCATCTATCTGGTCGATGCCGATACTAAGGCCCAGAAGTACGACCTGCTGGCCTACGGCGGTGACGGCAAGCCTGAAGTGTTTTCCTATGACAACCCTGACACCGGCAAGACCGAGTACGGCTTGGATATCTGGATCCAGAATATCGCAATACCCAGTGTCGCAGTAGGAGATTACAGGCTGAAAGTGGTCACGAGCAGGGAGACTTTCTATACAGAAGCCTATACAGACGAATATTACAGCACTGACGGCATTGTTCATGTTGTCGATGCAGGTGATCTTAAGCAGCCTCCCACAATAACTACGGATGCTCTCCCCGAAGCCAAGAAGGGTGCGGCATATTCGGCCAAGCTTGAAGCGGATGCTGTCTATGGCGGAGCTATAACCTGGGACGCTCCCGGACTTCCCGACGGACTTAGCATTAACAGCACAACAGGTGCTATTACGGGCAAAGCAACGACAGTTGGCAATTATTCATTCAAGGCAACTGCTACCGAAAAGGGCGGCAATTCTGCAAGCAAGTTCTTCACTATAAGTGTCAAGGATCTTGACCCGCCCAAGATAACTACAAGCTCACTGCCTTCCGGCAAGGTTGCTGTGGATTATTCTGCTTCTTTAACGGCAACACCTGCAGTCTCGGGCAAAGCTGTTACCTGGAGCATTGCAAAGGGCGAGCTGCCCGCAGGCCTTACACTCAGCAGTAATGGCAGTATTTCGGGCACACCCTCAGCTAAGGGCAGCTACAGCTTTACTGTACGTGCTGCCGAAGCTGACGGCGGGGTGGCTGACAAGCAGTTTACTGTCACGATAGCTACAGACCCGCCGGTTATCACCACGCAGCAGCTTGCTGACGGCACAGTGGACGAGAAATACTCCGCTAAAGCAGAGGCAACGCCTTATGTTGCAGGAAAGGCTCTCACATGGGATGCCACAGGTCTGCCTTACGGTCTTTCTATAAATGCCGAAACAGGCGTTATATCGGGTACACCGTCAACCGTGGGCAGGTACAGCGCAACTGTTACCGCTTCGGAGGCAGACGGTGAAAGCGCAAGCAAGACATTTATTATCAACATTGCAAACAAGCCAATCGCGCTTGACGGGAACAATGCCCCACAGATAGTGCTTTCGTATGTGGGAGATATCCTTTTGCGTGATCAGGGCGAATACAGCGTGTTCCTGTATACTAATCGCAGCTTTGAAGCTGACGAAACAGCTTCGGGCGTTATGCGCTATACAGACAAAAAAGGCGCTTCAAAAACTGTAGATTTTAAAATGACTGTCTACACCTACAGCAACTATGCCTATTACAGAAGCACGATTCCCGCTGATGCCAAGAGTGTTGACAGCTTTGACCTGTTACTGAACAATGAAAAGATTTACAGCGAGGATATAAACCTTGACGTTGCCCCGACTATGACCATTTCCTTTGAAGGGGAGATCACCTCTGGTGCAAGACCTTATCTGTATGTTAAGAACACAGACGGATACATTGTATATCAGTCCTACATAGACGATACTTCAGCACCTGTCACACTTAGTAACATCGCCTCTGGCAGGTATACCCTTGAGGCTGTGGCATATGTGTCTGATTACGGCAATATGACGTTTGGCTCAGAGGAAATAACGCTCCAGAGCGGCATTGATAACCCTGTTATCCTGAAGCTCACCGATCACAGGGCAAAGAGGGTATATGCAAAAGCGACAGCTGACGGAAATGGCGTTTCCTGGTGGGGCAAGAGCTATGAATGGTATTCCGACGCTGACGGCAAGCAGCTTCTCAGCGAGGCTGACAACTATACAGTACTTGACGATGAAGCGGTATATCTCCGTGCAGTACCCAAGGACAGCTATGCCGTACAGTATGTCGAAAGCGAGCTTATCAAGGTAACACTTGACAGTGAAAGAGAAATAAGCGTACCCTTTGTAAAAAGGCCCAGCATGACTATGACAGGCTTTGTCAAGGCAGAGGATCTGTCGGGCGGAAGCTATGGTGATGATTTCTGGTATTACCGGATAGATATATCCAGACCGGGTGAAAACAGTGCTATGGTAATTGAGTCAAAGACATTCCGGTCAGGGGCGCAGTATTCTGTTGACGGTATAACCGAGGGCACTGTTATCACTGTGAGCGTTTACGGCGACTATCACCAGAGTGTCAGCTATACCGTGACCGCCGAGGACATAGCAGCAGGAAGCCTTTCCAAGGACTTTAATGTTCCGCTTCGTGAAGGGCGTATCTATCTCGATGTGACCGTTGCAGAGCCTGACGGGAATAACAGACGGGGACGAATAATTGATTTCCGTAAGGTAAAGGTCACCAAGGCAGACGGCACTGAACTGGCGGCTAAGATCACAGAAAGCGCTGTCACGGTCTTAGACACCGATCAGATAAAGGAAGGCGACAGGCTGACCGTTTACGCCGAGGGCTGGCCGGAAGCCTGCGGCCCCGAATACGACGGCACCGCCACAGTCACAGTCCGGAAGGACAGCGAGGGCAAGCTTTATGCCAAGGGCGGGCTTGACTTTGTTCACCGCAGGACGGTATATCTTAACCTTCGCAGACCTATGAACGGGGCTTTGCAGCTGCTTGTCTACAACGGCAAGGGCGAGCTTATAATTAACAGGAATGACTATTTCAACAGCAGAGCAGGCGACCAGAGCAGCTGGGCAGGCGGACTGCTGCCGGATAAATACACATTCGTGGCTGTGAACAGAGAGTATTTCAGCACACTGCTGCCCGGAGATTACGACACCGCAGCAGAGGGCATGGCGCTAAAACACAGCGGCTATACCACCATAGATGTCACCGACGAAAACAACTATAAGAGCGGCACCATTACCCTGAGTACCGAGGCCTCAGCGTTCAAAGGGCAGGGCAAGGTAGATCGGGATATCTCAAAGGTAACTATGTCAAAGACATGGGGCGGTTTTATCACCGTAGATGCTGACGTTATCCCGACTGAGGGCTTCAAGCCTGACGACGGCGTAACACTTAAACTTATGACCAACCAGCCGCAGACTGCTCAGGGTATGGGATATGTAAACACCTATGCTCTTTCGGTCAACGGAACACCCATTCAGATAGACCGCTGGGGCGGCACCAACGGCATCATACAGCAGGACGGCAGCATAACTCTTACATTCAGCAAGGAACAGCTTGAGGCTTTAGGCGGCTTCCCTATGACTGTTTCGACTGTTATCAGCCAGACCGAATTTGAGAGCATGAGCTGCTATGCTTTCTTGCAGTATGATGAAAACAGGCAGCTGCACACCGACCTGATAGGCTCATTTGAGCAGGACCTTGCAGTTATAAGCCTTGAAGCGCCCCTTGACACAACAGACGGCACATTCACCGTTTACGGGCAGGCTATGCCGTCAACCAAGGGATTCCAGGGATATGCACAGGATAAGCAGCAGGATTACAATGTTGTTATCTACTGCAACGGCGCACCTGTCGGCAAAACCACAACAGACTACAGAGGTCAGTACAAGGCAAAGGTGAGCGTAGACACATCAGTGTTCGGGGAATATGACTCTATGGAATTCACCGCAGCAGGCATGTATGACGACGGCAGTTTTGCAAGAACATCTGATACCGTACCGGTGCTCTACACACCCGGTGACGGTGTGCTGAACAAGTACGAGCTTTTCTGGGAGAACCACAAGGGCGATGCCGAAAAGGGATGGATGAATAGCATGGTCATCTGGGACGACGGTGATCCCGTAAGCCGTGACCTGAGCTGGTACAGAAGCGCAGGCAGCAATGAAAAGGCGGGCGTTCAGTGGAAAATGACATTTGACAACCCCGGACAGATAGCTGCGGCAGCTGTCAACATACCGAGAAACGGATATTTGATGATAATTGATGCCGTCAAACAAGAGGACGGCACATGGCTCACACCTCTGACTTATATTCCGGGCTCTGCACCGGACGGGGCTTATGTGTCATATTCTGTAAAGACAAGACCAGACCACATTTCAAAGGCAGAGGAATCAAGCTATACCGAAGCACAGCTGAAAAGAGTCTATGACAGGCTTGAAAGCACAGACCTTATATCTGACCTGACAGTTGTGGATGAGGACCTGTTCTTTGACCTTAAAGGAAAAACTGCAAAGATACCTGTTTCAATAACACAGAATACATTAAACTGGGATCAGGACGAGGCAGATGACCTTATGCTGTTTGAAACGCCTGCATTCAACTACGGTGATCAAACAGGCGATCTTGCACCAAATGTTGTTCTTTATCAGGAGGGCTGGTTCAATGCAGCCTATCAGGACGGCTTTGAGGGTGATGAAGATCTGTTCGGAGTAATGACCATCAAGAGGTATGATGAAAGCTTCGGTACAGTATTCAAGCAGACAATAATGACTGCGACACGCACTGTTAAGCTCACATGGGATCTTTCACAAAATAAGAAGTACATAACTGTTATTGATATCGGCGGAAATGTTCTTCACAATCCTTCCTCCGACAAGGAACTTGACGAAAGAATAGCAAACAATGTTACCATAACCGACGAACAGAAAAACTTAGCAGTATCAGCAGGCTATGCACAGCAGATATATGATATCTGGACGGCCTTCTACAGCCAGTATGCAAATGCTGTAACTCAGGCAGCAACAGCTGAAAAGAACGGTGAAACCATTACAGACAAGGCAACCGTAAAATCTGATAATGTGAGCGTTATCGCAAGTATAATGGCATACGCTTCAGGAAGCCTTAAAGCGGGCGCTAAGGGCTTAAAGTTCAAGACACCCGAGAAAAAATGGGATTGGGATGCTATAAAAGATGCCGCTGATAAGCTAAAGGAAGCCAAAGAAACAGGCGACGACATGGCTGAGTGGATGCAGGAGATCGACGTTACCAGTGAGGAGATCGAGCAGCTCCACAGGTTCCTTAAAGACAACTACTGCTTGCAGATGCTTTATAAGATGTATTCTTCAAACGGCGATCCGGGTCCGTTTGATATCGTGCCGGAAATACGCCAGATGTTCGGTGAGCGCATGACGCAGGAGGTCAAAAACGCACTTGACACAGCTACCGAATTTGGAAAGGATTTTTCAGAGAAGGGTATCAAGGCTGCATGGGACAAGGTAGTTGAAAACCTTGATCCGGGAAAATACACCGAGGATAAGTTCAAGCAGGACGTTCGTGAATACGCATGGGGACGCAAGTCAAAGAACCTGGGAAGGCGGCTCTATCTTGCGGCAAGATATGCCGAGAAATACGAGCGCAATATCAACAACGGCGGGCTATGCTCCGAAGGAATCAACTGGAAGAACTGGCCAAAGAAAATATACGATCCCAATGCATGGGACAGCTATGATGACCGTGAGCGTGAGAGCAGGCTGCTCGACCGCTATCACAATAAGATGATGACACCAGTAAACTACAGCAAGGTAAGTGCTCCCTCCGGACCAAAGGGAAGATATGATCCCTCAGGTTATGTTTACGAGGCAGTTCCGAGCAACCGTGTTGAGGGCGCTGAAGTTACTTTGTACACCCTGTACGGAAGCGTTGATGTTACAAGAAACGAATACGACGTGGCAACAGGGCTTTCGGGAGGAACAGTTATCGTTGCAGACTCAAATGAATTCGGCATAGAGCCTAATCCACAGATCACAGGCGAGGACGGACGCTATCAGTGGTTCGTACCCGAAGGTTGGTGGAGAGTAAAGGTAACAGCCGAGGGCTATGAAGACGCAGACACAGGCAGTAGCAAGGATTTCGGACTTGACGCTGTCAAGAACAGCACAGACGGCTTTTACTATATGCCCGTTCTGCCCGTTCAGCTTGATGTGAATATCCCTCTTGTAAGCTATGAAGCACCGAAGATAAAGAACGTTAAGGCAACCACTTTGGGCGTTGAGGTGATATTTGACAAATACATGAATGAAAGCACGCTTAAAAACGCAAACTTTACGCTTCTTGTAAACGGCAGGCCTGTGGACTTTATCATTACAAAAATAGACAGCGAAAAGAGCAGTGCAGATGAAAAAGCACCAAGCTACACAAGCAATCTGCTTCTGACCTATAAGAATTCAGCAGAGGGCGACAAGATACAGCTTGCAGTTGAAAACCTTGTAGAAAGCTACGCAGGGGTTCAGATGGACGAGCGATATGACAGCGGTGAGCTTACGGTTACAAAGCCCGAGCAGGTGAAGAAGCCCACAGCAGATGTAGAAGAAGGCGAAGTTGAGAAGAACACAGGCGTGATACTTTCCACACAGACAAAGGGTGCTGTTATAAGATACACAACAGACGGCAGTGAGCCTGATGAAAACAGCACCGTTTACAGCTCGGCTATCTTCATTAACGAGGATATGACTATCAAGGCAAAGGCATTCAGAACGGGCATGAAACCAAGTGATACCCTGACAGTAACCTATACCGTTACGGCTGACACCACAGTCCCTGCAAAGGTAGAAGCCACTATGAACGGCAAGACAGTCAAAGATAATGACACAGTTTCAAAGGGCTATCTGACACTTACCACTTCAACCCCGGGTGCAGTTATCTACTACACCACCAACGGCATATGCCCGAAGGACGATCCTGAGCATATTCTTTACACAGGCCCGATATATCTCGAAGCGGGAACATACTTCTTCCGCATACGCTCGAACTTAGACGGTGTATGGTCTGACGGGCTTCCGCTTCACCTGACAGTCGTTGACGGCAATGTTTACACAGTTACATTTGACACTGACGGCGGTTCTGCTGTGGCTGAACAGACAGTTGAAGAAGGCAAAAAGGCTACAAAGCCCGAAAACCCGACAAAAGACGGCTTCACATTTGAGGGCTGGTACAAGGATAAAGACTTTACCGCAGCATTTGACTTCGATGAACCGATCACGGCGGACACTCCCGTTTATGCGAAGTGGGCAAAGACAGATGATACCGTAGTTCCTGAGATTGAGAATCAGAACAGCGAGTCAGAGCCTGAAAGACCTGCCGACGATACGGTGTCAGCTTCCGATACGAAGTCAGCACCTGAATACGCAGGCGATACTGCCGTCAACCCGATAACGGGTACCGAAGGCGGAATGCTCTCGATCGTGATGATAGCTGCTATCATCGGCATCATCGCAGTTCAAAGAAAAAGGCGCAGTGAGCGAAAATAAGTAAGCTATGAGCCTGCGACATAAGATTTAAATACAGCGATTCGCAGGAAACTGCGGAGGCTTACATGTGAGCGTAACAAAGGGGCAGATCTCGATCTGCCCCTTATATTTTTGGAGTGGATAATAAAAAACTGTATGTGATCGGCTCTGATATCAACGGAACACGCCTGAGTGTATACATAAGCAAAACTTATCATAAATTCCCAAAATCCAGATTGATTTATCTGAAAACCTGTGATACAATATACTTACCAAATAAAACACGGAGATAATCACTATGGCTAATATTCTTATCGTTTACTATTCCCGCAAGGGTGAAAACTACTGAAACGGGGGCTTGAAAACAATTGCAAAGGGCAACACCGAGCGAGTTGCTGAGTTCATTCATGATGCTGTTGGCGGTGATTTCTTTGAGGTGGACACCGTAAAGCCCTATTCCGAGAGCTACATGACCTGCATTGAAGAAACAAAGGCTGAGCTTCGTGCGAAGGCTCATCCGGAGATCAAGGCTTATCCCGACAATTTCGAGGACTATGATACGATCTTTGTCGGCTACCCAAACTGGTGGGGCACTATGCCGATGTGTATGTTCACGCTTCTTGAAAAGTATGATCTGTCAGGCAAGACGATAATCCCGTTCTGCACCAACGAGGGCAGCGGTCTGGGTTCAAGCGAACGTGACCTGAAAGCTCTCTGCAAGGGTGCGACAGTCAAGGCAGGGCTTTCTGTTCACGGCGCAGAGGCCGCTGAGAGCGAGAGCAAGATCGCTGATTGGGCAAAGAAAAGCATATGACCGACAGAGAACAGATTATACAGCTCTACAATGAGATGTATGCCGCTATGGTGAACAAGGACAGAGCAGAGCTTGAACGTGTCCACGGCGACAGCTTTGTGCTTGTTCACATGACGGGTATGCGGCAGAGCAATACGAAAATGGCTATGTATATGAGCTACTATCGAATGAGCGAGTTCTTTATGTATGACGGCGACCCCGACAAGCGGAAATATTACGAGCTTGCCACAAAGCTTTTCTACGAATACTACGCAGATTATTTTGAGGGCGAAAATGCAAGAATAGATCTGACGGAGGTGCCGTTTAAAAACGTGAAGCTGCCCGTCATGCACGTCAAGCCCTTTGGCAAGAGCAAGGGTACGATACTGCTCCACGGCGGCAACGACAGCTATTTTGAGGAGTTCCTGTTTTCGCTGCTCTACCTGCAGGAGCAGGGCTTTGAGGTGTATATGTTCGAGGGTCCCGGTCAGGGCGGTGTTATGCGTGTGCAGTGTATGCACTTTACCCACAAGTGGGAGCAGCCTGTCAAAGCAGTGCTTGACCATTTCGGGCTTGATGATGTGTGTATAGTAGGTATCTCTCTCGGCGGATACTTGGCTCCGAGGGCGGCTGCATTTGACAAGCGTATAACAAAGGTGGTCGCTTGGTCGGTGTTTCCTTGCTTTCAGGACGTTATCGTGGGTATGCAGAAGCCGGTCATTCAAAAGGCTTTTCATATCCTTATGGTGCTCGGCGCAAGAAGGGCTATTAACTATATCTTCGGCAAAAAGGCGGAGAAAGAACCCGTCATCGACTGGGGCTTAAAGCACGGCTGCTTTGCATACGAAGCTAAAGACGCATACGACTATGCAAGAAAGCTGAAGCTCTATGACCTTGCACCTGTTGCCAAACGGATAAAGCAGGATATGCTTATCCTCGGTGCAAGCGAGGACCATTTTATCGACTATCACCTTGTTGACAGGGAGATAGATATGCTCACAAATACCAAGAGCCTGACCTTCCGTCTGTTCACCGCAAAAGAGGACGCGCAGAACCACTGTAACGTCGGCAACGGAAAGCTGGCACTTGACACTATCTGCAAGTGGATAGTGTCGGTCAATGAAAAGTCGGTTGAATAGTCCGCAGGAGGGAAATTATGAAAACTATCAGCAGATCATTTATTTACAAAGGTCTTTACAAAGACCTTGAAGCACGGTTCGGCTCTGATGAGGCGCATAAGCTCTGGGCACTTGCCGAGCGTGTGAATAGGCACCTTTACGAAAAATACTCCGCTCCGGACAAATACGGCAATGCAGATATGCTTTTCCCGGCGGCTGCGGTATATCTTGCACTGCGTAAGCGGCAGCCGGACTTTCCGGCTATGGATATGCTAAAGGATTACGGCACCAAGACCGGTGAACGAATGAGAAAGCTGATACACGCCGTCACTATGCTTCCGGGTGCTCCTTACCTGATATGGAAAAACATAGGCAGTATAAGCGATTATATGAGCAGCGAAAAGCTTGGCTACACAAGACAGGGGCTTGCGGTGACAAAGACTACCTCGCAGGTCGATGTCCTTAGCTGCCCTATCCATGAGCTTGCGAAGATGATCGGGTTGCCTGAGGTATGTCAGACGATATGTGCTATGGATAAGGTATATATGACGGGCTTTAGGCACATTCAGTACCGCCGCACCAAGTCGGTGGCAGAGGGTGATGAGTGCTGCGATTACCGCCTTTGGTGGGACGGGGAGAAGAAATGAGGAATAGCTGCCCGCAGTCGGTGTTTGTCATCGGGATATGACCTGCGGCAGACTGATAATGATATTCATAACCAAAGAATTAAAGCTGACCGGATAATGCTTTGAAGGCAATACTCGGTCAGCTTTTCTGATATTTTTCACGATATATTCCGCTGTCTTAGCCAGTCCCTGACAACTTTTGGTCAACAAAGTTATATGAAGCTGCCCGAAGATGTACGAATGTGATTTGGGTTATCTTCACTTAAACTAGCGATTTTACTTCGTTTGCGAGATGATGCTTAACGTTTGCTTATGATATAAAAGCCGGGGGTTTTAATACCAAATCTATCCGCATATTTCAAGCATTTACAAGCCGTGCTGCCGGATATTTTTTCGTGCTTCCATGCCCCTGAAAAGCAAAAATCCGGAGCCCCTCTTTTCAGGAAGCTCCGGACTTGTAATATCTATCCGGACAAATATCACAATTTGTTATATTCGTCAGGAGATCGTAACATACAGGTATGATCTCCCAACAGCTCCGTAGCCCGCTTACCTGCTTGCACAGTTAAAAAAGCGGGCACCGTATATCCCGCTGCGGAGATATACGGTGCCCGGCTGTATCTGCTGCTGTCTTTTCAGCGCTTGTATTTCAGCTCTTCCTTATAGCTCTGTCTGCTGCCCCGGATCAGATCGATTCTCTGTATATCTGGAATATCCCGCCTGCCATTAGGCTTTCCTCATAATCCCTGATACCTTCTGCCAGAAGGATATTCATAGTACTGGAATGATCGGAAAGAAATGTCTCCCCGTAACGGTCAAGGATCTTTTCACTCAGTATACTCTTAATATTCTTAGGATCAGCTCCGCTCTTGAGTGCGTATCTTATAGTGAAATCGATTTTCCTTTTTACTTCGAGATTAACACTTACTCCTCCGCATACCGCTTCCAGATCGTCCGCAGAGAGCATTACTTCCTCGTTTACGTTTGTAAAAGCCATTGTCAGTTTGCCCGTGTCCTTTAACGAACAAAATATGTATGGTATCTCCGAGGAGTTTTTTCCTCGGAGATTTTTGCATATATTGCTATACTACCCTTTAACCACTTTGTTCGGCGTGTTCGGCGAAATTGGAGATACACCCCAGCACTTACGCTCACAATTGCGCCACGGTGCCCTGTGCGGCAGTTTGTGCAGCGAGGTCGGGTAGTTTGTCTTCCGAGGTAGAGGGCTGGCAAATTTCGGCTCACAGCGCGGGAGTTACCGGCACCCTACCGTCACCCATTCGGGCAGTTGCCGTCACCCGTTTGCTTCCCGGTGTTTTGCTCAATCACCGTAGGTAAAGCCTTTGCGGGATTTTGGGTGCCACTAATGTTCTCAACCTTGCTATATAGCAGAGCTTTTGACTTAACGTCACCCGAGATGTCATATTAAAGTTTGATGATGCGGTTCCGTGGTTGAGAGTCGAGGTAAAGTTGACTCCGAGCGTTTTCAGTTCCTCGGTGTGCCAAACAAGGTCACGGGTAACTCGGCTCGGATAGTATTGTCCGCCTTACTTGCGATAGAGCAGTTCGCACAGAACTGTTGCTGAGCCTATGAATGACACTTTCGCGATCATAAGGTCGTGTATATACTATAGGTCGTGAAATTAAAAGTGTATAGTTTTGTGACACAATTAAAATCCATTGTACTGCACAATTATTCTGTAAACAAGCAAACAGTCAGCATATGTAATTTCCTCGCAATTGCGACAATCTATTTGCTTGTTTGCGGGTTTTTGACATAAACTATTGAAAAAAATCTGAAAAACACTTTAACCTTTTCAAGATACTCTCCCTCTAATATACAGAGAGAGCATAGCAGGGACTAAAAAAGTTTTCAGATTTCTTTTAACCTTTTTCAGACCTGCACCCTCTAATAGTCAGAGAACAGAAAAATCTCAGAATAAACAATAATGGAGGAAGAATTATGAAACACAGATCAATAAGTATCATTTCAATCGTTGGTGCGGTCATCGCAGGGCTCATTTCAGTCGGCAATCTTGTTCAGCTTATGGTCATAAAGGCGCAGGAGCTGAAAGAGCGGGGCACAGACAACTTTTTGAGCGACCTGTTAATGTATCCGCTCGATGCGGATTTTCGTGAAACAACGCTTTACACCATCGCATTTGGCGTGCTTGGCGCAGCATTCATTTTCAATACGATATCGTTCTTTATCAACGCTGACGGAAAAGGACTTAAGATAGGTATGCTCGCAGTCAGAACAGTGCAGATAGTCTGTGCGGTCATCGTTACAATAGTCAAGTACAAGACACAGGCGGTTTTCCCTGCACTGAACGTTATGATACCAGGAATTGTGATTGCTTGTGCTGAAATTGCGGCGATCATACTTTACAAAATCGAGGAAGAACATCATAAAAGTGTCCTGTTTCTTGCTGCATCAACAATGTTAGTGCTGTTGATGAATGTGGTTTACCTTGTACTGATGATCGTAGGCGCTGTTATTCTTCTGTCGATATTCCTGAAAATACTTGATCTGTTTATGCCGGTAGATGTACCGAAAATACCCGTTTTCAGCGCAGCAGGTAAATTTGTCGGCTACGTTTCACGAGACTCGATACAGTAGTATTAGGCATAAAATCGAGCGTATTTACATTTCATTCACGCTTTGCCTTATATATATATACATATATATGCTACAATCATTAACAATTAGATGGAGGAATTTGTTATGAAAAAAAGAATTTTAGCTATCATACTTTTACTCACAATGGCAGCAGCCTGCTTTACGAGCTGCGGGGATAGCTCAAGCACGCCGTTCAAGGAAAAAGAAAAGGATAAATCCAAGAAATCGACGACGCAGACGACGACAATGCAAACAACTACACTTCCCGAGACTAAGACCGCTTCGGAAACACAGCCTGAGCCTGAAACTACGACGCAATCACCCGAAGAAAACCCAAGTGATCTTGAAAGCATCATAAAGTCCAGGGGTACTATTGAGTATGACAAAGCCCGCACCTATAAAAAGGCAGACGGAGAATGGAAATACGAAGTCAGCGGAAAATATCAGACAGATGAGCTGTACATAAAGAACCACGAGCAATTTGTCAATATCTGCGATGACGGCAGAGCATATATGCTTTTGTGGGACGGGTCAACATACACATCTACTCCTTATAGGTATCTTCTTGCAGTGACCGAGGACGGCAAGAACTGGCATACGGTCGATGACCCCGAGTTTATTTCCAATGTCGAAAACGGTACGGAAACAAGCACTATGCTCGGTGAGTATTATGCTTATCAGTATTACGTTTCGGCAGGTTTAAGGGGCGCAGGCGATAAAGGAACAAAGGCCTTCAAGCTTGACGGCGGCAAAATGCTTGTATTTTCAAGCTTTACCGAAGAACACACCTCACAGAGCAGAGGAAGCTGGGCAGCAGTAGTGCCCGACGAAAACAACATCACCGTAACGAGCTACGATAATCTCTATAATGCCGATAAGGAATGGTATGTAGGCTTCAAGCTCAATGACGGAACGGTATGCACAGGCAAAGAAAGTGTTGTGTTCGACCTGACACCGACAGATAAAAAAGATGCAAATGGCAACGAGATATTTGAACTGAAGATAGCTGACGAAATTGAAAAAAAGGAGCTATATTCGGGAGAGATAACGCTTGACCCGAAAACGCTCAAACCAATCGCAGTAAAATAAAGGCATAATATTATTAAAACAAGGAGAGATAATCATGAAAAAAAGAATTTTGGCTATCGTACTTTCACTCACAATGGCAGCAGCCTGCTTTACGGGTTGCGGGGACAGCTCAAGCACGACAGTTTCCGAATCAAAAGCGGTACCCGCACAAACAATTAGCGGTTTGGACGCAAGGACCGAAACGACTACGACGACAACTGCCCAGCCGACAGAGACAACAACATCTGAACAAACACAGCCAAGTGAGACTACACAAAGCACTGACGATTCAGAAGCGCAGTACTGGAAACAACACTATCTTGAGTGCTTCAAGGATATTAAGTCACATCACAGTGATGAATTAGAAAACAAAGCCTTTTCTGCCGTCGCAGTCGACGTTGAAGAAAACGGCTTGCCTGATCTGTTTATTTTCTGGAAAAGCGATGAAATTGAAAACGCTACCGCTTGTCTCCTCATTTCAGGGCTTGAAGGCAGAAGTGGCACAGAAGTAATATATAGAGGTCCTTGGCATAATGCATCAACTACCAGATATTTCTACTGGAACGGAAAGAATCCCAAAGCATATACTTTCGAACAAAAGCAATTATCTGATTCCGCTGAATTAGGCTGTGGAACGGTTATGATGACCGATTCCAAAGGACTTGACGAAGAACGTTATAGTATTGTGGTGCTGGATACAGAAGAACTAGGAGGGGAAAGCCTTGAGAAATTGCCCAAGGATAAAAGCCTCATACACGAGCTGCCGACACCACAGCCTATCAAAGATATTGAAAGCTACATCAACGAATTGGATTTTTCAAGCTTTGCTTCAGGAAAACATAAGCTCACCAAAGGAGAAAATGATGCGAGGTATGATATAGTTAAAAGACTTAAGGATTAATTACAACTACATTTCAGCAGTCTGTGCGAAAAGTGCAGGCTGCTGTTTTGAATAAAATAATCATTTTACCCGTTAACCTTTTGAGCTGCCGGAGCCTCTAATATACAAAGAGGCAGCTTAGTGCAAAACGATCGCGGGCAGCTCTGCCCCGAGCCAAATCAAATGAAAACTATGCACAAAACCTATCGGCGAGGGCATTGCATACCGCGGCGGCGGTCTCTTGAATATAATAACGGGGAGTGATATAATATGGTATCAGCTGATATTATCGTCAAAAGAAGGTGTGCATATGACCTTCGATGAATTTCTGATCGCTGTGTTTTTATATATGGCACAGCAAGGTTTGCTCGACGATATGATCGAAAAATACAGAAATGATGAGGAGCAGGAAAAATGAACGACTTAAACACACAGCAGCTTGCAGAGCGGGCTAAAAGCGGTGACAAGGCTGCATTTGACGAGCTGTACAGAGCTTACAGCGAGCCGCTTGTTAAATTCGTTATCAAACAGGGCTTGAATGAATTTGACGCTCAGGATGTTGTCTCGGAGACCTTTATCAAGGCTATGAACAGTATCGGACAGCTTCAGGACACCTCAAAATTCAGCACATGGCTCCACACGATAGCAAAACGCACAGCAGGCGAATACAGGGAAAAAGCAGGACGGTACCAGCGTGTTGAGCTTAACAGCGGGGACAGCGATAACGGGTCTGCAAGCGGCGGCGACTCGGCAGCGGTTGATATTGCTTTTCAGGAGGCTTACGGAGATACCGTGATGCTCCCAGTCGATTACGCCGAGAACGAGGACATCAAGCGGCTTATTGCCGAGCAGATAAACTCGCTCAGCCCTGCACAAAAAGAAACGCTTTTCCTGTTCTACTACAAAAACAAAAGTATTGCAGAAATATCAGAGCTTACGGGTTCTTCGCAAAGCAGCGTAAAAGCAAACCTCAGCTACGCACGAAGCAACCTTAAAAAGAAACTTGAAGAACTCAAAAAGAAAGGCATCGTGCTGTGCGCTGTTCCGTTCACGAACTTTATACCGCATTTCAGCGATATGTTTGAAAACACAGCCGCAGGCTGTTCTGCGGCAGGCAGTTCATCAGCCGGTCAGGCGGCAGCTGGAGTCGGTTCACAAGCAGCAGCTGCTGTCACCACGGGAATATCCGGACTCAAAATCGCTGTCATTGCGGTCGCAGCAGCTGCGGCAATAGGTGCCGGTACTTTCGCTCTGATGAGTATTAACAAAGGCAGCGATGACAAAACATCAAGCATCGTGTCTGTTGAAACATCAAGATCGGAAACTACCGTAACTACTGTAACTACCAGCGTGCAGACAACGACCTCGGCAGTGTCAAGTCAGACTACCAGCAGCAAAACGGAAAGCTCTGAACCTTCCGAGGATCCTCATGCAGCCGAACTTTCTGCGTGTAAAATAAAATACATTGAAATGCTCAAAAAACTGGTGCCCGATGATGCCGGCGATATCCGGTATATAATTGAGGATATCGACGGAGATGGGTTATCCGAGATAGATGTCAGCTACGGCTATGACCTAAACCCTGAATATGAAGAGCAGCTCAACAATCATACATCTACGATCATAATCAAGTATAAGAAACACGAAAATATCCTAATGTCCTTTAAAGGCGGTGCAGTGATACATAACAAGGCAGATGGAACGGTATCAGAAATGTTTTACAGATTTAAGGACAATACCGACAAGGGATATTCGTTGATACTAAGAGAAGAGTACATTGGATTTGCATCAAGAGAATATTGTTTGTATAAGCTAGAAGGCAGCACGATAAGCAATCAGAACTTAACAGAGGAGCAATTCTTCGCTCACAGGAAAGAATATGAGCCGTACAAATTAGAATGCAAAGCTGCTTATACAGACAGCAAGGACGAACTGATAAGCGCTGTTGAAACTTATTTTCAGACAAAAAGCTAATGACAGATCGAGCCTGCTTCAGTAAGCAGAAAATTAGATTAAAAACAGAACAAGCCGATGATCGCTGTTTTACAACAATTCTCGGCTTGTTTTTTCATCCTATTCGGTTTTAGCTTCTTTTCTTCGTTTATGAACACTGCAGTTCCTCCTGTTATTATTTCTTTCCTTTTTGGGTCGTTTCCCTTTCTGTGATTAAAGAATAACACACTGAGCTTTGCAGAATCTTTGCAAAAAAAACACATTCAGGCCTCCCCCGATCGGTTTCTGCCTGTTCAACTGTTTTTATTCTTCCGGCTGTGATCTTTTATGCATTTTTGATAAAGGCTGCTTAACAGAAAAGCCCGGAGACTCCGCATCAGGAAGCTCCGGACTCTTATTTCATTTATACCGATCGGCCTGCGTCCCGTCAGAAATAGTGATGAGCGGCTGCTTACCGACCCTTGATCATGTCATCGCATTATAAACCATACTGTAATATATTTTACGCCTATCTTCTCTGATTTTTGCTAACGCTTCTGCTTTGTTATGTCTCATGTGTACTTCATGTTCACCCTTTCTGGAGCCGGTATTACCTCCCGCTACAGACTCAAGAGCGTTAAGGTTGAGCTCGCGGTCGAAGTCGGTCATGTTGTTATCATTCTTGTTAGTGTTCCTGTTCATAGTCAGTTCCTCCTGTTATTCTTGTTTCTGATGTTCCGGGGTGTTTCCCCCTTCTGTGTTTATAGAATAACACACCGAGCTTTGCAAATGAAATGCTCCCATTTTGTTAGACAATGTGGTATAATAGAGATATACCAATTTGAAATCTAACGAAAGGGGGCATTTTTATGCCTAAAGG
>ODAJ014766384.1_pt1 | contig 81325 bp, 67 predicted proteins | sample 1539241 | NCBI WGS metagenome assembly ODAJ01 (sample SAMN02144231, study PRJEB22623) | gut metagenome | biome: sheep rumen | host: Ovis aries | place: New Zealand | reverse complement strand
ATATCCGATCCATTCACAGTACCTATATATTTCTTCAAGAAAAGGATTTGCGGAGACACCGCTGTGACTCCCTGCATCTTCAATCAGATTCCCAAGCAGCGCTTCAAGTTCATATTCATTTTTTCCGTAAACGGTATTTGACAACCTTTCATGATCGATAGGAAATGGAACTACCCCGCATCGGTGCAGAACAGCTCTCAGCCTTGTCAGACAGGAGAAATCTGCTTCCATTCTGTCATTCAGATTTGTGTATCCCTCATCGGTCAGATCGTCCAGAACTTTCAGGAGTTGTTTTGCTTCGCAGATCTCTGCATCGGAAAGAATCTTATTTTCATATTCTTCCAGCTTTCTGCGGTAATAGTTTTCATTGGACGATATAAATCCCATAGCTTGATCCTCTATAATAACAGATGTTATCAGCCGGGCAGGATATGTTTTATTGCAGCCAATAGGAGAAGATGTCCGGGGTAAAAGAGATAAAACATCCACTTCAGTCCCTTTCCTTTCTTGCCGTTATACATGGCAAGGGGAATAAAGCTGAATCCGGTAGCACAGTAGTACCCAATCGTTCTCGTGATGGAAAGAAAAGCCACTCCAGCACCGACCCGAATCAGAGGATGTCTCTTCCGGAAAACATAAAACAGGAACACCGCAAAAACCGCAAAGAAAGTGTAGTCCGCTCGCAGCAAAAATGACAAAACAGCAAACGCTGCAACTGCGCACACTCCCAACACAGTCTTCCCGACAGATGGATGTTTCCTTTCTGAATCCGCTTCACCTTGAACCCGATCATACAGCATCAGTGCTGCAACAGAAAGGAAAAATGAAAGCATGATGTTCTGGTGTGAGAACCCCACATTTCCTTCAAAGGCCAGATCAAACGGGATCTCACTGATCAGAGCAAAAATGCCGATGCGGCAGAGATATTTCTTTCTGTCCCTTGTATGCGCAAACCCCTCTGCGATGAAAAAGGAAAAAATGGGCATAGCCAACCTTCCGATCATTCTCGGCCACGATGCATCCGGAAAAAATATACTGCCCACATGATCAAACACCATGCTGATCATGGCTATTATTTTCAGTGTCGTCCCATCCAGTACCTGGTATTTTTTTCTGCTGTTGTTCATTTGCTCAGCTCCCCACGAAACAGCACGGTCATTCATTTTACTTCATCTCTATCTTTCCAATCTGAAATGTCGATATGTCAGCGTTGTCACGCCGTCATTAAAGCTGGTGTCTTCCAGAATCTTCGTCTCACCGACAAACAGCTCCAGCTCTGTCACCGGTAATTTCTCATACCCGCTTTTTTGCAGAATGCCCAATTCAAGGAGAACTTTTTCCAGTGACTCGGAGCACTCTCTGAAGTTGCATCGTATACCGCACGGTGTGCCATTTTCATCCTCAATGTACGAGAGGAACTCAATGCACTCGGTTCTTTTACCGGGAAACAGCTCGGCCTTTGTTCCGGGAACTGCGGGCACCACGGATTCGAGATTTTTATGCCCTGTCTGTTTATAAGGGATCGGAGACGATTCTCTGTATCCGAAATTAACGTGCAGTTTGAAGGACACTTCCGGTTTTTTCATTTCTTTTCGACAACCTCCTATTTGCTCTTCCAGCCCTCAACAGCTTTAATTATCTTTGGATCTGTTTCAGGCACATAGTATGAGCAATTATCGAGATTAATATCACCTATGTTTGATAAGAGTTTAACTGCGATACCATCAAAGATATCAGCGGCTTCTCCACCATATTCAGGACACACGTTTTATCTCCATCCCCTCTTTGCCGACGAGAACGTCGTACCTGACCAGCATTCCGGGATCCTCGTACATAGTCGAATACGTCGAATAGCGTACGGATTCAAACGCATCCGCCCGCATGAGAAACACCCCTATTGCGGTCTCTATCCCTGTTTCGCGGAGAGCTTCCCCATACTCCGTGAGAACACTTTCCAGATCCTGTTCCGCGATGTCTGCTTCGGAGAGGAACAAAACCCCATTTCCCCAGACGACCTCTTTTTTCAGCAGTTCCTCGGGAGCCTCCTTACCGTCAAACGAATAACTTTCGTCGCAGCCCATTGTCATATATATTTTAGCTCTGCCTTCACCGTACATTTCGACAAAGTACTGTAAACTCATGCCCTCTAATGTTTGACGGCAATAAGCCGCCGCATAATCATCGGTATATTCATATCTGTCAGTCGATTTCTGTCTGCGCTCAATCGTTACAATATCAAGACCCTTATCGGACCACTCCGGATAGACATACAGTGAATCATAATCTTCATTCACACTCATCGAATGAAAATAATCCACGATATATTTTTCCTGATATTTCGTCTCGATATAGTTAAGCATATCACTGACACCGTCAAGAACATAGCTCTGAGCATCTGTCAGCCGAGTCCCCTCCGAACCGGGCACTCCCGCGCGCTCCAGCAAGTCTCTTTCTTCTGTGGTCAGGTCATCATAGTTCCTTTCTGATATTCCACTCGCTTCTGACTGCATGGTCGATTCACTCTCGGAAATAAAGACCGCTCCCTGTGATCCTCCACAGCTTCCCAGAATAACAGAAATTACAACTGCGATTGCCACCGTCCATTTTTTCATTTGCCCTCCAGTAAGCCGTACATGCTCTTTTCCACAGCAGCGAAATCTCCAAACCCGCTGTCCGGCATTGCGTCTGAAGTGACCTGCACATATTTTTCCCCGTTCCAGTAATTCAGATAATAATAACCGCCGTCAATCGGATATGTATCATCCCGCAAATGCCACCGATCCATTTCATTGTCATAAATGACCTTCAATACCTGTGAATACCCGTCTTTTGAGACGGAATATCTGCTGACTGTTTCCGATTCCGTAGTTATATCTTTGTAAACGCAAAGTATGTCTTCTTCTTCGGATTCGTATAAGATGATCCTGTCATATGGCAATTCCATCGGTGTCCCGGTAACCCTGTCGAAATAATCGATCAGTACTTTCAGGTCTTCCCCGGATTCTTTTGATGTCGAATTGTCCAGTGAGTCCTCTTCGCCTGCAGCAGCGATCTGCACAGGATCGGTATGATCGGAACTGCATCCCGGTAAAACGGCACACAGAAGCGTTGCTGTTAAGAACAGCTGTATTTTATTCTTCATGTTAAATCATCTCCGCGTGTTCGTTTTTCATGTTGACACTTTTAAACCTGAAATATCCCTACAGAACCACGAGCAGCGTTCCGGCTCCAATCAGGATACAGCCAATCGCCGACTTTACGGTAATGAGATTGGCACAACAAGTTCCCTATTATCCGGACTATTTTTTAAATAGTTCCGAATGTGTTCCGAGACGATATAGCATGAGCACAAGCACCTCATCACGGATTTCATACACAAGAAGCCAGTCCGGCTCAATGTGACATTCTCTTGTTCCTTTATAGTTGCCAGACAGTTCATGGTCGCGATACCTTGCATCCAGCGAGCCACCGTCAGCAAGAATATTCACGACCTCAAACAGCTTATCAAGATTTTTGCTCTGTTTCTTTGCCAGCTTCAAATCCTTCTTAAACTGATTTGTAAACTTTACCTCGTACTTCATACTTCCAGCGCCGCCTTAAGGTCATCCATATTGGTATATCCCTTCACGCTGCTGTCGGAAGCGATACGCCTGCCCTCTTCGATTGCCGCAGCGGTTGTTTCATTCGGCACATCCAACTTAAGGGCAAAAGGAATCCCGTTTTCCCTGATCGTTGTTCTGAGGAACATGTTGATAGCTGTAGTCATGTTCAGCCCCAGCTCGGAAAAAATCCTTTCAGCCTGATCTTTTATTTCCTTATCGGTTCTTATATTCAAATTCGTAGTAGCCATGATATGCACCTCCATTCTGCCAACATTATATGAATTAATTCGTTTGTTGTCAACACATTGTCATTATCTTTTGAATAGACGTAGAAAATCCCAACCTTCACAAGTTGGGATTTAACACTAAACATCTACAGGAAGCCCTTCCAGCGTAAAGGAGAAAATATCTTCTGCTCCCAGCACATTATCCGGCGCGATCGGCTGAATCTCAGGATGTATCTCAGCCCACCGGTTCTCGATGATTTCCTGATAATACCCCGGTGTCCGGCAGATAAGGAAATTTCCTTCTTTTAAAAATACAGACTATACTTTTAGTAGCACCATAGCTTTGGTTAGAGGAGGTACAACCAACCAGTTCCCACCCATCATTTCCAAGCTGGTTAAGCTGGTTCTCAATCTGATATTCCTTAACATTCCCGCCAAAGAAACCATGTGGATCATAAGTCACTACTTTGTATTCGAATTTTTCCATGTTGATTCTCCTTTCATATATTGTTCTACGCCATCACGAGAAACCAGGAATTGCCCTACAAAACCATGAGCAGCGTTCCGGCTCCGATCAGGATACAGCCAATCGCCGACTTTACGGTAAATTCCTCATGCAGAAAAATAAACGCCAGCACCAGCGTGATAACCACGGACAGCTTATCAATCGGGACAACCTTGGAAGCATCCCCCACCTGCAGTGCCTTGTAATAGCACAGCCACGAAGCTCCCGTTGCAAGGCCGGACAGGATCAGAAATATCCAGCTCTTCTGGCTGATTGACCTGATATCGCCCTGCTGATGCGTAAGAAATACCATTCCCCAGGCCATTATGACAACAACCATGGTGCGGATAGCCGTGGCAAGATTGGAGCCGACGCCCTCAATTCCCACTTTCGCCAGTATGGATGTCAGTGCGGCAAAGACCGCTGAACCGAGTGCTAACCAAAACCACATTCCTATACCTCCTGTAAAGTCTTATTTATCAGTTTCCGGTTCTTCGATGTAACGTTTGAGGGACAGTCCCTTCACCGTTGTGGGGACAGTCCCTTCGCCGTTGTGGGGACAGTCCCTCCGCCGTTGTGGGGACAGTCCCCACTTCGGTGATTCATAACCCCAACAGCTTTATCAGCTGCTCAAGCGAATTCTGTCCGTCGTCACAACCGAGCAGCGAGTATGAGTCACCATAATCATCATCGGTGGCTTTTATCTCAAAAAACGGTCTCACCGTTAACCCCTGAACGATCATCTTATACAGTTTGCGGGGATCTCTCGTGAATCCATGCTTCTTAATAAAGCGTTCAATTACCTCTTTATTATCCGCATTATAATCTTCCAGACCAGCAAGACCATCAAGGAAAGCGTCTTCGCTTTTTAAGAGATCTGCACTGCAGTAATCGGAGACATATCTTCCCATGGCAATGATATTCATGAATTCGTCGACATTCCTCGCAACGATACCGCACTCACCCTCAGTGCCGATGTATCCGATAAGCACATCATCTATCACGACCCACAATGCTCCGGAACCGTCCCGGGCGAAGGGCTTCAGATCATCATAACTTGATTCACCGGGACCCATAAGGTCTTCCAGCCAGCTGTCATCATTTTCCAGATCTCTGATCCAGTCCTCATCATATATCTCGACATCGCAGTCGTAAAATGCATCTCTCAGCTCATCATCGTTATAAATCTCTTCCAGGTATTTCCTGACATTTTCAGGAAGGCTGGTCTTCTCGTATCTCATCTGGATTCTCCTTAATCACCGTTGTGGGGACGTTTCTTCACCCGGTGAAGAACCGTCCCCACAACGGTGGTTCAACGTGGTAAAGTGCCGGTTATCCCTTCTCCGCGACCTTCTCCTGGTAGAGGCGCATCAGCCAGGCGACGCAGGACTCCTCGGTCGTCTCCTTGATCGGCATCCCGTAGGCCTGCATGACCGCCTTGTCATTTAACTGGTGGGCCCGGCGGAGCTCAGGCGGCATGGTCAGTTCATCATAGAGATCAGCCAGGGAGGCGTCCGGGTAGAGGGCGCGGGCGTCGAGGATGCCCTGGGCGGTCTGCTCGATTTTGGCTTTCTGGTCGGGGGTTGGGGAGGGCCAGGGGAAGTTGTTGTAGACGATTGTGTTGGAATAACGATAATCGCTTTTCAGTCGTCCTGTAACTGCCCTCATCCAAGACATATGTACGTTTGAAGTCAACACTCCCAAATGGTACAAATCCGAATCTTGAATCATAAACAACATGTCACCCGGAATCACTTCAGCCTTTAAATATTCCATCGGTATATATCTTCTTCTTTCTGAAGAAACCTTAGGTATTGCGACGTAATCCGTAGAACATTCTCTGACCTCATCAAAAAGCATAGGGGTCGCTGCTTTCTTCTGAGTTGCCGCTTTTGGACTTTGAAGCCGAAACTCTCGTACTTGTTCAATCCTTTTCAATACAGACGGACATTTTTTGAGTGTGCCCGGGTTAGCGTTAACCATCCAAAGGCAATAGCGGGGTTTTCTCTGAATAAAGTCCTTACCCATCATATATGGGCGTACAAACTCCTTTGCTAAAGGCTCCTTAGCAATAAGTTCAGCTTTCTCCTCCTCCGAGAGAATTAGAAAACCACCTTCCGTAGGCTTCCCGCCATTTAAGAGCGTCGGGACATCACACAACGGAGTTGACCGTCCCTCTATAAATACATTGTCTGCATTGACAAGATATGGGTTTATATTTTCAGCAATATGTTCTTGATTATCCACAAACAGTTTGCGTATTTCTTTACTCTCCTTAGCGCTAAACCCCACAATCACACAATGCACATGCGCCTTCAAACTTGCCTCGCTGTCCCATATAAACGTCCTGTACGCAAAATCGATGTGGATCCCAAACCGCTCATACAGCGGCTTCCACACCGCCGCCACCTGCTCTCCCTGGGTAATGGAGTTGGTCGAGACGAACGCCGTCCGGATATCTGTCCCCTGCATGAGCTGCGCTGCCTTAAAATACCACCCGGACACATAGTCGATCTTCCCGGCGGTCTTGTAGGGCTTGCCCTTCTCGTCCACATAGATGGACAGGATATCGTCCTTCTGGCTCTTGCTCTGCAGCGAATACCCCACAAACGGCGGATTCCCCATCACATAAGAGAGCTTCTCCTTCTCCACCACGCTCTCCCAGTCGATCCGGAGGGCATTCCCCTCGACAATGTTTGCATTTGTCTTGAGGGGCAGGAAGTCCAGCGTCATGCGTACGATGTCCTCGGTCTCCTTCAGCATCTGGCTCTCCGCGATCCAGAGCGCGGTCTTCGCGACCGTGACCGCGAAATCATTGATCTCGATCCCGTAAAACTGGGATATACTCACCTTTACCGGATTCAGCACCTCCCCGAAGGAGATCTGGCCGCCGGAGAGTTCGCGGATCACTTCATTTTCCAGCTTGCGGAGGGATGTGTAGGACTCCGTGAGGAAATTCCCTGAGCCGGCTGCGGGATCCAGAAAATGAAGCCCCGCCAGCTTCTCCTGAAAATCGCGCAGCTTTTTCTCCCGCGTCCGCATGACTGTGATCTTTTTGATTTCCGCGAATTCCGCCTTGAGGTCGTCGAGGAAGAGCGGATCGATCACCTTGTGGATATTTTCGATAGATGTGTAGTGCATGCCGCCCGACCGGCGGGTCTCCGGGTTCAATGTGGACTCGAACACCGCACCGAAAATGGTCGGACTGATCCCCGACCAGTCGAAATTGTCGGAGGCCTCGCGCAAAATGAGGCTCATAATCTCATCGGTGAAGGGCGGAATCTCGATATTTTCATTGGAGAAGAGCCCGCCGTTCACGTACGGAAATGCCGCCAGCAGCGGATCGTCGTCCGAAAGATACTCGTCGCGGTCGGCGATCTTCTGGTCCAGCACGCGGAAGAGGTCCCTGAGACCTTTGCGGGCGGATTTTGCGTCAAACTGGGCCATATAGTCATGGAACATATTTTTCCGGCCGAAGATGCCCGCGTCCTCCGCATACAGGCAGAACACAATCCGGACGCAGAGGACATTCAGGCTCGCGAGCGTCCCCGGATCATTCGGATTTTTGTAGCGGGCGAGAAATGCGTCGTAGAGTTTTCCCACCAGCTCGCCGGCTTTCAGGGAGATTTGCATTTCCTCGTTGATCTTCTTCGTCTCATTGTTTACGAGGAAATCCAGCAGATGATATTTGGACTGCATCTCGGAGAGCGTGAGCTTCACGGGCTCCGGCACGCGGGCGTTCATGTCGTAGATCCAGATCTCCGCAAAGTTGGACGTGACAATCCACCTCGCCTTCTCATTGAAGGGGAGGTAATTGTCGTAATATTTTGCCTGTTCGTAGGGGGTCTGGCCGTTGTGGCCGGCCTGCGGCTTGTCGAGCGGGATCCCGAGGGATTTCTGCTCGATGAGCACCCGGGTCTCCGGGATGTAGACGTCGATCCGCTTGGTGTTCTTGTCCGCGCCGACCAGCTTCTTCTCGAATTCCACCCGGTCGGTGACGTGGTCCACCCCGAAGATGTTTGTCAGGATCTCGATCCAGTAGGAGCGGGCGTCCTCGTCCTCACGGCCTTTGCCGGTCCATTTGTAGAAGAATTGTCTGGCGGCTTCGCGCATTTCCTGGTCTGTCATTGTATTATTATCCGTCCTTTTAAATCATATAAAACTAATTCCCGAGCTGAAGGGGCGACCAGCACTCCTTTAATTTGATTCTATTATATCACATATCTTCGTATCTGCCTCTTCCCATATATCGGTATGTTCGGGTTTTCCGCGATTTTTCATATAAATGATAATGCATATCGCAATGAGGATCAGTATCGATCCGACGCTTCCCTCCACGCCGAAGTTCACATTGTAGAAAATTCCGTTCCTTGCAGAAGCTGCTTCCAGTCTGAATACCGAGTAGGCTGATACGATTCCGCTGTTCGGAAGACCAAAGAATATACTCTGACAGAAATTCCATGCAGCGTGAAACGCCATGACAATCCACAGCCCGTTGTAATAGTATACAATCTGTGAGAACAGTACTCCGATGACAAAGATCTGCAGCACAGCTATGACCGATATCCCGGGATTCGCCAGATGCAAAGCCATGAATACAAACGAATTGACAACGATCGCTATCCACGGTGCCTTATATCTTCTGCGAAGTTTCTGGTACAGATACCAGCGGTCTGCCAGCTCCTCGGCTGCGGACTGGATGAATACGCAGACGAAAAATAAAAGGAACGGAATCGGCTGGAACCCGGCGTATTCAAGGCAGATGTCTCCTAAGAGAGCGGACATCAGTATGCAGAACCCATTACAACCGAATCCCAGAGCGAGGCCAATGAGAAGACCTCGGATATTATTTCCTGCCCGGTTGCCGCCTGCTTTGGCGCCGGCAGCTCCGTCTTCGCTTTTCACCCCGCGAGGGCTGCAGTATTTAACCGCCTTCAGCATCGGCCTGTTGCCTTTAAATATGATGGCAACAAGAAACATCCCGAGCCAGATGCTGATGAAGATAAAATATTCTCCGGCAAATACCGCGGCGTCATGGTTCCCCCCGAGAACCTGTTCAAAAAACCTGACCGCCGGTTTTCCGACAGGGAAAATCAATAAAGACACTAATATAACGAGAATGGACAGCAGGGATGCAATAATAAACTGGTCCGTTGTTTTGCGGCCCGACCTCAGATGTTTTTCTTTCAGTTCTCTCATTACCTGTTCCTCCCGATAAGAGACTTTGCAATGCAGTTACCGATTATATATTATTATACTGACCTGTTAATTGTAAGTCAAAGGAAGATGTTCCGGTTCATTTGATTATACAGATTTTGCAGGGCGTTGAAAACCGCCTCCCCCTCTGCTATACTCTCTCTTAGATTATAAAATGGAGCAAGCAATATGACCCGTACCGCCCGCATTCCCAAAGTCATCCTGACTCTGTACATATTCACTGTTTTCACCCTGATTCCCCTTGCCATGCCGACCGGCTACAGGAACCTCGGGGAAATGAAATGCAGCCTCTTTCTTAAAGCTGCTGCTGTCTTCACACCCCTCTTCCTGATTCTCCTCATCGGAGCATTCATAAGCGGCCGCACACGCCTTAAAGATTACCGCACTCTTTTAACCCTCACCGTGATCTTCGCCGCAAACCTGCTCCTCTCGTCCGCTCTCTCCGCCGACTTTCAGAAATCCCTGAGCGGTTCCCCCGGCTGGCGCATGGGGCTCTTTGCATTCCTCGCCATGCTCGTCTCCGCGCTCGCCGCAGCCGTTTTCAATCCTCCCGGAGGATATATCTACCTGCCGCTCCTTGCCGGGGCTGCCGCATCCTCCATCATCGCCGCTGCAAACCGCTTCGGGCTTGACCTCATGATGCCCCACCTCTCCGCGGAAAACCGGCAGGACTTCATCGGCACACTCGGAAATATCAACTGGTTCGCCGGGTTCCTCGCCGTCACGATCCCGATTGCGGCAAGCCTCCTCTTCTCGGAAAATAAAAAAATGAGAACCGCAGGCAGCATCACCCTCTTTATCCTGCTCACGGCCGCCGTCCTTCAGGGCTCCAACGGGCTCCTGCCGGCTCTTTGTGCCGTTTGCATCGTACTGTTCGTTCTCGCAGCCGCGGGCAAAGCGTATCAAAGGCCCTTCCTTACCATGCTTCTCATCCTCGGCGCGGCCATGGAAGCCTGCGCCGCCGCAGTCCTGCTCTTTCCGGGGGCTTACAACGGACCGGCGGACAACCTCTTCCTTCGCGTCGCAGGCTTTCATATCGGACTTTTCATCGTTGGGGCGGCTGTTTTGTGTCTTCATTTTCAAAAAAAGAGACAATTCGATAATCTCCCCCGGGCCGCAAAGCTCCTTCTTCCCACCGTCCTCACGCTCGCGGTCCTGCTGCCCCTCGTGCTCCTCGTAATCCAGCTTACGGTCATTCTCCCCAGGAACTTCGGCACCTACCGGGGCTTCATCTGGCATGTTGCAAAGGCCGGCTTCAAAAAGCTCCCCTTCCTTAACATGCTCTTCGGCGTCGGCCCGGACCTGATGGGCGACTATCTCGTGAGCGTTCCGGGCTTTCAGGATCTCATTTTCGCCGTCTACGGAAATGCAAAGCTCCTGAACGCCCACAGCATGCTTTTAACGCAGCTCTTAAATACGGGGATTCTGGGTGTCTCATCCCACCTCATCCTTGTCACGTTCGCTCTCAAAAAGGGCCTCACGGCTCTTGGTACATACAAAAAAGAGGGAAGCCCCGAGCCCACATGGCTCTTAGCCTCCCTCCTCGGAGTCATCTCCTATGAGATCTATATGATGTTTTCATTTGACCAGGTGACGGTCACGCCCCTCTTTTATGTACTGCTGGGCGCACTTTATTCGGAGAATCCCAGCCGCACAACCGTCGGCTCATGATGAACCGCCGGCAGAAACACGTTGATCAGGTCATTTACCGAGAGCCTTATGCTGGATGTGTTTACGCAGGGATGGCAGCCGAAGGTGTCCGCCTTGAGCACATCCTCGTCGATGAGCAGGCGCACATTGTTCTCCCGGTCATTCATGAGCCCCATCACGCTCACGGAACCCGGGTGGATGTCCAGGAATTCCAGCATTTTCTCTTCCGGGGCAAATGAAAGCCTCGCCGACCCGATCTGCTTTGATATTTCCTTTGTCTTGAAGACCTTGTCTCCCGGAATCATCAGCAGATAAAACTGTGTCTGCTGCCTGTTGCAAAGAAATAAGTTCTTGCAGATCAGGGCTCCCAGAGCCTCGTCCACCTCCACAAGGTCATCCATGGTCATGGCCAGCGCGTGGTCGATCCGCTCGTAGGCGATCCCGAGGGAGTCCAGGAGATCGTAGGTTCTGATCTCACATTCCTGCCGGCCGGAGATGTCTTCCGGGCGGCCTTTTTCAAGTGTCAGTTTGTCCATTTTTTCTCTTTCCAAAGTATACGGGGACGGTTCTTGGTTTTTGCGGGACGGTTCTCGGATTCTCTGAGGAATCCAGAACCGTCCCCGCAAAAATCTGAGAACCGTCCCGCAAATCAGTTCTTAAAGCTGTGAATCGGTGCCGGGATACGCCCGCCGCGGTTCACAAACCGCTCGCACCCGAATGTGTTGACCGGCATGACCGGCGCGCTGCCGAGGAGCCCGCCGAACTCGACCCGGTCGCCGACCTTCTTCCCGTAAGCCGGGATCAGGCGGACCGCCGTCGTCTTCGCGTTGACCATCCCGAGCGCCATCTCGTCAGCGATGATGCCGGAAATCGTCTCCTCCGAGGTGTCCCCGGGGACCGCGATCATGTCGAGGCCGACCGAGCAGACGCAGGTCATCGCTTCCAGCTTCTCCAGCGTGAGAGCCCCGGCTTCCACCGCCTCGATCATCCCCTGGTCCTCACTGACCGGGATAAAGGCGCCCGAGAGCCCGCCGACATAGGAGGAGGCCATGACGCCGCCCTTCTTGACCTGGTCATTTAAGAGCGCGAGCGCCGCCGTTGTGCCGGGTGCGCCCGGATGCTCAAGGCCGATTTCCTTTAAGATATCCGCGACCGAATCTCCGACCGCCGGCGTCGGCGCAAGCGAGAGATCGACGATGCCGAACGGCACGTTGAGTCTTCTCGACGCCTCCCGGGCGACCAGCTGGCCGACACGGGTGATCTTGAACGCGGTTTTCTTGATCGTCTCGCAAAGGATCTCAAAGTCCGAATCCCTGCACTCCTCCAGTGCGTGCTTGACAACGCCCGGACCCGAGACGCCGACATTGATGACGAAATCGCCCTCGGTCACGCCGTGGAAAGCTCCCGCCATAAAGGGATTGTCGTCCGGTGCGTTGCAGAAGACGACGAGCTTGGCGCAGCCCAGGGAATCATTGTCCTTCGTGTGCTCCGCTGCCTGCTTGATGATCGTCCCCATGAGCCGCACCGCGTCCATGTTGATGCCGGTCCTGGTAGAGCCGAGGCAGATGGAGCTGCAGACGCGGTCCGTGACCGCGAGGGCTTCCGGGATCGACTCGATGAGCAGCCGGTCCGCCTTCGTCATGTGCTTGGAGACCAGAGCCGAGTAACCGCCGATGAAGTTCACGCCGACCGTCTTCGCACACTCATCGAGTGTCTTCGCGATCGTGACGAAATCCTTCGGCTCTCTGCAGGCCGCGCCTCCGATAAGCGCGATCGGGGTCACCGAGATGCGCTTGTTGACGATGGGGATACCGTACTCGCCCTCGATCTCACGGCCGACGGCGACCAGGTTTTTGGCGGCGCCGAGGATTTTATTTTTAATATTTGCGTTTAGTGCCTCAAGATCGGGACTTATGCAGTCGAGAAGGCTGATGCCGAGCGTGATGGTTCGAACGTCAAGGTTCTCATGCTCGATCATCTTGTTGGTTTCATTTACTTCAAATATATTGACCATGCCGCCTCCCGTCAGATGCGGTGCATCATCTGAAAAATATCCTCGTGCTGCACGTGAATCTGGCAGCCGATCTCCTCGCCGATCTGCTGCAGCTCGTGGCGAATCTCGGCGAGAGGCTTCGGCGCCGCTGCCGTATCCGCCACCATCATCATGTTGAAGAACCCGTCGACGATCGTCTGGGAAATGTCAAGAATATTCACCTGATTGTTCGCAAGATAGGTGCAGACCTTCGCGATGATGCCGACGGTGTCGCGCCCGACGACGGTGATGATTGTCTTCTGCATGTGTACCTCCTTACCACTCCACCTGTTCACTTGGCAGATCCCGGTGGGCGATTGTAATATTGAAATCCTTCGAGTTCCATGGGTTGTCGCCGAGCGTCACCTCGGTGGAGACAGTCTCGAACGCGAGCGCCTCGTAATTGTTCTCCTTCGAGAGATGCCCGAGAAAGATATGTCTGATCGACTCGTTTAAAAGCTGCCCCAGCAGCTGCCCGGCCATCTCGTTGGAAAGATGCCCGTGATCGCTTAGAATCCGGCGCTTTAAGTAGTAGGGGTAGCGCCCCGCCTCCAGCATCCGGACGTCGTGGTTCGATTCAAGGAGCAGAACATCAAGACCTTTCAGCTTCTCCCGGATATAGTCGTCCCAGCAGCCCATGTCGGTCGCGACCGCGCATTTTTTGCCCTCGTACTCGATCCTGAAGCCGACCGGCTCGGCCGCGTCATGGGAGATCGCAAACGGGGAAATGAAAACATCCCCCACCGAAAACGGCACATCCGCCTTGATCACGTGCCGGAGCTCGTTCGGCACCTTGCCGACCGATGTGCATTTATCGATCCCCGCAAAAGTTCCCTCTGTCGCGTAGATGGGGATCCCGTAGCGCCTCGCGAGGACCCCGAGCCCCTTGATGTGGTCGGAATGCTCGTGGGTGATGAGCAGACCGTCGATATCCTTCGTTGTCATGTTGATCTCATTCAGTCCCTTTTCGATCCGGGTCCCCGAGATCCCCGCGTCCACGAGCAGGGCCGTCTCTTCACTCGCCGTGAAAATGCAGTTCCCGCTCGAGCCGCTCGCAATACTGCAAAACTTCATTCAAATCTCTCCGTGTGCCGCGAGGACCTCATCGATCTGACCTCTCGTCAGCTCAAAATCCCCGCTGTTGTCGATCACATGGTCCGCCCGCTTTCTGAATTCCTCATCCGAAAGCTGAGCCTCCATTGTTTTCCGGATCCGGGCATCATCATAGCCACGGCTTGCCCGAAGGCGCGCCGCCCGGACCTTTACATCCGCATAAATATACCATACCTCATCGCAAATTGCACCATAATTTGTCTCAAGAAGGATCGCAGATTCAACGACGAGGAGCCGCACGCCCTCATCCTCCGCCCGGTAGATCCGGTTCATGGTCTCATGAAGGACCGCCGGATGGATGATTCCGTTCAGTTTGATCCGCAGATCATCATCCGCGAGCATCCTTTTTGCGATGAGCGGCCGGTCGAGGGTTCCGTCGGGCTTCACCACATCCGTCCCGAAGAGGTTGACCACCGGTTTAAAGCAGGCCCCGTCCGGCTGCATGAGCTCCCGACCGACCTCATCGAGCATGATGATACGGGCCCCGTGATGCTCCTTCAGATAGGAAAGAACCAGGCTCTTGCCGGCGCCGACGCCGCCGGTCACGCCGATTTTAAGCATTTTTTCCATTTATTTTGCCTCATACCAGTCGGTTCCGATGTGGCAGTCCGCAACGAGATCGACTTTCAGCTTTGCGGCAGCCTGCATCTCCTCTATGAGGATCTCCTTCGCTTTCTCAGCCTCCTCCTTCGGAGCCTCGATCAGGAGCTCATCGTGGATCTGGAGGATCAGCTTCGAGGCCATATTCTCCTTCTTAAGCCGGTTGTACACCCGCACCATCGCGATCTTGATGATGTCCGCCGCTGTGCCCTGAATTGGGCTGTTCATCGCGACGCGCTCGCCGAAGGACCGCTGCATGAAGTTCTGGGACTTGAGCTCCGGCACCGGGCGTCTTCTGCCAAAGATGGACACCGCGTAGCCGTTCTCCTTCGCGGACGAGACAAGCCCGTCCAGAAATGCCTTGATCTTCGGGTATGTCTTGAAATAATCGTTGATATAGTCCTGGGCCTCTTTTCTGGAAATGGAAAGCCCCTGGGACAGCCCGAAGCTCGAGATCCCGTAGACGATGCCGAAATTGACCGCCTTCGCGTTCCGCCGCATGAGGTCCGTGACCTCGTCGAAGGGCACATGGAATACCTGGGATGCGGTCGTCCTGTGGATATCCTTCGCTTCCCGGTAGGCTTCAATCAGCTTCTCATCGTCCGACATGTGGGCGAGGACCCGGAGCTCGATCTGGGAGTAGTCCGCGTCTACGAAGACGCAGCCCTCCTTCGGGTAGAAGCACTTGCGGATCTTCCGCCCGAGCTCCTCTCTCATCGGGATGTTCTGCAGGTTCGGGTCCGTGCTGGAAAGCCGCCCTGTCGCCGTGATCGTCTGGTTGAAGGTGGTTCGAATCCGTCCGTCGGACTCGATGCAGTCCTGCAGGCCGTCCGCGTAGGTGGATTTCAGCTTGGAATAGGTCCTGAACTCCAGAATGTCCGCGACGATCTTGTGATCCTCGGCCATCTTCTCAAGCACGTCCGCCGCGGTGGAATATCCGGTTTTGGTCTTTTTGCCGCCCGGGAGTTTCATTTTCTCAAATAAGATCGTCCCCAGCTGCTTCGGTGAGTTGATATTGAACTCCTCGCCGGCCTCCTCGTAGATTGCCTTCGTGAGCTCGTCGACGCGGGCTCCCAGCATCGCGCTGTAGTCTTTGAGCGCCTCCCGGCTCGCCAGAATTCCCTCCTGCTCCATGGAGGCAAGGACCGCCGCAAGCGGCATCTCGACCGTTTTAAAGAGGTCTGTCATCTCCTCGGCGGCGAGCTTCTCCTCGAGCCCCTTTCGGGCCGCGAGTGAGACCGCTGCCATGCTCCCGGCGAGCTCCGCGAAGGCTTCGGCTGCCTTCTCCTCCGCCTCCTCCTCGCTCAGTTTGTCCTTAAGAGCCTGCTTTTTGACATCCGCAAGGTACCCGGCGGGCCCCTTCTTGCCGATGAGCTCCTCCGTCGACTTCACCTTGAGGGAGGTGTAGCCGCCCGCGATGTCCCCGTAGGACCAGTCGGACTTGAGCGGGTCGATGAGGTAAGCCGCGATCACGCAGTCAAAGAGCTTCTCCGCATCCGGAAAATGAAGCTCTCTCACCAGCTCCTTGGCATTCACGCAGTCGATGAGGTCTGCATTTTTATAAAGGTCAGCGATTTTGCCGGCAAGGTAGGACCCGGAAATGAAGCCCTCCGGGACGAACGCGGCCGCCGTATCGCCGAACGAGAGGCCGGCCGCATAGACGGTTCCCTTTTCGGCCAGAAGTCCGACGCCGAGCTCCTTCTCCTTTGCGGCCGCCGCAAAGATCTCCTCGGCGCGGGCAAAATCGGTCACCCGCTCGATCTTCAGCGTCTCGGGCGTTTTCCGGTCCTTTTCTTCAAAGGAGCTCATGAGACTCTTGAAATTGAGGCGCTTAAAGACCTCGTAAGTCTTCTCATTGTAGATATTGCCGAGCTTCAGCGCATCGAAATCCGCCTCCACGGGAGCCTTCGTGCAAATTGTAGCCAGCTCCTTGGAGAGAACCGCGAGGTCGTAGTGCTCCTCCATCGCGGTGCGGGCCTTCTTCGGGGTGATCTCGGAGACATGCTCGTGCGCGTTTTCGATGCTGTGATATTTTGATATGATTGCGGACGCGGTCTTCGGGCCGACACCCGGAAGGCCCGGGATATTGTCGGAGGAGTCGCCCATGAGGGCCTTCATGTCGATGAATTCCTTCGGCGTGACGCCCATAGCCTCCTCGACGTCCTTCGCAAAATACCGCTCGTAGGTCGTCTGCCCGCCTTTCGTCTTCGGGATGACGATCTCGGTCTTCTCCGTCGCGATCTGGAGAAGGTCCCTGTCTCCGGAGATCAGGGACACCTTGATGCCCTTCTCCTCCGAGATGCGGGCAAGGGTTCCCAGGATATCGTCCGCCTCCCAGCCGGGCATCTCGATGTGGGGGATCTCCATCGCACCGAGGATCTCCTTGATGAGCGGAACCTGCTCATGGAACTCCTCGGGAGCCGCCTGCCGGGTGCCCTTGTAGGCCTCGTACATCTTGTGGCGGAAGGTCGGCGCGGATGTGTCAAAGGCCACCGCGAGATAGTCCGGGGCCTCGTCCGCGAGCACCTTCCGAAGGATCGATAGGAACCCGTAAACCGCGTTCGTGTGCGTCCCGTCCGGGGCCGTCATAGTAAGAGGCATTCCGTAGAATGCCCGAAAAAGGATGCTGTGTCCGTCAATGAGTACTATCTTTTCCATTTATAATCCTCCAAACCATCTAAGGCCGCCGGAAATGAGTTCATAGAGACTCGGCAGATACTTAAGGATCACCGTAAAGACCAGCGCCGCCTCCGCCGCCGTCATGCTGACCGCGAAAATCATGTACTCCGTGCGGGTCCGCCTGATGCGTTTTTCATTTTTCTTAAGATCATCCGTCAGGAGCTTCCGCATGTTGTAGGACTGGGAGGCGTCGTCCTCCCCGTCCTCCAGGTAGGAAAGGACCCGGTTGATCGCAAAGTAGGTCTCCAGCTCCTCGTAGCACGAGGGGCAGGTATTTACGTGCTGGATGAAATCCATACAGGTCTCATCGTCCATATTGCCGGACAGGTAGTCCTGCACAAGTGTTTTCGTCGATTTGCAGTCCATGGCTCTCTCTCTTGAAAATAAAGCAGGGTCTTGTTATACTCACATTATACCTTAACTATTTTTTTTGACAAGGCAGGAATATATTATGGAAAATTTAAGCGGAAAATGCGTCGTTCTGGGCATCACCGGCGGCATCGCGGCCTATAAAATGGCAAACACCGCGAGCGCCCTCAAAAAATGCGGCGCCGACGTCCACGTCATCATGACCAAAAATGCCGCAAACTTCATCACGCCGATCACCTTCGAGACCCTGACCGGCCACAAGTGCCTCATTGACACCTTCGACCGGAATTTTCAGTATGATGTGACCCACATCTCCCTCGCGAAGGCCGCCGACCTCATTCTGATCGCGCCCGCGACCGCTGACATCATTGCCAAGATGGCGAACGGAATCGCTGACGACATGCTGACGACCGTCGTGCTGGCCGCAAAATGCAAAAAGCTGGTCGCCCCCTCGATGAACACCGCGATGCTCGAAAACCCGATCACGGTGGATAACATTGAAAAATTAAGACACTACGGCTTCGGCATCATCGAGCCCGCCGAAGGGCTTCTCGCCTGCCGCGACACCGGCAAGGGCAAGCTCCCGGAAACCGAGGTCCTCATGGACCATATCATGCGGGAGATCGCATTTCCCCATGATCTTGCGGGTGTCAAGGTGACGGTCACCGCCGGCCCGACCCAGGAAGCCCTTGATCCGGTGCGCTACTTAACGAACCACAGCTCGGGCAAAATGGGCTACGCGATCGCCCGCCGCGCGATGCTGCGGGGCGCCGATGTAACCCTCATCTCGGGCCAGGTGGCCCTTAATCCGGTTCCCTTCGTTAAGATGGTCTCCATCGTCTCCGCGCTTGATATGTTCAACGCGGTGAAGGAAGCCCTTCCAAACACTGACATCCTCATCAAGGCTGCCGCGGTCGCGGACTACCGTCCCGCCACGGTCGCCGAGGACAAGATTAAAAAGAAGGACGGGGATCTCACGATCCCGCTCGAGCGGACCGACGACATCATCGGCTGGTGCGGCCAGCACCGCCATCCGGGGCTTTTCCTCTGTGGGTTCTCGATGGAGACCCGGGACATGGTGGAAAACTCCCGCGCGAAGCTCACGAAAAAGGGCCTCGACATGATCGCCGCCAACAACGTGAAGGTCGAGGGTGCCGGGTTCGGTGTCTCGACGAACGTCCTCACCCTGATCACGCCCGATTCGGTCCGCGAGCTCCCGCTCATGTCGAAGGACGACGCGGCCGGCGTGCTGCTTGACCAGATCATGGCCCGCCGTTGACGCGGGGTCTCCGGGACGGTTCTCGGAAAAACGATTCTCATCGAGAATCGTTTCTCAAGAACTGTCCCCGGAGATTCTTAAGAACCGTCCCCGGATCCTCACACCTTCTTGTCAAGATAACTCTGCCGCATATACATCCCGATGGGGAAGACCTCGGTCGCCCCGTCGGGTTTTATTTTCTTTGCAAGTCTCTCGTTCGCGCAGGCGCAAAGGACCGGCAGGCCTGCCGCCTCGCCGACCTCACGCGTGAACGCAAGGCCCTCCAGCACATCCGCCTCCGTCGTGTCCCAGATAAAGTGGCTGTTCGACACAAGCCCCGTGACCTTCAGCGACGTCGTCCGCTCGATCTCAGCGATCTCCGCGAGGACCTTATCCACCGAATCCGTCCCCGGACGGAACTTGTTCACGACGTAGAGCATCCGGTAATCCTCCCCGTAATGCCTGTGGAACTGGTTCAGGATCATCGCGCCTGTCGCGTTTCCGCCGGTATCCATGATCACCCGGCACTCCTTGTTCTGAACCGGGGCCAGAATCGCCGGATCGAGCGTCTGCAGCTCGGAACCGTTCCGCCCGTGGTAGGGGTCCGAGTAGACGCGGATCCCTTCATTTTCCATATCCTCTGTCAGCTCACGGCTCCGGAAATAGGGGTTCTCCACATCGAGGTCGCAGAGCGCGAGTGAGTCCGAAAGGGCGCCCTCTCTCTTCATGGCCGCAAGCGCAAAGGCCAGCGAGACCGAGAACTCGGTCTTTCCGCTCCCGAAATGCCCGGTCACGATGATGATCCTGGGGCCTTCCGCCATATTTTTTAAAAATAAAGTATCCATGTAAGCTGTCCGCCTTCTGTTTATAATTTTTGTCTATTATCCGTCAGGAAGCACGGATTGTCAATTTATAAGCACGCCGGCCCTGAAGAGTTGTCAAATTTCTTTATTCTTCCCCTTGACATAACATTCATTTTTTGCTAAAATCGCCTACAGTTAAAAATTGAACATCCATTTCCCTTTAAAGGGATAAAGACTGTGACGAAGACGATCGGGTTCATCCTGAACACAGAGATCCTGCATTTGCTGAGAGCAGGAAGAAGGAACTCCCAATGATCTATCACTTCCGAGTCGGAGCGCTGAAGCGGCGGAAGCCGTTAGGTTCTCCCGCGAAGGCTGCGTTAATGCCGAGGACTTGTTGGAGTCTGAAGAGGCGTCGTAAAAGACGCAATTTGAGTGGTACCGCGAGTTGATATATCAACCCGTCTCAAAGTTTTTTGAGGCGGGTTTTTATTATATTTTTTAAGGAGGTAACTATCAATGCCAGCAAACGCCATGCAGCAAAGCGCAGCAACCCAGATGGAGAAAGAGGTTGCAAGCCGAATTATGGCCCTTCGCCTTGACAGCGGCTATTCGCAGGAACAGATGGCCGACATGACAGGTTTCGACCTTGCCGACTACGCCGCCTACGAGAGCGGCAGCGCCGATCTTCCCTTCTCCTTCATTCACAAGTGCGCTTCTGTCTTCGACGTTGAGATCATGGAGCTTCTGGAAGGCAAGACGCCTCTCCTGACCGGCTACACCCTGACTCGCAGCGGCGGCGGACAGCTCACCAGCGTGGAGCCGGGCATCGTCATAAAGAACGTCGCTCATCTCTTCAAGGACCGTATTGCGGATCCTTACTACGTAGTCTATAATTACAACGAGGCTCAGCAGCACGAGCCCATCGAGCAGGTCACACATCCCGGCCAGGAGTTCGACTACGTCCTCGAAGGTTCTATGAAAATAAAAATCAAGGACAACGAGGAAGTTCTCCACGCCGGCGACAGCATCTTCTACAATTCCGGCAACCCGCACGGCATCATCGCCGTCGGCGGCAAGGATGTCCGCTTCCTCGCGATCGTCCTTCCGGAGGAAGGCGCCGACCTCAAGTGGGAACACGGCCGCCTGATCTCCAAGGAAGCGCCGGCCGCGATCAAGAAGGAAGTCTCCCCGGACGCTTTGAAGGCCCCGAACTTCGTCTCGAACTTCGTCTCCGTGAAGGAGCGCGAGGACGGCTATCCCGAAGAGGTCACCTTTAAAAATACAGACCGCTTCAACTTCGCCTTCGATGTCGTCGACGCGATCGCGGAAAAGGAGCCGAACCGCCTCTGCATGGTCCACCTCGACCGCAACAAGGTCGAGCGCCGCTTCACCTTCCAGGACATGAAGAAAATGAGCGCGCGTGCCGCCAACTACTTCAAGGCCCACGGCATCAAGAAGGGCGACGCGGTCATGCTGATTCTCCGCCGCAACTGGGAGTTCTGGCCGATCATCATCGGTCTCCACAAGCTCGGCGCTATCGCGATTCCGGCAACAGACCAGCTCAAGCAGAAGGACCTCGAGTACCGCTTCCAGACTGCCAATGTCAAGGCTGTCTGCTGCTGCGCTCTCTCCGCCTGCGCCGAGGAGGTCGAAAAATCTCTTCCGGCCTGCCCGTCCGTCAAGGAGCTCTTCGTCACCGAGGGAAGCCGCGAAGGCTGGCACTGCTTCGATGACGAGTACGATATGTACTCCAGCCGCTACCGCTTCACGGGCGACTCCATCCGCGGAAATGACACCATGCTCATGCTCTTCTCCTCGGGTACTTCGGGCTATCCGAAGGCGGTCACCCACAGCTGCAAGTACGCGCTCGGCCACTTTGTCACGGCCCGCTACTGGCACTGCGTACATGCGGACGGCCTCCACCTGACGATCTCCGACACCGGCTGGGGCAAGGCTCTCTGGGGCAAGCTCTACGGCCAGTGGATGAACGGCGGCGCGACCTTCGTCTACGATTTCGACCGCTTCCATGCGGACGACATCCTGCCGCTCTTCGCGAAGTACCATATCACGACGTTCTGCGCACCGCCGACCATGTACCGGTACTTCATCAAGGAGGATCTCTCCAAGTACGATCTCTCCTCCATCCGCCACGCCAGCATCGCCGGCGAGGCCATGAACCCGGAGGTCTTCACTCGCTTCCGCGAGGCGACCGGCATCTCCATCATGGAGGGCTTCGGCCAGACCGAGACCACACTGACCGTCGGCAACTTCATCGGCATGACCCCGAAGCCGGGCTCCATGGGCAAGCCGAGCCCGATGTACACGGTCATGCTCATGACCGCGGACGGCAAGGAGGCCAACGTCGGCGAACCCGGCGAGATCTGCATCAAGTACGCCGGCAGCGAACCCTGCGGCCTCTTCAAGGGCTACCTCAACAACAAGGAAGCCACCGACAACGTCAAGGTGAACGGCTGGTACCATACCGGCGACCTTGCATGGAAGGACGAGGACGGCTACTTCTGGTACGTCGGCCGCACGGATGACATCATCAAGTCCTCCGGCTACCGCATCGGACCGTTCGAGATCGAGAGCGTCATCATGGAGCTTCCGTACGTCCTCGAGTGCGGCGTCACGGCTGCCAAGGACGAGATCCGCGGTCAGGTGGTCAAGGCTGTCATCGTGCTTGTCAAAGGCACGGAGCCGACCGACGAGCTCAAGAAGGAGATCCAGAACTACGTCAAGAAGCGCACCGCGCCTTACAAATATCCGCGTATCGTAGAGTTCCGCACCGAACTCCCGAAGACGGTCAGCGGCAAGATCATCCGCAACCAGCTCTAACGCACAATATCCATCCCGCGTCCTGCGCGGGATGGAGTTTAAACTTTTATAAAGGAGATACCAGAAATGAAAAGAAGGTTTAAGGTTGTGTTCAACCGGGAAAAATGCAAGGGCTGCGAGCTCTGCATCAACTTCTGTCCCAAGAAGATCCTGGCCCTTGATCCCGAAGTGAATGCGAAGGGCTACCATCCCGCAGGCATTGTCGATCAGGAATCCTGCATCGGCTGCGCAAGCTGCGCGACCATGTGTCCGGACTACTGCATCAGCATTTATGAGTTAGAGGAGGGTGAATAATGTCCAGAATTTTAATGAAAGGCAACGAAGCCTTCGCCGAGGCGGCGATCCGGGCCGGCGTAAAATGCTATTTCGGTTACCCGATCACGCCGCAGAATGAGATCCCCGAATACATGAGCCATGAGCTGCCGAAAGCCGGCGGCGCATTCATCCAGGCCGAGTCCGAGCTGGCCGCCATCAACATGGCGTTCGGCGCAGCGGCGAGCGGCGGCCGTGTTTTCATTTCCACAAGCTCTCCGGGTATCGCCCTGATGCAGGAAGGCATCGGCTTCATCGCCTCCTGCGAAGTCCCGGTCGTCATCCTGAACGTCTCCCGCGGCGGCCCCGGCGTCGGCGGCATCCAGCCGGGCCAGGCGGACTATTTCCAGGTCACCCGCGGCGGCTACAACGGCGACGTCAAGATACCGGTCTTCGCTCCCTCCAGCATCCAGGAGTGCGCGAACCTGATCTATGAGTGCTTCGACATCGCCGAGGAGTACCGCAATCCGGTCGTCATCCTCGCCGACGGCATGCTTGGCCAGATGATGGAGCCGGTTGAGCTTCCGGAAGCTCTCGGCATCACGCCGGTCGAGAAGATCAACGAGAAGAAGCCGTGGGCGATCACCGGCACCGACAATCACCCGGGCCGCAACGTCGTCTACTCTCTCCGCCTCGACCCGCAGGTCCTCGAGAACCATGTCCACGACATGTTCGAGAAGTACGCGAAGGCCGAGAAGGAGCTGGTCAGATGGTCCGATCAGGGCCTTGAGGACGCCGAGATCGTCTTCGTCGCCTTCGGCACCATGTCCAGACTCTGCGTGGAAGCCATCGAGATCCTCGAGGAGCGCGGCATCAAGGCCGGCCTCATCCGTCCGATCTCCCTGTGGCCGTATCCGGAAGCAGCATTTGACAAGATCGGCCCGAACGCGAAGGTCGTCATTTCCACCGAGCTCTCCATGGGCCAGATGCTCGTAGACGTCAAGGCAGCCGCCAAAGGCCGCTGGCCGGTCAGCCTCATCAGCCGCACCGGCGGTATGGTTCCGTCCTCCATCGAGATCGCGGACCGTGCAGAAAAAGCTTTAAAGGAGGCAGATAAATGAAAACCGTTTTTGAACCCACCAAAGGTATGATCCCTGTCGATACTTCCTACTGCCCCGGCTGCACCCACGGCATCGCTCACCGCATCATCATGGAAGTCCTTGAGGAGAGAGGCTCTCTCGGCAACACGATCGGCGTCGTTCCGATCGGCTGCGCGATCAACGCCCATCATTTCATGAATGTGGATATGTGCGAGTCGACTCACGGCCGCGCTCCGGCGATTGCCGCCGGCATCCGCCGCGTCCATCCGGACCAGGTGGTCTTCACCTACCAGGGCGACGGCGACCTTGCCTCCATCGGTACCGCCGAGATCATCCATGCGGCTCACCGCGGCGAGAAGTTCACGACATTCTTCATCAACAACGCGATCTACGGCATGACCGGCGGCCAGATGGCTCCGACCACCCTGATCGGCCAGAAGACCACGACCTCCGTGAACGGCCGTACCGTCGAGCAGGCAGGTCTCCCGCTCCGCATGTGCGAGATCCTCTCCCAGATCGACTGCGCCGTCTACGTCGAGCGCGTCATGCTGAACAATCCGGCAAATGTCCGCAAGGCAAAAGCAGCCGTCAGGAAGGCTCTGGACATCCAGGATGCCCGTCTCGGCTTCACATTCGTCGAGTTCCTGTCCTCCTGCCCCACCAACTGGGGTCTTGCGCCGAAGGACGCTCTCAAGTTTGTCGGCGAGAACATGGCCGAGTACTACCCGGTCCGCAATTTTAAAACACCGGAGGGATTCTGAACATGAAAAAGAAATTATTTTTCGCCGGCGCGGGCGGCCAGGGTGCCCTCGCGATCGGTCAGATGATTGCGAAAGCTGCTATGGATGAAGGCAAGGAAGTCACCTGGCTTCCCTCCTACGGCCCGGAGATGCGCGGCGGCACAGCGAACTGCACCGTCGTCGTGTCTGACCGCCCGATCAGCTGCCCTCTTATCAACGAAGCGGACATGCTGGTCGTGATGAACCTGCCCTCCCTCACCAAGTTCCAGTCCATGGTCGTGCCGGGCGGCACCATCTTCATCAACAGCTCCCTGGTACCGATCACCTCGGACCGCACCGACGTCAAGGTCGTTGAGGTCCCGGCCAACGAGATCGCTTCCAACCTCGGAAATGACCGTGCCTCCAACATCGTCATGCTGAGCGCGATCCTGAAGGAGACCGGCATCGTCAAGGAAGAGACCATCCGCCACGAGATCGAGAAGATGTTCAGCGGACGGAAGGCCAAGTTCCTGCCGGCGAACCTTGAGGCTCTGAAGACATATCTTGACTGATATCACACAGCAAAAAAAAGGACGGATCCCTGAAGGATTCGTCCTTTCTTTATCTCATTACTCAATCACGATATCCGTCTTTTCCGCCTTAAGGAGCGCCGCCTCGCCTCCGTCCGCAAAGAACCCGATGTTCACGTCCTCAGCGTCCGGATAGACATTTCCGGTGATCGTGTAGCGGCCGCCGTTGATGAAGACCTCGCAGGAGGACACATCGAGGAGCACTCTCATGCGCAGGGTCTCCTCCGGCTCGATGTCGCAGATACGGGTGACCACGTTCTGCTCCTGGCCCCTGATCCCCAGGCCGCCGCGGGAGCGGTCAAAGACAACCGCCTTCATGTCGCGGTCGTAGTAGATCCGCGTCTCATGCTTCTCGCCCGCAAAGACCACGATACCGGTCTGGGCCGCATCCTTCACATCAAACTCACAGCTGATATCGGCGACATCGCCCGTGAAGCCCTCCGGGAAGAAGGTCTCTTTTCCGAGCGCCGTCTCTCCCACCGATACCTTCTTGCCGTAGTAGTTAAGAAGCTCTCTTGCCGGCCACTGGTAGAGATGGTCATCATGCCAGGTGATCTCACGCGGGAATGTGTAGGTGCCCGCCCAGCCTTCCGGCCTTGTCGGGTAGTTGCGGTCCCACATCTCCTTCCAGGCGATCATGATCTTGCGTCCGTCCGGTGTCGTCATGCACTGGGGCGCATAGAAGTCAAAGCCCGCGTCAAGCTCGTTGATCTCTTCCACCTTGAACTGGCCGGTCTCAAAATCAAGCTTGCCGACAAAGTACAGGACGGAGTTGACATTTTCATAGGCATGCCCCATCATCGGGAGCTGCTGCGGACTGGAAATGACAACCTCCTTCTCGTCGAAGACCAGGTACTCCGGGCACTCGTACACGCCGTTCAGGTTATAGTAGGGCTCCGGGATGTTCGGCTGGCGGTGAAGCAGCTTTCCGATATACTCCCATTTCCTCAGATCCTTCGAGCGGAAAAGGATGAGGTTGCCCCAGCCGAAATCGTCGATTCCGCCGACCACCGGCACCTCCGAGGGCGATTTCGCCTCATGGACATGGTGGACCGAAGACGGGGAGACCGGCTGGCCGCTCACGGGCGTGCCGCTCGGGTTGCCGCCCGCAGTCGGGAAGGAATCGTCAAACGCTGCTTCCGGATGTCCGTCGTACCAGTGATGGACGAGAACGGCCGGATCCATATTGTCGACCTGCGGAAGCCTTCTTCCGGAATAGACGAACGGACGATCCTTCTCAAGGATGCGGGTACCCGCGATGCAGTAGTACCAGCCGTCCTTCTTGAAGATACGCGGATCGCGGAAATCGCGGTTGGAGACCTCCCAGGAGAGGTCCGCCGCCTTGAGAACCGGGTTGTCCGCCACCTTCTCAAAGTTGACGCCGTCCGTGCTCTCCGCAAGGCACTGGCGCTGCTGGTCAGGCTGAGCTGCCGTGTAGACAAGGACCAGCTTGCCATCCTTCTCGATCGCGCTGCCGGAGCAGCAGCCGCAGATGGCCTCGTAGGGCTCATCCGGGACGAGGGCGAGCGGCAGGACATCCCATTTTACAAAATCCTTTGTTGTGACATGGGCCCAGTGCATGGTGCCCCAGCGCGGTTCATGCGGGTAATGCTGGAAAAAGAGATGCCCTTTCCCCTCGTGCCAGATAAGGCCGTTGGGGTCATTGCACCAACCGGATGCAATAGACACGTGGTATTTCGGACGATACGTCTCTTTTTTACTCATATTCTCTCCTTTTGGGCTTTCGACCCTTGCGGCAGAATATTCCGATTCTGCCGCATTTTTATGATACTACCATTATAATAGGCAATCGCAAAAGAAGCAAACAAAATCATTCTGTTTTCATAAGTTTTACGAAACGTTTCACAATTCAGATAATAAACGTGCCGCGCAGTATACGCGGCAGCCTGTGAATGTATTATCTGTCCAGGTAAATCAGAATGTTTGTGATCCCCGCCAGGATCGGCTGGTGCAGCATGTAAATAATGAGCGCATGCTGCCCGATCCAGATGAACGGCTTAAAGAATCTGCCTGCAGCCGTCTCCGCAGCTTTTCCGGGGGAAGTCCGGGCGAGCATCCGCTCTCTCAGGACCGGCAGCGTCAGCTTTCCGAGGAAGAATCCCATGAAGTAGACAAAGATCCAGGGAAGAAGCGGCACATAGTCCGTCGAGCTGAACCCCGGTGCGATAAAGCCCAGAAATGTCATGAAATACCCGCGGTACAGCGATTCCGGAAGCATGAGAAGCGGCCGGGACATGATCCCGATGAAGCCCTGGGAGACGCCCCTTAAGACGACGTAGAACAGCAGGGAGATCATAAAGAGTACGGCAGAGTGGACCTTACCCCCTTTGTAATACGCGTTTACCGGGCTCCCGATCAGCGTCGCGGCCCCAAGGAAGGTCAGCACTCCGAATATGATCGCATCCTCCGGCATGATAAGCAGGGTAACCGCGGTGATCAGCGCGCCGCACGCGGTCAGCTCCAGCCCGCGGCGGAGAGACCGCTTTGACATATTGAGGCAGTAGCCGGATAAGAAAATAAAATAAAACCGGATGAACGTCTGCCAGAGTCTCGCCGGCGTCGTATAATAGCGGAACCAGGGCCAGTCCACTCCTTTCAGGAATACAAGATCCCAGCAGAAGTGATAGAGGACCATGTTGACGACAAGGAAACCCCGGAAGGCGTCCAGAAACGTCAGACGGGTTTTGCCCGCATTTTTATGTTCTTTTGACAGTGCTTTGGCTGTTTCTTTCATTTTACAAATATGCGGCCCCGTAATCATCTCCGGAGCCGCTTCTTACCATGTACTCTGTGTTTACTGATCTCCTCTTCCGGTCAGCCCCATGAGGATCGTTCCGAAGAAGATCGCCATGTCGCCGAGGTTGAAGACCAGTTTCCCGATCACCGGGACTTTCTTAATGTTGAAGCTGAAATAGTCCGTGACGCTGCCTCTGACCCAGCGGTCAAAAAGATTGCTGGAGGCGCCTCCCAGAAGAAGGCCGGCTCCGAGCTTGCGGATCATGCGGCCCTTCTCAAGGATCAGGCGCACATAGTAGACAAGGAAGCCTCCGAGGAGTATCGTCGATCCGTCCCGCACCAGCTCGGGCTTATCCTTTAGAAGTCCTCCGGCCATGCCGTTGTTCTGGACTCTCCGGTAGCGGATCTTATCGGCCAGCACCAGCCTGCCCTCTCCGCCTTCCGGCAGCTCCTCCTCGGCGCGTCTCTTGAACAGAAAATCAATTGCAAACACCCAGAGCGAAAAAAGAATGTCTCCCATGTCAGCTCTCCTTGTTCCCGTCAGCCTCGTCCATGAATTCTTTCGATGCGTCCGTAAAGACTACCTCTTCCGTCTCAAAGACGATGTCGGGAGTCTCCTCCTCTTCCTTCACCTCCGAGACGACAACCGTCGCTTCCTCGACGATATTCTCCTCCGGGATCTCCGGGATCTCCGGCTTCTGGGACTTATCCGCCACTTTCTTCCTGGAGGTGAGCGGCGTCGGCGTTCCGCATTTCGGGCAGAAAGCCACATCCGACTGAATCAGCTCATTGCAGTTCGGGCAGACCTTCATGTTTCGAACCTCCGCCAGGTTCTTTCTCATGGAGTTCATCTGGCCCTGTCTCTTACGGATCTCCTCGACGATCAGCATGAGCTCCGCATCGGGCTCGTACTCGCCCTGACGGACCTTCTTGTAGATGTTCTCGCCGATCTTCTGGTACAGCTTCTCGATCTCCCGCTGCTGACCCGAGATCTGGGCTGAAATCTTGGTCGACTCGACAAAAACGCTCGTCTTATCGTACGCCTGCCTCGTCGCGCGTGAGATGGATCTTCCAAGTTCGCCAAAAAAATCTTCTGCCATGTTCTCTCCCTCCCTTTAGTTTCTTAAGCGGATCACCGGACCGCCCGTATTGTTCAGATATGCCTCCGTGATCACGACCTCGCCGATATTGTCGTCCTTCGGGATCTCATACATGATATCCGTCATGAACTCTTCTATGACCTGGCGGAGGGCTCTCGCACCCGTGTCGCTCTTCAGCGCCTTGCGGGCAATCACCCGGAGTGCCCCCTCCTCGAAGGAGAGCTTGACCTCATCCATCGCAAGGAGTGCTTCATACTGCTTCAGGATCGCGTTCTGCGGCTCCGCGAGGATGCGGACCAGCATATCCTCCGTCAGCTTCTCCAGCGAGAAGATGATCGGCATACGGCCCAGGAACTCCGGTATCATGCCGAACTTCCGGAGGTCCTCAACGGTCACCTTCTGCATGATATTCGGGTCATCGTCGAACTTGTCCTTAAGGTCCGCCTGGAAGCCGATGGAGCTCTTCTTCGTGAGCCTCTCCTTGATGATCTCCTCCAGCGACGGAAATGCGCCGCCGCAGATAAAGAGAATGTTCTTCGTATTCACGGTCTTAAGGGGCACCATCGCGCTCTTGGAGGTCGCTCCGACCGGAACCTCGATTTCAGCCCCCTCCAGAAGCTTTAAGAGCCCCTGCTGGACGGCCTCGCCCGAGACATCCCTCTGGTTTGTATTTTTCTTCTTCGCAATCTTATCGATCTCATCGATGAAAATAATACCGTGCTCCGCCCTGGCCACATCATTTCCCGCCGCGGCGAGGAGCTTCGAGACCACGCTCTCGATATCATCGCCGATGTAGCCGGCCTCAGTCAGGGAGGTCGCGTCCGTGATCGCGAGCGGCACGTCGAGAAGCCTTGCCATGGTCTGGACCAGATAGGTCTTGCCGCTTCCGGTAGGGCCGATCATCAGGATGTTGGACTTCTGGATCTCTACCGGCTCGGGCACATTCGGGTCCGGGATCTTGAGCTCTGCATTTTTCTTCCTGATCTCATCCAGCTTCTGCTCGTTAATGATCCGCTTGTAGTGATTGTAGACCGCGACGGACATCAGCTTCTTGGCCTTCTCCTGACCGATCACATAGCGGTCGAGCTGGGCCTTGATCTTGTGGGGCGGAAGGATCTCCTCCATGGAGAAGCGCTTCTCCGGCTCTTTGTTCTCCTCATTCTCGTTGGCCGCATGAAGCCCCGAGAACTCTCCTAAGTTGAACAGCCTCACACCGGGGAAATTCGACAGCTGCTTCAGGATATTGTCGATCCCGAAGCCGTCGCTGTTCATCATGTCAGCCCCCTTCTGCATGCAGTCGCTGCAGATGAACATGCCGTTTCCGAGCTTGGTCAGCCTTCCGGCCTGGCTCTCCGGCCGCCGGCACACCGAGCAGTACAGCTCCGCATGGTCCGTTCTGTCGCTCTTATTCTTATTGTTGTCAGTCCCGGAAATCTCCGCAAAATCATCCTCCGGTGCGATCAGAGAATCGGAACTTCCGTTTTTATCTTTATTATCCGCCATAGAATACCTCTTGAAAATGAACTGCGGACGCATAATGCCCGCCTTTATAATTATACACGCTGATAAATCCATGCACAAGTTAAAGATATACAAAAAGGCGGGGACGGTTTGTAAACCGCCCCCGTACTCTTTTCATTATCTGATCAATTGTTCGGCAGGAACGGGATATTCTGGACGCCGCCGCCCTGGCCGTTTCCGCCCTGGCCGCCGTTCGGAATGCCGTTCTGGCCGCCGCTTGAGGCCGAATCATCCGCCGGCATATCCGCCTTGTTGCCGAGGGTTACAGCTATCTTCATCGACTCGAAGGCTGTCTGCTCCGCATTCATGCGGCTCACGGAGAACTCGATCGTCTCGCCGGCTGCGTAGTACTCAAGATAATTGATGAGCTCCGCGGAAGTCGAGACACTGTTTCCGTCCATTGCGGTGATGATGTCGCCCACCTGCATGCCGGCTGCCTCAGCCGGGCCGCCCGGTGTGATCTCGCTCAGGTAAACACCTGCCGGATAGCCACTCTGTACATAGTAGTCCGGAACGCCCGTGCATTTGATGCCGATATAGGCCGCCTGGGAGGCATCCACCTTCGAGCGCTGCGCACGGCTTCCGAGGCTTGCAAGGATCGGTTCCGCCGTCTTCATCGGGATCGCGTAGCCGACACCCTCAACCTTCGCGTTGACGTACTTGATCTCATTGATGCCGACCAGCTCGCCCTGCATATTGAGAAGGGCTCCGCCGGAGTTGCCGGGGTTGATGGAGGCGTCCGTCTGGATCATCATATGGACATTGCCGTCGGAGAGGGTCACCTGGCGGTTCAGGGCGCTGACGATGCCTCTGGAGACCGACTGACCGTAGCCGAGGGCATTTCCGATTGCCACGACCGTCTCGCCGACTCTCAGGGAATCCGAATCACCGATCGTGATGACGCGGATATTGTTCATGGTCTCCTCGGAGACCGCACTCTTCGCAACCGCCACGATGGCGAGGTCCGCATCAGAGTCCGCACCCTTGATGGTCCCGGCGACGACCTCATCGCCGATAAAGGTCACCGTGATGTCCTTGGAATTGGAGATCACGTGGTTGTTGGTTGCAATCAGGAGATCGTCATCCGTCTCTCCGACGATGATGCCGGAGCCGGCGCTGACGCTCGGCTGCTCGATGGTCTGACCAAAGAAGTTTCTGTACTGGGAGACCGAGGTGTTGGTGATGGCGACCATGGACGGCATGCACATGTCGACGATCTCCGTCGTCGTGAGCTCGGTCCTCGTCTCCGCCGTGTCGGAGATGCCGACCGACGGACGCTCGTCGTTGCCGAGCTTCACGGTCGGCGTGGGCTCCGCCGTGACGGCCGGGGAAGACTGGCGCGTTCCCGCGCTCTGCCCTATGCTCTTGTTTAAGATCGTGACGCCTGAAAATACAAGTGCGGACACCACGCCGAACAGCACCGCAAGACCCGCCACGAGACCGATGGTCTTAGCCGCGCTTCTCTTCTTCGGCTGCTCAAACTGCCGGTCGGCTCTGTAGCGGAAGTTCGTCTCGCCGGGCTCAATCGGCGACGGATCCACATCCGTCTTGTAGCGGTTTCCGTCATTTTCATTCGAGTAGCCGGTCCGGCCGCTGCCGTACCCGTCGTTCCGATAGTTGTCCCGGGTCTCATGGTTGTAGTAGGAAGACCCCTCGTCTCTCTTATTTTCCTGATCGCCGGAATAGTTTCCGCTGTAGCTGCTTCTCGACTGGTAGCTGCCGTTTCCGTAGCTGCCGTACGTCCTCACAGGCTTCTCATCCTCGGTCCCGTAGGGATCATAGGTAGAGACCGGACGCGGATCGTTAGGGTTCTGCCCGGCCGATGTATCCTCAGACTTTATCTCCTCCGCCGGCTGGTTCTCAGACGGTGTATTTTCTATTTCGGGATTCTCACGGTTCAACTCATCCATAACAGGTTTCCTCTCTTATCGCGCAAAAATAGTAACAGTATTTTCAACTGTCTGTAACATAATACCCGCTAAATGTGAAATAAATGTGTTCATTTCATACACAAAAGACATTGTCTTTCGACAATGCCTCGTAAATGTCAATCTGTCTCATCCGGGCTTACATAGCTCCAGAATCCTCTGTTGGATGTGCAGGACAATATGAACGCTTCCGGAAGGGACCGGTACATACGTCCCAGCCTGAATCCGATCAGCTTTGCCGCGCTGTGGATCACAAGCTTCGGAATGAGGTAGGCGCGTCCCGAATCAGCGAGATATCTGGCCGTCCCCGCGACGAGCTTCTTGCCCTCGCTCTCCGACTTAATACCCCTGAAAACCTCGGGATGCATCGCCTGGGACACTCCGATGTCGAAGTTCCGATGAAACTGCTGGCCTGCCGTATAGTTGTGCGAGTGCAGGACCTGCGCCTTGGCCGCATAGGCAACCTCGTAGCCGAACTTCATCGCCCTCGAGGCAAAGATCATATCCTCATTGAAAATGCAGGGCTCCTTAAACCCGTGAAGGGTCAGAAGAAGCTGGCGCTCGTACATTGCGCAGACGTTGGAGCAGAAATATGTCTTGATCCCGTATCTTGGAAGATCCGATATCCGGCGGACATGGCTCTTCTCCGGATAGTTGAAACTCCTCGTGTAGCGCTCGATGATGCCGCAGTCCTTTTTGGGCAGCTGCCGGGCATAGGCGATCTTGACACGCGGTTTCTTAAGCGGAGTGAGAAGGTTCTCGATGAGCTTCCTATCCAGCGGAATGGCGTCCTGCGTCATGAAGAGGATGTAATCGGCATTCGAGAAGCCGGCCCCCATATTCCGGGTGCCCGCGTGGTCGAAGTTGGCCTTTCTGATGTGGAAAACCTCGGCCTCGGGAATCCCCTCTGTGATCCCGGCATCCCAGTACTGCTCCTCAGTGTTGATAATCAGAAGATGCGCAGGCTTCACCGACTGCTCCGTGAGCCGCAAAAGAAGCTTCCGCACTTCCTCCTTATCCGGATGATACGTCGGAATGACCACATCGACGGTAGGTTGGGTGTTCATTTTCATCGTACGAGATCCGCCTCACTGCCGGTATCCGGGATAACGGAATTCTCGATTGCCTCCTGTCTTGCCGCCTGTCCGAGACCGGTCGTGTACTCGATCTCGTCGCTGTAGGACTGAACCGTCTGGGAGACCGAATACTCAAGGTCCTTGAACAGGAACTCGTGAAGCTCACGGACATTGTCCGCCAGCGTTACCGGAACGACCGGATCCAGGCTGCCGATGTGCTGCTCGATGTGCTCGAACGGGAAACCGGTCGTCTCGACGATCTGGTAGTTGAACATATTGCTGGCCATCTTGATGATCTGAGCGCTCGAGAAGGAAGTCTTGACATAGGGGAAGACGTCCTTGATGATATCCTGAACTGCCGTGAGTCCCTTGGAGCGGGCCTTGTCAACGATCTTCTCAATGACAAGTCTCTGGCGGGCGGTACGCTTCGGGTCGGATCCGGCTGTATAACGGATACGGGCATAGGAAACCGCCTGAACACCGTTCAGATCATAGTCGCGTGCTTCGTCATTTTCATCCACCTCGATGGCGGTGTAGCCGAGACCTGTCACCTGGGAGGTCTCCTGGCAGTAGTTATTTAAGTGAATTACTTCCTGCGGGGTCATGCAGATGGTGAGGCCGCCGAGGTCGTCGATCAGGCGGGCCACCGCCGCAAAGTCCACGACCACATACTGGGTGATGTCAAGGTCAAGGTTGGCGTTGATCATGGAGAGCAGCTGCTTGGCACTGCCCTGGTTGTAGGCGTCGTTTGCCTTGTTGAATTCCCACTGGTCGGGATTCGTGCAGAGATAGGTGTCTCTGTAGAGCGAGACAAGTCTGACTTCCCAGTTGTCGTTGTTGATGGAGCCGATGATCATGACGTCGCTGTTTGCGTAGTCAAGATCGCCCGATCTCGAGTCGATGCCGATCAGCATGATGTTCTGGTAGCCGGTGAGTCCTCCGTTCGAGGCGATCTCCTCGTTGATGATGACATCATCCGTCTTCGCGTTCGGATCGTTCTGATTGCCGCCGCTGCCGATCTCATGAAGTCCCCGGTTCAGCTGGGCATAGAGGAATATTCCCGCGATGAGAACACCAAGAATGATCAGTTCCACTATGAACAGCACAAGATTTCCTTTTTTCTTTTTTCTCTTCTTCTTAGCCATTCGTTTTCCCTTTTAACTCCCCAATTTAGTAAGCATTTTTATTGACAAAACCTTTAAACACCGTAAGGAACAGGATCTTGATATCAAGTCCAAGCGACCAGTTCTCGATGTAATAAAGATCACAGTCGATCCTCTTTCGGATGGAGGTGTCTCCCCTGTAGCCGTTCACCTGGGCCCATCCGGTCATCCCGGGACGGACCTGATGCTTGACCATGTAGCGGGGAATTTCCTCCTGGAATTTCTCCACAAAGAACGGTCTCTCCGGCCTCGGTCCCACAAGGGACATTTCCCCTTTCAGGACATTAAAGAGCTGCGGCAGCTCATCGATGCTGGTTTTCCGCATAAACCTGCCGACAGGCGTCACGCGCGGATCGTCGCGGACCGTCCAGGCCTTCTTCTCCTTGCTCTCCTCCTGGACCACCATGGAGCGGAACTTGTACATCATGAACGGCCGGTTGTGGAGGCCGACGCGCTCCTGCTTGAAAATGAGAGGCCCGGGCGAAGTCAGCTTGATGATAAGCGCGAAGATCAGCATAATGGGTGAGCCGATCACGATGCACGCAAGGCTCCCCACGATGTCGAAGAGACGCTTAAGCGCTGCCGGAAATGCATTCGACAGCGGCACATGGCGGATATTGATGACCGGGAGGCCCAGAATATCCTCCGTGTAAGGCTTGGTCGGGATGATGTTGTTGTAATCCGGTATAAATTTTGTATGTACACCGGACTTTTCGCACAGTGTGACGATCTCCTCAAGGCGGTAATACTCGGAAAGGCCCAGCGTGATCGCAATCTCATCCAGATGATTCTCCGGGAGGATGATCATCAGGTTGTCGATCCGTCCCAGGACCTTGACCCCTTTGTACATGGTTCCCGCCGGGATCCTGTCGTCCAGGATGCCGCGTATATTAAAGCCCCACTGGGGATTGGCCATCACCCGGTCTATATATTCCTCCGCCGCACGGCTGTAGCCGACCAGAAGGACATTTCTCTGGTTCATGCCTCTCTTCCGCATCTGTTTCACAACACCCCAGATGAGGAAGCGCGCGCCGATATCTAAGATGACATTGAGAACGAAGAACGCGAAGATCATTCTCCGTGACCAGTCGTCCTGATGCGTCAGCTGCAGCACGGACAAAAACAGAAGAAGTCCGACTCCGTTCGCCTGCGCGATGGAGGCGATCTCAAGCCTTCTGCCCTTGATCCGGTGGTTCGTCCCGTAAAGATTGAATCCCGAATAGAGGATGATCATGATCGGGATAATGACCATGAGCGCCTCCATGTAAACGGCAAAGGGGACGGCCTCCACGGATGTCCCGAAAAGCAATGTCGTTCGGAATCTCAGGAACCAGGCGAGCAGATAGGAAACCGCACACACAAGTATATCGACGACTCCCGTCAGCCGATTAAAATACTTCTGATTCTCTTCTATCATAATTTAATAAACCTTCCAGATATTCAGAAGATCTGTTTGACCATATAGAGAAGATAATACTATAAACCCCGCCGGTTTGCAAGGCATAAACCCTATTTCAAATGTTAAAAAACACTTAATCGGCCCTCTCAGCCGATGAGGCGGCGCAGACAGTTGACCCAGAGCTCACACTGGATCCGGAAATAGTGAGGCAGATTCCGGCTGTCGTAAAGAACCTTTTTCCCCTCTTCTCTCCCCTTCCGGCACATTTTAAACCCGTTCACAAGCCCGGTAAGATACTCTTTTCCGAAGCCTTTCTTCGCAAAAAATACCGCCTTGACGGTAAATCCGAACAAAAGGAACGGCAGATTTAAAATGATCTGGCCGGCCGGCATGTTCTTGTAGACGAGATAAATGCTGTTCCGCGAGGTATTCAGGACCTTGAAGAGGTTATAGACAGACCCGCTCGTCGCGCTCCCGACATGGAGCACCTTTGCCCTCGGGGCAAACACGTTGACGTAGCCGCGGATTCTGGCCCGCCATCCGATGTCCGTATCCTCAAGATACGCAAAATGATTCTCGTCGAAGAGCCCGATCTCCTTAAGGATCCTCATGCTGTAGATGGCTGCCCCCGCGCAGGAGGAAAATATCTCCCTCGGCCGCAAGTAGGCGGATGCAGGCCGGCCCTTCCCCCTCGCAAACGCCCAGCCGAACGCACAGTAGAAGTCGCCGGCATCGTCCATCAGAGTTTCGTCGTCCATCTTGAGCATTTTGGCCTGGGCGGAGAAAATGTTTTCATTTTTCCCGATGGCCCGGACAAGCTCCTTCACGAAATCCGGCTCCGCGGAGGTGTCATTGTTTAAGAGGATCGCATAGTCCATCCCCTCCGAAGCCCGGATGCCCTCGTTGACCGCCCCCGTAAAACCGGTATTCTCCGGGAACCGGATCATGGTCACCTCGGGAAATTCCGACTCGATCGCCTCCGCGCTGCCGTCCGTCGAACCGTTGTCGATGACAATGATCTTATCCGGCGCAAGCGTCTGCCGTCTTAAGGCCAGAAAACATTCCCTGTAAAACTTTATTCCGTTGTAATTCGGTATCACAACTGAGACTTTCGCCAACTTTTTTCTCCTTACGCCTTCAGCGAATAATTCCATTTTTTGAGAGACAGGTTCCGGTTGTAGTTCGGATCCCCGTTTTTCAGGATCGGAAGCCAGTGAACCCGCATATACTCGATCTCCTCCTGGAAGCGCCGCACCTTCTCCGGCGAATCCTCGGGCCCGCGGGTCCTCGATTCATCGTGGTAGGCCTCCACATAGGGGTCATAGACGATTCGAAGGCCCGTATCCCGGATCAGCTTCAGGCAGAAGTCCACATCGTTGAACGCGACCGCCAGCTCCTCCGTAAAGCCTCCGACCGCCTCGAAGGCAGACCGCTTCACCAGCATGAGGGCTGCCGTGACCGCCGAGAGATCCTGCATGATCGCCGCCTTGTGCATGTAGCCGGACCGTCCCCGCGGAAGGTCGACGAACATCGCGCCCGCAACGCCTCCGATACCGATCACGATGCCGGCATGCTGGATCGTGTTGTTCGGATAGTAGAGCCGCGCGCCGACCGCGCCGACATCCGCCCGCTGGCACACGCCGAGCATCTCCGTGAGCCACTCCGAGGAGATGGAGACGCGCACGTCATTGTTCATGAAGAGCAGGTAATCGCCCTTCGCCTTCGACGCGGCGTAGTTGTTGATGCCCGAGTAGTTGAAGGGCTTCTTCCAGCGAAGGAAGCGGACTCTCGGGTTCTCTTCCTTGAGCTTCTTGTAGTAGTCGACCGTCTTCTTCTCCCGGCTGCCGTTCTCGACGACCAGCACCTCATAGTAGGAGTAATGGGTCTTCTCGAGCGCCTCCATACAGGCTTTCAGCGTATCCGCCTGGTCCCTGTTCGGGATGATGATGGAAACGAGCGGCTTCCCCTGCACCGGATAATGGACCCTGTAGAAGCCGAAATCCGGCAGGAGCTCCACTTCTCCCTTTGTCCCCGTCCTCTCAAGGTTCCCCTCAATCGCCCGCTTGCCGGCCTCGTAGGCGTACTGCTTGGCGAGCGGGTTGTCGGCCGTCGAGGCCTCATGGGTGCGCCAGTGATAGAGCACCCGCGGGATGTGGACGATCTTCTGCGCTTTCTCGCTCATACGGAAAATGAAATCATAGTCCTGCGCCCCGCTCATGGATGAATCGAACGGTTCCTCCCCCGCGAGCGACTTCTTCACCGCAAGAAAATGCGTGATGTAGTTGTTGGACCTTAAGAGATCCAGGTTGAAGTCCGGCTTGAAATGGGGCTGGAAATGCTCCTCCTCGTCTCCCCGGATCTTGTCCTCGTCCGAGTAGATCATGTCCGCGCCGTCCGCTGCCGCCGCGGCAAAGTGGTACAGCGCATCGGGAGCGATGATATCGTCATGGTCAAGAAAAGCCAGGAAGCTTCCTTCCGCCAGCTTTACGGCCGCGTTGGTGTTGGAGGCGATGTCTTTATTTTCCGCAAGTTTTTCATAGCGGATGCGCCTGTCCCTCGCGGAAAACGACCTGACCACGTCGGCAACGCTCCTTGCGCCGGGCTGAACCGGCCTGTCGGAGGCGTCCGCGATGACAAGCTCCCAGTTCTCATAGCTCTGGGCCTTAACGGACTCGATCATACGCGTTAAGTATTTCTCGGGCGTCATGTAGGCCGGCACGATCACGGAGAACATGGGGCCGTCCGGCACGCCCTTCTTCCGCTGGGCAGCAAGGTCAGCCTCCGCCGCCTTGTGACTCTCAAACCAGGGCCCGTAGGGGACTTCCTCCGGCTCCAGCCGGTCGAGCAGATGGTTCATGAATTCCTTCGGCCCGAAGTGAAGAAGGTAGCGGAATCCTTTTTTTATTTTGTAGGGTGTTATCATCTTAAGATTCATGATTCTCTCCTGCGCTTCACAAACGAAAGCACAAAGGCAAGCGGCTCTGTGTCGCCGCGCTTCTTTCCGATAAAGGAAAACAGAACAAACAGGATCACCGAGAAGACAGAGAGCAGAATGCCCTTCTTAAGCCCCGGAACCAGGTAGTGCATGCGGAACTCATGCTCTCCCGCCAGAACCTTAAATGCCGTGAAGCCCTCGCAGCCCTTCCATCGCTCTGCCGGGGCACCGTCCACCGTGACGCTCCAGCCGGCTTCATAGGGAATCGCGATGAAGACAAATCCGTCCTTCGGAGCCTTCACCGTTCCGACGATCGTGTCGTCCTTCCCGGTTTCCGGAATGCTGATCACCGCATCCCTCATCCGTTCGTTGTAATCAAAGACCAGCTTGTGGGTCTGTTCGTCCGGCTCCAGCTCGTGCCGTCTCATGACCGTCTCCTCGTCGTAGAAGGAGGCGATGTTATCCACTTCCGTGCAGCGGTAAACCGTCACGTCCCCGAAGGTTTTCAGGATCTCCGCTCCGTATATATCGGCATCCTTCGTCCTTGCAAGGACGTATTTCACGCCGACGAGATCGGACTGGCCCCGGTTTGAGATGCCCATCGTGTAGATATAATGGTTGACATCCGCGTAAAGGAGGTCATTCCAGAAATCCCTGACATAGAACTGGACAAACATATTCTGTGTGGAGTTGTAGGTGCTGACCGGGTGGTAACCGAAGATCAGGCCGTCCATGGCGATCGTGGCCCCGTACGTCTTCTCGGTGCGGAAGTATTCGGGGTCATTTTCCTTAATGTAGGCCAGCGCCTCGATCGTATCCTGGTCCCTGCACTCGCGCATATAGGTGCCGCCCTTAAAGAGCGTATCGCGGCCGGTCGTAACGCCCAGGCCGTCCACCGCAAGATTCAGGACGAGCGCACCGACAAGTCCCCAGTAGATGAGGCGCCGATACTGCCGCACTTTCCGGAAGCCGAACAGGAAAAACAGCGCCGCCATCGCGATACTGCCAAGAAGGTGCAGCCCCGTCACAAAGCGCGGGTTCGTGCCGCCGTTGCCCGGCAGCAGGTATTTGACATAGTAGAAAGCAGCCGCCGCAAAGGCAAGCACAAGCGCCGGCATGTTCGCCCTCCGCCTCGTGAAGATCTCGTTCAGCGTAAAGGCTGCAATCATCGCAAAATACGGGGTGTACACAAACATATACCGGCAGAACGGCAGTGTCAGGCCGTTCATGATGATGCCCGGAACCGGCGTTGTGAGGATAAGCACTGCGGCCGCCAGCACCCCGTAGTGGAGAAACTTCTGTTTTCTTGTCAGGCTCTTCGCGGTCGGAATAATAAAGACATACTGAACTATGAGGAACACAAACAGAGTCGAGAAGAACAGGTTTGACTCCTCGTAGAAGTTGGACACCCCGCAGAAATCGTTGACGCCCTTCATCGAGGATGAGAAGAACCGCGCGATCAGGATGTGGAAATATTCCTTCCCGTACGAATACTTTGTCAGTCTCCTAAGGAGACTCTCCTCCGACTGCAGCCGGGAGGAGACTCCCATGATGGCTGCAATCGCCGGGAGCAGCGTCACCATGCCGAGGCCCACGCCGAGCCCCATCGCCCAGGCAAGCCTGAAGATGTCCTTCACATAGTCAAGAAAGCCAGTAAGACGCCTCATGAGGAAGCGCAGCACCACATAGAAGCCCGTAAAGAGCAGGATCATGTAGGCGATGTACATGCTGTTCAGCACGACAAGGCATGACATGAGGGTGAGCCCCTTCCAGCGCTTCGGGTCCCGGACGCAAAGCTCGATCATCAGCATCTCGAAGATGAGCAGCACCGGCACGATCGCAAACTGGTAGTGCTGGCCCCAGACCATCATAAATCCGGAAAATGCATACATATACGCCGCCGGCAGCTTCGCCTTCTCCCGAAGCGGAAACGTCGAGAGAAAGAGGTAGCAGCCGACGCCCGCCGCGGCGATCTCCAGGATATAGACGTACACGATGAGGTACGGCACCGAGGTCTCCCCGAAGAAGAATCCGAGGATATAGATGATCATGAGCGCCGGATTGGTCATGTTCAGCATGTTCATGTTGACGCCGAATCCGTTGTTCGCATCCCAGAGCGTGAGGTCTCCCTCGCGGAGCTTCCGCACGATCGTCATATAGTGCGTCAGGTACTGCTGGGATGTGTCAGATCCGATATCGTAGAAGGCGAACAGCCTGCCTCCGAAGATATACTCAAAGAAAACGACGAACGCCGTCACGGCAATAAGCCCGAGGAGCACGATGATCGTCCTCCTCTTGGCGTTGATGAGCTTATTCTGTTTGACAGCGCGGGTGCTGTTATCAGCCATTTGCTTCATTTTCCTTTAAAATTGCGACGTAGCGCGCCAGAGCGTCCTTCCAGTCCGGAAGCGGAGTGAAACCGTTTTCCACGATCTTCGACCGGTTCATGCGGCTGTTGTAGGGGCGCTTTGCGGCGGCACCGTACTCTTCCGACGTGACCGGCTTGACGGTCATGTTCGTGACGCCTGCTTCCTTGAAGATCGCCAGCGCGAAATCATACCAGGAGATGTACTCTCCCTCATTGGTGACATGGTAGATACCGTACTTGTCGGAGCCGATCATGTCAACAACCAGTCTGGCAAGGTCATAGGTGTAGGTCGGCGTGCCGATCTGGTCGCAGACGACCGTTAAATGGTCGTGCGTCTTTGCGAGGTTCAGCATGGTCTTGATGAAGTTCTTGCCGTTCACGCCGAAGACCCACGCGATGCGGAGAATGAAGAACTTCTTCACGTGCTCCTTAACCGCGACCTCACCTTCCGCCTTGGTCTTCCCGTAGACGCCGAGCGGCTCGTAGGTGTCGTCCGGCTCCCACGGGCGGGTCCCGTTGCCGTTGAAGACATAGTCGGTCGAGAAGTACATCATCGGGATGTCGAGCTCCTCGCAGACCTTCGCGATATTTTCCGTGCCGACCGCATTGATCTTGTGGACGAGCTCCGGAAGCTCCTCGGCCTTGTCAACCGCCGTCCAGGCTGCGCAGTGGATGACACCGTCGACGTTGGCGGCCTTGATCGTCCGCTCAACCGCCTCCGCATCCGTGATGTCCATGCCGACATAGGGCATGGTGGTCACGGGCGTTCCGTCCATGACACCGCTGTAGACCTCCTTGAGGTCCGTTCCGACGCCTTCGATTCCGCGCTTTGCGAGCTCATTCATCACGTCATGGCCGAGCTGGCCGGCTACGCCTGTCACAAAATAACGCATAGTATTTTCCTCACTTTCTCATATCAGTTGCGTTTCAGGGAGAAGTCCTGAGTTACCATCGAGAGATTCGGGTTGTAGTAGGGATCGCCGTCGCGCAGGATCTCGGGCCATCTCTTTCTGAAAATGGCGACCTCCTGCTCAAACCGCCTCACCTTCTCCGGGTTGCCCTGGTCCAGTCCGCGCGACTTCGACTCATAGTGATAGAGCTCCGCGAACGGATCGTAGACGATGAGATATCCGGCTTTCCGTATCTTCATGCAGAAGTCGATGTCGTTGAAGGCGACCGCCAGCTCCTCGGTGAGCCCGCCGACCTCGTCGAACACGCTCCGCTTCACCATGAGGCAGGCAGCCGTGACGGCCGACATGTCCTGCTGGCAGATGATCCTGTGCTGATAGCCCGTCTCGCCGCGGTTCTGGTTGACGAACGCGTGGCCCGCGATGCCGCCCCAGCCGACGATGACGCCCGCGTGCTGGATCGTGTTGTCCTCGTAGTAGAGTCTCGCGCCTACCGCCGCGACATCGTCCCTGCCGAGATAGCCGGCCATTTCCCCGATCACATCGTCGGAAATGAACTCCGTGTCGTTGTTCAGGAGGAACAGATACTCTCCCGTCGCCGCCTTCGCACCGAAGTTGTTGATCGCGGAATAGTTGAATGTTCCGCCGGCATCATAATACACCACCTTGACTCTCGGGTCGCGGGCTTCGAGCTCCTTGTAGTACTCGAAGGTCTCCGGCTCCGTCGAGTTGTTCTCGATCACGATGATCTCGAGATCCGGATAGACACGGCCCCTGTCGATGCTCTTTAAGCACTTGTCGAGATCCGCGATATGGTCCTTGTTCGGGATCAGGATCGAGACGCGCGGGTCGCGCCCCCAGTGCCAGCGGGTCCGGTAGATGCCCGGGTATTCGCCCATCTCGACCTCCGCCGGCCAGCCAAGACGCTCGTAGTGAGCCTCGATGGCTCTCTTACCAGCCTCGAACGCATACATCTTGCTCTCCGGGTTGGCCGCCGTCGAGCCCTCGAAGAAGCGCCAGTGGTAGAGGATCTTCGGGATGTGGACGATATGCTTCGTCGCCTCGGTGCAGCGGAGCACGAAATCGTAGTCCTGGGCGCCGTCAAATGCCGGGTCAAGCAGACCCACCCGGTCAAGCAGGGACTTCTTCACGACCGTCAGGTGGCAGATGTAGTTCACCGAGGTCAGGAAGTCAGGATCATAGTCCGGCTTTAAGTTCGGCTGCATGTACTTGTCGCCGATGCCGATCTTGTCCTCGTCGCTGTAGAGGAACTCCGCCTCCGGATCCTTGCGGATCGCATCCGCGTTCTCATAGAGCGCGTTCGGAGTCAGAAGATCGTCGTGATCGGCAAAGACGATGTAATCACCCTTCGCGGCCTTCAGGGCCTCGTTGGTGTTCTCCGCGATGCGGAGCTGCTTTTCATTTTTAAGGACCCTGATGCGGCTGTCGGACGCTGCAAGAGAGTCAAGAAGAGGTGTCAGCGGGGAGTTCTCTCCGCTTCCGTCCGAGAGGACCAGCTCCCAGTTCGGGTAGGACTGGGCCTTAACCGAATCGACCAGGTCCTTAAGGTACTCCTCCGGCGTCTTGTAGAGCGGAACCACGATGGAGAAAAGCGGTGCCGGATCGAACTTATCCGCACGCTGCTTCGCGAGAACACGCTCCGAGGGCAGGTGCTTTTTGATCCAGTCCGCGTAGATCACGGGCTTCATGGCCGGGTTGAACAGCTTGTCGTAGGTCTTCTCGGCCAGGGCTTTGACACCGTTGTATTTGAAATACTCGATCCCCTTCTTCGCGAGCCGGGCAGCCTTCTCCGCCTTTACGGAGACCGCGTCGGTCCGGTATTCCTTGAGGAGCTTCGCGTCTCCCGCGCGGAAAGCCGCATAGATCTTGCCCTCCGGGATCGGGCGGATCTCAACGTGGAATCCGGAATTCTCGTCAACCTTGCACTCGTCGAAGAGCTCCACCACATCGAGGCGCTTGTAACGCTCGATGTTGACCTTCATGCGCTTTTTATTTTTATCGAGTATCACCATCTCGACCGGGTCTTTCGCGACGGCCCAGCCCTGCAGCCGGAGGAACCCGTCCTTGCGGCTCACCGAGTAGTCGTCGATGAAATACTTGATCCCGTTCATCTTCTCGGCAAGATCCCTGGCAGAGATCTCGAAGCAGAGGCGCTTTCCGCCATCGTCCCGGACAAATACCTTGAGCCTTTTGAAGCTTCCGATGTCATCCGGGATCCGGAAAATGGCCTGAGCCTCGGAGCCGCCGAAGCGCTCGTCGACATTTTCCGTGATCTTCTTCACCTCGACCGGAAAATCCTTCCCGTCGAGCTCCGCGAGGAGCTCTCTCCCGGGCGCAAGATGCCCCCGCAGGATATAGGTATGCCGGTCCGTCAGGGAGAAGCGGTCATTTTTGATCAGAAATCCGTTATTGTGAATCATTCTTAGTCACCTCTTCGCGTGCCTTCTGGAGCACAGAATAGTTCGGAGGAATCGTACCCTTTAAGACGAAATCCGACGTGTCATAGTCGAGATTCGGGTTGAAGTAGGGATCGCCGTTCTTAAAGATCTCCGGCCAGCGGTCGCGCAGGCGCTTTGCCTCCGCCATCTGGCGCGCATGCTTCTGCGCATCCTTCTTCTCATCGTCAGAGCCTCTGGAAAGGGACTCGTAATGGTAGAGCTGCGCCCATGCATTGTAGACGATGAGGTAGCCCTTCTCACGGATCTTGAGGCAGAAATCGACGTCGTTGTAGGCAACGGCCAGCTCCTCGTCGAAGCCTCCGACCTCGTCAAACACCTTGCGCGGCACCATGAGGCAGGCTGCCGTGCAGGCGGAGACATCCTGGGACTTCACGATACGGCCGAAGTAGCCGCCCGAATCCTTCTTCTCCATGTGGCAGATGTGGCCGGCGATGCCGCCGATGCCGACGACGATGCCGCAGTGCTGCAGCTTGTCGTTCGGGTAGTAGAGACGGGCTCCGCAGGCGCCGACGTCGGCCCTCTGGCAGTAGCCCAGCATCTCCTCGATGAAGCGGTCCGTGATGACCTCCACGTCGTTGTTCAGGAAGAGCAGGAACTCACCGCTCGACTGCCTCACCGCGAAGTTGTTGATCGCGGAGTAGTTGAACGGCTTGTCCCAGGTCACGACCTTCACGTTGTCGTGGGCCGCCGTGAGCTCCCTGTAGTACTCAAAGGTCTCCGGCTCGGTGGAGTTGTTCTCGCAGATGACGATCTCGAAATTCTTATAGGTCGCTTTTTCGAAAATAGAATCGACCGCACGCTTTAGCACGACCCGGAGATCCTTGTTCGGAATGATGATCGAGACCAGCGGATTGCCCTGGATCTCGTAGACCGAGCGGTAGCTTCCGATATCTTCCGCCTGAACCACCTTCGCGGGGATGCCGACACGGTCGTAGTGGGCCTGAATGGCTTTCCGGCCGTTGTCGTAGGCGTACATCTTGCTCTCCGGGTTGCCGGCCGTCGATGTCTCGTGGGCTCTCCAGTGGTAGAGGAACTTCGGAACATGGTGGATCTTCCGGGCTTTCTCCGCACAGCGGAGGATGAAATCGTAGTCCTGGGCGCCGTCGTACTCGGAGCGCTCGAACTCCTGCTCTTCCCCGCCGACTTCCTGCACCAGGGACATCCGCGCGCAGAAGATGTGCGTGATGTAGTTGTTGGAGCGAAGCAGGTCCGGGTTGTAGTCCGGCTTGAAGTTCGGGCTGTAGTAGACGTTGGACGAATACATGAGCTTGTCCTCGTCCGTGTAGACGATGTCGATCTCCGGATCCGAATTGATCGCCTTCACGATTTCGAAGCAGGCGTCCTTCTCCACCGTATCGTCGTGGTCCGAGAGCATGATCCAGTCGCCGGAAGCCATCTTGATGGCCTCGTTTGTATTGCCGGAGATACCCGCGTTGACCTTGAGCCTCTGGTATTTCACGCGGCGGTCCTGAAGATATTTCTCCCTGACCTGCTTTTCCGTGTCATCCTTCGTGCTGCCGTCGGCGAGGCAGATCTCGATGTTGGCGTAGGACTGGCCGAGCAAGCCCTCCATCAGTTCATCGAGGAACTTCTCCGGTGTGTTGAAGAGCGGGATCGCGATGCTGATGAGCGGCTGCACCGGGAATCTGACCTTGCGCTGCTCCTCAAGTTCTGCCTCGGTGATCCTGTGGTCGTGGAACCAGTCGTCGTAGCCGGCGCTGTCCACCGCATAGGTCGGCACCGCATGCTTTCTGATGTAGGCGTCCCTCTTTTTTTTGTCAAGGATCACCTTCAGCTGCTTTGCGACGTAGCCCAGTTCATTTTCCAGCTCAAAGGTGATGACCGGGTTCCTGATCTGGTCGAGCGGCAGTCTGATGGAGAATCCGGAGTTAAAAGACGCGTTGATGCCCAGAAGGTCGTTGACATCCGCCCGCGGATACCGCTGGATATCAAATGAAAGGACCTTGCTCTTGTCGCGGATCATGATGTTCGGCAGGAGCCCGCACTGGTCGTAGGACCAGCCCCGGAGGACCAGCTTTTCATTTTTGTAGGTGCGGGAGTCGATATTAAAGAGGATGCCGGCTTCCGCCTGAGTCACTTCCGGGCGGAGACGCTTGAACGGATCCTCGCGGCCCGCCGCCTTTGAAGCCTTCCGGTAAGCCCGGATCAGCTTGTTGGACGCGAGCGCCGCCGCATAGTCCTGACGACTGATCGCCTCCTCGCGAGCTTTAAAATACCGCGCTTTCAGCGTCTCGAGCTCCTTTTTGAGCTCCTCGTATTCCTCTTTGTAATTCATTTCATCCGTCATTATTTGTGCAGTACCTTTCTCATTTTTTCCATGGCCTTGTAGGATTTTGCGTTCGTGACATTCTCGAAGTTCCTCTTCCAGATGTCGCGGTCCTCCTCCATCAGCCGGTAGGACTCTGACAGGTGATCGTATTTTGCCTGAAGACCGTTCTTGAGCTCGTCCCAGCGGCGGAACCAGGCATCGTCGAGCTCGGCGTACCGCTGCTTCTCGGCCGCCAGCGCCCGGTTCAGGGAATCGACCTTCCCGTTCAGGACCTTGATGGCCTCGCCGGACTCGCGCCAGGCTTCCTCGGCGGTTCCCTCCGCCGCAGCGCCTCCGCGTGCTCCGAAATGCTTTTTGAGGGCCGAATGCTTGGCGATCGCGAAGCTCTCGCCCTTCTCGTCCGAGACCACGTGACCGAAGAAGGCCTCGTAGCTCTTCTGCAGCACATCCCTTCCGGTTCTGATGCCCAGAAGCTTCACGGCCTCCGTTAGCGGGACCAGCTCTTCCAGTCCCTCCACATGGTACCAGGCGTCGCGGATGCAGTGGTAGAGAACAAGTTCTTCCGGCATCGGGAAATCAAAGACCCACTCGTAATCGATGAAGAAGATCTCGTCTCCCCTGAAAATGATATTCCCGGCCGTCCCGTCGAAATTCGAAACTTTGAAGCCCTTCTGTCCTTCGTAGGGAGCTCCCGACCCGAACCAGGCCTCAAATTCCGGGGTTGCCGCGAAATCGGTGCGGTTGTTTTCATTTTTCGTGAGGAGCTCCTTCTGCAGGAGTATAAGCTCCATGACAGCCGCCGCGTCTCCCTTTCGGACCGCATCTTTGAGCTTCTTCTCGAGGCTCTCGCCCTCGATGAACTCAAACACCAGCTTTCCGTCCTCGGTGTAGGTCACCGGGCAGGCCTTGATCGGGGCATAGGCTTTCTCAAGGAGCGGCGCATAGGAGGCGACACGCTCAAGATGTGCCTGGCCCTGCGGGTAGACGGCTTCCTTCACGACGGAGAGCCCGCCGTTTTCCTTCGCGATCGTCGTGGTGATCGCGTACTGCCGCGTGCGCTCGTCGGAGCACTTGATGTAGGTCTTGCCCGAGGAGATGCCCTGCTTTTCTCCCTTCACCGCGCAGACGAGGAAGGAGTTGGCAAAGGCTGCTCTCTCATCCGTGCCCTTCAGGCCCTCGAAGGCCTTCATCTGGGAGAAGAGGTGCATGACGTCGAGATCGTAGTTGTGGAACTCCGCGTAGTCGATGTCCGCCGTCTTGATGTTGTCGTCGGAGAGCAGCATGGTCGGAAGCTTGTAATCCGGGAACGGATAGTAGTACTCTTCCACGCTGTAGCCGGTCCTCTTAAGGAGGTCCGTGAGCTCCGACTTTGTGAAGGTCCGGACATGATCGCCGGCCTTGTAGCCCTCGATCCCGACGAACGGACGGCTCAGGTGGTCCTCATGGTAGCCGGAGAAATACTTCATCCCGAGCTTGTTCTCAATCGCGATGTAGAGCCGGCCGCCCTCCTTGAGGCTCCCGGCGATCTTCGTGAGGAAATCCTCATAGGGGTGATCACCGCCCACATAGTAGCAGGCGTACTCGAGAACACCGATCAGGGTGACCACATCGTATTTTTTGCCGATCTCGATGTCCTTGAAGTTGCCGACAAAGATCTCGATATTGTCCATACCCCTGTGCCGATACGCGTTGACCAGTGAACGGCGATAGGAAAGCTCGATGCAGTCCACCTTCTTGACATAGGGGGCGACGCCTCCGGTGACGGCTCCCATGCCGGCGCCGATCTCGAGGACCTCGTCGTCCTTGTGAAGAACCATCGGGAGGCAGATATTTTCGCGCTGCCGCGTCAGGTGGTACAGCACCGGCCAGCTCTCGTAGTCCTTGTGGCAGTAGTCCCAGCCGTGTTCATCCTTCACGATGTCAAGGATATGGTTCTCCACGGCGTCCCCGTCGCTGTAGAGGTCCTGACCGCCGTACCATGTGAGATTCAGTTTTACACTGCCGATCGTCTCTTGTTTTTCCATGTTCAATCTCTCTTATTTATCTTATCGATCTCCGACCAGAAGTAATCCGGCCCGAACCGTTCAAACACAACCTTGTTGTTCTCCCGCATCGCGTAATCGAGGTTTGTCGCGTAGGTTCCCGCGTAGCGGCTTCCGGTCAGGGTTGCCGTGAGACACCCTTCCGCCTGGAAGATGTACGGAAGCACGATCTTCATAAGAAGCTCATCGGCTTCCCCGTGACCGGACAGCTTCTCCGCCGCCGCTTTGAGGACCTCACTCTTCGCCCAGAAGCCTCCGCCCAGGCTGTATACCGGCGGGTTCTTGTCCGATATTGGAAATGAAACCCCGAGTTCACGCGACAGCTTCACCGCTTCTTCAAAGCGCCCCGCGTAGCCGTCCCCGAGATTCTCGAAATAATTCCCGTATACCGGAATAGGCGGCACCATGAGGCCGATGCGGTTTTCATTTTCAAAGATATCGAGCACATTCCCGACAAACGGGCGGCTCGCGATCAGGCTCTCAAGCTCCCCGTAAAGAACGGAGGCCCGGCTGGACTTCGGATCGCCGAAGGAGGGGATCCCGAGCGGATCCAGCACGAGAACATGCGGATATCCCGATGCCAGTTCTGCCGCCTTCGAAAGCTTCTCCGCGTAGGTGAGCGCCCCTTCCTCAAAGAAAACCGGGATGTCGTCTTTAAGGCTCTCAAGATACGAGCCCGCCAGCGCCAGAACGCGCTCCTTCCCGCCGAAAACGACCGCGCAGGCCTCGCCCGCCCTGAAAATATGCTTCGTCGCTTTAACGGACGGGTACCGCGCAAAATGCATGACCTGCCGGATCTCCGCCGGGTCCTGCAGCCGCAGGATGTTGTCCCAGATAAGGTCCGTGTCGTAGCCGGTCTCCTTCAAAGCTTCGTAGGCCCGGACGGAGTTCTCTCCCGCCGTGTTCTGCAGGAAGACCGTGTAGTCGCCGAAGAAGTTCCTTCTCTTGATGATCGGACACCCGGAATCCCGGATAAGGTCTGCAGCGAGGTAGGCAAACGGCGCCCGGTTCATCTCCTTTAAGTAGTCGGAGTGCACGTACTCCTCCCAGACAAAGCCCAGGTCCTCAAAGTATTTCGTGAAGATCGCCTCGTAGTCCGTGATGGAATCCGTGTAGGACTCGGGATTCTTCCGATTGATCATAAATTCCCGCCACGACCAACTTCGAACGAAGTTCTTCCGGAGCGCGAAGAAATGGGAATTCAGATGCTCCGGAAAATAGTCGTAGGGGATCCTGCCCTTAAAGGGATTGTCATCGATCCGGTGATGCTTCGTGATGCCCCAGAAATCCACGTCGTGCCCGGCCATCTCCTCGAACATCGTGTGGAATGTCTTAAGCGGCCCGAAGAACGTGTAGTTCATGAGAATGACCTCATCGTACGTTCCGAGGGTCTTAAAGCCCAGATGAAAGATGCCGTCCCGGTAGCCGCCGAGGTCGAACCCGACATTCGGCCGGTAGAGGACCTCGTCCGAGTGCTCCTCCAGCTTCCTGCGTGTCTCAGCCTCCGCGTAGCCGTTGACGACCGTGAGGATCGTTCTTGCGTCCTGCCGGAGGTCCTCCAGCATGCGGAAAATGTACCGGTCCGCGATTCCGTCCTTGTCGAAAAAGAGGAAAATGACAAGCCGGTTTTTTGTTGTCCTGTCAATGATCATAGCAGCTCCTCTTAATCCTTCAGGAATGTCTCACCCGGTCAAGAAACTCCGGGAACGGGCGGTAACCGCCGGTTCTCTCCGCCTCCGCCTTCATGAGCGTCCGGTTCATATAGTTCCAGTTATCCATGTGGATGGCCGCATAGCTGTCGGACATGAGCCATCCGGAATAGTAGCCTTCATTCTGCGCGCAGAAGGGGTAAATGCGCTCGATCGCGTGCATCGCGGTCCCGTCCACGCCGACCGGCTCCTCCGGGAACTCCCCGTACTGCCAGTCGTGGTCAAAAAGGCTCTTCAGCGCCTTCGTCCGCACCCAGAACTCGGAACCGAGCGGTGCGACAGGCTCCTTCTTCTCGTCCATGGGCACGTCAAGACCCAGCATGTCGGCGCAGTCTTTCGTCGCCCTGTAGTTCTCGCCCCACTCTCCGTTTCCGGTCGTCGGGAAATAAGGGCCGTGCACCGGCACAGGCGGTGTGAGGAGCCCGAGCCTCGGGTCCTCCTCGAAGCGGGCGATGACATTTTTCACAAATGTCTCCGTCGGCAGCAGGCACTCAAAGCACATGTACTCCCAGGCGTGGCCGATCGAGAGAATCGGGATCTGCCTCACCTTCTTGTCGTGGATCTTCAGGATGAGGTCGTAGTTCATCACGATATCCTTCAGCGTCACGACGAAGGGAGCGACATCCCTCCCGCGGTTGCCGGAGATCCGGTAGGTAATTTTATGCTTCTCCTCAAGCGCCGCGAAGTGAGGCTTCACCTTCCGAAGCTTCTCCTCGTCCGGCACCGTGATGAAGAAATCGATGCCCTCCGGCATGTGGGCCGCGTACTCCGCGCAGTCACGTGCCAGTTCATCGTAGTAGATGTGGATCACAAGCGCGGTCTTAAGCGTGCTCTTCCGCCCCGCAGTCTCATCGATGTCCGCGGAGATAATCTCGGTAAGGCCGAGCCGCTTCTTCAAGTCCGCCATGTTGCAGGTGCGGAGCAGGTCCTCCCAGATCAGGTCGATCGGATAATCAGTCTCGTTTTTGATATAGTCAAATGCAAGACGCGCACCCTCGCCGCCGCTTCTCCCGAAGGCCTCGCCGTAGTCGTGGTAGAAGGTCCTCTTCTTCATGACCGGGCAGCGCATGTTTTTAAGGAGATACACCGGGAAATCCCGCAGCGGGTCCCAGGTATAGTCGGCAAATGAGGATGCGTCACAGTAGACGCCCCACCTGTAACCCTTGTCCGCCATCGCTTTCGTGAAGACCGCCTCGTGGGTGCCGATCGCGTCCTCGTAGCGGGTGATCGCCGGCATTTTTTCCCACCAGTTCTTAAAATCCTCCGTCGCCATGAAATCCTTCCGGAAGACCTGGAAGAAGGACTGGATGTGCTCCGGCAGGAACCCGTAGGAGATCGTCCCGAACGGATCGAACGGAGCCCCGTGGAAGGCGGTGATCCCCCAGAAGTCGAGGTCCTTTTCCGCCATTGCGTCGAACATCTCCGTAAACGGAACGATCGGGCCGTAGAGGGTGTCGTTGCAGATCACGGCCTCATCATAAGAAAGAAGCTCCTCCCGGCTGATGCGAAGAAGTCCTTCTTTGTAGGCCGTGATATCGTATCCGACATTCGGCCTCACGAAAACTTCATCGGAAACCCGGCTGAGCTTCTCCATTCCCTCTTTATTGACGTCCCCGTTTACGACAACGAGGATGCGGCTCGCGACCTTACGCATTCCTTCAAGAAAGCGACATACATAATCTCCCACGATGCCCTTGTCATCGTGGAATACGTACACCGCATAGCGATTTGTGCTTCCGCCTCGAAGAATCATGTCAGTCCCTCTTTCTGACGATGCCGTCAATGGTTGTTGTGGAGTCCATATCGTAGAATCCGACGGTGTTCTTGTCGGAGATCACGTTGATGTCGCAGACATCGTAGAGACGGTGGTAGACGGTGAACCGTCCTCCGCCGAATCCGACAACCCCGAGGGAGAGCAGGTAGCTTCTGCCCTGCAGCGTCATTTTCTGCTTGAATTCGACCTCGTGCACCGTGCCGGCCCTGTAGAGCCCCGTGTCGATGCGCTCGAGCATCGTGTTGGTCCCGGTCACCTCGGTGCCCTGCGGGTCCTTGATCGTGAAGCAGAACAGCGGATCGCTGATATCTTCGTGGAATTCGACTTTCATCTTGATCGTGAACTCCGAGCCCTTCACGATGCCGGAATTGATCTTTCCGTCCTCGTCCACCAGGGCAAAGTCCACGATTTCCGCCTGCTTTTCGCCGTAGTCGAGAAGCTGAGGGTTGACTTCGAGCTTTGAGTACCAGCGGCCGTTTTTATTTTCCGGCTTCAGGTACCGCGAGATCTCCTCCTCCAGGTTCTTTCTCTGCTCGGCCGCCGGCACGGAGACCAGCACCTGCTTGTAGATGTCGATGACTTCCTTGGGCTCGCCCTCGGTCTTCTTCACGCCCTTATTAAGGAGAACGACGCGGTCGCAGTACTTCGCGACGGAGCCTAAGTCATGGCTGACAAAGAGGATCGTCTTGCCCGCCCGCTTGAACTCCTCGAATTTGTGGTAGCACTTGGCCTGGAAGAAGACGTCGCCGACCGACAGAGCCTCGTCGACGATGAGGATCTCCGGGTCGATGTTGATCGCGACGGCAAATGCAAGACGCACAAACATGCCCGACGAGTAGGTCTTGACCGGCTGGTGGATAAACTCACCGATGTCGGCAAAGTTGATGATCTCGTCGAGCCTTGCGTCGATCTCCTCGCGCGAAAAGCCCATGATGGTGCCGTTCACATAGATATTTTCAAGGCCGGTGTACTCCTGGTTGAAGCCCGCACCGAGCTCCAAAAGCGCGGAGATGCGGCCGTTCACGAGGACAGACCCCATCGTGGGGTTCAGGACACCGGTGATAATTTTCAGGATTGTCGACTTGCCGGAACCGTTGGTCCCGATGATGCCGACGCACTCTCCTTTTTTCACATCAAAGCTGACGTCCGAGAGCGCGTAGACTTCCTTGTATTTTTTCTGCTTCGAAAAGCCCAGGGACTCCTTCAGGCGGTCCGTAGGCTTTTCGTACAGCTTGTACAGCTTTGTGATATTATTTACGCTGATTGCAATATCTGCCATGCATTTTCCTCACAGTGTGTCCGCAAAATGTACCTTGAGCCGTTTGAATACAAAGGCTCCCACCACGAAGAAGATCCCCGTGATGACCCAGAAGTAGACCGTCAGGTTGAGGCGCTCGAAGAACCATACGTGGTTGATCATCGAGTCGCGGTAGCCGTTCACGATATAGAACATCGGGTTCAGCTTGAAGATCTGGATCAGCCAGCCCGGCATACGGCCGGACGCCGCCATCTCGTTGAAGTCCCACATGATCGGCGTGAGCCAGACCTGAACCTGGATGATGATCGTGATGATCTGGGACAGGTCGCGGAAAAAGACAACGATCGCGCAGGTCGCGAACGATACGCCCAGGCAGTACATGAAGAGGCAGCCGCTGTAGTAGATAACCTGCAGCCAGTAGATGCTCGGGAAATGTCCCGCCAGCGTATAGAGCACCATCATGAGGCCGATGAAGAAGAGATGCACGAAAAGCGCGGAGATCTCCTTCACGATCGGCAGGATGGAAATCTTGAAAACGACCTTCTTGACCAGATAAGTGTACTCGAGCAGCGCGTTTGTGCCGCCCACGAGCGTGTCCTGGAAGAAGAACCACGGGACAAGACCGGCCATCAGCCAGAGCACGAACGCGTAGGTCACGCCGTCCGGGGACATCTTGTCGCCGGCGCCGAGACCGATCTGGAAGACGAACCAGTAGACGACAACCGTGACGGTCGGCTGGATGAACGCCCAGATGATGCCGAACACGGAACCCGCGTACTTGGTCTTGAAGTCGTTTTTGGCCAGCTGCAGGATGAGGACCCTGTTCTGCCAGAGTTCGATCGGCAGTGTGGAAAACCTCTTCCGGAAAATGAACAGCACAAGGATTGCCGCGTCGAAGATCCCGGCAAAGAGGAAATTCCGGATGGTCCCCATGAGGTTCGCGTGCTTCGCCGCCTCCGCGGCAAAACCGTGGGGCCCGGACTCCGCGATCACATAGGGGTCCTCCCCGGTCACGGTGAGGGTGATCCGGCCGTCATCGGCGATGAGCTCGCCGATATCGTTGATCCGAAGCGCCGTGCTGCCCCCGAATGAGAGCATGGAGACGTTGTAGGTCGTCTTGTTCCACGTGTAGGTCATCCCGGAGACTTCGTACTCCGCTTCCTCGGACCCGAAGTCGATGCGGATCACCTTCGCGTTCGAAGGCACGGCAAAGCTTAGCACGGCATCCTCTCCGGGCGTCGTGTAGGAAGCTATTGCTGAATTTGCGGCGGAAAAACTGCTGTCCGCCCCGTAAAACACCTGAATGGCCGCCGATTTCGACCCGTTAATCGTGAACGAAAGGGTCGTATTCTCAAACTCCGCCTTCGGATACGTGATCAGAAAGACGTTGATCAGGATGGCAAAAACGGCGAGCGCAGTAAGGATTGCTTTTTTCTTCAATGACATGTTCTCTCCGGTTTATTTGCGATACTTCTCCGTATACTCCCTGATGCCGCCCCACTTCTTATCCTTCTCGGACAGGTTCGGGACTTCGCCTTCGGGGATCGGCCACTCGACGCCGATTTCCGGGTCGCTCCAGAGCAGGCCGCCCTCATCGTTCGGATGATAGAAATCGGTGCACTTGTAGCAGAACTCGGCAACGTCGGAGAGGACGTAGAACCCATGGGCAAAATTCTTCGGGATGAAGAACTGCTTTTTATTCTCCTCGGTAAGCAGTACGCCGTGCCACTTGCCGTAGGTAGCGGAACCCGGACGAAGGTCGACAGCGACATCGTACACCGCGCCTCTTACCACGCGGACCAGCTTGTCCTGCGGGAAGTTGATCTGGAAATGAAGCCCGCGAAGCACGCCCTTGGTTGAGCAGGACTGGTTGTCCTGGACGAAGACTTCCGGGATGCCCGCCGCCTTAAAGTCATTGTAATTGTAAGTCTCCATGAAATAGCCGCGGTTGTCCCCGTAGACAGCCGGCGTGATGACCTTCAGACCTTCGATCTCGCAGGTCTCAACTGTGATTTTACCCATTTTAAGCATCTCCTTACGAATTTTTCGCAAATTTATCGTGCTGCATGATTGTGTTGATTTTTTCCGGATCGCCCCAGACTGCGGGGGACGCATCCGCCCGGTCCGGAAACTCGCCGTAGCCGAGCCTGATCTTCATGTTGTGCTCCCGGATAAACTCCTCCGCTTTCTCCGCGAGCGAGACCGGCACGCCGCTGCACACATTGATGATCCCGGTGACTTCCGTCTGCATCGCACAGGCGGCGATCTGGGAAGCGAGCTCGTCCACCGTGATGAAATCGAATTTGTTCTTTCCCGTCGTAAACGGCAGGACCGGAACGCCTTCAGCCTCGAGCTTCACCATCCGGGAAAACACGGAATTGTTCCGTGCATCGTCGCCTAAGAGATAGTAGCCTCTCAGCCACTGAAGAACCACGCCTTTTTTCGCCGCGTAGACCTCCGTGAGCTCGCGCAGGGCATTTTTGGCAATCCCGTAGGGAGTCAGCGGTTTTGTCGGCGTGTCCTCCCCGATGGCGCCCTCGTAATACCCTACCTCGTGCATCGTGCTCATGACGACGAGCTGCGGAAGCCCCTGGTCCATCATCGCGGCAAGGAACCTGTAGTGCTTCGGCAGATCGTCCACATGGCTCATGTTGTAGTGGTCGAAACCGTTCCGCCAGGCAAGATGAATCAGGACATCCGGGCTTCCGAGCCTCTTATAAAGCTCCGGATCTTCGGAAAAAATATCCGCCTCCGCCACATGTGCCCGCGGATCAATGCCCTCGTTTCGGAGGTCCGAGGCAATCACCTCGCACCCCCGGTCAAGCAGTTCCGCAACCACATGACGGCCGATATACCCGTCTGCCCCGGTGACAAGAATTTTCATCCGCTGCCGCTCCTTTATTTTCCGGAATACATATCCTCGTAATATTTCTGGTAATTGCCGGATGTTACATGCTCCATCCACTCCGCATGCTCGAAATACCACTTGATGGTCTTCTTGATGCCGACCTCAAATGTGGTCTCCGGATACCAGCCCACCTCGGCCTTGATCTTGTCAGGCGCGATCGCGTAGCGGCGGTCATGGCCCTTGCGGTCGGTGACGTAGGTGATCAGGTCTTCATTTACATGTGCTTTTCTCGGATCGTCATCGGAGAGCTCCTCGCGAAGCGTCGAGATGATGGTCTTGACGATCTGGATGTTCTCGCGCTCATTGTGGCCGCCGATGTTGTAGGTCTCGAAGAGACGGCCCTTCTCCTGCACCATGTCGATGCCCTTGCAGTGGTCCTCGACATACAGCCAGTCACGGATGTTCTTGCCGTCGCCGTAGATCGGCAGGCTCTTGCCGTGCAGCGCGTTGTTGATCATGAGCGGGATCAGCTTCTCCGGGAACTGATACGGACCGTAGTTGTTGGAGCAGTTCGTGATGTTGGCCGGGAAGTGATAGGTGTCCATGAAGGCCTTGACCATGAAGTCAGAGGAGGCCTTGGATGCCGAGTACGGGCTGTGCGGATCGTACGGGGTCGTCTCGTAGAAATAGTCATCCGGGTTCGAGAGGGAACCGTAGACCTCATCCGTGGAGACATGCAGGAACTTCTTGCCCTCCTTGAAGGAGCCGTCCGGGAGTTCCCAGGCGTTCTTGGCTGCATTCAGCATGGTTAAGGTGCCGAGCACGTTGGTCTTGACGAAGACGCCCGGATCCTTGATGGAGCGGTCGACGTGGCTCTCCGCCGCGAAATGTACGACGCGGTCGACATCGTTCTCCTCGAAAATCTTGTTGATCGCCTCGGCGTCGCAGATGTCCGCCTTGACAAATGTGTAGTTGGGCTTGTCCTCGATGTCCTTCAGGTTCTCAAGGTTGCCTGCATAGGTAAGCTTGTCCACATTTATGATACGGATCTCATCGCCGTATTTTTTGAACATGTAGTGGATGTAGTTGGAGCCGATGAAGCCGGCGCCTCCCGTAACGACGTAAGTTCTCATGTGCTTTTCTCCTTTTAATATATAATTGCGGCAGCCGCCGGACGCCCTTTCTTGCCTGAGCGTCCGTCAGCTGCGATTGCATACAGAATTATTATAACACCGCGGGAGCATATTCGCAAGCAATACACGCCCGGGCTCGTTTAACCATCTCCTCGATGTCTTTTTCCGAGGAGCAGGGCCCGTAAACCTGTCCGATGCGGTCAGTCCCGTTCTCCATGGCAGGCAGCTCATCTCCCTCTTTATAGTCGAAGGAAATGAAATACCCGTCTTTCTCGAGGGCCTCTATCTTCTCCCCGTCAAAGCCGACGAGTTTTGCGGATCTTTCCGTGAAGAGCAGGCTCGCCGCGCAGGGAATTTCATGTTTCAGACGAAAATCGGTCGTCTCCCCGAGCGCCGCCCGGATCATGAGACCGTAGTAGTCGATCCCGCCGTAGAGTGAAATGAGCTCGGGAATGCAGGTCGCCCCGCACCGTCCGCCGGCCTCGATCACGTAGAGCTCGTCCCCGGACACGAACGCGTCAATGTTGAGCGCCGCGTTGTCGAGCCCGCTCGCGTCGATAATGCGCTGCACCTGGGTCTCGATGTCTTTTATAAGCGCCTCCGACGCGGCATAGGGGAAAACGTGCCCGACCGGAACGGTCGAATGCGGCCCCTTATAGACCAGCTTGTCGTGGGGCAGCAGAAGGACCGGCTTTCCGCCCGATACAAACGCGTCGATTCCGATCTCGTGGCCCTCGATGAACTTTTCGACGACCAGATAGTCGCGCCCCGTAAAGGACATCGCATAGGAATATGCCGCCTCAAGTTCCTCCGGGTGTGACACCTTCGTCACGCCCCGGCTTCCGGACTTGTCCGTCACCTTCACCATGACCGGGTATCCGATCTCCTCCGCGGCTCTCTTCGCCTCAGCGAGCGAGTAAACCTTCTTAAATTCCGCCGTCCGGACACCGCCGGCCTTGAAGGCCTTCTTCATCTCCGCCTTGTCGGTCAGGATCTCCGAAGCCGAAAGCGAGATTCCCGGGAGTCCCAGAGTTTCTGAGACCAGCCCGACCGAGTGCATCGCGACGTCGGTCCCGGTGGTCAGGATCCCGTCGATCTGCCTCTCATTTGCGGCCGCAAGGATCCCCTCGGCGTCCGTCGTGTTGAGATACAGAGCTTCGTCGGCGTACTGAAATCCGGGATAAGGCCCGGGTATGGAGGTCACGACCGTGAAGAGCCCCATCTCCTTCGCCTTCTTTATGAGCGGCACCTGGTAGATGCCCGCTCCTAAGATCATCAGTTTTTTCATTTTTCCAAAGCCCCGCTTCCCGCGTCATTGCGCACCGCCTTCGCGGCAGCCGGTCTTCCGCCGTCCTCCGGACGGATGTTGACCGTCTCGCGCACGATGTACTGGGGTGTCCCGTTGATCGAGAGGATCAGCTTTCCTATGTATTCGCCGAGGATTCCCAGCACCAGCATGATAAGTCCCGAGAAGAACAGCAGGCAGCAGAACAGGGATGCCCAGCCGGCCGGCATGGTCGGATCCAGAAGCTTGTGGATAACCGTGATGATCGCCAGGATGCCTCCGAAGGCCGCGAAAAATGCTCCCATGTAAGCCGAGATCCGAAGCGGGATCACCGAGTAGTTGAAATAGGCAAGCCAGAGATTCAGAAGCTTCTTAAATGTATAGTTGGATTTGCCGAACTCGCGCTTGTGGTGCTCCACGGTGACGTTCGCGATCCGGGAGGTCGTCCGGTAGAAAATGCCGTCGACGTAGGGATTGAAATTCTTGTAGAGGATCACCTCGTCCCGCACCGCCTTGGTGATGACCCAGAAGTTCGAGGAGACGATCTCCTTCGGACGTCCCAGGAGGATCCGGGAGGAGACTTCGTTGAACTTGCTCGAGAGGTTCTTGAGGCTCCCGTTCTCCTTCTTCTCGTAGCGGCCGTACACGAGGTCGTAGCCCTCCGAGATCTTGTCGAGGAGCTTGAAGACCTGAGAGGGATGCGTCTGCATGTCGTCGTCCATCCCGAGGATGTAGTCCCCGTCCGCGTAATTGAGGGCCGCCATGAGCGCGTTGTGCTGGCCGAAGTTGCGCATAAGGTTGATGCCGTGCACATTTTTGTAGTCGGCCGCGAGCTTCCTGATCTCCTCAAAGGTATTGTCCCTTGAATAGTCGTTGACCAGGAAGAAATCACACGTGTAATCCGGATGCGCGTCAAATTCCGCCATGACCATCTCCGTCACCTTGCGGACGGTTTTTTCCGAGTTGTAACATGGTATCACGATTGAGACCAGCATGTCTTACTCCTTTCTGCCTGTGATAAGCGGCAGCGCGTCAAAAAAGAGAGGCGTCCCGCCGGTGTGGATAAACAGGATGTTTTTCCCGGTGATATCGTGCTCTTTTAAGTAAGCCTGCATGCCGCGGAACGCCTTGCCCGTGTAGGTCGGATCGAGCGGAAGCGTGTTTGCCCGGAACTGATCGCGGATCACATCGAGGATCTCCTCGTCATAGAGTCCGTAGCCGCCGGCAAGATACGCGTCCTCGAGGATGATCTCCTCACCCAGGTTCTTCGGGACAGGGAGATCCTGATCCTCGAACCAGGCACTCACGCCTTCTTCTATGATGCGGGTGCCTCGCCTTTTGTCTCTCGAAACCGAGATCCCGACGATCTTTTTATCATCGCCTGCCGTGAGGTGCCCTGCGATAAGGCCCGACTGGGTCGCGCCGGTTCCCGAGGCATGGAAGATGTAATCAAAATGAACCCCCAGCCTCTCCTCGTCCGCGAGGATCTCCCTGTAGGCATCCGCGTAGGCGCGGGCTGCGGTTCCTTCATTTCCCACACCGAGCCTGGTGCCGTAAATATAGTAGGGATCGTACCCTCTTTCAATGAGCCTTTCGAACGCTTCGTCCACCGCGGGAGCGATCGCGTTCTTTGCGCAGCGGAGCACTTCGACACCGTAGAGGCCGATCAGATGGCTGTTTCCCGTGACCGTGTGCGTGTGGTCCGGGTCGTCCGAGCATACCATGAGGCAGGGGATCTTCTCCGCAAAGCATGCGGAAGAAAGGACCCTGCAGAGATTGGAGCGGTCATTGCCGTACATGATGAGGGCGTTTTTGCCTTTCATTTTCATATCGTCAAGAAAAGCTTTGGCGATGCGCACCTTGTTGCCGCCCAGCGAGAACGGCAGAAGATCCTCTCTCTTCACAAAGAGCCTGTTTCCGGTTTCGGAGTGAAGCTCCTGAACCGGCGTTGCTCCAAAATTATCCATATTGTATCCTTTCACTACATAGTCTTTCACAGTATACTATCATCCGTCAAAAGATGCAAGCCGTTAAAAGACTGTAAAGATTCCCGAATACCTTGCAAAAATCCTGCTGTTGTAGTATTATAAACCAGACTATGCAAAAAGGAGTCTCATATGATCGATTTTAATATCCCTCCGTTTACCGGAAATGAAATACACTACATGGAAGAGGCTGTTAAGAACCGCAAGATCTGCGGCGACGGCCCCTTCACGAAAAAATGTCACGCATTCCTTCAGGAGAAGACCGGCGCAGCCGCCGTCTATCTCACGACCTCCGGCACCTCCGCGCTCGAGATGGCCGCGATCCTCGCGGGCGTAAAGCCGGGTGACGAGGTGATCCTGCCCTCCTTCACGTTCTGCTCGACCGCGGACGCTTTCGTCGCGAGAGGCGCGAAGCTGGTTTTCGTGGACGTCCGCCCGGACACCATGAATATCGATGAAAATAAGATCGAAGCCGCCATCACCGAGAAGACCCGCGCGATTGCGGTGGTCCACTACGCAGGCGTCTCCTGCGAGATGGATACGATCATGGCCATCGCGAAGAAGCACAATCTGATCGTCATCGAGGACGCGGCGCAGGGCGTCGGCTCGTCCTACAAGGGAAAGCCGCTCGGCACCATCGGTGACTTCGGCTGCTTCTCCTTCCACGAGACCAAGAACTACTCCATGGGCGAGGGCGGCGCTCTCCTGCTGCCGAACCTCGACAAGAGGGACGAGGCCGAGATCTGCCGTGAGAAGGGAACCGACCGCTCCCGCTTCTTCCGCGGCCAGGTCGACAAGTACACCTGGGTCGATTACGGCTCCTCCTACCTCCCGAGCGACTTAAACGCCGCCTATCTCTGGGCACAGCTCGAGAAGTTCGACGAGATCAAAGAGGACCGCATGGCTACCTGGAACGCCTACGACGAAGCGTTCCGCCCGATGGCGGAAGCCGGCCTCTTTGAAGTGCCCTTCATCCCGGCAGAGTGCGAGCACAATGCTCACATGTACTACATCAAATTAAAAGACCTTAAGGAACGCACCGCCTTCATCAAGCACCTGAAGGACAACGGCGTCATGGCGGTCTTCCACTACATCCCGCTTCACTCCTCGCCGGCAGGCCTCAAGTTCGGCCGCTTCGACGGAGAGGACGAGGTGACGACGAAGGACAGCGAGCGTCTGGTCCGCCTGCCGCTCTACTATCACCTGACTGCGGAGGACCGCGCGAAGGTCATAGAGACCGTCAAATCCTTCTTCGCATAAGGCACATGTCTTGAATGTTTCGGCGCATGTGTGGTACAATCTTTCTAAATTCAGCACATCGAAAACGGATTGTTTTGCAAGCCGCCATTCGGCTGCGAATACAGGTGCTGAATAATCCCATTCGAAAGGCTGGACCACACATGCGCCGCATTTTTAAGGAACACCCCATCATACCTTTACTCATACTGACCAACCTGGTCTTTTTTGTTCTCTACCGCCGCTTTCTCTTTAAAGGGGCGGTTTTCATGTACTCGGACGTCGGCTCCGACTCCCTCTCATCGTCCTACCCGATCATCGCGGAGCTCTCCCGCCTCTTTGAGACCCGGACTTTCTCCCACTACACGATCTGGAGCGGCCTCGGCCAGGACACGACCGCCACGTTCCTTCAGTACATCAATCCCTTTAAGCTGATGCTTCTCTTCTTCGGGCGTGACAATTTCCCGATCGGCATCATGCTCTACCTCTTCCTGCAGAACAACCTGATCGCGATTTTCTCCTACAACACCTTCCGGCTGCTGTCCGGGAACGCACAGGCTGCTCTTCTGCCGGCGCTCGGCTGGACATTCTCCTCCTACATCGTCGTCTGGGGCCAGAACTACAGCTACGGCTGCTGCATGCTCATGTTCACGATCATGATGTATCTCCTCGAACTTGTGCTCCGCCGTGAATCCCTCAAAAACTGGCTTCTCCTCACGCTGTGGCTTGCGCTGTTTTTCATTTCCAACTATTACTTCTTCTACATGTGTGGGGTTTTCAGTGCGTTCTACGTTTTCTTCCACAGCCTGCTCATCTCCCCGGACGATTCCGGGAAAATGAAAACCTCCTCCCGCATCCTCACCATGATCGCCCGGGAGTTCAAGCTCCTCGCATCCGCAATCGGCGCCCTCGTCATGTCCGCAGCCTCGCTCATGGCGATCGCCTCCAGCTTCCTCGGGAGTGCCAGAGCCGGCGACACCGGGGCCGCGTCTTTAGGCTCCCTCTTCCTGCCCTATGACCTGCACACCTACGGGACCTACCTCGCGCGCTTCTTCTCCGCCGACCTCATCGGCGCAGGCTCCGCCTTCTCGGGTTCCGCCAGCTACTACGACGCTGCTCTGCTCTCCGCGACCGCCCTCACCTTCTTCGCGGTCCTCTTCCTTCTCATCCGAAAGAAGAGCGTTCTTCCGACGGTTCTCTTCTGCGCGGTTTCTCTCGCCATGCTCTTCTTCCAGGGAACCGGCCGCATCCTTACGTTCAATCCGATTCACCAGCGGTACTCCTTTATCATCATTTTCCTCGAGATGACCGCCGTCACATATTTTATGCGGGAGATCCTGACGGAGGATGCCGAAAAGAGCCTCCGCATCGCTTCGATCCTTGCGCCGATTTTAACGGCAGGCGCTCTTCTCGTTCTCTACCTCGGGAGAAGCACCTTCCGCGTGTCGGTCCGGGAGAGAACCCTCGTCGTCGTGGCCGGCTTTATCGTCCTCTGGGCGGCCCTTCTCTTCCTCTCCGCCTCCGCGGAGAAGCTTAAGAAGCTTCGCTATCCGCTCATGGCCCTGCTTCTTTCCGCCGAGCTGATTGCCGTGAACAACACTTCCCTCAATTTCCGCGACTATCTCACGACGGATTCGTTCGCCCACTCGTTTTTCAACGACGGCACCCAGAACGCGGTCGCCTCAGTCCTCACAAAAGACACGGACCTCTACCGGATCTGCGCAAGCGATGCCTACGACATGACAAATGAAGGAATGGTCGACGGCTACATGTCCACCACCTCCTACTCCAATACAACATCCGCGAGTGCATCGACGCTCGCCCGGGCTTTCTCCTCCTACGAGCTCTCCTCCAACTTCTTCAGGGCCGGCTACCGCAATTACTACCTCTACACGCTCCTCGGCGGCCGCTACCTCATCACGGACGAGCCCAGCGAAAAAGCGGACTCCTTCGAGCCCGCCCTCTTTTCGCTTGCCGAAAACAGCGGGACCCAGCGCACGTTCGTCAACAACAACGCCCTGCCCTTCGGCTACCTCTATGAAAATGAAATCACCGCCGAAACCTTCGCCTCCTTAAGCTCGCTGGAGCGCATGAAGGCGCTCACCTCCTCCTACATAAAGACGGAGGATATCGTCTATGCGGCTTCGGAGACCTCCGAAGACAACGTCGATGCCGGCTATTTTGATCTTGTGCCGACGATCAATTCCGCCAACAATGTGGATATCAAGCCCACGGAGGACGGAGTCATCATCACGGCGACCGGTCCGGATCCGTTCTTCTTCTTCGATATCAGCGAAGCCTTAACCGGAAAAGATTCCGATGAGGTCCAGTACCTCCATGTCTCGGTAGACCGCGACACTGTCGCGGCTCTCGGCAACATCAACTTCGAGCTCTTCAACATGACCGAGGACCATCCGGACATCGGCAACCACCCGGTCTACGAGCTCATCAGCGTGAATCCTTCCGCCCCGGAGATGAACCACCTGCTTCCGGACGGGACGATCCAGCTCCGCATGGACCTTCCGGAGGGCGTCTCGATTAAATTCGAGGACATCTCCCTCCTCACGGACAGCGATGTTCCGGCGGATTTTGAGGATCTCAAAAACACCGACATCCGTGACATCTCTTTTGAAAATGACACCTACACCGCCACGGTGAACGCCGAAAACGGCGGAATGCTCTGCGTGCCGCTCCTCTACTCCAAAAACTGGAACGCCCGGGTGAACGACGATCCGGTCCCGGTGGAGAACATCAACGGCGGCTTCACAGGGATCTATCTCGCCCCCGGCACATCAAACGTCGAGCTCGTCTACTCGCTGCCGCACTTCGGCCTCGCCGTCACCGTGAGCCTCGCTGCCTGCGGCCTGTGGCTGCTCCTCTTCCTCTATTCGGTGATCCGCCGGAGATAAAAATATCTCCGGGACGGTTCTCGGAAAAACGATTCTCTTTGAGAATCGTTTCTCCAGAACCGTCCCCGGAGACACTACGTAAAAAAGCGCGGAACCTCACGTTCCGCGCTTTTTACATGCCGCAGTTTATTTTTCAATCACAATCGATACCACCACGAACACCGCTAACAGATACGGATAGAACAGGAACGGTATGATCGCCATGGAGGAGATCCCCGCCAGCGATGCCGCGATGAGCAGCTGCGCTCCGTAGGGAATGATGCCCTGCGCAATACAGGAGCAGGTATCCAGCAGCGATGCGGTCTTCTTCGGGTCGATCCCGTACTCTTTCGTGATCGTCTTTGCAATCGGAGCCGCCATGACGATCGCGACCGTATTGTTGGCCGTCGCGATATCCATAAGGATCGTCAGGAGGCTGATGCCGGCCATGCCGCCCTTCTTGCCGGAAAAGTGTTTCTTGATGAAAGCGAGGATCGCCGCAAACCCTCCGTTCTCGCGGATCAGAGATCCGATGGAGGCGACCAGGATCGTGACAATCATGGTCTCGAACATGCCGCTCGTACCGTTGCCCATGGATGTGAATGCGGAGACAAAGGTAAGGCTCCCTGTTGCCACCCCTGCAAGGAGGAACAGCACAATGCCCGTCCCCAGGACGATAAATACGTTGATGCCGACGATCGCCATCACAAGGACGATGAAATACGGCAGCGCCTGGATAATATTGTAGTCATAGCTTCCCATGGGAACTGCATTTCCCCGAAGCGCATAGATGATCAGGATGATCAGCGTGAGTATTGCTGCCGGCAGTGCAATCCTGAAGTTCGTGCGGAACTTGTCTTTCATTTCCACGCCCTGCGTGTTGGTCGCCGCGATCGTCGTGTCGGAAATGAAAGAAAGGTTATCGCCGAACATCGCCCCGCCCACGACCGTCGCGACGCAGACTGCCAGGTTGAAGCCGCCGTTCACAGCCACCTGAGCCGCGATCGGCACCAGGACCGAGATGGTTCCGACGCTCGTGCCCATCGCCATTGAGATGAGGCAGCCGATGAGGAACATCCCCGGGATCGCGAATCCGCCCGGAATAATCGAGAGCAGGAGGTTCGCGATGCTGACCGCGCCGCCCGCCTCCTTGGCGATGCCGCTGAACGCGCCGGCCATCAGGAAAATGAACAGCATGATCGTGATATTGTCGTCTCCGATTCCCTGGGAGCAGATGTGGATCTTCTCATCAAAAGAGAGCGAACGGTTCTGCATCATCGCGACGATGAGCGCGATCGAGAAGGCGACGACGACGGACATGATGTAGAAGCCCATCTGGCCTTCGATCGGCCTAATATATTCGAAATATATGCCGCTTCCCAGATACAGGATCAAAAATACGACGATGGGAAGCAGAGCTTTCCCGTTTGGTTTTTTGGTTTCCATGAGTATCCCCCCTCATAAGTTGTTCTGACAAATTCAAATACAGATTATATCATATTTCCGGGGGAATACAATAAGAAAAAGGGGACAACTCCGGGACGGTTCTCGGAAAAATGATTCTCAAAGAGAATCGTTTTTCCAGAACCGTCCCCGGAGCCCCCTTCCTTCATATCTTCCTGACCGCCCCCGCAAAGATCTCCCTGATCTCCGGATACCTCACCGGCTTGATCCTCGTGAGCGTGAGCTTTTTACCGCCGGAGGCCATTTCCGAGAGTCTGTCGAGCTCCTCCTCCGTCGGAGTGACCCCGAGCTCCTCGATGCAGGTCGGCATGCCGATCTCACGGAAGTAGGCGACCGTTCTTCTGATGCCTTCCTCCGCAGCGGCGAGATCTTCATTTTCCGTGACGCCCCAGACGTTCCGCGCATATCTCGCAAAGCGCTTCGGCTCATCTCTGTAGAGGTACTCGGCCCAGGATCTCCAGACCGCCGCGAGCGTTGCACCGTGCGTGTAGTCATAGAGGGCGCTCAGCGCATGCCCGAACTTGTGCACGGAGAAGTCTTTTGCCCTGCCGCACTCGGTGATCCCGTTGTGGGACAGGGAGCTGCACCACATCACCTCCGCCATCGCGTTGTAATTATTTGGGTCTTCAAGAATCAGGCGCCCGTTCTTCACGACCGTTCTGAGCAGACCTTCCGCGATCTCATCGGTCATATCGCATTCGATTTCCGGGATAAAATAGCGCTCCATCGTGTGCATCATGATATCCGTGACGCCGGCCGCCAGCTGGTATTTCGGCACCGTAAAGAGCAGTTCCGGGTTCATAACCGCAAATCGGCAGCGGTTGAAGTCCGTGCTGAGGCCGCCCTTAAAGCCCCGGGATTCAAATGTGAGAACCGCCGAATCGGACATCTCCGAACCTGCCGCCGCGATGGTGAGGACCGCGCCGACCGGAGTCGATTTCGTGACCGGCCTTGCCTTGGACCAGAACTCCCAGAGCGGGATGCCCGGGTTTGCGACGCCGTGGGCGATCGCCTTGGCCGTGTCGATGACGGATCCGCCGCCGATTCCGAGGATGAAGTCCGCGCCGAAGGCCTCCGCCATCTCTCTTCCCTCCTCCGCGTGCTCCGCGGTGGGATTCGGCTTCACGCCTCCGAAACTCATGAAATCAAGCCCGCTCTCCTTGAGCGACTTCTCCACGCGGGCAAGGAGCCCGCTTTTCACCGCGCTTCCGCCGCCGTAGACGATAAATACGCGTCTTGCGCCTTCCCGCTTTGCGGCGCTTCCGGTTTCATTTTCGGTCCCGCGCCCGAATATGACTCTTGTGGGTGTATAATATGTAAAATTGTCCATATGGTTACCTCCCCTTATATTCCAGGCAGAGCATCGTCAGATCGTCAAACTGGGGAGCCTCCCCCACAAACGCATTCACTTCCTGATGGACGCCTTCAAGGATTTCCTCCGGGCTCCCGTTCTTAACCGTGTTCAGCGTCACGAGCATCCGATCGAGCGTAAACATCCGGTTCTCCCCATCCGTCGCCTCGGGGACCCCGTCCGTGTAGAGAAACACCTTGTCGCCCGGCGCAAGGTAAAACTCCGCATCCCTGTAGCGGATCCCCGGCATCGCGCCTGCCACGAGCCCGTGCCTCGTCTTTGCGAGCTCAAATGAGCCGTCCTTTCGGCAAATCGCCGGATCCTCATGCCCCGCGTTGGCCGCGAGCACCTTACCGGTCGTGAGATCGATGATGCCCAGCCACAGGGTGACGAACATATCCAGCTTGTTATGGGCGCAGATATTATCATTGACGAATGCAAGAATCTCCGCCGGCGTGCCGCCCATCAGCGTACGGTTGCTGAGGACGATATTGGTCACCATCATAAAGAGTGCCGCAGGGATGCCTTTTCCCGACACATCCCCGATCATGAAGGCGAGATGATCGTCATCGATCAGGAAGAAATTGTAAAAATCTCCTCCCACTTCCTTCGCCGGGGTCATGGATGCGTACACTCTGAAATCGGTCCGTTCGGGAAATGCAGGAAAATCATTCGGAACCGAGTTGGCCTGAATCAGCCTGGCAAATGAAAGCTCCGAGCTGATCCTCTCCTTCTCCGATGTTACCGCCGCCAGATTGTCCATGTAGGCGACCATCTCCGTTTCCATCGTATCGATGGAATCCGCCAGGTCAGAGATCTCACGGTAGCGGCTGATCCGTCCCAGAGGCTTTCCCTTGGACTGGGTCGCCGAGAAACGGACCGCTTCCTTGGAGATTCTGCGCACGGGCTGGACAAATTGTCTGCGGATAAACCAGGAAATGAAAACAATTGAAAGGATTGCAAGCACAAGCGCCGCAATCGATACGGTGAGAAGATAGGGCCGGATCGCGCCAACCATCTCGCTGATTGGCCTCTGCATGCAGAGTATTGCAGCGACTTCGTCTGAGGAATTTTTGAGCGGAACCAGCGTCGTGATATGGGGTTTCTGGCCGTCCACTGTCCGGATGCGGTAGACCGTCTCATACGGGACCTTCTTTTCATAGATGGCCCTGTATTTCTCGCGATACTCCTCATTCGTCGTGTCTCTCTGATAGCCGAGGGGCCATGAGGTATACTCCGAATCATCGACCGCATTATTTACCGGATTGAACACGGAGACAAATCGCCCGTAGTCATCGGTATCCACACAGATGACATAGATCAGGGAGACATTCATCCGGTGGCAGTACTTATCGAGATAATTCGCGGATATGGCGTACTCATCCTCCATCTCGCCGGCCAGGTAATCATCGAGATGATCGCCGTTCACCAGCGTCGTGGCCGTGTCCGCCATATGGTAGGTCGTTGTGGAGTACTCTTTCTCAAATGCGCTTGTGAAGCTCACGAAACCGAGTATCGATACGACAACGCTGAACAGAACAAGCGAAAATACGACAACGCCTATGATATTGGCTGCCATGCTGGAACGCAGCTTTCGTAGTATGTTCATAACAGACCTCCCGGAATGTTGCTCCCGGTATTGCGGTATAACCGTTTGTTTCCTACTGCTCTGCATGCCGCGCATGCCGTTTCCATAAAAAGTTCCGTAGTCGAAAAATCCCCGAAAGCTTACGCCTTCGGGGTTAGAATAGCGAGAGGGGGATTCGAACCCTCGACACTGCGGGTATGAACCGCATGCTCTAGCCAGCTGAGCTATCTCGCCTTGTTTCCGTGCTTGACTATAATACTACGAAGTGAGTACATATGTCAAGCACTATTTTTTAAATTTTCGCACCAATTACGACAGTTATCTCTCGCCGGTGGCCTTCTCCATGTGAACCGTGAGTCCCCTGATCTTGGCATTCATCATCGCCCGCATGACCTTCTCGGCATTTCTGCGGTCCACATCGACAAATGAGTAGCTCTCCTTGATGTCGATCGCGCCGACCACGCTGCCGGAAACGCCTGCCTCACCGGCGATCGCGCCGACGATATCGCCCGGCTTTACATGCTGGTTTCTCCCGACATTGATGAAGAGCCTGACCATGTCGTCGCCGCGGTCATCATTTCTCCGCTTCACGCGCAGCTTCCTGCCGTCGAGCTTTCTGCCCTTATCCGCATATTTGCCGCCTCTCATGCGGTCTCTTCCGTAAGAAGCATCGGAAAAGCGCCCCAGGTCATCAAGGTTTCGCGGAACCTTTGCGTCCGCGATATCGTCCTCGGTTTTCATTTCCCCCATGTGCATCATGAGCAGAGCCGCCGCCAGATCCATCGAGGAGACCTCATCCTCGAAAATGCGCTGGTCAAGGATATCGAACATCTTCTTCAGATTTCCGTCGTTCTTTTCGAGAATGTCAACAGCCTTGTCCAGGATCTTCTCGCTGCGGATCTCGTTGATGTCCCCGAGGGACGGAATCGCCTGCGGAATGATCTTCGTGCGGCAGTAGCGCTGGATGTCTCTCAGCTTGTAGACCTCGCGCCCCACAACCAGCGAATAGGCGGTTCCGGATTTGCCGGCCCGGCCCGTCCTGCCGATGCGGTGCACATAGTATTCGTCATCCTGAGGGATATCGTAGTTGAAAACCGCATCGATATCCTCGACATCGATCCCGCGGGCCACCACGTCGGTCGCGACGAGGATCTCCGTCAGATGCTTTCGGAAGCTCCCCATCACGCGGTCGCGCTGGGCCTGGGAAAGATCCCCGTGCAGCCCCTCCGCATAGTATCCGCGGCTCTTCAGCTCATCGACAAGCTCATCGACCTTCCGCTTGGTGTTGCAGAACACGACCGAGAGCTTCGGCTCATAGAGGTCCAGAAGCCGGCAGAGCACCTCCGTCTTCCGGTTCGGACGGACATCATAGTAATACTGGGTGATCTCCGGGACCGTGAGCTCCTTCTTCGCGACACGGACGATTGCGGGATCATTCAGAAACCGGTTGGCAAGGTCGACGATCTCCCTGGGCATGGTTGCGGAGAACATCACGGTCTGCCGCTCCTCCGGGAGTGCGGAGAGAATCGTGTTCATGTCGTCGATAAAGCCCATATCCAACATCTCATCGGCCTCGTCGAGAACAGCCGTGTGCACATGGTCGAACTTAACCGTGCCTCTCCGCATATGGTCCATCACGCGTCCGGGCGTGCCGACCATGACCTGTGTTCCGTCCTTAAGCCCCCTGATCTGCTTTACGATGTCCTGACCCCCGTAGACCGGCAGGATCCTGACGCCGTGCAGATATTTTGCATAGCGGTGCAGCTCATCCGAGACCTGGATTGCAAGCTCCCTCGTCGGGCACAGGATCACCGCCTGGAGCTTCTTTACGGACGGATCAATCTTCTCGAGGAGCGGCAGGCCGAAGGCCGCCGTCTTGCCGGTGCCGGTCTGCGCCTGACCGATCACGTCTCTTCCGGCCTTCTCGGTCGGAATCGCCTGCTCCTGAATCGGAGACGGCGCATCAAATCCCATGTCGGAGATGGCCCTAAGGATCCGCTCATCAAGTCCCAGGGCGGCGAATCCGCCCGCTGCTGTTTCTTCCGCTGCTGCTTCAATATTATTTAATTCCATACATACCTCTCTTTTTCGCAGTTCTTCTATAAAAGCACAGAACCGCCGGAATGTCAAACAAATTCTTGCTATCTGCTTGAAACTCTCCTTTTCAATTGGTATGATAGAGGCGAATAGCGTAAGAAAGGCGGTACGAATATGCCCGAAGCCGAATATCATATCCCTGTACGCCGCGGCCACAGCGCGCGGCTCCGTTTCTGGTTTGACCCGATCAGCGAGGAGATCCTCGCGGGAAATGCAGACCTCCCCATAAAAGATGAGCTCTCCTGCAGCAATCCCGCATCTAAAAGACTTCTGCTCCCGCTCATCTCCCGAAATTTTGAGGGGGTCTTCTATTTTAAAAATGAACTGAACCTCATCCCCATGAAGGACATCGAAAAGCTGACCGCCGACCTCAATGCCTGTGCGGACCTGCTCGAGAGCGGCAGCTGGTCCGACCCGCTTCTTCGGGATGTGCGCCAGTCCGCCACGATCGAGGTGCTCGTGCCGGAGGATGTATACACAGAGCATTATGAGAATGCCTCCAGAGGCGAGAAGGCTGCGGCCGTCGCATCACACCTCACTGTCATCGCGGAATTCTACAGGACGGTCGCCGACTATCTCACGGAGATGACGGCCAAATACGGAAGGAAAGGCTATCAGTGGATCGCCGTCTCAACCCCGTCATAAATATCAAAAAGGAAGGGCACTGCCCTTCCTTTAATAATGTACATAGAATTCCTTCATATCCTCGAGCCTTAAGCAGCCCAGCATCGCATAGCGCTCTTCCCTGACCGCACAGCCGCAGTCGATATCAATGAGGTGCCCGTTTCCGCCGTGCCAGATATGGCCCCTGCCGTTTGAATCCGGTCTGGAGAAAACCGGTGTCGGCGTATGTCCGAAGATCATCGTGGTCTTTTTGGGATAGCGATTGTAGATTTCCGGATAAAAGATGTCTTTCTTCGAAAACTTTCTGCGGGGTCTCGGATACGTCCGCTCCCAGACGACGTGCTCGATCGTCTGCCGGTCCGCATTTTTGAGGAGCAGTGGCTCTAAGATTGGCCTTTCCGCATGAGTTGCATGGCAGAGGTAAAAATACCGCTCTCCCACCTTAAGCTGAGGGATCAGCAGGTAGCTGTTTCCGATATAGGCGAGGATCTCTCTCCGCACTGACCGTTCAAGTTCTATGTAACGGTTCCATGTCGAAGCGCCGCCGTTCAGCATCCAGAGCTGAAACTCCTCCGTGTTCAGAGCTTTCTCGGAGTAGCCCATCTGGACTGCCCTGCGGACCGCCTTCGTGAACATGAGGTCGTGGTTGCCGCAGATATAGGTGACATTGTCCATCTGCATGAGAAGGAGCAGGATCTCAATTCCTTTCGGTCCCCGGTCTGCGGCATCGCCGAGGCAGTAGAGATGATCATTTTCCGAAAAACCGATCTTCTCCAGCATTTTGAGGAACAGGTCCATCCTTCCATGCATGTCGGAGATCACATATGTACTCATTTTGACCGCCTGTTCTTCTCGTAGATGGCCCGAAGCCCTACGAGCAGCAGGTCCTCATCGATCGTGATTTCAGTCCGGCAGGCAGGCACCACCGTCGATGCGTACGCCCCGGAAGCCGCGATCGCAGGCTCTATATCCATCTCCTCGCAGATGCGGTCGACGAGACCGTCGATCAGCGCCGCCTGGCCGAAGACAATTCCACTCTTCATGCTGTCCACCGTGTTGGTTCCGACCACATGTCTGGGTGCATTCAGATCAATCCCGGGAAGCTGGGATGTCGCCTCGACGAGCGCGTTCAGCGAGACGCCCACCCCCGGTACGATGACGGTTCCTACGAATTCTCCCTTTGCGTTCACTGCGGAAAATGTCGTCGCCGAGCCCATATTGATCAGGATGAGCGGTGCTCCGTAGCGCTCGATCCCTCCGACCGTTCTCGCCACGATATCGGCCCCCAGCTGCTTCGGATCGTCGATCCGTATCTTAAGGCCGTTCTTTATGCCGGGTCCCACCACGAGAGGCGTACAACCCGTGGTTCTCTTCACGGCATCCTGCACGATATCGGTGAGATAAGGGACCACACTGGACAGTATCGCTCCGTCGATCTCATCACGGCCGACATCGTTCATGTCAAGAAATGACCTGAACAGCACGGCATACTCCAGAGACGTCTTCCCGCGCACCGATGAAATGCGGTCCTTTGCCAGTATTTTTCCGCCGTCAATAAGTCCGAGTTCCGTCATTGTATTGTTGATTCCAATCGTAAATAGCATGGCGTAACCTCCCTTAGTGACATTGTACCACACTTTACACCACTTTATGCAGATTTTTATCTCCTTTTACGATTAAATCCGGAAGTTCGGCCCCCATACGGTCTCTCCTGCGGTATTCCGTCGGGGAAATCCCGTAATAGCGGTGAAAGCACTTGGTGTACCAGGCCGGTGTTCTCATGCCGACAGCCGCACAGATCTCCTCTATTCTCATCGATGTGCCGGTGAGAAGCTTTGTGCTCTCCTTAACCCTGCAGATGGTCACATACTGGCTAATGGTCGCTCCGACTTCCCGTCCGAACGTCTTCTCTATATAGCTGTCGGAAAGCCCGAGCGCCCAGGCCGCCTTCTTGCAGTCCACATCTTCCCTGCAGTGAGCGCGCAGATATTCCTTTACGGCGAGCATATCCTTCCTTAAGCCCTCACTGTCCGAAGGATCCCGGAGCGCTCCGTACGCGCCCCCGGTATTCTTGCGCACGATCATGTTGCAGGCTCCTCCTCTTCCGTTTTATCCTTCCGTCTCATCTTCTCCCTGTACTCCGCCGGCGTGAGACCGAATTCTTTCTTAAATACCTTGCAGAAATAGGAGTCGTTCCGGTACCCGTAAGAGACACTGATATCCTGCACGAAACGGTCCGTGTCAAGAAGCTCCTGAGCTGCCTTCTTTAAGCGCACGTGCTCGATATACCGGCCGATTGTTATGCCTTTCTCCTGCCTGAAGAGGCGGCAGAGATAGTTGGATGTGACGCCGATCATGGCAGCCATGTCCTTGAGATTCAGCCTTTCCTGACAGTGGGTATTGATGTACCAGACCAGAAAATTGATGTTGTTTCTGGCATCTCCCGCAGAACTGTAATACGGTCTCGGGATCGGCGCGGAAATTCTTTTCTCTTTTCCTCCGAGATCCGTGATGAGCACATCCGCCTCAGCCGAGTAGATGACGTCCAGCGCCTCACCGATCGTATCCACCCTTAAGACATCGGCCCTTGCGCGCTCATCGAGATAGGAAATGATTTTCTTGTAGTTTTTGCCGCCTTTTGATACGACGACGATTCCAGACTTCTCCAAGCTTCCACCATCCTTTCTAAATCATCATACCGATGGAAATGGATTGATGCAAGCGTTTGGAATCATTTGTCAAAACACCGACATGTTTTGTCAAAATGCCGACAAATTCAGACTTTTATCCGAGTAAAATCAACTCAAGGACGAACACTGCGGCCGAGGCGCCGGCTGCCACCATGATGAGACTCTTCTTCATGAAGGCCAGCACAAGAGCTGCCGCGAACCCGGCCAGCGCCGACCAGACCGAGTTGGTCGCGGTCAGAATCGCGGGAAAGGTCATGGCCGCCAGCGTCGCGTAAGGGACATACATAAGAAAGGATTTGATAAACGGGCTCTTAATTTCCTGCCTGATCAGTGTGAGCGGCAGGGATCTGATGAGATACGTCACAAGAGCCATCACAAAAATATAGCCGAATACTCCGTGATTCATGACGCGTCCTCCTCTTCCACCGGGAACATTTTTGCAAAGAATGCCGCCACGGCGACCGTCACTATGATGATCCGCATGCCGCCCGAGAGATTCTTAAGCAAAGGCGCATACGCAAAGACCGCCGACATGACCATCGCCGCAAGTACGCAGTACATGATCTTTTTATTTTCTCTCGCGGGAGGAATGATGATCGCGATGAACATCCCGTAGAGTGCGACGCCGAGGGCCGAGATGAGCCGTTCCGGCAGGATCGCGCCGGCGGAAGCCCCCGTGACAGTGCCGCCCACCCAGCCGAGCACGGAAATGATGGTGCACCCGTAGGAGAAGAACGGATCGAGCTTCCCCGGCCGGGTCACACTGACCCCGAAGATCTCATCCGTCACGCCGTAGGCTATGAGAAGGCGCGGCAAAGTCCCCGTCGCAGAATCCAGCTTCTGGGACAGGGCCGCCGACATGAGCATGTACCGCAGATTGATAATGAACTGCAGCACTGCCAGCTCAATATAGGAGCCGGCCGCCGCGATGACCGAGAGACCCGCGAACTGGCCGGCTGATGTTACATTTAAAAGAGAGAGCATCCCCGCCTCAAAGGGGGTGAGCCCGGTCTCCGCCGCCTGAATACCGAACGCGAAGGAGACCGCAAAATAGCCGAGGCATATCGGGATGCCGTCCCGTACCCCGGCCTTAAACTGATTTGCATGCTTCATGATTTATGCCTGATTCTCCGCTGCAACGAGATGCATGACGCCGTACCGCTCTCTGAGCAGCGGCTTTTCGATCTTTCCGGTAGGATTGCGCGGAACCTTCGCAAAGATGATCTCACGCGGACGTTTGTACTTCGGAAGCTTCATGCAGAATTCCTCGACCTCTTCCTTGGTCGCGGTGTAGCCTTCCTTGATCTCGATGATCGCCGCCGTCTTTTCACCGAGACGCTTGTCCGGGAGACCGATGACCGCGACATCCTTGACCGGCTCGAAGGTATGCAGGAAGTCCTCGATCTGAACCGGGTAGATATTCTCACCGCCGGAGATGATGACGTCCTTCTTGCGGTCGACAAGGTAGATAAAGCCGTCCTTGTCGCGCATCGCCATGTCGCCGGTGTAGAGCCAGCCCTCCTCGTCCATGACTTCCGCGGTCGCTTCCGGATCCTTGTAGTAGCAGGTCATGACGCCCGGGCCGAAGACCGCGAGCTCGCCGACCTTCTCGTTCTCCTTGATCTCGTTCCGCTCCGGATCCACGATCTTTGTCTTCCAGCCGTAGCCCGGGACGCCGATCGCGCCGACCTTTTCGATATTTTCCACACCGAGATGGACGCAGCCGGGTCCGATCGACTCGGAGAGACCGTAGTTGGTGTCGTACGCATGATTCGGGAAATAGTCCTTCCAGTGCATGATCATGCTCTTCGGGACAGGCTGCGCGCCGATGTGCATGAGCCTCCACTGCTTGAGGTTGTAATCTTCCAGCTTGAGCTCGCCGCGGTCAAGCGCGTCCAGGATATCCTGGGCCCACGGAACGAGCAGCCAGACGATGGAGCATCTCTCGCGGGAGACCGTGTCTAAGATGTCCTTCGGCTTGGTGCCCTTTAAGAGGACCGCCTTGCTGCCGGAGATAAGGCTGCCGAACCAGTGCATCTTCGCGCCCGTGTGATAGAGAGGCGGAATGCAGAGGAAGACGTCCTTTCTCGTCTGGCCGTGATGCTTCTGCTCCACCTTCGCGGAGTGCATCAGGGACTCATGGTTGTGGAGGATCGCCTTCGGGAAGCCCGTCGTGCCCGAGGAGAAATAGATCGCCGCATTGTCCTCGTCAGTGATCAGGATGCGCGGATCCCGGCTCGAGCAGTTGGCTGTAAGCTTCGTGTAGTCCTCCGCAAAGGACGGGCATGCATCGCCGTAGAAGAACAGCAGACGCTTTCTGGAGATCCTGTCCGCGATCTCCTCGACGCGGCCGATAAACTCCTGGCCGAAGATGAGAACATCGCAGTCCGCCTTATTCACGCAGTACTCGATCTCGTCGGATGTGTAGCGGAAATTGAGCGGTACCGCAAGGGCTCCGGTCTTCAGGATGCCGAAATAGATCGGCAGCCACTCAAGGCAGTTCATGAGAAGAATACCCACCTTGTCATCCTTGCCGATACCGCGCTCAAGAAGCAGGTTCGCAAAACGGTTTGCCTTCTCGTTGAAGACACGCCAGGTGATCTCACGGCGGTATGGTTGGGCGTGCGACGACTGAACCAGGTCATACTCTCTCCAGGTGACTCTGCGGTCATCGGCCTTCGCCGGGTTGATCTCGACAAGAGCGCAGTCTTCCGGGTATAATTTGCAGTTTTGCTCAAGAAGATTTGTAATAGGCATTTTATCCGTCCATTCCTTTTTATTACGCGTTAACGCGTTTACTCGCTAAAGTATTATAAGACCTTTATTCGTTTTCGTCAACACCAAAGAACGATTTATCCCGGTCGCCGCCGGCCGTAAGTTCGTTATAGATGAGGCAGCTGTAATCTTCGAGCAGTCTCTCGGCCTCCGGATCCTCTCCGCTTCCGTGCTGGTGCATGATGCCGTCCGCCGTCTCGTAGCCGTAGGCGTTGACCGCCGGCACCGTATCCCGCATTCCCAGCAGATAGTCATTGTAGGAAGTCCCCTGAAGTCCGGTGAGTGAGAGCGCATAGCTTGCCAGATAGTTTGCGGACATGATCCCGCCTTCCGCCTCCGGCAGGTCGTAGTTGGCCCAGATGAGATACCGGGTCATGTACTGCTTCTGCTCGTCCTCAAAGGTAAAGTCATCCGCATCCTTGCCGAGCGCATAGGCGAGAAAATCCTCCGAGAGCGACGGCTGGTGATCCCCGAAGAACACGATCATGGTCTTCTCGTCACAATTTTTAAAATAGTCGATCAGGTATTCCAGAGCCTCGTCGCTCTTCCTGATCAGGGACTCGTACTGCTCCGCCTCTCCGAGGAACTCCCCTTCATATCCGTTCACATGGATGCTGACCGGGTAATTCTTTGTCTCGTAGCCGCTGTGATTCTGCATCGTGACATTGAAAATGAACAGCTTCTCGCCGTCTTTCTTCTTCTCCACTTCCTCGATGAGCCGCTCATAGTCCCCGAGGTCGCTCACAAAATCCCGTTCCCTGTCGGCCCCTTTAAAGCCCTCCATCGAGATGAATTCATCAAATCCCATTCTGGGATAGACAAATTCCCGGTTCCAGCCGTTCGGGTAGTAGGGATGCATCGCGACCGTCCGGTAGCCCTGGGCCTTCAAGGTCCTCGCTAAAGAGAACTGGTCGCTTTTGATGAAGGAGTTATAGACGACCGTGGACGGCGAGATCATGCAGGAGTTGCCGGTCAGGAATTCGTACTCCGTGTTGGCGGTCGTCCCGCCGAGGACAGAGACGCGCAGATAGCCGCTGACGGCCTCCTCCGCCAGGGAATTAAAGAACGGCATGACCTCCTCCTTTGTCCGGAGGTTCGGATAGACCGTAAGGTCGGCGAAGCTCTCGTTCATGACGACGATAAAATTCTCCGGGATAACCGGATCCGCCTTGTCGGCCGCTGCCCGGTTTTCGTTGGCTGCCCCGATGATCTCCTCCACCCGCTCACCTGAGTAGCTTACGGGCGGCTCGGGGTTGGAGGCTTTCGCGAACGCGAGAAAGCCGGCTTCCATCCCGAACAGCTTGTAGGTGTACTGGGGGTGCCAGTCGCGGAGCCAGATACCCTGATCCGCGAGAAAATCGGTCTTAAAGATCACCGCATGGAAGGAAAATGCAAGAATAAGCGCAGCCCCGCGGACAAGCACCTTCCCGTTTATCCTCCGAAAGACGCGCAGAAGTCCCGCGCCGGCGTACACGCCGAGCACGGACAGGGTGACCGACACGGCGGTCACGATCTGCCAGGCGAGCGAGAACTCATAGTTGCCCGCCACGTTCATCGCCGTTTTGATCGAGAAAAAGTCGATGTACTGAAGCGGAATCGAGCGGAACGCCAGAACATAGTAGTTGGCGATGCCCCACACGAGGAAAAAGATATTTCCCAGGATCATGCCGATGCTCACGGAGTTGAAGATTCCGATAAAGATGAGGTCGATCACGAGCGTGATTCCCCAGCCCAGGAGCTTATACCGTGCATCCAGGCTGTAATACCAGGGGTTGTTTATGAGCTCGATGAGGAAAAATGAGAGAAATGCATTTCCCGTCACCAGAGCGGCTGTGAGAACCTTCTCGCTGACCGTCCTCTCCTCTTCCCCGTTTTGTTTCAGGACAGTGTGTATAAGAATATGTAAAGCCGCTGCGACAAGCGGCGCACCGATTGCCAGCGCAAAAAAGAGAGGCCGGTCTGCCTCGATTGCGAGTCCGTATTTGTCGGTCGCGGTTGATTTTCCAAAGAAAAGATCGTTATTTATAAGAACGAACAGGATCAGCGCTCCGCTAATGAGGACAGGCGGCAGCATGGTTTTCATTTTTCCCCCTGCCGTCTCCCGGTTTGGCTTTACGCCGGATCCTCTGCCCACCAGTTCCATGTATTCCTTCCCTTCGCGCCGCTTCTGCCTGCCATGTGCGTGCGCTCACAAATGAACCGCCCTCCCTTTTTAGGGAGGGCGGTCCGGTTATGTCAATAATTCAGAATCAAAGCTTCGGGCCTGCAGCGACAAGAGCCTTGCCTGCCTCGTTGGTCTCATACTTCTTGAAGTTCTTGATGAATCTGCCAGCCAGATCCTTCGCCTTCTCCTCCCAGACTGCCGGATCTGCATAGGTGTCACGCGGATCAAGGATCTCGGTGGCAACGCCCGGAAGCTCGGTCGGGACTTCGAAGTTGAAGTACGGGATGTTCTTGGTCGGAGCCTTAAGGACATCGCCGTTCAGGATCGCATCAATGATGCCGCGGGTATCCTTGATGGAGATACGCTTGCCTGTGCCGTTCCAGCCGGTGTTGACGAGGTAAGCCTTAGCGCCGCTCTGCTGCATTCTCTTGACGAGCTCTTCGCCGTACTTGGTCGGATGAAGCTCAAGGAACGCCTGGCCGAAGCAGGCCGAGAAGGTCGGGGTCGGCTCGGTGATGCCGCGCTCCGTGCCGGCGAGCTTAGCTGTGAAGCCGGACAGGAAGTAGTACTGAGTCTGCTCCGGAGTCAGGATGGAGACCGGCGGAAGGACGCCGAACGCATCTGCGGAAAGGAAGATGACGTTGTCAGCAGCCGGGCCCGAGGAAGTCGGATGTACGTTGAGGACGATCTTCTCGATGTGGTCGATCGGGTAGGAAACACGAGTGTTCTCCGTGACGGACTTGTCGGCGAAGTCAAGCTTGCCGTTCTCGTCGCAGGTAACGTTCTCAAGAAGAGCGTTTCTCTTGATTGCATTGTAGATGTCCGGCTCAGACTCCTTGTCGAGGTTGATGACCTTCGCATAGCAGCCGCCCTCGAAGTTGAAGACGCCGTTGTCATCCCAGCCGTGCTCGTCGTCGCCGATGAGAAGTCTC
>ODAJ012180071.1_pt1 | contig 81374 bp, 62 predicted proteins | sample 1539241 | NCBI WGS metagenome assembly ODAJ01 (sample SAMN02144231, study PRJEB22623) | gut metagenome | biome: sheep rumen | host: Ovis aries | place: New Zealand | reverse complement strand
AGAGCGTAAAGAGCCTCCTGGACAAGCACAAGCTTGACGGCGTGGACATAGACTGGGAGTACCCCACCGTAAGCGCGGACAACGAGACCGGTGCGGATCCCTCGGACACCAGAAACTTCAACCTTGTCCTCAAGGAGCTCCGTGAAACGCTTGGAACAGAGAAGATTATCTCATTTGCATCCTCTTCCAGCGCAAAGTACGTAGACTGGGGAACAGCCATGAAGTACCTGGACTACGTGAATGTCATGACCTACGACATGGGCGCCGCCCCCAGCGGGCATAACTCGCCCCTCCACAAGTCCGCGATGTTCAACCATCGCAGCTGGGACGAGAGCGTGGATGCCCATGAGAAGGGCGGCGTGCCCCGGGGCCGCATGGTAATGGGCATTCCCTTCTACGGAAAGGCCGAAAAATCCCCGGCGGCAGGCCAGAAGATCTTTGATTACACCGTGAGGTACTATGAGATTCCCGACATCCTTGAAAAGGGCCTCTATAAGGGAGCGAAGCTTGAAAGGAATGTCCACCGCATGTGGGAATTCACCTCTATGGTCCCTTACCTTGCCGACGATTCCGGCAAGAACGTCCTCTCCTACGACGACCCCGAATCCGTTGCCGCAAAGGGCAATTACGTGAAGGCCGGCGGAATGCTCGGGGCCATGTTCTGGGAGTACCGCTGCGACACCGACGACCACGCCCTCCTCAAGGCGCTGGTAGGTGCGGTCTATGGAAAAGAATCAGTATTAGAATAGATATAACCAAAAAAACTGACCAATGAAACACACTAAAGTAGTCCAATTTCTCCGACTGGCTGCCATCGCGTGTCTCCTTGCCGTTCTGGGCGGGCTTCCGGCCTTCTCCCAGAAAGGTGTCACCGTCAAAGGTACGGTGGTGGACTCCGACGGCCTGCCGGTTATCGGCGCCGGGGTTACCCTGAAGGGAACCACCACCGGTGTTGCCGCCGGGGTAGACGGAACTTTCCAGATTACCGTCCCCGGAGAGGCTGCTGTGATTGAGGTTTCCGCGCTTGGGTACACCACCCAGGAAGTGAAAATCGGCAAGCAGCGGACACTGACGGTTGTTCTCCAGGACGACACCCAGTCCATTGAGGCAACCGTGGTTGTGGCGTACGGTACCCAGACCAGGGCAACGGTCACGGGCGCCCTCACCACCATTGACTCAAAGGCCCTTGTAAAGGCGCCTGTGGCCGATGTCACCAACGTCCTGGCCGGCCAGATGCCGGGCGTCGCCACAGTCCAGGAAACCGGCCAGCCCGGTGAAGACTATGCCAAGATCTACATCCGTGGCGTAGGTTCCCTCAGCGAGAGCGCTTCAACCCCGCTCATCCTTGTGGATGGCGTGGAAAGGCCCCTCAACACCGTGGACCCCAATGAAATCGAGAGCCTTTCAATCCTCAAGGACGCCGCCTCTACAGCAGTGTTCGGCGTGAGGGGCGCAAACGGCGTAATCATCGTCACCACCAAGCGGGGTGATGCCGGCAAGCCCAAGATTTCGGCAAGTTCCATCACCGGCGTGCAGATGCCGCTCTCCTACATCAAGCAGAGTTCGGCCTACGACTTCGCCCGCTACTACAACGTCTACCAGTGGAACGACGGCAAGGAGGACATCGGCCTGTACTTTACCCCGGAGGCCATCGAAGCCTACCGCACGGGGTCGGACCCCATCATGTTCCCCTCCACGGACTGGAACGAGGTGATGTTCCGCAAGGCCTTCCTCCAGACCAAGAACAACATCAACATCTCCGGCGGCTCGGACAAGGTGCGTTACTTCGTGTCCATGGGCTACATGTTCCAGAACGGTCTTCTTAAGCCCATTCCCGGCGTCACCTATGACAACAACTACAATTACAACCGCTATAACTACCGCGCCAACCTTGACTTCAAGCTCACGGAAACCACGGACATGCACTTCAACATCAGCGGCGTCATAGGAAACACCCACGAACCCTACACAACCCGTGACAACATCTGGACGCTCACCATGCTGTGGGCCCATCCTGTGGGTAGTCCGGGCGTGGTGGGAGACCAGACATTCACCAGCGTGTCCACAAGCGCGCTGCCCTCCGGCCTTACCAAGTGGAACGGCTGGGAGTACTACTACATGACCGGCTACACGGACAAGTATAAGACCACCATGGGCATGGACCTTACCATCAACCAGAAGCTCGACTTCATAACAGAAGGTCTCAGCGCCAGCATAAGGGGCTCCTACGACGCCTCCATGACCATGAAGAAGTACCGTACCGGTGGCAGCGGCCTGCACTACACCTATGAATACGCCTCCTGGAACAACGACTCCGGACTTGGCATCGCAGACCCCGACTTCGACCGTACGCTTGAAACGGTGATCTCCGGCAGCGAGGCTCCCCTCAGCTGGAAAGACCCTTCAACCTCAGACGACAAGAGCTGGTATCTTGAAGGCCGAATAGACTACAGCCGGAAGTTCGCCCACGCACACTCCGTGAGCGCCCTGCTGCTGTACAACCAGTCTCGCGACTACTATCCGTACCAGGATTCCAAGGACAACGCCCTGGCGGCACTTGCATACCTTCCCCGCGGTTATGTGGGCTTCGTGGGCCGCGTAACTTACGGCTACAAGGACAAGTACCTGGTAGACCTCAGCGCCGGTTACAACGGCTCCGAGAACTTCGCTCCCGGCAAAACCCGTTACGGTTTCTTCCCGTCGGCTTCAGTCGGATGGGTGATATCGGAGGAAAAATGGATGAAGAAGGTCCCGTTCGTGGATTTCCTGAAACTTCGCGCATCCATCGGAAAGGTAGGTAACGACCTCGGTTCTTCGGCCCGCTTCATGTACATGGAAGGCACCTGGAACGAGATGGGCTCCTACTATTTCGGCACCAACAATTCCGCCGGCGTTCCCCGCTTCGAGCTTGGCACGCCCGGAAACCTTGGAATCACCTGGGAAACCGCCCTCAAGGCAAACGTGGGCCTTGATTTCGACCTCTTCAACAAGCGGCTGCACTTCTCCGGAGACATCTTCCGGGAGCACCGCACGGACATCCTTGTGAAGCCCAACTCCCTCCCCGGCGTCATAGCCTTCACCCCCCAGAACATGAACAGGGGCGAGGTCCTGAACACGGGTTACGAGATTGAACTTGGCTGGCGTGACCACATAGGCGACTTTACCTACGACATCAACGCCAATGTCACGTTTGCCCGCAACAAGATCCTGTTCATGGACGAGGTTCCCGCCGAAATGCCATACCAGAACCAGACCGGCGGATCCACCAACAGGCACCTCCTGTATATCTTCGAGCGCCTGTACCAGAAGTCCGACTTCTACATTGACGATGACGGCGTGCAGCGCCTGAATCCGGAGCTTCCGCAGCCCACCACCACCGTTTATCCCGGTGACGCAATGTACAAGGATATCGGCGGAGCGCTTGACGAGAACGGAAATCCCATTCCGGACGGTATCATAGACGGCCGTGACAAGATGTACACCGGCTTCCCGGACCGCCCGGAATACGTGTTCGGCTCCAACTGGAAATTCGGCTACAAGGGCTTCAGCCTTGCCCTCAACTGGGTGGCTGCAACCAATGTAAGCCGTGTCTGGAATGCCGACTACCGCATCCCGTTCACAAACTCCGGCCACCGCGGCCTGCTCCAGATGTTTGCAGAGCGCAGCTGGATAGACAACGACAACCCCTGGGCGCCAGGCCGTGAAGACGGAGACCTTCCGCGCTTCACCAAGACAAACTACCCCTGGAACTCGGAAGACTCCACCCTCTGGACGGTAGACGCAAGCTACATCCGCCTCAAGAGCGCCAGCTTCGGCTATACTTTCTCTCGCAACAGGTTCTTTGACAAGCTTGGAATTGGTTCCGTTGGCCTCATGTTCACGGGATACAACCTCCTTACCTTCTCAAAGATGACCCTGCAGGACCCCGAGGCCCGTTCCTCCGACGCCGACGGTACCTACCCGCTGGTCAAGACCTTCAACCTTGCAATCAACATCACATTCTAAACAGGCTGCACCATGAAAAAGACTATAGAAATACTGGCGATGACGCTCCTCCTCCTTGCAGGTGCCGCATCGTGCGAAAGCCTCAAACTGGGCGACGCCGGCCTGAGCAAGGCTCCGGAGACATCCGGTGCCACCATAGACACCCTCTTCGCGTCCCTGAAGGACGCCGACAAAGTCCTTACTTCGGCCTACTACTACCTGCCTTACGGCCTTATCTCCGACTTCGACAGCAAGATGGGCCGGGACATCCTGGAGTCCATCACGGACCACTTCGTGTCCAACAAACACTCTGAAGGCGACGGCCCCAACGACCTCTATTACACCGGTGCGCTGGGAGCCAACATATCCGGCCAGTCGGCGGGCGGAGAAGCCTACCGCTTCGGCTCCGAAAAAGACTATACCGCAATACGTTACGCCTGGTTCTTCCTGGAGAACGCAGACCGCATTCCCACGGACTCCCAGGGCTTCAGCACGGCCGAGCTTGCAAAGAAGAAGGCCGAGGCAAAGCTATGCATAGCAATAGCCTATGCCAACATGGTCCGTTACGTGGGCGGTGTCCCGCTTATCAAGCACCACATTGAGACCAGCGACGAAATGTCCTTCCCCCGCAGCACTTTTGCCGAAACCATCGACTTTATAGTCCAGATGTGCGACGAAGCCGCCGCAGACCTGCCCTGGAGCGTAGTTGCCACCGAAGACGGCCGCCTCACAAAAGCCGCCGCAATCGGCCTTAAACTCCGCATCCTGTGCTTTGCCGCTTCCCCCACCTTCAACTCCGACACTCCCTGGCACCCCGCCGCCGCAGACTGGGAAGGCATGGGCAAGTATGTCCGCTATGGCCAGACCTACGACAAGGGGCTCTGGGACAGGGCAAAGGCAGCCGCCGATGAATTCATGGACGGCCTTTCCGCCGGAGGTTTCTACGCCCTTGTACAGGCAACGCCAACCGGCGTGGATCCCATTACGGGCACAACCTACTGCACGCCAAGGGATTACCGCCTTGCCTACCGCGACGCCTACAACAAGCGCGGCACCACGGAAAGCATCATTTCCATCCGCAAGAGCAACTCCACAAGCTACCACAACTCCAACATGGACCTCCAGGACGACTTCGGCTGCGGAGCCACCCTCAACTGGGTGAACAAGTTCCCCTATGCCGACGGAACCCCGTTCCCGGAGAACTTCGACTGGAAGAATCCTTCGGCGGCAGGCGCAGACCGCATGCCGTTCTTCAAGTCCGACGCCAACGGAGACCATAAAGTGGATGCCGCCACCTTCACGGAAACCCGCGACCCCCGTCTGTATGAGAACATCTGCGTTCCCGGGGACATCTGGAAAAACGGAACCGTGGGCCCCAACTACGTAAACGCCAAGGGCCCCAACTTCCAGGACGGCAACACCGGTTTCCTGCAGATGAAATTCATCATGCAGCAGGAGGCCGACCGCAATACTCCTCCCCACTGGTGCATGATGCGCTTCGCGGAGGTCCTTCTCAATGCCGCCGAAGCATATAACGAGTCCAACGGTGGTCCTGACGCCAAGGCCGAAGCCTGGCTCAATGCCGTCCGCGCCCGCGTGGGACTTCCTCCCGTGGCAACCGGCATGACCAAGGAACAGTTCAGGCAGGCCCTCATCCTCGAGCGCGAACTTGAGTTCGGCTTTGAGGAGGTCCGCTGGTTCGACATGGTCCGCTGGGGCCTCAAGGAGGCTTTCACAACAAGGCTGAAGGCTCTTGAGGTAACCGGAAACAAGCAGAAGAACGCTACCAGCTTTACCTTCAAGGTCAAGGATGCATATCCTCCAAGGGTATGGTATAACGACTTTGACACCAGATGGTATCTTGCTCCCATTCCTGCCGTGGAAGTGAACAAAGGCTACGGCATGACTCAGAATCCGGGTTGGTAAACTTTAAATGTACCCGAAGATGAAAAAACTCTATACATACATCATAATACTTCCGCTTCTTGTGGTTTCCACCGCCGCGGCTGCGCAGGAAGTGCCCTCACAGATAGATTCCGTCTCTCTTGGGAACCTCTTCCAGCTCATGGCCGGGTCCAGCCAGACAGCGGGACAGGAGCTTTTTGAAAAGAGCCCCGAATTTGACGTTGCAAAGGCTCTCTACGGCCAGTTCTCCGGCCTTCTTGTGAAGCAGGGTACGGGCCGCTCGGATGAAAACCAGTCCAAGCTCCGCCTCCACGGCCACAGTCCGCTCATTGTGGTGGACGGTTTCGTGCGTGAGATCGGAGACCTCAACGGACTGGAGATAGAATCCGTTTCCGTGCTCAAGGATGCCGCCGCCATGGCCCTGTACGGGGTCAAGGGCGCCAACGGCGTAATAATGATTACCACAAAGCGCGGCAAGGACAGCCCCCTGAAAGTGACCGCCAAGTACCAATACGGCCTTTCGCTTGCAACCCGCACTCCAAAGCTTGCCGACGCCTACACCTATGCCTACTATGTAAACCAGGCTGCAGGGCTTGACGGACTTGCGGCTCCTTACAGCAACGCGGCGCTGAACGGCTACTACAACACCGTGAACGGTGCACCCGGAGCCGATGTCTACGCATATCCCAACGTGGACTGGTGGGGCCAGATTTTCCGTAACCACGGAGACGACCACCGCGCCCAGTTCACCTTCACGGGCGGCAACCGCAATTTCCGCTACTATGCGGCCGTGGACTATTTCAAGAACAACGCCATGTACGTGACGCCGTCATCCGACGACCGCTACAACGGGCACGTCTACGACAACCGCCTCAGCATCCGCTCCAACGTTGATGTGAACATCACGGACTACACCGCAATGAAAATAGGCCTCATGGCGCGCCTCTCGGAAGACAACAAGCCTTATGCCTTGAGGCTCAGTTCCATTGAGAGCACCCTTTACAATCTTCCGGCTGCGGCCTTCCCCATCAAGCATGCGGACGGCACCTACGGCGGCAGCGCCATCTACGGTGCCATTAACCCCGTGGCTCAGTTCCAGGAGTCAGGAGAAAACCTGTATTTCCGTCCAAAAGTGCTTGCAGACGTAACCTTGCACCAGGACTTCAGCCCGCTTGTGAAGGGCCTTTCGGCCGACCTTGCCGTTGCCTTTGACTACATTGGCAAGATGACCGAAACCGCATACAAGGAGTTCCGCTACGCCGAACTTGTGGGCGGAGCGCTCCAGTATTACGGCACCAACTCCAAGACAATTGAGCACAGTCACTGGTTCAGTTCCCTTTCCATGAAGGTGGACCTCATGGCCAAAGTGAACTACTCCGGCACATTCGGCGGGCATCACGTGGACGCCCATGTGGCTTATCGCCAGCGCTCCTGGGTTGAGGCCGAACGCAACGCTTCCTCCAAGACACAGGAAATCCTGGGCAGCGTTAGCTACAACTGGAAAAAGCGTATCTTCGCAGACGCAGTCCTCAATTACTCTGGATCGGCTTACCTGCAGCCCGGAAAGCGTTTCAACCTGTATCCCGCCCTCAGCGTTGCAGGTATCATCTCCACCAAGCCCTACGTGAAGGCCTTCGGCTCAATAGGCCTTTCCGGCAGCGACGGAGACCTTGAGCACGAGCTCTGGATCCAGGCTTACGGCTCTTCAAACGGCCACAGCTACAACTTCGGAATGGCTCCCACCAGCTATTCCGGCCGTGCCGAAGGCAACCTGGCGGCGCTTACCCTTGCTCCCGAGCAGGCAGCAACGGCAACTCTCGGTGCCGAAACCCGCCTGTTTGACGACCGCCTGTATGTGCGCCTGGACGGCTTCCTTGAAGACCGTACTAAGATTCTCATAGAACCCGCAAACGTGTCGGGAGTCCTGGGCCTTGACCTCAATGCCCAGAGCCTTGGAGAATACAAGTATGCCGGCGCCGACCTCTCCATTGCGTGGGACGACAAAATAGGGGATTTCTCCTATGGCGTTTACGGCAATGCCGGATATCTCACGTCAAAGGTCATAGACGACGGCCAGGCATTCCAGGCCTGGGATTACCTCTACCACAAGGGCAATCCCGTGGGTCAGTGCTACGGCCTTGAGGTGATAGGCTTCTTTGCCGATGACGCCGACATTGCGGCAAGCCCTGCCCAGACCTTCGGCGAAGGCGTCCGTCCCGGAGACCTCAAGTACAAGGACCAGAACGGAGACGGGCTCATCAACGACGAAGACCGCGTGAAGCTCATGTCTTCCACCACGCCCAAGCTGCAGTACGGATTCGGCTTCAATGTGGGTTACAAGGGATTCCGCTTCTACGCCGATTTCCAGGGTGTCGCAGGTGTGACGGTGAACCTTCTGGATTCCCCGCTCTACACGCCTCTCACATCCTCAAGCCGCACCATATCACTTACTTACCTTGGAAGGGAAACCCCCTGGACACCGGAAACAGCCGCTTCGGCCACAATGCCGCGCCTTACCACCCAGTCCGGCGCCAACAACTATCGCAGCAATTCCCTCTATTACCGCGACGGCTCTTTCCTGAAGCTTCGCAACATTGGCATTTCCTATACAATTCCAAGGAGCCTGATGCGAATCTGCGACGCCACCGTATCCCTCACCGCCACCAACCTGTTCAGCGCCGACACCATCCAGTTTGCGGATCCCGAACAGCTTGGGGCGAACTACCCCACCACCCGGGTTTTCTGGGCGGGTGTCAAGTTTAACTTTTAAACCGGGAAAGACATGAAAAAGATACTTTACATAGTTTCCGCCGCACTCCTCCTCTCAGGATGCAATTTCCTGGATTTTGACGAGACCTCCTCGCTGTATGACCGTGAGGACATGTACACCACTTACAGCAATATCCAGCGCATGCTTACAAACATTTACGGATACATGCCTTCAAAGGATATTGCCGATGTAAGCAGCGCCCTCAGGGACTGCGGCTCCGACGATGCCGAATACGCAGACCCTGATGCCTCCGTGCAGCGTTTCAACAACGGCAACTGGAGCGCAATCCAGACCGTGGACGACAAATGGAGTTTCTACGACGCCATCCGTTCCGCCAACGAATTCCTGGAGTCAATCAAGACCGTTGACATTTCAATGTACCGCTACGACGCCAAGTACGCCCAGTGGCAGGAGCATCTGGCCCTCTATCCCTACGAGGCCCGCACGCTCCGCGCCTACTACCTTTTTGAACTTGCCCGCCGCTACGGTGACATTGCAATGCCCGTGGACGTGATGCTGTCCGTGGAGGAGGCCAACACAATTGGCAAAACCTCCTTTGACGATGTCATAGAGTACATCAAGGAGGAATGCGACACCTGCGCCAAGTACCTGCCGGACACATACATGGGCATGCTTGACGACGAATATGGCCGCGTCACAAGGGGCTTTGCCATGGCCCTCAAGACCAAGGCCCTCCTCTATGCCGCCAGCCCTCTTTTCAACCAGTCCGGAGACGCGGAGAAATGGAGGAAAGCAGCCCTTGCCGCAAAGGATGTCATGGATCTCAAGAGCGCAAACGGCCTTCCCGTGTACGCCCTTGACCCCGCCGAAAAAGCCAACAACATCACTCCTTCACAAGAAGTGATTCTCCAGATCATGCGCTCCGAAAGCAACAGCTTCGAGAGGAACAACTTTCCCGTACGCTTTACCATGGGCCAGCGCACCTACATGGCCGGCACTTTCCCCACGCAGGAGCTTGTGGACGCCTTCCAGACCCTGGCCGGGTACGATGTCACCCTTGATGCAACGGGCTGGCACAGCGCCGACCCCGCCTTTGACGCCACCAAGCCCTACGACGGCCGTGACCCCCGCTTTGCGCGTGCGGTCCTTGCCGACGGAATGGCCTTCAAGGGCTCCACGATTGACGTAAGCGTCGGGGGAGCAGACTATTCGGCAACCCGCCAGGGCCTTTGCTCTCCCACAGGTTACTACCTCAGGAGGTATATCATCGAGTCCTGCGACTTCACCCCCGAGGCCGAAATCTCCGGCAAGCACAGCTGGATTGTCTCCCGCTATGCCGAAATCCTGCTGTCCTACGCCGAGGCCGTGAACGAGGTCCTCGGCCCTGACGGCACGGATGCCGACTTCCCGGTCAGCGCCCGCGAAGCCCTCAATGAGGTCCGCGCCAATGCAGGCATGCCAAACGTGACTGTGAGCGGGAAGGAGGACTTCCGCAAGGCCGTCCAGCGTGAGTGGAGGGTTGAATTCGCTTTCGAGGACCACCGTTTCTGGGATGTCCGCCGCTGGAAGATTGGTGCCGAAACCCAGACCTCCGTTTCCGGCGTGGATATTGTGAACGCCGGCGGAACCAAGTCCTACAGTCGCAAGGTTGTGGAAAACCGCACCTGGAACGACAGGATGTACCTCTATCCCATCCCTCAGTCCGAACTCTTCTGCAACCCCAACCTGGGGCCTCAGAATCAGGGTTGGTAGTTGTGTAAACAATTGAAAAGATGAGAGTCATGAAACAGATATTTCATTTCATTCTTATGGGTTCCGTCCTTGCGGCAATGCTTTCCGGATGCTCCGGGAAAACCGGAATACCGGAAGCCAACAAGGACGTCGTAGACCTCAGGTACCGCGTAGAGAACGAGTACCACCTGGAGGCCATCAATGCTGCGCCTTTCACAATTGTAGTGAAGTCGTCCCGCCCCTGGACAATCTCCAGCCAGCACCCGGACTGGTGCATCATCGGCCAGGAGGAAGGTGAGGCCGTTGCCGACACCCTGGTTCACAAGGGCCAGGGCGAAAGCACCACGGTGAAGGTGCAGTACTACGACAACACAGACCTCGACGACCGCATAGACAAGATAGAGATAGCCAGCGACTACTATCTGGGCAAGACCGTCACGGTGTACCAGAAGGGTATCGCCTATCTCAATGTCCCCGAGGCCGACATCGAAGGCGGTCTCATGGCCGAAAAGGCGGCCGGTACGCTTGAGGTGAACATCAAGTCCAACCAAAACTGGAGCGCAAAGATCCTCCCGGAGGCCGACGGCGAAACCGACTGGCTTTCAATTTCCGAAGGAGAGACCGGAGAGCAGGACGGCAAGGTGGTCATAGCCATTGAAGAGAACGGCGGTGAGAAGCGCTATGCCAACGTTGCCATCTACGACCGCCACGGAGAAGAGCGTGCCATGATAAAGATAACCCAGGACGGTGTCCAGCTGGATCCGGAATCCTTTGAGATCCGTGTGGGTTATGACCAGCTTTCGGCCTACCTGAACGTGGTCTCCAACGGTTCCTGGACCGCCGAAAAGCAAAGCGCCTCCGACGACTGGTACTCCATTGACAATCCCACCGGCCATACCGGCGACGGAACGCTCAATCTCACTCTTACGGCCAACGAGGGCAGCACCTCGCTCCGAAAGAGCACCATCGTCCTGAGGAGCATCCCGCTTGAGGAGGGAGACCCTGTGATAGAAAAGACCATAGAGCTCAAGCAGGCCTATCCAATTGCCCCTGTCCGCAAGGTCATGGACAACGAAGAACTGGGGGCATGGAAGTCCGACAAAGGCATTGATCCCGTCTATACGGCAGGCGTCGGAACGCTCTTCGACAGCCAGTCCGGCGACGTCTACTGCCGTCTCAACCAGGGAGGAATGCCCTTCGGCACATACACCTTCCGCTGGAGTTCAATAGGGGCCACGGCCCGCGTCCGCCACTGGTTCTGCTACTCCAAGAGCGCGGAAATGAAGGTTGACATAAGGCCGAAGAGCGGCTACATCAGCTTCGACTTCAACGCCCCGGACGGGGATTCCTCCCAGAAGCCGTCCATCGCTTCCTCCTACAGCACGGACCTTGATTTCACCAAGCCCATGGAAATAACCTACAAGTTCGACCCCGCAGGCGCCGGCTTCTGCCATGTGACTTACCTCTGCAACGGAGTAGAGATGGCCTCCTTTGACACCTCGGCCTCAACCATGTGCACAACCACCTGGGGTGCCGACATCAACATGTATATAGGAGTTGCCGCCGACGGCGAGCCCGCCAGTGCGGTGCTCGAATGGTACGAGTACACGGCTTCAGTCGATTGGGAACAATAATTTAGAAAGGAAACGTTATGAAAAAGATATTTGCAAGCATCGCAGTCCTTTCTGCATGGATATTCCTGTTTTCCTGCACAAAGCCCGGAAACACCAATCCCTCCGATGAAACTCCTGAGGGGAAAGAGGAAGTGCAGCCGGTGTCGCTCCAGCTCACCTTCGCCCTTCCGGAAAACGGTGAAAAGACCGCCTGGGTGGCCGGAGACCAGATTGTAGTGCACGGAGAATACGCCAAGGACCAGGTTACCGTAACCCTGGCTGCGGGCGATATCGGCTCCGACGGCAAAACGGCCACCCTTACGGTGGACGGCCTAAAGCCTTATATCCGTGACGACGTAGGAAGCACCCTCTACGCAGGCTATCCGGCCGACGCCGTAGACCTTCTCCCGCACTGTTTCTTCTATACAAAGTTCAACACCTCGAACCGCTACCTCCTTGCGGCCTGCAACGACTCCGCAAACAAGTTCCAGTTTGTGGAAATATGCTCCAAGCTCACCTTCTCCGTAGACGGCGATTTTGACTCCTACGCCATTACGGGCCGAAAAGATGCCATAACCGGCTACGAGGCCCTGCAGGTGAAGATCACCGACAAGGAGAAGAACCTGAACCAGTACCGTCAGGGTGCCCTGGTAACGGTCAGCGGCAAGCTTTCTTCCGGCACCCAGTCCATTTATTTCCCCGTCGGCACAGAACTTCCCAACGGCTTTGACCTAAAGTTCTTCAAGAACGGGGAGGCCGTAAAGGTTTACACGGAAAAGGAGGAAGTCTCCTTCAAGGAAGGCGGCCAGGAGCTTGGAAACATCACGCCTGAGATCAAGGACTTCGTGATGGACCTCAATGTCTCCGACGCCGTGAGCCTCAGTGACGAGGGTACGGCAAACTGCTACATCGTAACGGCCCCCGGCACGTACAAGATTGCCGCCGTGAAGGGCAATACGGAGGAGTCTGTGGGCGCCATAGAGGCCTCTGCCGTCCTTTGGGAGACTATGGGCAATACGGCCCAGGTGGAGAAGGGAAGCCTTATTGACGCCACGCTTTACGAGGGCGGATACATGTATTTCCGCGTTCCGGAGCCGTTTGTCGGCGGTAACGCCCTCATCGCTGCCATGGACGAGGAAGAGACTGTTCTCTGGAGCTGGCACATCTGGATGCCAAAGACTCCGGTAACGGATGTTGATGAAACCAACTTTGCCACTCTCAAGGTAATGGACCGCAATGTGGGCGCCCTTGTGGCAGTCCCTTCAAGCGGAGCCGCTCCCGCCGAATCCTTCGGCCTGCTGTACCAGTGGGGCCGAAAGGACCCGTTCCCTGGAATAGGTGATCCGGCTACATCGGCCCAGGCCACCCTTGCCGAAGGTCAGGAGATAACCTATCTGAACGAGCAGACCTCCATTGCCGGAGGAGCACAGAATCCCAATGTGTTCTATTACCTGGACGACAAAGACTGGCAGAATGAGGGCAACGACCCCGTGGCCGCCCTTTGGGGCGAGGCCAAAAAGACGGTCAACGACCCTTGCCCTGTAGGCTATGTCCTTCCCCAGCGTAACAACAGCTGTGGTTTCTGGGCCGGCAGCGACATCAGCTCGCAGTCCTACTTTACCCTTGATGCCGAAAACTACCGCTTTACGGTAGGAGCCCTCACGTTCCCTCTGGCCGGTTATATCGACGACGCCGACGGCATCCACAAGGGCGCCGGAGAAGCGGTCCAGATATGGAGCGGCCGATGGGACAGCGGCACCCAGAACGGCTACGGCTTTACCGGAGTGGTGGGTGACCAGTTCCGCCGTCGCGGCCAAATCCGTTCAAGGGGAGGCTCTGTCCGCTGCGTGAAGCTGTAGTAAAACAAAAACTTAATGCGTAGAATAACAGTTATTTTGTTGGCTTTCCTGGTACCGCTGCTCTTTTCCTGCAGCGGTGCCAAGGAAAGTAATCTGCCCGTTCCACCCCCTCCGCAGGGGCAGGAGACCGATACCCCCGAAGACCCCGGGACCACCGATGATCCCGGAACAACGGACAACCCGGACAATCCGGATCCTCCCGCACCCCCGGATCCTCCCGCACCTCCTGATCCTCCCGCAGAAACAACGGAACTTGGTGTTTCCGCCACGGCCAACTGTTACATTGTAACGGAGACTGGCGGTTACAAGTTCAAGGCCGTAAAAGGCAATAGCAGCACTTCCGTGGGTACCGTGGCTTCCGCAAAGGTCCTGTGGGGTGAAGAATGCGTAGGCAATGTTTCTGCAGACGGAGGTTATATCGTTTTCTCAACCTCAGATCCTCTGGTGCCCGGAAACGCTCTTATTGCGGCTCAGGACGCCTCCGGAGCCGTCCTCTGGAGCTGGCATATATGGATCCCCCAAACGCCCGTAGGAGGCGACAAATACGGCCTTTCCTTCTACACCACCATGGACCGCAATCTTGGGGCCCTTGATGTGGCATCGGTCCAGGCCGGCGCTGATTCCTACGGTCTGCTATACCAGTGGGGCCGAAAGGATCCGTTCCAGTGCAAGAATGCCGAAACCGTCACAAGCGGTACCATGAGCGTTGCCCAGACCATTGCCGCGCCCACCGCGTTTGCGGCAAATGACGGCACGTGGATGAGCAGCGTGGACAAGACTGTATGGGGAGACAAGGCCACCAAAACCATCTACGACCCCTGTCCACCGGGATACAAGGTTCCCATGCGCGAAGACCTTTCCGGATTCTTCCCCATGAACCCCCTGTCTTCGGCAACGGGCTGGCAGAATGCTTCGGGCCATGCTTTTGCGGTAGGAGAGCCTCAGGTATGGTTCCCTTATTGCGGTTACCTTGACGTTACAGGTGCTTATGTCGGCGCTGGTTCCCAGGCCAAGATATGGAACTCCCACATGGACAGCGCCAACAACCAGGGCTACGGAATTTTCCTCACTGACGGATCGTCCTCAAATTCTTCCCAGAAGGCCGCTCAGGCATGCTCCGTGCGCTGCATTTCAGAGCAGCAGGAGACCTTCCAAAATGAGCCCGGAATGCCTGTAATGGGAAGTTATTCAAGGATAGTGTTCGGCACCGATGCCGTGGTTGAGCTCTCCGGACTCTGCCTCAGCAAGGACAAGGATTTCCTCTGGGGCGTTGGTGACGAGGGTTATCTGTACAAGTTCACCGGCATTGACGGAGACGTCTCCTCAATTGCCGCCGCAAAGCAGTGGACCTATTCGGCCGATATGGAGGGAGTCACCGTGGATCCTTCCACCGGAGACCTCTATCTGGCCATAGAGCCAGACAGGGTATACCGCGTCAAATCCCCCAATTTCAATTCCAAGACGACCATCTTTGAAGTACCTGAAGCTTCTGGTATGGGTAACAGCGGCATGGAGGGCATAACATGGTACAAAGGTGACCTTTATGTCGGCGCCCAGTCCGGAGCTACCCTCTGGCGTTATACCCTCAGCGGCACCAAGGTGTGGAAAAAGCAGCTCGGCTCCCTTGCCCCCGGCATCAAGGAGGTGGGAGACCTCTGCTATGACCCCGAAACTGACCTTCTTTGGGTTTCAGACTCCGAAGCCTTCAAGATTTTTGTCTTTGACGGGGAAGTTACCACCCTCAAGGCCATTTACGATGTCTCATTCATCGGCAACGCGGAATCCATCTGCGTAGACCACGCCAGAAACTGTGTCTGGATGGCCGATGACGGCTCAACCTCAAAGATTTACAAGATTTCCTTCAGCGGGTTGTAGGAATTGTTGATATTACGTAATATATTTGTAAAGTAATGCATTAATTATGAGGTGGAAACATATAATTGAAGTCTTTGCGACATTGATAATGATGATTATTGGGAGTTGCTCAAATCATGTAGAGTTGGCTAATCTCGAACCGGCAATCTCAAGACCCTCATTAACAGGTTCTTTTTCGGAATTTGGAAAGATTAATATTGATAATGCTGTTTATCATCTTTCAACTCATACATGGATTATTCCTCAACAGGATCCATATGATATTAATATAATGAAAGAGGCGCGTGATAAGGCTGGTTATTCTCCAGATGAGGTTTCATTAGAAGCGACGCATTACGCAATAAAAATTTTTCCTAAAAATGAGGAGGAACAGTGGCTTATTGAGTTGATGGAAGATGTCAAAGTTGATTATACTCCTTTTAATTTTACGCCTTTAACATATGAACAAAATAAGCAATTAGGTCCGGCGCCCAAAGATCAGAGTTTAATTGTGGATGATTGCAGATTTACGGTAAGTTATCCTTCAGATAACGACGATAATATCGAAAATAATGATGAGTCATACAGAATACCTGTTCTATATGCAATTTGGCCGGCAACAAAGCCCTTGCCGAAAGCGATTGAGTATGAGATAGATCACGCCGTATGTCTCCCAGACTATAATAATCCCAATAATGAGATTGCCAAACAAAGGGTTGTGGAAAAAGAGGCTATCCATCTGGCCCTTGGCTATTATCCAAAAGAATTGGTCATTCCCACAAAATCAAATGATGTCGTCACGCTTAGAGGATATGTTTATAATTATGATTCTTTTATAGGAGAATTCGTTGGACAGCAAAATCTGAAGATTCGTTTTCAACTGGGCAGTAACATTTGGGATACATATGTTCAGGAAGACGGTTTTTTCAGTATAACAGAAGCTATAAGTTCCGCGGCAACATATAAAAATGTATTTCAACATCCTCGCTGGAAAATTACATCTCCTAATTCAACAAGTCCAGCCATTATAACATGGTCAACAGTATCATATTACTGGAATAATGTGAATGATATTCCCACCTTTAGTCCGACCTCTATTCCAAGCTATTATTCAGTTTTGCCCGCGGTTAATTTCTATTATTATGGTTCTCATTCTATAAGAACTTGGTATTATGATTCTGGCATTAGGATAACAATGGCGGGAGTAAATAGTGAGGACGGTACCGCTGCATCGTTCTATTATTCAGCGAATCCGGCATATATCAAGGTATATGAGAATGATGCGAACGATGATAATTATATGGTTGCCGATGTCTTACACGAGCTAGGACATTTTACCATGAGAGGTGAATGTGGTGGCGGGGATAATTATGCATTGGTTCACAAGCTAATCCGAGAATCTTATGCTTCTTACGTGGGGTGGTATTTGACAAAAAGACGTTATAGTCTGCTTGGATTTTCAGAGAGCTCAGAAATAGAGAATTTTACTGGACAGTCCAGGCAGTGGTGGAAGAAAACATCAACAAGTTTTTATTCTCCAATGTTTGTTGACTTAGTTGACACATATAATCAAAGTACGTACAATAGTACATATAATAACGATTCCGTCTCCATAGATTCTTCTGTACATATTAAGATACGCACGATAGTTTCTCAATATAGGACATGGCCCGAAATTCGTCAGTATTTATGGAATTTTGTAGCCACGTATTATTCTTTGTCCGTGTTTTATGATTATGTCGCGCCTTACGACTATTGGTTTGCGCACAACGATTAATTATTACTCCATGGAGAATCGATTATTATATTTGTTAATGTTTATTGGAGCCTTGGTTTCGTGTTCAAACCAGGAGTATGCCGATATACATACAGATGAACCCGGCCCTTGGGAGAATAGTTTGTCTGGCAGTGTTTATTTGGTCGGATGTTCGTTTGAAGCAGAAGCCTGTATTTCAGACAATTATTTCACAATAGGGCCAGAAGGGACGCGAATTGATAGCAATTGGATTTCTGAGAATACACTAGATTATTGCTTTGATTATGATTATGGCATAGGCAAGGGATTTAAGAAGTCCTTTAATCTAAAATCAGTGCCCGTATCAGGAATAGTGGGAAATGTTACAATCGACTCAATAATAATGATTATTATCTCAGAAGAGCAAAAGGAGAATACTTATTATGGAAATATAACAGGTTTTGTCCAAGATAATATGCGTAATAATGTTGCATATTATCGTGAAACAGGAAATAAGTGGAGCGGAGATTTGCTTATAACATGGAATGATGGGGTACATGATAATTATTTACATGTCAATAGATTAGTAACATATATAAATCCTGAGTAGATATGAGACTCAACCAGTTCGCCATTATGTTGCTTCTCCCGGTGCTGCTCTCATGTGCGGCACCGGAGCAGACGTCCACGCTTCCCCCACCGCCTCCGCAGGGGCAGGATGAAGATCCCAAGAATCCGGAGGACAACCCCGGCAACAATCCCGGAGATAACCCCGGCACCCCGGGAACCACCCCCGGTGGGCATATCATAGTAGGCTATGTGACTTACTGGGGAGACATCATGCCCAATCCGGATGTCCTCACCCACATCAACTATGCCTTCGGCAAGGTTGGAAGTGATTTTGAGAGCCTGGAGATCAGGAGCACGTCCCGCCTCAGGAAGGTTGTGGAGCTCAAGAAGCAGAAGCCCTCGCTCAAGGTGGTGCTTTCCGTAGGCGGCTGGGGTGCAGGCAATTTCTCGGAGATGGCGGCCGATGAAAACCACCGCAGGAAGTTCTGCGAGAACTGCCTGAAGGCCGTGAAGGAATATGGACTGGACGGCATAGACCTTGACTGGGAGTATCCCACAAGCAGTTCGGCCGGCATATCCAGTTCCCCGGATGACACCAAGAACTTCACCCTCCTGGTGAAAGACCTCCGCTCCGTACTGGGCCCGGACCTCCTTGTCACAATGGCGTCTTCGGCCAATGCCAAGTACGTGAATTTCAAGGACTTCATAGATTACATGGACTGGGTCAACCTCATGACCTATGACATGGGCAACCCGCCAAAGCACAATGCCGCCCTGTATCCGTCGTCAATGACGCGCCGCAGCTGCGACGAATCCGTTGCACTTCACCTTGCCGCCGGGGTCCCCTATGAAAAGATGACCCTTGGAATGGCCTTCTACGGCCGCGACGACGACAAAACGTTCACCGCCAACGACGACGACAACTTTGTCTATTACCGGGACATCAGGACCGACGGCTTTGTAGAGCGCTGGGACGATGCCGCAAAGGTTCCGTATCTTACGGATTACGCCGGAAACGTGGTGCTTTGCTATGACAACGAGCTGTCCATCGGCCTCAAGGCCGACTACGTGAAGGAAAAGGGCCTCCTTGGCGCCATGTACTGGGCAATCGAGGGCGACGACAACTCCTGGACGCTTTCAAAGGCCATTTCCTCAAGGCTTCTGGGTACGGAACCCGGAACCGGGGACGAGGATGGAATACCCTCTTATGCAGTTACAAACGCCTATGTCCAGGCCTATATGGACGGGGTAAACTACACGGACTGGGACTTCTCCGGCACGCAGGTCTTCAATTATGAGGGCGGCGGTCCCGGAGAGGCCGATGTTCCTCCCACCATTGAAATCAAGTGGAACGCCACCGGGACAGGCAGTCAGACGCTGACGCTTTGGGACGGCAGCTGGAGCCGGGAATGGAGCCTTGCTGCCGGAGTGTCAAGCCAGAGCGTAACCAACCTTGCGCCGGGCCATTACCATTATCAGGTGACGGATGCTTCATCAAGTGTAGTGGCCAAAGGAGAATTCAAGGCCACAGGTTCCCTGCATCAGATTTATTTTGAAAGGGATACCCGTAACGGCCGTTCCCTCGGCGGCCTCAAAACCCTTGACGGCAAAACCATCCGCCACTGGCTGCTTTACCGTGGCGGAAAGGCCTCGTCCATCAAGGATGCCGGAAAGAAGGAGGCTGCGGCCGTGGGAATAAAGGCCGAACTTGACCTTCGCGAGGCCGACGATTCCCAGACAAAGTCCTACTTCGGCAGTGACGTGGAGTATCTGCGCCCCGGCTTCGGCTCAAGCGAGAACTACCGTACAATGCTCCGGGACTGTTCGGAAAGGGTTAAAGCCTGCTTTGAATTTATTGTGAGCAACCTCCGCAAGGGGAATCCCGTGTACTTCCACTGCGCCGCCGGCCGTGACCGTACGGGTACCATCGCCGCGCTATGCCTGGGTGTTCTGGGCGTAAGGGAGGGGGATATTGCAAAGGACTATGAGCTTACGTACTTCTCCCCGGACGACTGGAGCATGTCCGGCCCCGATGACGCCAGGTATTACGACCATACTCGGCACGTAAGCAGTTACAAAAACTGTGTGCAGTATCTGAGGGACCAGGATCCGTCTTCTTCAAAAACGCTCAAAAAAGGTGCGGAAACCTATCTCCGTAACATTGGCGTAAGCCAGCAGGACATTGACGATTTCCGCACTATAATGCTCAAGGACTAGACTATTTTTTCAGTGACGGCACTGCCGCTTCAAAGTCGTTGGTGGAGTTGTTGGTATCAACCAACTTGCCGTCAACGACTTTTCTGCGTACGCTCTTTCCAAAGCGGGCAATGTCGTCATAAACCTTTACGGTCCATGCATACCCGGCGTCGAATGCAGCGCCCCAGGGGTTGCGGAAGTAGCTGTCTTCCGAGCTGCAGTTGACGGCATCCAGAACCCATTCGCCGGGAATCACCCAAACATCGTCGTCCTCAATGGCGTAGTCAAAGTTGTACTCGTCAAAGTGGAAGTAGTAAGTGCCGGTCCAGTGGCGTTCGGCCATGATTTTCTCTGCGGTTTCGCCTTCCGGTACAAGCGCAATTGCAAAGCTCTGAAGGCCGCTGTGGTGGAGCGTCGTGATTGTTGCCGATGACTTGAACCATATCTCCAGGTTCTCTACGTCAGGGTTGTCGGTGTCAGGGTAGTAGTCGTTCTCATCGTAGAACTCGAAATCGGCGCTTGAAAGGTCAAGGGCGTCGGGGTTGCCTTCCACGGTCTCCGCATCCTCGCCTTCACCCTCTGTGCGGCTGTCCTTGTAATTGAGTGCCGCAAGGGCCAGGACAATTGATTCGCCGGGCTTTATGGCGTGTTCTGTGCCGTTTCCGGGAATCAGGTACATGTCGTTTACGGCAAGGCCGTCTTCGAGTTCAGGGTACTCGTAGTATGCCCCAACGTCGGTCTTGTCGCCCTGGATGTAGTTCATTACAAACAGCACGCGGTCTGCGTACACGGTGTGGTCACTGACGTTGGTGAGCTTGATGAACTGGTCGTCGGAGGCGTTTTCGGCACCGGGAATAAGCGTTCCGGAGTAGTAGATTTCCTCAATTAACAGTTCTCCGGGCTTGGGAGCGGCGGGAGTGTCGACAACTTCCGGGGTCTCCGGCCCCGCGGGGGTTTCAGACTCATCGGGTTTTGTGGGCGTTTCTTCCTCCTTGGGAGTGTTGTCGTCGTAGACGGGCTTTGTGCAGGCTACCATGGCCAGAGCTGCTGCGGCAGCAAAGAGAAATACTTTTTTCATAATATAATACCTATTGTTATTGAATAAATTACAGAGTTAAGGGTGTCGTAGTATATGTTGGCGCGTGCCGTGCCGTATACATTTTTCCATACTGGTCTTTCGGCCATTATGCAGGCATTGAGGCCGATGAAGGCCTGCGAAAGCCTCCGGAGGCGGTACTTCTCATGTTCCTGAAGCGCTTCCAAGGTGTATTTTGCCGGAATTACCGCCGTTGCTACCACCGGCATAAACCCATGGGCCGATGTATTGGCGCGGAGATTCCAGGCACCGGTCCTGCGGGTATAAACGGCTCCGGCAGCGGCCTTTATCCCGGAAACTTCCTCCATTCGGCCGGGGTAGGTGTATTGCTCCGAAAGTCCTATGTATGAAGCGCTTCCGTCAAATGTCCATCGGCCTTGCCGCAGAGTTCCGCGGGCGCAAGCCTCATAGAACAACCCAGAGTACATGTGAAACATCATGAGGGAGTTGTATGCTCCCGCAATGCCGTTGTCCAGCACGTGCTCATATCCGTTCCTTAGCTGTGCCCTCAGGCTTCCACCTGCGCTCCACTTTCGGCCGAAATAGCTTCCGGTGATGGCGGCATCATGGGTAACAAGCTCTGTATAAGGGGCTTCGTTAAGGCCGGGGAAATGATGAACGTTGTCAAGGAAGCCGTATTCGGCACAGGCCTTCCAGCCCTTCCCATGCAAAGGGAAAAGGTTTATTGCAATGCCGCCCCCGTTTCCGGAATACCTTGTTGAGAGGTAGGAGGAGATGGTGCCGGAAAACCTGTAGAAATAGCTCCCGAGGCCCGTCAGGTGGAACTGCGCGGTATTTGCTCCGCGGGGATTGAAGTATGTCACGGAGTTACTCTGGGCGTACCTTCGGTAATAGACGTTGGCGTCAAGCGTATAATCCGGGGAAATGCGGCGGCCAAATGAGAAGTCGGCCCTGAGGTCCGACACTATGTTCCTGGGCCTTGGATCCACTTCCCTCCATTCATGAAGGGCCCTGTAGCTGCCCCTTAGGCCGAAATTCCACTCCCCGCGCATGAATGAGTATCCGCCGGAGAAAGCGTACGACTCCTTCCGGACATTGCCGGAAAGGGTATCGGCCATTACGTAAGGGTAAACTACGGAATAGTCCGACGAACTGTTCCACTGCACACCGTGCTTGAACCCGTTTGCATACTCCACCCTTCCTGCCACCGCCCTGGTGGAATCCGGCCTCACAAGGGTGCGGATATCCACTATTCCTTCACCTGCCGCCCTCCCCTCTTCCGGGAAAAGCGGAGCGGCCTCCGAGCGTCCCCTCCAGCCGGCTTCAACGCTGGTAAACGGCTTCCTGCGGCTGAAAAGGGCCTCCGAAGCACTGCCGCCAAGGGAATCGGCCACAGCGGTAATGGAGAGTATGGTAATAAGAAGTAGGTTCATCAGTAAAGGTAAATTACATCGAGGACAAGGGTTTCTGTGCCGGAAACCAGATTTACGGCTTTTACTGGGTCCGAGTGCGCGTAAGACCTCAGGGTCCTGGAAGAGCCGTCTTCCATTACGGCTTTCCCGTCAAAGGCCACGGAATAAACGCCCTTCTGCACCTTCATGGAGGCCTTTCCATCCTCAAATTCCGGGAAAGGATAATTAATGCCCGTATTAAGGTTAAGGAACTTGTTGCCGGGAAGGGAAGGGTCCACGGTCATGGACTTTACCCCCATCCCATCCGGAGTGGAAAGGGCTATTTCAACGCTTGAAAACAGCTCCGGTTCCACCTTGCCGGAGCAGGCGGAAAGAAGTGTAAGTAACAGTCCTATTGCAAGTTTTCTCATATCTTCATGCTTATTTCCATCCCAAAATAAGGGACGCTGGAGCGGCGCTTCAGAACGCCGTCTATATAGTAATCCGGGGCCAGGGTGAAGAGCCTGTTCACAAAGAAGGCAGCCGTAGCCTTCTCCTTGAAGAGCGTCTTTGAAATCTTCAGGTTCACGTTCATGGAAAACGGCGTCACGGTGTATTTCAGAAGAGCGTCCGAGTACTGCCTTTTCATCTGGCGCAGAACCCCGTCTGAGGCCGATTCTGCCGTATACGGATGCTGTACAAGGTTCTTGTCCAGGTACGCTACCGGAGTTGAATCGTCGGCCTCAAACTGCTGGGCCGTAAACCAGGTGCACTGGAAGGAGGTGGAGAAAATGAGCCCCAGGGACGGCACCTGCGTATCCAGAAGGAACGACGTAGTGAAGGAGTCGTAGAGCCGGCCGTCGTTTTTGCTGTAAAGGCCTATATAGGGATACGGCTTCCCGTTAATCATTACCGAAGGCCTCTCCCATTCCGGCTGGGAGTTCATGTAACGCGTGCGAAACCATGCCCCGTTCACGTTGATCCTTGTGTTTATAACGGGAATCCTGGCCGAAGAAAAGGTGAATTCCACACCCCGTTTGAGGCTCCTGGAGCCGTTTGTCTGGAGGGAATATGCCACCAGGGTTGTGTCCAGCGTATATGGTGTTGCGTCCGTAGACGGCGGCCCGGAAAGCGTGCTTTTATCTATGGAGGATTCGTCGTAGTCCTTGGAGACGAGCCTCATGTATTCGGAGCCGTTTCTGAATCCAGAGCGCATGTCTTCCGTGAAAAAGTCTATGGAGGCGCTCCAGCCGTTCCAGGTGGCATCGGCCCCTATCTCCCATTTGAAGTTACGTGCCGGGCCCAAGTTAACCGGCGTAGAATCAATGGTATAAACCAGGAAGTTGATCCGGCGGAGTTCCTTTTCCGTGGGCCAGTAGTTCATCTGGATTTTGTCTCCGTACATGAGGGCGGGATACAGCATGTCCATGGTTGGGAACTTGGTATGAAGCCCCGCACCGCCGTAGATTCCGGTTTTAAGAAGGTACCCGCTGGGTTCGGCATCAGGGAAATTTACCCTTAGGTTGCCCCTGGGGTCCAGGGCCCACATTCCGTGCATGGTGGAAGCCCTCAGTCCAAGCTGCCACTCCAGGCCGAAGGCGCCTATCCCGGCCTTCCCGTTCTCTTCCAGAAACGCCGCCAGGGTGCTTTCGGCGGGGATTTCGTAGTAAGGCCTGGGCCGGGTGCCCATTCCCGGATTAATGGGACGCGTGACGTCAAAGACAGAGCCGCCGCCAAAGTTCTTGTCCAGGGTCCATTCGGCCCCGGCCATTAGGTTCTGCCCCAGGATTCTGAAGCGGGAAACGGCCCTCAGGTAGGCGTAGAAGGGTTTTCCGTCCACAGAAAGGGTGGCGTCGTAGCGGGTGGGGATCATGTAGGCGTCATATTCCCCGGGCTCGCGGGAAATGGACACGGGCTCCTCCGACGCCAGAATTACGTGCTTGAACCTCTCTATCCTGTCCACGCCGTAACTTAGCTGGGCGGTGAGGACAATGTTTTTGAGGAAAGTGTCAGAGTGCTTGGAACTGACCGTGAAATCCGCTCCAAGGTCTATGTGATTGTAGGAGCTCCGGTAAGTTTCGGCCGGAATGCCGTCAAACTGGTCCAGGTCTTTGTCGGATTTCTGGGAGTCGAAGGAGCCTGTGTAGTCCAGGTTTGCCGTCAGGGTTTTTATGTAGTTTTCGCCGCTGCGCCATGTCCTGCTGCCCCTCAGGCTTCCCGTGAGGCGCCTGTAGTTTTGCCTGAGGTTCCTTGGGTCGGCCTTTGAATCCAGGTAATTGATGCCGATGTTGACTGTGCGTTTCTCTGCCCCGCCCCACTCGAACCCTTTTCCGGCATAGATGAGCTTGGATTTCATGTCCGACTTGAAGCGCAGGTGGAGGTCGTTTCCGCCGCGTTTTCTCTTGATCTGGATGAGGCCGCTAGTGAGGTCTCCGTGCTCCGCCGACGCAATTCCGCGCACAACGTCCACAGACTCAATCTCTTCCGTGGGGATCGTGCGCATATCTGTTCCAAGGTTCACGCTGCTGGAACCAAGGTTGCTGAAGGCGGGCGTAGACTGGAGATTGGCGTCACTGAGAACCGGCTTCCCGTCAATTGTAAAGCGCGTTCCAAGCGCCTGGGTTGCGTAATTAGAGTTGAGGCTGCCGGCGGCTCTCAGGTTCACAACCTGCGGGCTTCCGAATGCAGGATCCCTTGAAATGCCTCCCGGAAGAAGTTCCAGAAGGTCGGCAACGCTGGACGGTTGGATGTGGGATATGGCCTCAGAACCAATCTTTGACGATGACGTGAGACCGTGGTTTTCCTGTGCGGTAACAACGGCTTCCTTTATCTGATATACTGCAGTTGAATCTGTATATTTCCACGTTGTATCAGGCGCCGCAGCGATGAGGAATAATATGAGCAAGGTCTTCACAGTCTCTTTCTGAAAGGACTGCAAAGTTAGCTTGCCGGGACTTCCCGGTCAATCCCTAAAAATTGGGTTTTACGTAGCTGTGAAGCGGGGAGGTGAAGGAGATGCCGGGCATTGTGAAACTCTTTTTGTAAGGCCTTGAAAGAGTGTCAACTAGCTCGAAAGTTCCGGTTTTGAGGGCAAAGTAGTTCTCTCCGTCACGGGTTGATGTTTCAACCGTGTAATAAAACATATCCCCAATAATGAGGATGTCCTCTTTCTCCGGGCACATGGGTACTTCCGTAACGGTTATATCCCCGTTTTCCTCCAGTATTGCAAGGTGCCCGTCACCGGTCACAAGGAAGCCTAGGGTGGCGTGGTTTTCAAACTCCGTTATCTTCAGGTTCTTGAGGTGCAAGGTGTCTGCGGCAGGGTAGTAATCGGCCCGGATAACGCCGGCTGTCTGCTTGATTCTGAAGAGTTTATCCTCTGAATCTGTAAGAAGGTAGCCTTCGTCGTGGTCCTTGCGGTCCGTGGGGTTGCCCTCTATGCACCTTGCCGGGAACACAAAGCCAAGGTTCCGGAGGTCTTCGTTGAGCTTTTCCGTCTTTTCCTCCTGCAGGGCGTTGTCTCCCATATTATAGATGTAAAGGCCGTCTTTCCTTGACACAAAGGCCTCCTTTGGGTCTTGTAGTTCAAGCCTTTCCGGGACAGACTCCATAAGGAGATACACTGGCGGAATCACCTTGTTCACGTCCCTTGGGTCCATGGTCAGGAACATGTTGTTGCGCTCAATTTCTTCAAGCGTAACCTTTTGTCCCTCAAGGGAATCCGGGAGTGCGCCCCTGGATGCCAATATTGAGGCGTAGAACATCGGCTGTACTTCGTCGGAGTAGACGTTTCCGGCGCGGTCCACGAATTTGTAATCACGGTCCTCCTGATAAAGCGCGGTAAAGTCGTGGAGCACGCAGCTGTAAAGGGTGAACGGGGTGCCCTCCGGCTTGGCAGTCAGGAGGTTATAGAGTTTGGGGCCCGCCGTCAGCAGCACCACCGCCGCGGTCAGGGCAATGAATATGGCCGATATTTTTTTCATCACTGGACTCCCTCCTTGAATCTTTCAATGCCGCCGAAAATCAGAATGGCCGAAGCCAGGGTGTAGACACCCATCCACGGCAGGAAACTGTTGTAGGCCTCCGGAACCGGAGACAGGAAAAACAGGCCTGCAAGGGCTGCGAGAAGCGCCACCAGTACTATCCTCATGCGCCATGTGGGCTCAATGCAGATGGCGCAGGTCCAAAGATATGCCGCCCATCCCGCAAGGTACCAGACAAGCATTGTGGAGGTTATCCTTGACACCAGTTCCGCCGGAATCCATCGGCCCAGAAGAATTGCGCATATAGCGGCATGCAGTGCCGAAAAAACGGTGAGAACCGTTAGGCCGCAGCCCACTATGCAGCCTGTCATCACACCCTGTTTCACCGGGAGATGAAGGGTGAGTTTTAGCCGTTTAAGCTGAACTTCGGGTAAAAACTGCGCAAGCGCAAGAAGCACTCCTGCCGCCGCCGGGACATACCTGAAGGCCTCCAGGAGCACGGTGTCCTTTGCTATGAGCGTGCTCCAGAGGATTTCCGCGCCGCGGAACTCCACTACCTTCGAAAGGTTCAGGAAACTGTAAAACAGCATTCCGGCCATCACTGCGGCTATTCCCGCAATGAGCCAGCGTGTCTTGAGCCATTCCTTGTATATTATCGCTTTAATCATCTCAATATTTCCCTGTAAGTTCAATGAAAATATCCTCCAGCGTCATGCCGGGATACCTGTCCATGAGGCTGCGGGTGCCTTCCTGTACCAGGATGCTGCCGTAGTCCATGACAATCACCTCGTCCACAAGTTTTTCAAGGTCCTGGATTATGTGGGAGGTGAGGAAAACGGTCTTGCCCCTGTCCTTAGCGTAATCCCTCAGGTATTCGCAAAAAAGCCGACGGTAACCCGGATCCAGGCCAAGAGAAAAGTCGTCAAGCACCAAAAGGTCTGCGTTCTGGGCCAGAATAAGCCCCAGGGCCACTTGTGAGCGCTGTCCGTTGGACATGCGGGAAATCTTTTGCCCGGGAGCCACTTTCAGTTTTTCCATCAAGGAGTAGTAAGCGTCCCTGTCCCACTTGGGATAAAATGCGCTGTAGAACTTCTCTATCTGGGAAATTGTCATGTAGGAGTACTGCACGTGGCCTTCAAGGAGCAGTGCAATGCGCCGGCGGGTTTCCGGAGTTATGTGCTGGGCGTCCTCGCCGAAGATGCGGCAACTGCCTCCGCGGGGCTTAAGATAGCCCATCAGGATGTTTATGGTTGTGGTTTTACCGGTTCCGTTTTTGCCCAGGAGGCCCACAATACGCCCTTTGTCTACAGTAAAGTTAAGGTCTTCGTAGATCTTTCGTTTCCCATAGTGATGGGTAAGATGTTCACAGCAAACAACACTTTCTTGCATACTCCATATCAGAATTGGAGTGCAAAGATAGCAATTTGCCGCCGTCCAGACTATCCCTATTTATGGGGATTATCGCTTGCTGGCGCGCTTGTCACGCTCCTTCTGGGCGCGTTTGGCGCCGGATTTCCAGTATTTTGCCCACTGCTCCTCCGTGAAAAAGCGCTTGTAGGAGTTGTCTATCTGCTGCATCCATTTGTCGCTAATGGCCTGGTAGAGATCAGAGTTCTCAACCTTTGCCTTCTGCATGTTCTGGAGCTCTTCCATGCGGGCGTGGAGGTCGTGGTTCAGGGTGGAGTCTACATAGAACTCCTGCCAGTATTCAAGTTCCAGGAGGTCGCTGAGGCGCTTTACCTCCTTGTCTATGTATTCCAGCATCTGTTTTTCCTGCTGCTCCGGGCTCTGGGGCTGCTGGCTTTGAGCTTTTGCGCTGATGCCCAGAAGCAAACAAGGCAGGGTGGCGATGATAATCTTATAAATTTTCATATCTTTGTACTTTTGTAACCGTACATGCAAAATTACGCAATAAATGGAAAAAGGCAAAAATATACTTAAGGCTCTTGCCGTTTCGGCCATTCTCATGACCTCTGGCATAGAAGGCAATACTTGTACCAATGTGATAGTTTCCCGCGGCGCAAGCAAGGACGGATCCGTCCTGGTGTCCTACGCAGCAGACTCCCACTACCTCTTCGGGGAGCTTTACTACAAGAAAGCCGCAGATTGGAAAGCCGGCACCATGCTCAAGATATACGACTGGGATTCAAATCGTTACCTTGGAGAGATAGAGCAGGTTCCCCATACCTACCAGACGGTTGGCAACATGAACGAGCATCAGGTGATAATCACTGAAACCACCTGGGGCGGCCGCCCGGAGCTTGAAGACAAGAGGGGAGGGATAGACTACGGTTCCCTCATCTACATAGCCCTCCAAAGGGCCAAGACCGCCCGTGAAGCCATTGACGTTATTGTGGAGCTTGCCAATGAGTACGGCTACGCATCGGAAGGCGAAACCTTCTCCATCGCGGATAAAAACGAGGCCTGGATAATGGAACTCATCGGCAAGGGCATGAACATCCGCAACGGCGTCAATGTGAACAAGGGCATCGTGTGGGTGGCCATGAGGGTGCCGGACGGCGCCATCTGCGCACATGCCAACCAGGCCCGTATTGGCAAATTCCCCCTCAACGACCCCGACAACTGCCTCTATGCCCCGGACGTAATCCGTTTCGCCCGCCGCAAGGGCTATTTCGAGGGCCCGGACTCCGAGTTCTCCTTCAAGAAAGCCTACTGCCCAGTGGATTTCGGCACGGTTCGCGGCTGTGACGCTCGCGCATGGAGCGCCTTCAATATCCTCACGGACGGCTGGTTCTCCTTCTATGATGAAGAAGGGAATGCAGTCACCAAGGACGCCTACGGGTATCTGGACTATGTCATGGGCCAGAATCTGGAGGGTGACTTCCCCCTGTTTGTATATCCCCGTAAGAAGGTTGGCGTAAAGGAATTGGCCGATGTAATGCGTGACCACTTCGAGGGCACTCCCATGGACATGACCCAGGACATCGGTGCCGGCGGCAACGCCCTCCCTTACCGCTGGAGGCCCATGGAGTTTCAGTTCGACGGCAAAACCTATGTCAACGAGCGCGCCATCGCCACCCAGCAAACCGGTTTCTGGATGGTTGGCCAGGCCCGCAACTATGTCCCTGACGTTGTGGGCGGCATCCTGTGGTTCGGCACGGATGACGCTGCAACTTCTTATCTCTCACCTGTTTACACTTCCACCACAAAGGTGCCGGAGTGCTTCCGTGAGGGTAACGGAGACCTTCTGCATTATTCGGCCACATCCTCTTTCTGGATCAACAACCGCATCTCCAACGCCTGCTACAAGATGTACAACATCATGGCTCCTTACGTGCGCTCAAAGGTGGATGCCTTTGAGACAGACCAGATGGAGCGCCGCACTCATTCCGTAGACTCCATGGCGGTTGTGATGTACAACCAGGTGGTGGTGAAACTCCAGAAGAAACTCTCCTCAAAAGGTGATGTCATGGTGTCCAGCAAGCCTTTCGCAAAGGTTGTCAAATACGTTACGGACTACACCGTAAACACTGCCCAGGAGCAGTTTTCGGCCTGGCAGAAACTTGAGGAAGAGCTCCTTGTGAAGTTCATGGACGGCAACGTGAAGCCCCAGAACCCGGACGGCACCTTCAAGCACTCGGAGCACTCCGCCGCCCTCCCCGAAAGCGTTGAATGGCCCGGCTACACCGAACTCTGGAAAGAAACCGTGGCCCAGGAGCACGGAGACGTCATCGTTGTACCTGAAAATAACTAAAACTATATGACCTACTTATTCTACCTGGTTCCGGCAGCGGCCGTGCTGGCACTGCTCTTTGCGTGGATCTTCTTCCGTCAGATGATGAAGGAGAGCGAAGGAACCCCTACCATGAAAGAAATCGCGCAGTATGTGCGTGAGGGCGCCATGGCGTACCTCAAACAGCAGTACAAGGTTGTAGTAATTGTATTTATTGTGCTGGCAGCCTTGTTTGCAATCCTTGCATACGGCTTCGGCGTACAGAACCCCTGGGTGCCGTTCGCCTTCCTCACCGGCGGCTTCTTCAGCGGCCTGGCAGGCTTCGTGGGCATGAAAACCGCCACGTATGCTTCGGCCCGTACGGCCAACGCCACCATGCGAAGCCTCAACTCCGGCCTCAAGATTGCATTCCGCAGCGGCGCCGTCATGGGCCTCACTGTTGTGGGCCTGGGCCTTCTGGATATCGCCATCTGGTGGAGCGTCCTTAAGATATTCTATGACCCCACAGACGCCCAGAACCTTGTTGTCATCACCACCACCATGCTTACCTTCGGCATGGGTGCTTCCACGCAGGCCCTCTTTGCCCGCGTTGGCGGCGGCATCTACACCAAGGCCGCGGATGTAGGGGCCGATATCGTCGGCAAAGTTGAGCAGGACATCCCCGAGGACGATCCCCGCAACCCCGCCACCATTGCCGACAACGTGGGTGACAACGTAGGCGATGTAGCAGGCATGGGTGCAGACCTTTATGAGAGCTACTGCGGTTCCATCCTTGCCACCATGGCACTTGGCGCTTCGGCCTTCTTCTCAGACGGCACAGCGGTTCAGATGAGGGCTATCCTGGCTCCCATGATGATTGCCGCAATTGGCGTAGTCCTTTCAATCTTAGGCATTTACGTGGTGCGCACCAAGGAAGGCGCCTCTCTTCAGGACCTCCTTGGCTCCCTCAGCCGTGGCACCAACCTCGCTGCCATTCTCATAGCCGTGGTATCCTTCGGCGTGTTCTACCTCCTCGGTTTCCCCAACTGGTGGCAGATGGCCCTTTCCGTAGTGTCCGGCCTTCTTGCAGGCGTGGTTATCGGCAAAATCACGGAGTACTACACCTCCCATTCCTATAAGCCCACCCAGAAGCTGGCCGAAAGCGCCCAGACCGGCCCCGCAACCGTAATTATCAACGGCGTTGGCCTTGGCATGATTTCAACGGCGGTTCCCGTTGTCACCATTTGCGTGGCCATCCTTCTGGCCTACGGCTTTGCAACCGGCTTCCACTTCAGCGTGGATACTTTGAGCATGGGCCTCTACGGCATTTCAATTGCGGCAGTAGGTATGCTCTCCACCCTTGGAATCACCCTTGCCACAGACGCTTACGGCCCCATCGCCGACAATGCCGGCGGCAACGCCCAGATGAGCGAGCTTGACCCTTCCGTGCGTGAAAAGACAGACATCCTTGACTCCCTTGGCAACACCACCGCCGCAACCGGAAAAGGCTTTGCAATAGGTTCTGCAGCCCTTACGGCCCTTGCGCTGCTGGCTTCCTACATAGAGGAAATCAAGATCGGCTTCGGCCACCTTGCAGCTAAGGGCGGAGAAATGGCGGCCGAATTCTCCCGCCTTGCCCACGGTAGCATTACGGATATAGTTGAGTACTACGATATTACGCTCATGAACCCTATGGTTCTTGTGGGTATTTTCATCGGTTCCATGATGGCCTTCCTGTTCTGTGGCCTCACCATGAACGCCGTTGGCCGCGCCGCGGAGAAAATGGTCATAGAGGTCCGTCGCCAGTTCCGTGAGATTGCCGGCATCCTTGAAGGGAAACAGCGCCCGGACTACACCAGTTGCGTACGCATCTCCACCAAGGCTGCCCAGCACGAGATGATTTTCCCGTCACTTCTTGCCATCATCGTTCCCATGCTTGTGGGTGTCATCCTTGGCCCTGCGGGTGTAATCGGCCTTCTTGCCGGCGGCCTTGGCGCAGGCTTTGTCCTGGCCATATTCCTTGCCAACTCCGGCGGCGCCTGGGACAATGCCAAGAAGTTTGTGGAGGAAGGCAACTTCGGCGGCAAGAACTCCGCCTCCCACCACGCCACTGTGGTTGGAGATACCGTGGGTGACCCCTTCAAGGACACCTCCGGCCCTTCCCTCAACATCCTCATCAAGCTCATGAGCATGGTCTCCATCGTCATGGCCGGCCTCACCGTCATGCTGCATTAGCCCCCCCCATTGGCGTAATGCCGATGAAGTGCGGCTTAACCGCCTGATTCTAAGCTATTTACACGGTTCTCTGGGAAAAGAGTTAATCCCAAAGAACCGTGTAAACATTTGTGTGCCAACGATTTAACCTCCACTAACTTTTGCTGCTTTGGGAAGTATTGTAATGCCGCAGGTTGTTGGGCATGTCGTCAAAAATCGTTATCTTTGCAAGCTATATAAAAACAGATGCAATGAAAGAAGCCATTGAAAGAATATTCCGGGAGCTGAATGAGCTCAAGGCAACAAGCCAGAAAGAAGCCGAAGAAGCACGTATCCGTTTCCTTGGAAAGAAAGGTGAAGTCACGGCCCTCATGGAGGAATTCCGTAGTATCGCTCCGGAACTCAAGAGGGAATATGGCCAGAAGCTCAATGAACTTAAAAAGTACACCATAGAGAAGATCGAGGCCCTGAAAGCTGCCGCCGAAACAGCAGCTGTGGCCGATGCCCCTAAGGAGGACCTCTCCATGCCCGGAGACTCTTTCCCGCTGGGTTCACGCCACCCCGTTTCAATTGTGCGCCAGCAGATTGTGGACATTTTCCGCAAATTCGGCTATGATGTAGCGGAAGGCCCTGAAATTGAGGACGATTACCATGTGTTTGAAGCCCTCAACTTCCCGCCCAACCACCCTGCCCGTGAGATGCAGGACACTTTCTTCGTGAGCACCGGTCACCTCAATCCGCTTCTTCTCCGCACCCACACGTCCTCAGTGCAGGTCCGCACCATGGAAACCCAGTCGCTGCCCATCCGCGTGGTGTGCCCCGGCCGCGTTTTCCGCAACGAAGCCATTTCGGCCCGCGCCCACTGCATTTTCCATCAGGTGGAAGGCCTTTACATTGACAAGGATGTCACTTTCGCAGACCTCAAGCAGGCCATCCTGCTGTTTGCCCGCGAGATGTTTGGAGCCGATACCGAAATCCGCATGAGGCCCTCCTACTTCCCGTTCACGGAGCCTTCGGCCGAGGTTGACGTTTCCTGCAACATCTGCAAGGGAAAGGGCTGCAACATTTGCAAAGGCACCGGCTGGCTGGAAATCATGGGCTGCGGCATGGTAGACCCCAACGTCCTCAAGGCCAGCGGAATAGACCCTGAAAAGTACTCCGGCTTCGCCTTCGGTATGGGCGTGGAGCGCATTGCAATGCTCAAGTGGCAGGTCAACGACCTCCGTCACTACTTCGAGAACGACATGCGCTTCCTCCACGAGTTCGCCACCGCCACGGAAGTGTAGCCGGTGAAAGCCCGTCAGGTACTCATATTCCTCCTGAGCGTTTTTGCCGCCCTGGGCGTGCTGTGGCTGGTAGTGCCCGCAGATGGCATTGCCGCCGGCGGCCACACCGTCCGCTTTCCCAATCTTCAGGCTACGCTGCGTGACGCCAATGAGACCAAGGTGGACGTAGACTCTGTCCTGAACGCCGTTGAGGCGCGTTTCAAGATGAAGCAGGACACCCTGGAGTACTACAGGCAGTTCTTCACGGAAAACCCTGACCGCATTTATCTTCCCGGAGATGACGTCACGTTTTTCAACCCCGTCTTCCGGGCCTTCGAGAAAGACACGCTCAGCCGCGTAATCCACTACGGAGACTCCCAGATAGAACTTGACCGCATATCCCAGGACCTTCGTGAGGCGCTTCAGAAGCGGTTCGGCGGCAACGGAACGGGCATGTTCCCGGCACTCAGCAACGTCCCTTCGGCCAGTATCATGAAAACGGCCGCCGGCGGATTTGTCCAGTACACAATGTACGGAGACTCCACCACGGTGCGGGCCGGTCACAGCCGCTACGGCATTCTGGCTCAGGTGGTTCAGCTTTCCGGCGGCGGCACCGTCACGCTTCGCGCCACCAAAAACAAGAACGCCCGTGAAAAGGTGCACAGCTTTGAGTCCGTCACCCTTCTATACGGCCGTCCCGGCGGCGGTTTTTCCGTACGCGCATACTCCGACACCCTAAAGCCCAAACCCGTGGAGACAATAGGGGAGAGCGGCCTTCGCAAAGTCACCTGGCACTTCGGCAGGCCTGTCCAGAAAGCCGTGATTTCCTTCAAGGGCAGTGCCGAAATCTATGCGGTTTCGGCCGATCCAGAAACAGGTGTGCAGGTAGACAACATCCCCCTCAGAGGCTGTTCAGGCACCATTTTCACCCGCATCAACAAGGCTCTCATGTCGGACTCCATGGAAATGATGGACGCCCGTCTCATCATCCTCCAGTTCGGCGGAAACTATATGCCCGTCGCGCGAACCACAAAGGTCATAGAGCAGTACCAGGAGCAGATAGAGGCCCAGATCCAGTATTTCCATGAGGTGGCACCGGAGGCAAAGATCCTCTTTATCGGCCCCTCCGATATGGGAAAGAGCGTCGGGGGCCGAATTGTCACCTGGCCGCGCCTTCCTGAGCTTGTGGATTCCCTTAAGGCCACGGCTCTCAGGAACGACGCCGCCTACTGGGACCTCTTCCGCATGATGGGCGGGGAAAATTCCATGGGCCAGTGGGTTAAGCATAATCCGCCCTACGCCGGGCCGGATTACATCCACTTTACTCCCGCGGGGGCCCAGAAGGTTGGAGACGCCCTCTCCAATTCCCTCCTTACATATTACGACTATTACCGCCTGGCCAAGTGAAACGCCTCATTCTCATTGCTTTATTAGCTTTGGCGGTTCCTTGTGCCGCCCAGCGTCCTCCTGTTCTCAACATGGAGAAAAGCCATTTGGAGGGTGAGTCTGCATCCTTCGGCGCATTTCGGCAAAAGCTGGACTCGTTGGTGCACTTTGGCACAGGGGATGTCCGCATCCTGCATGTAGGCGGCTCTCATGTGCAGGGTGGAACCTGGACCGACCGCCTACGCACCCGTTTCCTGTCCCTGCGTTACGGCCTGGACGGCGGCAGGGGGCTGGTTTTCCCCTTTGCGGCGGCCCTAACCAACACCCCCGTGAGCTACACCACGTCTTTCAGCGGCCTCTGGGAGTCCCATAATTGCATCAAGGCCGATGGCTCCGACCTAGGCCTCACCGGCATAGTCGCGGAGGTCCGTGACACCGCCTCCCGCGTGGCCGTGGACCTTGCCCGTAACGGCGGTCCCGTGCTGCGCCAGGGCTACGCCTTCAACCGCGTGGATGTCCTTGGGGAAGGGGATATGCAGCCCGTGCTCCTGCTTCAGGGCCGCGACACCGTCTACGGGGTCACTTCCCACCAGTACACCCACTTCGACCTCCCGTATTACACAGACTGGCTGCAGGTGTTTTTCAAGGGAAGCGGCAAGTTCTCCCTCCGCGGAATTTACCTTGACCGCACCGGCGGCGGCCTCACTTATTCCGAGGCCGGAATCAACGGCGCGTCCACCTCTTCCTGGGCCAAATGTTCCCATTGGGCCGAAGATCTCCGGAGGGTAATGCCGGACCTTGTGATATTCTCAATCGGCATCAATGATATCCAGGGGCACGATTTCGACGCCGCCCGTTTCAAGGAAAATTACCGGTTCCTGCTGCGTCAGGTAAGGGATGTCAACCCCCGTTGCGCTGTCCTGTTTTCAGGGGTAAACGACAGTTATTTCAAGGGCAAGTACGTAAATCCACACACTTCGGCCATAGAGGAGGCCTTCCGTGAGCTGGCCGAAGAATACGATGCCGTTTTCTGGGACATGTACGCCGTAATGGGCGGCTATGGCTCCTCCGACGCCTGGAAAGAAGCCGGCCTCATGCAGCCTGACCGCGTCCATTTCACCCCCGCCGGCTACCGCCTCATAGGGGATCTTCTCTTTGATGCCATAATGTCCTGGCCCGCCTCCTCTGTCATTCCAGGTGCATCATCTGTCATTTCGAGCGAAGCCCGTAAGGGCGAAGTCGAGAAATCTCAAACCTTATGACCATAGTAGATGTCATACGGGATTTCGCGGTGAGCCTGTTCTCCTTTGACCAGGCCCATCCGCTGTTGTTCACCCAGTTTTACTTCTGGGCGTTCTTCGCGCTGGTGTTCGCGGTGTTCTCCCTGTTCCACAGCAAGGTGCTTCTCCGTAACGGTTTCCTCTTTGCGGTGAGCCTTTTCTTCTATTACAAGACAAGCGGGGTCTTCCTGGCGCTTCTTGTCTTTGTGATAGTCTATAACTACTTTGCCGCCAAGGGGCTGTATCGGCTCAAAAAGGAGGGCTGGAAAAAGGCTCTCACCATCCTCAGCGTGGTCATAGACCTTGGCATCCTGGCATATTTCAAGTACGCCTACTTCCTCACGGACTTCCTTAACAACCTCTTCGGCCTGTCAATTGAGGTCCATGATGTCCTTGGGGAGTTCCTGAACGCCATTACGGGCGCATCCCTTTTCCGCGTAGACGCCATTATCCTGCCCGTAGGCATATCCTTCTTCACCTTCCAGGCGGTGAGCTACATAGTGGACGTTAAGCGCGGCCGGATAAAGCCCGTGGAGAACTTCCTGGACTTCGGGTTCTATCTCAGCTTCTTCCCGCAGCTTGTCGCGGGCCCCATTGTGCGTGCGTCGGAGTTCATAGCGCAGCTTCATAAGCCCTACAACCTCAGCCGCCGGTGGTTTGGAATTGCCATATTCTGGATAATGAACGGCCTTCTCAAAAAGCTCATTCTGGCCGATTACATGGCCGTGAACTTCGCAGACCGCGTGTTTGAGAACCCTCTCTTGTACAGCGGCTTTGAGAACCTTTCGGCCCTTTTCTGCTACTCCCTGCAGGTATATGCCGATTTCTCCGGCTACACGGACATCGCCACCGGAGTTGCCATGCTCATGGGCTTCTACCTTCCCAAGAACTTCAATTCCCCGTACAAGGCCCCCAACACGCAGGATTTCTGGCGCCGCTGGCATATGACCCTCAGCCGCTGGCTACGTGATTACCTCTACATTCCGCTTGGGGGCAACCGTACCGCCAGTGCCGGCACTTATATAATTATAGTCACAGTAGCCGTAGTGGGGTCTTTCCTCAGCGGAAGCTGGTGGGTTGCAGTGGCGGTGGCTGTCATTGCGGGGGCAATCGGCCTTTGGGCGTGGAAGAGCCCCGGAGACCGCAAGCTCATTACCACCAACATCAACTCCATGAACACCATGCTTCTTGGCGGCCTGTGGCACGGAGCCAGCTGGAATTTCATGATCTGGGGTGGTCTCAACGGCCTTGGGCAGGTTATCTATAAGGTGTGGACCAGACGCTCCATGCTGGCCAAAACCGCCATTGCGGGCTTTTTCACCCTCCTTGTCTGGGCCCTTTCCGTCTGGACTCCCGCTCCGGTTTGGAATCTCTTCCTGGTGTGGCTTATAATAATTCTGGCGGGCACAGTCCTCAAGACCATCTACCGCTGGGCGGCGTTCGGCTGGAAAACCATTTCTTCGGCCCCGGAACTTACGCCTAAAGGCATTGTGGTGCCCCTGAAGCTGTCTCCTGCCGCCAAGTGGATTTCCAGCGCCTGGGACATTTTCCAGACATTTGTGTTCATCACCTTCACCCGCCTTTTCTTCCGAAGCGGTTCCAACCTTGACCCTGCCCTTGCCAACGAACAGGCCTGGAACACCGCCAAGAACATGGTGAACCAGATAGGCTCCCACTGGGACTTGCACCTTATCCCCGCCATGATCCAGCAGCACGGCACCGTGCTCATCCTGTTTGTTGCCGGCATGCTCATCCACTGGCTCCCGGAGCGTTTCAAACGCCGCTACCGCCTCACTTTCAGCGCCCTCCCGCTTCCCGTCATGGCCCTTGTGGTGGTCCTCATAATCATCTTCTTCTACCAGTTCATCACCGCAGACCTCCAGTCCTTCATCTACTTCCAGTTCTAGGCTGGCGCTCAAATTGTTGACAATGAGCCACTTATAAATAATCGGGTGCACTTTGCGGTGCACCCGGGAAGTTGTAACTTGTTGTGTAGCAGCGAACTACGCGCCAGGGGTTTATGCTAAAAGATTGGTCAGCGCCACAAAATCCTCTACGGAAAGCTGCTCCGGTCGCTGTGAGAAAACGGGTTGTGTCAGGAAGGCCGATAATTCTTCGGCCGTCCAGCCTTCGCGGGATGCCTTGGCCATGGCCAGCGGCTTCAGGGGATTTCGCATCATTTTACGGCGCTGGCCGAAGGCGGTTTTAACTACGGTCTTGAACAGTTTTTCGTCGCAGCCAAGGTCCGTGCGGCCATTGCGGCGCAGCCGTATGACTGCACTTTCAACTTTAGGCGGCGGGGCAAAACAGCCGGAGCCAACGGTAAACAGATACTCAATGTCATACCAGGCCTGCAGCAGCACGCTCAGGATGCCGTAGGTTTTGGAACCGGGTTTTTCGGCAATACGCTCTGCAACTTCCTTCTGAACCATGCCCACAACCTGAGGAATATGGTCTTTGTGGTCCAGTACCTTGAAGAAAATCTGAGAGGAGATATTGTAGGGGAAATTGCCAATGACGCAGAAGTCTCCGGGGAAAATGCGCTCCAGCGGAAGCGTGAGGAAATCGGCCTCCATGAGACGGCCCTGCATTCCCTGAAAGTGCGTGAGAAGGTACTCTACGCTCTCAGTGTCAATCTCTACAAGTTTAAGGTCAAGTTCCGGCCTCTGAAGGAGGTACTGAGTGAGGACCCCCATTCCGGGGCCAACTTCCAGCACGGGAAAAGGAGATTTCTCGGTTGCGCTTGAAATGGCAAGGGCATCCACAATAGCACGAGCCACCTTCTGGTCCGTGAGGAAATGCTGCCCAAGGGCTTTTTTTGCACGTACTTCCATTAGCCCTGCGCAGTAGCCTTGCGCCTGCGGGCCAGAAGCGCCCACACTGCCCATACGGCCGTAATCACAAGGCACATGGGCACACCCACGGTGAGGATTTCCTTCCACATCTGAGCTGCGCCGCCGGTCTGTGACAGAGCGGTGAAGAACGGGAACTGCCAGGTGAGTTCTCCGTTTATCGCGTGGTCTACGATGAGCATAATGGAACCGCCCCAGAGCATTTTCTCAAGAGTGTTTACGGAAGCCGGAACCGGCTTTTTGCTGAGTTTACGATATGCTGTGGTTGCGATTGCCTGAACAAGGGGTGCTACAAAACATGCCATAGTTAAAAGTTTTCCCAAAGATACGTATTTTTTTGCTAAATTTGCGTCTTGGAATATTCTAAACTCAAAATATGTACAGAACACACACGTGCGGTGAACTCCGCATAGAAAACAAAGGGCAGAAGGTAACCCTCGCAGGATGGGTCCAGAAAGCCCGCAAGCTTGGCGGCATGACCTTCATTGACCTCCGTGACCGCTATGGCATCACCCAGCTTGTTGTTGAGGCCGATGCCCCCGCTGAACTTGTGGAAACCGCCACATCCCTCGGCCGTGAATTCGTAATCCAGGCAACCGGTGAAGTGGTTGAGCGTCAGGCCAAAAACGCCAAGATGCCCACCGGAGACATTGAGATCAAACTTGAAAGTATCAATATCCTCAACAAGAGCGTCACCCCGCCCTTCACCATAGAGGAAGAAAGTGACGGCGGCGAAGACCTCCGCATGAAATACCGCTACCTGGACCTTCGTCGTGGCCCGCTCCAGCGCGCCTTGGCGCTTCGGCACAAAGTAGCTCACGAAGTCCGCAACTACCTGGATTCCAAGGGCTTCATGGAAATCGAAACCCCTTACCTCATCAAATCCACCCCGGAAGGCGCCCGTGACTTTGTGGTCCCTTCCCGCATGAATCCTGGTCAGTTCTACGCCCTTCCCCAGAGCCCCCAGACCTTCAAGCAGCTCCTCATGGTGGCCGGCTATGACCGCTACTTCCAGATTGTCCGCTGCTTCCGCGACGAAGACCTCCGCGCAGACCGTCAGCCGGAATTCACCCAGATAGACTGCGAGATGTCCTTCGTGGAGCAGGAAGACGTCCTCAATATGTTCGAGGGCATGATGAGGACCATCTTCAAGAATGTGCTTGGCGTTGACATCCCCAACCCCATGCCCCGCATGAGCTGGTACGACGCCATGGACAACTACGGCTCCGACAAACCGGATGTCCGCTTCGGCATGAAAATCCATGAAATCACCTCTGCCGCAAAGGGCAAGGGCTTCAGCGTCCTTGACGATGCCGCATACATCGGCGCCATCTCCGTCCCCGGTGCGGCCGAATACACCCGCAAGCAGATAGACGAGCTCACAGAGTGGGTAAAACGCCCTCAGGTGGGCGCCAAAGGCCTCATTTACATAAAGGTTAATGCCGATGGCTCCTTCAAGAGCTCCATCGACAAATTCTACGGTGCCGAAGACCTCGCCGCCATCGCAAAGGCCGCAGAGGCCGCTCCCGGAGACCTCATCCTTGTCATGAGCGGCGCCAAGCGCAAGACTCAGACCATGCTGGGCGTGCTTCGTCTTGAGATGGGCGGCAGGCTCGGGCTTCGCAACCCTAAGGAGTTCGCACCCCTCTGGATTGTGGACTTCCCGCTTCTCGAATGGGACGACGAAACCCAGCGTTTCTACGCCATGCACCATCCTTTCACCGCCCCCAAGCCTGAGCACGAGAAATGGTTCTACAGCAACGCCAAGGAGGATCTTGAGCGCGTTTGCGCCAACGCCTACGACTTCGTTCTCAACGGCAACGAGCTCGGCGGCGGCTCCATCCGTATCCACAACGCAGATATGCAGAAACGCATGTTCGAGGTCCTTGGCATAGGCCCGGAAGAGGCCGAATACAAGTTCGGCTTCATCATCAACGCCTTCAAGTTCGGCGCCCCGCCTCACGGTGGCCTCGCATTCGGCTTCGACCGCGTCTGCGCCCTTATGGGTGGCCAGGACACCATCAGGGACTACATCGCCTTCCCCAAGAACAACCAGGGCCGCGATGTCATGATAGATTCTCCTTCGGCCATAGACCAGGAGCAGCTGGACGAACTCCAGATAGCGCTTAACGTCAAGGCCGAATAACACTTCCCAAACTGAAATCCCTCATTTTTGGCCAAAAGTGAGGGATTTCAATTTACCATTCAACTGAAAACCCGCAAAAAAGGCTTAAAATGCGTGAACTGAGTAACTATGACCTTTCCGATCGAAACACCTTCCGCATGAAGGTAAGGTGCGCGCTGTACGTTGAGATTGAGGCCGAAGAAGAACTCCCGGCCCTGGACTTCAGCGCCCTGCCCCAGCCCGTAATGGTCATGGGCGGCGGGTCCAACCTCCTCTTCACCAAGGATTTCCCCGGCACCGTGCTACACTATGGTGTTTCATCTGTCATTTCGAGCGAAGTCGAGAAATCTCACCTCCTTGTCACCTGCGCAGCCGGAACAGTCTTCGACGACTTCTGCGCCTGGGCGGCCTCTGAAGGCCTCTGGGGCCCGGAAAACCTCTCGCTCATTCCCGGAGAATGCGGCGCCAGCGCGGTTCAGAACATCGGTGCATACGGCGTTGAGGCCAAGGACATCATTGCCGATATCCGTGCCTGGGACCGCCGGGAAGGCCGGTTTGTGTACATAGACCCCGCCAACTGCGCCTACGGTTACCGCACCTCCAAGTTCAAAACTGAGTGGAAAGGCCGCTTCATCATCACCGCCGTCACCTACCGCCTCAGCCGCACTCCGCAGCCCCGCCTGGATTACGGTGGTCTCCGGAAAGCCCTGGACCTAAAGGGTCTGGACCTGGTCCACGGTAAATCTGGACTAGGTGCAATTTCAGGTGGTGGACCTGGTCCAGGCAGTGTGCCCCAGAACACACCAGGAGCCATAGTGGGTGGACCTGGTCCAGGGGACAAAAAGACACCTCGTCCAGAGAGTGGCTGGACCTGGTCCAAGGAGGTGGAATCGCTCACCCCCAAGATAATCCGCCAAACCATAATCGACATCCGCAACGCAAAGCTGCCGGACCCTGCCGTGACAGGTTCGGCCGGAAGCTTCTTCTGCAATCCGGTGATATCAAAAGAGCACTTTGAGCGCATTGTGGCCATGGCCAAGGCCGAAAACGGCCCAGACTACACCGTCCCTCATTTTGAGGTGGGAGACAAGGTCAAGGTCCCTGCCGCATGGATGATAGAGCAGTGCGGTTTCAAGGGCAAACGCCTTGGCGGTGCGCAGGTGTATATGAACCAGCCGCTGGTCATTGTCAACGCCAGCGGAGAGGCCACCCCTGAAGAAATAATAGGCCTGGAAACCGAAGTTATCCAGGCCATCGAGTCAAAATACGGCATCACCCTCCATCCGGAGGTAGAACACGTGTGAACCAAAGTGCTGCGGCAGAAGGATGCTCTTGTATTTTTGTGATAATTGGATTAACTTTATTGGCATAAAACACACTGACTTATGGTAAACATCAATGACTTCATTCAGAAGGCCGTCAGCGCTTCGGCCGGAAAGGTGGAAATCCCTGCAAACATCAAGGATCAGGTCCTGGGCGGGCTCTCAGATTCAATCTTCGGCTCGCTTACCCAGACAGCCACAAAGGCCGGCGGTCTTGACGAAATCAAGAACCTCCTCACCGGAAAGACCGATGCCGCTAAGAGCGACATTACCGCCCTGGCAGGAGACCTCTTTACCAAGAACATCGTGAGCAAACTGAACCTTGGTTCACTGGCTCCGGCCCTTACAGCCCTTATTCCTGGTATTATCGGCAAACTTTCCGGTTTCATCAAGGACCAGGACGGTGACGGTGATGTTGACATCAACGACATCCTCCTTTCCCTCAAGGGCGGCGCAGGCAGCGGCCTTCTTGGTGCTGCAGCCGGTATCCTTGGCGGTTTGTTTGGCAAGAAAAAATAAAACGCAATGAAAAAATCCGGTGTTCTTGCAAAATCCTCATGGATTGCGCTGGCGGTGACAGTTGTCGTGATTGGCGTCATGGCATCCTGCTGCACCACCATCGATTCGGCCTCAGTTGGCATCAAGTTCAAGAAATGGAGCTCCAATGCAGCCCTCAAGGGCGGCGTGGAAGGCACCTGCCGCGGCTGGGTGTGGTACAACCCCATCACGGAAAGCATCTTTGAGTATCCCACTTATATTCAGCGCGTTACCTATGAACCGTTCACTGTGAATCCCAAGGATGCGGCCATCTTCTCCATGACCCCCACCCTGGCATACCAGATAGATGAGTCCAAGGCCGTGGATATCTTCGTGAAGTACCGCAAACCCGTGCGGGAACTGGAAATGGGTTACATAAACACCTGTATCTTTGAAGCTTATCGCACCTGCGCCAACAACTACACCTCGGATGAGCTCATGGCCAACCGTGCCAAGTTCGAAAACGAGGTCCGCGCCCGCCTGGACGAATCCATGAACCGCGAAGGCTTCATTGTGAGGGAATTCACCACCAAGATAGACCCTCCGGCATCGCTCACCGCGGCCATCAACGCCAAGAACGAGGCCGTCCAGAACGCCCTCAAGGCCGAAAACAAGGTGAAGGAAGCAGAGGCCGAAGCCAAGATTGCCATTGCAAAGGCAAAGGGTGAGGCCGAAGCCCAGCGCATCCAGGGTGACGGTGAGGCCTACTACAACCGCGTGGTTGCCGCATCCCTCAACGCCCTTCTGGTACAGCAGTACGCCATTGAGAAGTGGGACGGCAAACTTCCCACCTACAACGGCTCCAACGCACTGCCGTTCATTAATCTGACCAAGTAACTAATGGCAAAATTCATCATAGAAGGCGGGCACAAGCTCTCCGGCACCATTACTCCGCAGGGCGCAAAGAACGAGGCCCTGGAGGTCATCAGTGCGGTTCTCCTTACCCCGGACCCCGTCACAATAACCAACATCCCGGAAATCCTGGATGTCAAAAACCTCATCGAGCTCCTCCGGAACATGGGGGTAAAGGTAACCCGTCATGCAAAGGGCTCCTATACCTTCCAGGCCGATGAAGTAGACACCTCCTACATTGAAACCGAGGAATTTGTGACAAAGTGCGCCAAGCTTCGCGGCTCGGTTATGGTGGTGGGTCCGCTCCTGACCCGCTTCGGCCATTCATGGTTCCCTAAGCCCGGCGGAGACAAAATAGGCCGAAGAAGGGTCGACACCCACCTTGACGGCATGGTAAACCTTGGCGCTGCAATGGATTATGACCCTTCCCGCCGCGCCTTCCACCTAACCTCAAGCGGTCGCCTTACAGGCCGATACATGCTCCTTGAAGAGGCTTCCGTCACCGGCACCGCCAACATTGTGATGGCCGCGGTGCTTGCAAGAGGCACCACCACCATCTACAACGCCGCCTGCGAGCCCTATGTCCAGCAGCTTTGCAAGATGCTCAACCGCATGGGCGCGTTCATTGACGGCGTGGGCTCCAACCTCCTCAGGATCCACGGGGTGGAGAGCCTTCACGGCACGGAGCACAAGATTCTCCCGGATATGATCGAGGTAGGGTCGTTTATCGGCATGGCAGCCATTTGCCAAAGCGAAATCACCATCAAGGATGTCTCCTGGTACGACCTCGGAATTATCCCGGACGCCTTCCGCCGCCTTGGAATCAAGCTTGAGCAGAGGGGAGACGACATCTATGTCCCCGCCCAGGACAGCTACGAGATTGATTCCTTCCTGGACGGCTCCATCATGACTTTGGCCGATGCCCCCTGGCCGGGCCTCACCCCGGACCTTCTCTCCGTGATGCTTGTTGTAGCCACCCAGTGCAAGGGCAGCGTCCTCATCCACCAGAAGATGTTCGAGTCCCGTCTGTTCTTTGTAGACCGCCTCATAGATATGGGTGCCCAGATCATTCTCTGCGACCCCCACAGGGCTGTTGTAATCGGCCACGATCACCGTATCACCCTCAAGGCCGCCCGCCTTGTGAGCCCTGATATCCGCGCCGGTATTGCAATGCTGCTTGCAGCCATGAGCGCCCGCGGCACTTCAACCATCGATAACATCGAACAGATAGACCGCGGCTACGAAGACATCGAAGGCCGCCTCAACGCCCTCGGGGCGCATATCACAAGGGCATAGGGCTACAGAAGGCCCTTTTCCTTTAGGATTGACACAAGTTCGGCCGTATTTGAGGCCTGGAACTTTTCAAGAAGCCTCTTCCTGTACCACTTTATGGTGGCAAGGGAGAGGCAGACTTTATCTGCTATCTGCTGGCTGGTAAGGCCCGCCGCAAGAAGTGGGACTATCTCCATCTCTCTATCTGTAAGTTCCTGATCCAGAGGTTTTTCCTCCAGGGCTTCCTCAATGACAATATCGGCCCCGGCCTTTTCAAGGGATAGCTTCCGGTTGCGGCGGAGAATAAGCCCAAGCGCAAGGATAAGGCCGATAATTATTGCGCCTCCAAGAGCCGCCAGCCTCCAGGTTTTCTTCTGACGCTGAAGGATCTTGTTGGTAAGGCCCAGCGTCTCAATCCTTGCGGCAAACTCCTGGTCCTGGTGGAGTGAGTAGTAGGAATCGGCCTCCTCAATATATTTCATGGCCTTTCCTATCTTTCCCTTTGCCAGATAATAGCTCCCCAGCCCTTTGTAGGCCGATGAAATCTGCAGCGAGTCCCCGCTTCCCTGCGCGTACTCAAGGGAGGTCTCGTAGCAGGGGAGGGCCTTTTCCAGCTCTCCTTCCTCGAACCAGGTTTCTCCCATGTTGTACCAAAGGATGGCGTTACTCTCATTCCAGCCGTATTTGGTGAAGATTTCCCCGGCCTTTTTGTAGTACTCCATGGCCTTTGGGATGGAGTCCATCAGGTTGTAGGTGTTGCCGATGGCCCCGTAAATGAGGCTCCGGGTGTCGTCAATGTCCATCTCGGGGTATGGCTTGTCCATTGTGAACGAAGTTTCCCCGCGCAGCATCCTCTCCGTAAGTTCCAGCGCTTGGTTATAGTAGAACAGAGAACTGTCATACTGGCCCCTGCCATAGTGGATGATGGCTATTCCGTTCAGGCCATCGGCCATCTTTACAAGCCAGTTCCATCTGGTGGCAAATTTATAGCACTTCCTTGCAAAGTACATGGAGCGCTCCGCGTTGATGTTCCGGTAGCCCAGCATAAGGCTCCAGTAGGCATAGATTATTTCCTCTGACTGTTTTTCAGAGGCCTCCGCCCAGCGGTCCTCCGTCCATGGGGCAACAACCCTTTCAAGGGAGTCCACGTTGTGGCCGCGGTGGTCAAAATAGGCGTTGGCCTTGCCGGAGGTAAGGCCGAATACGGCAAGCAGGATGAGAAGTCTTTTCATATGGACAAAGATAGTAAAAGCGCAGCATAAATAGTCTAAAGTGGTCAAATTCTATACTTTAGTATAGTGTTTTCTATCCTTTGGGATGGTGTTTTTCATTTTTGGGATGGCGAAATTTGTAGATGTTATTTTGAGTTACTTTATGGAGAACAGGACAATACGTCTCACCGCCAAGGAGCAGCGCATCCTGCAGATGATTGCAAACGGCCACACCAGTCCGCAGATTGCGGAGGAAATGTGCCTGAGCCTTCCCACGATCAAGTGGTACCGCAAACGCATTAAGGTAAAATTTGAGGCCGATACAACCGTGGAGGTTGTCCGCAAGGCCCTGGAGCAGGGCCTCATCTAGTCTGGTAATTATTAACCTAAAATACAGTACGTATGAAAGAATTAGTCAAAGGCGAATACCTCGCGCCTAAAGCAGAGGTGGTTACTCTTTCCCTCGGGAACAGTGTCCTGCAGGTTCTCTCCCCGGGAATCGAGGATTCTACTGAGAACGATGTGATTGACTGGTAAAAAGGAGGACTGGATTATGAAGAAAAGTTTATTGATGATACTTGCTGCAGCCGCTGTATTTGCCGGTTGCCAGAAAGAGGTCAATGCCCCTGAAAAAGAGCTTGAGGAAACCCCGGAAAATGTTCAGCCCGCAGCCCCCAAAGTGATTTATGCCGATATTGACTCCGATGAAACCAAGGCCGGCATGGACCGTTACTATGACGACGGTACCAGCAGCTACAAATACCGTCACCACTGGGATTTGAATGACCTGATTTACGTCTATGAAGGAACAACGCGTACGACATACAAATGTACAAATGTCTCTACCGGTGAATTTACTCAGGAAGGCCTTGCTGACTACATCCCCGGAGGATACAGATTCTCCAAGGTCTGCGGAGTTTTCTCCACTATCGGATACAATGACGCAACCCCCAGTGTTATTGAAAACGACAAAGTATCAGTTAGCAATAATAACGGTTATAATCTTGCTTCCAGTACTCCGGGTTATGCAAACTTTATGACGGCCATCAGCGATGACGGAGAGCATTTCCATTTCACCAGTCAGGTTGGATGGCTCAAACTGCAACTTCAGGGTTATGGCACAATAACCGGTATGACACTGTGGAATGGTGTGTCCAGTGTTAACCCTATGTATCCCTTGGATGAGTGCGCAGGATCTCTTCTGTTCGACTTTTCTACCGGGACTTATTCTTTTGCATACATCGATGATCTGCAATTAACGGTCGACTTGCCAGAGCCTCTGGTACTTGATCCTTCTACACCAAAAGATCTTTATTTTGCTCTACCCCCGATGACATACCACGGGTTGAATCTGGATGTCAATAATAGCACCGGAGCTAATTTCACTCTCACCACACTCAAATATGTAACCATCACCGCCAATGCAGTAACGCCAATGGCGGTAAAGAGTGTGGGATATCTGAACGCCACATTAGTGGGAGGCCAGGCCTTCAATGCCGCACTTAAGACACTGGCAGCAGGCAGCAGCAAAGCCTATACAGACGCGGACGACCTTATCAAGGGTATCACCCTCTCCAAATCCGAGGCTACACCTACCGATACGGGGACTAATGTCTCAGCTACTGCCGAATATCCTATCTACGCTTCCTTTGACGACGGTACCGGAATCGTTACACTGCATACCAGGTCAAATACCATCTCTCTCAATGAAGACTGCCGCTATATGTTCAGCAATATGAGCGAACTGACTTCTATTGAGATGCTTTCCCAGATTAACACTTCCATTGTCGGTAGATTCAATGATGCCACTGCCGGCCCCAAATATATGTTCAACGGATGCGCCAAACTGGCCAGCATCGATTTAAGCAAGGTAAGGACCCTTCAGCCAGAATCTTTTGAAGCAATGTTCAAAGGCTGCGCGGCTCTTACATCTATTGATCTCTCCACCCTTGCCTCTACTTCGGCAAAAAGCGTTGCCGATATGTTCAACGGTTGTTCTTCTCTGAATGCCATAAATCTCACGCCCATCGGGACACAAGCATCAACTACTTTCGCTCGTATGTTTGCCGGATGCTCCTCTTTGACAAGCCTGGATGTTTCTATGTTGAGAACTACGTTAGGAACGAAGTTCAATTCGATGTTTGAGGGGTGCAGCAATCTGTCAGACCTCAATCTTGGCAGCGGCTTCTTCTGTAACCCGGCAGTCGATAATCTCATGTCTATGTTCCAGGATTGCAGCAGTCTGACATCAATCCACCTGACCAGAGGCATTTATAGTGGTGAGACCTATGGTGATCTCACCGAAACAGTCGGTTATCCCGCCCCCTTCGCTCTAATCTGTTCCGGCTGTACAAATCTGGTTTCGTTTGTCTGCGATCTCACTGGTCTCGGCGGCAACTTTACGAGTGCCTTTTCAGACTGTGTCAAATTGGAGACTATTGATCTAAGTCGTGTAAGTGATAATGCCTCTGTAGCAAAGTATTGGAACTCATGTTTTAACAATTGTTATAAACTGAGTACCTTGAAACTGAATAGCGCCCATTTCAGCGGAAGCAATACCCTGACCTATATGTTTACAAACACCAGCCGCGATGCCGCCAGTCTGGATCTGTACATATACAATTCAGCTGCCTACGACACCATCAAGGGTGGGTTGAGTGATCACGCCAAATCCATTATAAACCTGCACTACACCAACTAGCGCTCCCTGCTTAGCGTAAATATTTCAATGGCCGGCTCAACTTGTGAGTCGGCCCTTTTCTTTACGAACAAAGTCACAAAACCCGCCCCAAACGTGACTAAGATTGTCAGGACGCGGGCTAGAGGCGGGGGTGGGAAGGTGCGAGCCCGAAATCACACCAGCCTCTCAGGATCGCAGTGGAGCGCGCGGGCAAGGCTAAGGACCGATGCGGCCTCGGCCGCGCCAATGCGCTGGCTACCCTGCTCGTAGGCCCTAATCATCCTCAGGGAAACCCCGGATTTATCGGCCAGTTCCTGCTGCGAAAGACCGTTCAGTTTTCTCAGTTCCTTGATGGAAACGGGCTCGGGATGATACCACGAGTCAAAAACCTCAAAGACCTTGGTTATATCGGCCTCGTGGAGAGGATTGAAAAGTTCGTGGATTTTTTCTATCGGAAGGCCGCCGCGGTCTATTGAAGCGAAACTATCGGCCTTGAACCACTGATACTGGCAAAGCGCCCAGCCCGTCCAGAAAAATGAGGAGTCTTCCCAGGGGAAGGTGTACGTTTGATCTGCCTCAAGCGTGCCGCCGGTGTTTTCCACCACCCTTACGGCAAGTTCTATCCCGCTCATCCCAAGCGTGAATTTAGGATGGCCGATACCAAACATTTCCGGGACGCCGCTTCCCAGCCAACGGTTGTAGAACTCCCTGAGGTCCATTCCGCTCCAGGTGACGGCGTAGTCAATCATGACCGCAAGGTTATCCCGGGCCAGCAGCATCATATCTTTATCGTAAGCGTGGGTCATCGTTCTTCATTTTATTCCTGTAAACGTCAATTGCGAAGATGCCGTCAAATACCTCAGGGCCGTGTTTTATCTTCTGAAACGCCTCCCTTGCCTTCCTCTCGCGGGCAAGCCTTTTTGCCAGATACACATCCCTGTCGACGATCTCTGCAGAGGTGAACACCAGCGCCTCAAAAGCCTTCTCACTTCTAAGGAACACCTGCTCTCCAAGATTTCCAAGGCGCATTGCGCGGCTTAGTTCCTCAAGGCTGATGGTGCCGCTGAGGAAAAGGTTTGAGTACTGGAAGTAGGAGTCGTCGGCCCTGTAGCCCCTTATGACGTCGTATCCGGAAAGATCCGGCAGAAACTCCTGAATGATGTATTTCTTGATGGCGGCGGGAATGCCGTGGCTGGTTTCAAAGATTCTGTTTACCATAAGGACGGCCAGCCAGTTGAGAACGTGATAATCCGGGCCTGATAAATTACATACTTCAAGCGTATAACTTGGCTCGAAACTGTAATGGTTGGCAAAGGCTGTGGGAGCCTCTGTGCATGCCCATTCCCTTGCAAGTTCAATGTCCGGGGTGCAGTAAAAGCCCTGTCCAAAGTCATTGTGCACCTTCCCGCCGGCCTTGGTGGGATTGCTTATGATTTTGTTGGACCCGTGAAAAAGGATGCTTTCCATCTTGCTTTTTGTGACGTTATAACGTTACTTTTGCAAAGATAGGAAGAGAAGTGAAGATTTCAAACAGGGGAGTTATCTTTTTTCAATAAGTTCAGCGGGGCCGGTGAGGAAAACGTCCTTGAAACCGTCTCCGGAGGGGGTGAATTCAACTTCCAGCCAGTCTCCACGGCGGCACTGAAGGCGGTAGGAGATGCCCGGTCGGGGCCGGGCATGACGCTCTCCGTCATCCCCGACCTGATCGGGGATCCCGTGGTGGTATGCCGCGATGGCGCTAGCGGTGATGCCCGTGCCGCAGGCAAGGGTTTCCCCCTCAACACCTTTCTCAAAAGTGCGGACCTTGAGGCCTTCTTTTGTTTTCTCCACAAAGTTCACGTTTGTGCCTTCCGGCTGGAATTCATCGGCCCATCTTATGGGCTTGGCCTCATGCTCCATATCAATGGAGTCCACATCCTCCACAAACTGCACATAATGCCGGGTCCCCGTGTTGAGAAAGTATCCGTCTTTCACCTTGCTGACGCCCATGACGTCTATCATCTTGAGCCGCACCGTCCATTGAGATTTCTCGACTTCGCTCGAAATGACACACCTGTCATTTCGACCAAGGGCGCTACTGTCATTTCGACCAAGCGAAGCGCGCGGAGAAATCTCCGGCCTTCCCAAAATCATTGCCTCATGGATACCGTCCGGTGCCAGAAAGTGCCATGTCCCGTCGGAAGAGGCGGGTTTCAGGCCAAGGTAATCGGCAAAGGCAACTATGCATCGGCCTCCGTTGCCGCACATCATTCCGCCGGAGCCGTCGGGGTTGTAGAACTCCATCCCGAAGTCCTGGCCCGGGGCCTCAGTGAGGATCATCAGGCCGTCCGTGCGGTATTCCTTGCAAAGAGCCTGGATGCGCTCCGGCTGGCGATACTCATCCATACCGCCTTCACGGCCGTCAAAGACCACGAAGTTGTTACCTGCTCCGGTGAATATGTGGGGCGTTTTTGTCATCTTGCTGATTATTAATTATTTACACATTTTACTCCTATCCAAAACGACCGGAGTAAAAGTTATAATCGCTTGTTAGTCAGGGCTTTAGCCAAAACGGCCGCCAAAAGTTTTATCCCCGGCTCCATCTTGGACTCCTCTATGAAGGAGAAGTTGAGGCGCATAGTGTTGCGGTGGCTGCCGTCCGGGTAGAAGAAGGAGCCGGCAACGTAGGCCACGCCGGCGGCAAGAGCTTCGTCATAAAGCGCTACGGTATCAATGCTTTCCGGAAGCGTGAGCCATAGGAAAAGGCCGCCGTCAGGGTGCGTCCAGGATGTTCCGGCAGGCATATACTTCTCAAGGAGTCCCAGCATAAGGTCACGGCGGCGTTTGTACTCGGCAATAGTATTAACCAGATTGGCATCAAGTGCGCCTGAGGTGAGGAACTCGCAGGCCATGTACTGGTCCAGCACCGGAGGGCAGAGGTCAAGGCACTGCTTGCACACGTAAATCTGCTCCAGAAGCGGTTCTGGGCCGATAATCCACCCCAGCCTGAACCCAGGCGCAAAGATCTTGGAGAAACTTCCAAGGTGGAGCGTGCGTTCCGGAGCCAGTTCACGGATGGTGGGAAGAGTCTCTCCGCTGTAACGCAGTTCACGGTACGGACTGTCCTCAACAATTAGGATGTCAAGTTCGCGGGCTATGCGCACAATCTCCTTTCTTTCCTCAAGTGTCAGTGTCTTACCCGTAGGGTTATTGAAGTCAGGGATGACGTAGATAAATTTCACAACTCCGCTACCACCCGTGGACCAGGTCCACCCCTCATTTGGACTAGGTGTATTTTTACTCCCTGGACCTGGTCCACCGAGTGTGGCTCTGAGGTACTTCTGGGGCATAGTGCCTGGACCAGGTCCACCCCCAGAAATTGCACCTGGTCCAAAAATGCCCTGGACCTGGTCCACCGTGGGTATTTCCCGGACCTCTGCCCTATAAGCCCTGAAACTCTGGAGGGCGCCAAGGTACACGGGGCTTTGGGCAAGGACTATGTCTCCGGGGTCAAGGAAAACCCGGGAGCATACGTCTATACCCTGTTGGGAAGATGTTGTTATCTGGACCTGCGACACAGGAACGCCGTAGCGTGAGGCGATGGCAGCGCGGAGTTCCGGAACGCCCTGCGTGGCACCGTACTGGAGGGCCTTGGTGCCGTATTTTTCCAACACCGCGGCAGCCAGGCCGGGAATCTGGTCCGTGGGGAAAGTGACTGCGGCAGGGTAGCCTCCCGCAAAGGAACAGATGGCCTGGAGATCAACCTTTCGGAAGATTTCACGTACGGGAGACCTCAGGAACGAGGGAACATCGGCCGAAAAAAAGCGCTCATAATCCATAGGTGCAAAGTTAGCAATTTTTGTCCGGGTTGTGTTGCCGATGCTCATATTATTCCAGGGATTTTTTGTATTTTTGTATCTTGTATGAAAGCACTTGATTTACACGGCTGCGGCACGGCGCTGCTTACGCCGTTCAAAAATAACGAAGTTGACTACGAGTCCTTCGCCGCCACGGTAGACTGGCAGGTGGAAACCGGCATAGATTTCCTGGTTCCGCTTGGCACCACCGGAGAAACTCCCACCCTCACGGAGTCTGAAAAGCTTCAGATTCTGGAGGTTACGCTTCAGCATGCCAAGGGCCGTCCCGTAATGGCCGGCGTAGGCTCCAACTCCCTGAAAGGTACCCTTGCCAACATCCGTCTCCTTCAGGACGCCGATGCCTTCCTGGTGGTGGTCCCGTTCTACAACAAGCCGCCCCAAAGGGGCATGTACCAGTATTTCAAGGCCGTGGCAGAGTCTACGGACAAACCCATAGTGCTCTACAATGTTCCGGGCCGAACAGGTTCCAACATCGAGGCCGAAACCGTGCTGAAGCTTGCGCAGGATGTGCCTAACATTATCGGCATAAAAGAAGCGTCCGGAAAAATGGACCAGGCCCTTAAGATACTCTCCGGAAAGCCGGATGGTTTCGGCCTTCTCTCCGGCAACGACGACGACACCCTTGAGCTCATGAAAGCCGGCGCCGCGGGCGTAATCTCTGTTGCGTCAAACGTTTTCCCCAGTGCAATGGCAGATTTCGTCCACGCCCTGGAGGCTGGAAAATACGACGAGGCCGAAAAAATGAACGCCCGCCTGAAGCCGCTCTTCAAGGCCCTCTTCGTGGAGCCCAATCCCATCCCCGCAAAGGCCGCTATGGCTCAGCTGGGCCTTATGGAAAACAGCCTCAGGCTGCCCCTGGTGCCCGCAACCCCGGAAACCGAGGCCCTTTTACAGCAAACCCTGAAAGAACTCTTTTAATGGATATTACACTCAATGAATTCAATGCCCTCATGGACGCCCTCGAAAGGGGAGAAGTCCGTGTGGCCCGGAAAGAGAACGGCGTATGGAAGGTAAATCGTGAAGTCAAGGAAAAAATCCTTGCCGGTTTCCGCCTTGGCGCCATAAAGGACATGTCTCAGGGGCAGTTTCCCTTCTTTGACAAAGACACCTTCCCCGTCAGGGATTTCCGGGCCGAAGACGGTGTGCGCATAGTCCCCGGCGGTACGTCGGTCCGTCGCGGCGCCTACATGGCCCCCGGCACCATCATAATGCCCCCGGCCTATGTAAACGTAGGCGCTTACGTCGATGAAGGCACTATGGTGGACAGCCACGTAACCATCGGCTCATGCGCCCAGGTGGGGAAGCACATCCATATTTCGGCCTCCACCCAGATTGGAGGAGTCCTTGAGCCCGCCGGCGCCCTTCCCACCATCATCGAGGACGGTGCGTTCATCGGCGGCAACTGCGGCATCTACGAAGGCACAATAGTTGAGGAAGGCGCCGTCATTGCATCCGGTGTTATAATTACCTCATCCACCGCCATTTACGACGCCACAAAGGACGAGTTCATTAAACGTAACGCAGACGGCCGAATAGTGGTTCCCGCAGGCGCCGTGGTGGTAAGCGGCTCAAAGCCCATTGTCCGCGGCGGCAAGGCCCTGGCCTCCGGCGTCCATCTTTACTGCCCGGTTATTGTGAAGTACCGCGACAGCAAAACAGAGGACAGCATCCATTTGGAAGATTTATTACGTTAATTGTCTCATAAGTTTTGAAAAGATGATTGTAGCAGTAGTTGGCGCAACGGGCCTGGTGGGCTCAAAGATGTTGCAGGTCCTGGAGGAAAGGAATTTCCCGGTAACGGAGCTTCTTCCGGTAGCCTCGGAGCGTTCCTGGGGCAAGAAAGTCACGTTTAAAGGCCGTGAGTGGACGGTAATGAGTGCCGATGACGCCATTGCCCGCAAGCCTGTCCTTGCCATATTCTCCGCCGGCGGTGCCACTTCGGCCCAACTGGCGCCAAAATTTGCCGCCATCGGCTGCTACGTGGTGGACAACTCCTCCTACTGGCGCATGGACCCTTCGGTGCCGCTTGTGGTGCCGGAGATCAATGCCGATGTCTTGACGCAGAAGGACCACATCATCGCCAACCCCAACTGCTCCACCATCCAGATGGTGCTGCCCCTGGCGCCCCTTCATAAGGCCTTCGGCATCAAGCGCATAGTGGTGAGCACTTACCAAAGCGTCACCGGCGCCGGCCAGCGCGGCAAAGAGCAGCTTGAGGCCGAAATGTCAGGCGGCACGGGCACAAAGTTCCCGCATCAGATATTCATGAACGTCCTCCCGCACATAGATTCATTCCTCCCGGACGGCTACACCAAAGAGGAGATGAAGATGGTTAACGAAACCCGTAAAATCCTAAGAGACAGCTCAATAGCGGTTTCGGCCACAACGGTGCGCGTGCCTGTGGAGGGCGGTCACTCAGAGAGCGTGAACATAGAATTCAACAGGCCCTATGATTTGGCCGAGGCCCGTCGCCTTATGGCCGAAATGCCCGGCGTGGTTGTCCAGGACGACCCTTCAAATAACGTTTACCCCATGCCCATCACCGCCTGGGAGAAAGACGATGTCTTTGTAGGCCGAATCCGCCGGGACCCTTCCGTTGAAAACGGCCTGAATCTCTGGTGCGTCTCCGATAACATCCGAAAAGGCGCCGCCACAAATGCCGTTCAGATAGCCCAGGTGCTGCTTGAGAACGGCTGGCTTGGATAGGGTGGTGTCATTTCGAGCGAAGCCCTGGCAAGAAAGCAAAGTGTAACCGTGTCATTTCGAGCGAAGCCCTGAAAGGGCGAAGTCGAGAAATCTCATATAATTATGAACTGGAAACTGTTCCAAGACATACTGAGCATTGATTCCACTTCCGGCAAGGAGCGGGACATGGCCCTGTGGCTCCATGACCACCTGGAGGCCCCCTCCAAACAGCTTATGGAGGTGGGGGACGGCACCCTGAACCTTCTCCTGTCCTGGCCCGGCGTGCCTTCCGTCCCCAAAATAGGGACGCAGGGTGCAAAATCGGCCCAAAATGTGCCTACCGTCCAATTAAGCGGGACGGAGAGCGCACTGCAGGTGGTATTCTGCACCCACATGGACACTGTCCCGCCGTACATTGCCCCTGAGTTTCCGGAGTTACCGGAGGAGGGACCCTTCGGAGGGACTCCGCTCGCTACGCTCGCTCCGGCCCCTCCCACTGCCACAAGTGCCGGATTGGGAGCAAGCTCCCATCCGTCCCTTATGTCAGCGGGCCCCTCCCCCTACCCTTGTGCGGGGGTGCACAAGCCCTCCGAAGGGTCCCTCCCCCGGATAACCGGCCGTGGCAGCTGCGACGCAAAAGGGCAGATATTTGCCATGTACACTGCTTGCAAGCAGCTGGAGGCGGAGGGCAGAACGGGCTTCGGCCTTCTGATTCTTGCAGGCGAGGAAACAGGCTCTTGGGGTGCAAAGGCATTTTCAAAGACCGGTTTCCAGGCGCCGTTTCTCATAGTTGGAGAGCCAACAGAAAACAAGATGGTAAGTGCCGCAAAGGGCACTCTGTCATATGACCTGAAATTTACCGGAGAGCCGTTCCACAGCGGTTATCCGCAGTACGGGCTAAGCGCCATAGACCTTTTCAACCAGTTCTACAATGCCCTTAAGGCAGTAGACTGGGGGCAGGATCCTGAACTAGGAGACACCACGTGGAATGTAGGTCTTCTGCGCTCTGACAACCCTCAGAATATCCTCTCACCGGAGCTTACCTGCCGGCTATATTTCCGCACCACCTTCACCTCACATGATGCTGTGCAGGCGTGGATGAAGATTGCCGGTCAGGCCGGCAATGACGCCAGTGCCACGCCCTCCACCCCCGTCACGCCCTCCACCCCCGTCATGCCCGACTTGATCGGGCATCTTACGGTCACGCCCCGCGGCGGAGACACGCCGTCACGCTATGTGACGCTGCCGGGGTTCCCGTCAGGGCCTGTAGCATTCGGCTCAGACGCTCCGCACCTCACGGGCTTCGGCCACAAGATAATCTGCGGCCCGGGAAGCATCACCGTTGCTCACCGTGACAACGAACACATCCTTGTGAGCGACCTTGAGACCGCCGTGCAGCAATACGTCCGTATGGCCTTTGCCCTGCAAACCGCTGATTGATAACAACTTACAATTTATCGGGTGCACCTGGAAGTGCACCCGTGAATACACAAGATATTGATTGATAGATAGTTACGCGCCAGATATGATAAAAGTAATAATCAGCGGCTACGGCAAAATGGGCCACATGGTGGAAAAAGAGCTGCAGAACCGCGGCATTGAGCTGGTTGCGGCCAGCGAGGACATTACCGCAACGCCTAAGGAAGTTGCAAAGGAGTGCGTGTGCATAGATTTCACCACCCCTGATGCCTTCCGCAGCAACTACCCGTTCATTGCCCGGAACTTCAAGGCCGCCGTAATTGGCACCACCGGCTGGAATGACATTAAGGCCGAAGTCATTAAGGCCTTTGAAGAAGCCGGTACGCCCATGATTTACGCATCGAACTTCTCTTTGGGAGTAAACGCCCTGTACCAGGCCATAACAAAGGCTTCGGAAATTCTGAAAGGAGCCGGATACACCCCGGAGATTGAGGAAATTCACCATATCCACAAGCTGGATGCCCCTTCCGGAACCGCCAAAACCATGGGTGAATTAGTGGAAGAAAAGCTTGGAGAAAAACCGGAGATTACCTCCATTAGGGAAGGTGAAGTTCCTGGAATCCATACGCTTACGCTTACTTCCGGCTGTGACAAACTGACGCTCCGCCACGAGGCCTTCTCCCGTGAAGGCTTTGCAAAGGGAGCGGTGGTAGCCGCGCTTAAAACCGAAGGCCTTTCTGGCGTTCACGAATTCTCCAGCCTCCTATGAGTTACAGGGTACTTAAATTCGGCGGATCGTCGGTAGCAAACGCAACGGCAATGTCCAGGGTCCTGGACATTGTTGAGGCCGAAGCCCGCAAAGGCACTGTTGTGCTTGTGAGCAGCGCCATAAGCGGCTGCACGGACGCCCTCCTTGACGGCTCCGAAAAAGCCATAAACAGCATGAGAGACCGCCACCAGGCCATAGTGAAGCGCCTTTTCACCGGGCAGGAGCGCGCCAAGGTTCAAGAGCAGGTAGACCATCTTTTCGGCCAGCTTGCAGAATCTCCAAAGGATGAGCAGGTAACCTTCGGTGAACTTCTTTCCACCACCATCCTTGCCGCCAAGCTGCAGCAGGAAGGCTACAACGCCAAATGGCTGGATTCCAGGCAGTTGGTTGTAAAGGACAACCAGAAGGAAACCTATAAGCGCATAGCCCAAGCCGTAACAGACGCCGAAATCTACATTGCCCCCGGCTTCATCTGCCAGGATACAAAAGGCAAAATCTGCACCCTGGGCCGCGGTGGCTCGGATTTCAGCGCCGCGCTTTACGCCGCCGCTGTAAAGGCCGAATCCCTCCAGATCTGGACCGATGTCCCCGGCATCATGACAGCCAATCCCAAGCAGGTCCCTCAGGCACGCACCATCCCCAGAATGAGTTACAACGCCGCCCTCCAGATGGCAACTCACGGAGCCAAGGTGCTTTATGCCCCCACCGTGGCACCCGCAATGGATGCCGGCATCGACATAGAAATCCGCAATACCTTCGCCCCGGAGGGTAAGTACACGCTCATCGGCCGGGAAGGTTCAAATGGCTGGATAGGCGTGGCTTCCCAGGAAGATGTCATTACGGTTGTAGGCAGCGGGGAAAACGGTGCCGAAAAAGCCGGTCAGGCCCTTCTCACGGAGGGAATTTCGGCCCTGAGCATTGAGGAGACGGACGCCGGAGTCCAATTGAAAGTTAGAAAAAAGGTGCTGGAACAGGCTCTCAGGGCTCTTCACAGGGCGTTTTTCCAGGAGCTTCCCGTAAAGGAACTGAGTCTTTTCATTGCCGGAGACGGCGCCGTGGCCCATGCCCTTTACAACATGATAAAGGGCGCGTCAGAAAACGTTGAGGCCCGCACCGGAAAACGCCTCCTGATAGTGGGTAAGGCCAACAGCAAGCGTTATGGAATAGACCTTACCGGGCATCCTGTCATCAACACTGCGGGGTCGTATGTAGATGCCATAATCAATGTGGCTCCCAAGGGCTCCCTCTTTGTAGACTGCACCAATTCTGAAACTATCTACAAGCGCTATACGGACCTTCTGGAGGCCGGAATCGGGGTCGTTTCCTCCAACCGCCGCTCCTTTGCCGTGCCGTATCCGGAGTTTGCCGCCATGCACGCCGCCGCCCGTGAAAACGGCCTGCCGCTGCGCTACGAAACCACTGTGGGCGCCGCCCTGCCCATCCTGGAGTCCATTTCCCGCGGGGCCAACAGCTCAGACGAAGTCACCTCCATAGAAGCCGTGGTTTCCTGCACCCTTAACCAGATCCTGGGGGATTACCTTCCCGGCCGCCAAAGCTTTGCAAGCCTTCTCAGAAGGGCCCAGGAGGCCGGTCTCACGGAGCAAGATCCCCGCATGGACCTTGGAGGCAAGGACGCCCTCAGAAAGCTTCTCATCCTTGCCCGGGAGGCCGGCGTCAAGTTGGAAGCCAAGGATGTAAAAGTGGAGCCGATAATCCCCTCAGATGCCTTCAAAGGCACCGTTGAGGAGTTCTATACCGCCCTTGAGGCCGAAGAACAGCGCTTTGTCAAAATGTCAGATGATGCCGCCGCCAAGGGCCAGCGCCTCCGCTTTGTGGCATATCTCCAGAAGAACGGAAATGCCTACGAGGCCGGAATCGGCATAAGGAGCGTTGCTCCGGAACATCCCGCTTACTACCTCCGCGGCACGGAGAACGCCATCATAGTGCGCAGTGCCTTCCACCCGTATCCCCTTGTTATCCAGGGCCCGGGTGAAGGTGCCCGCGAGGCCGCCAGCTCCATCCTGAACGATATCCTTCGTTAACACTTTTAGAATTATAATTCGCAACTTTTGCGAGTAAATTTTGGATTTTATTCGCAAATAACTATATTTGTTGCGAATTATAAGCGGTGTGAACAATGTGGATATACGAAAGATACAACTGGATGCTCTTCAACTGGGACAAAGACAAGATTTCTGCTCTTGCCGAAAAAGTTAGCACCAGTATTGGTTTCCTCCATGGCCGGATTGCTTCCCTTGCGGAAGATGACCGGTCCGGCGCTTCCGTAGAGATCCTTACTCAGGACATTGTGTCCTCTTTCCGCATAGAAGGAATTAATCTCAACACAGACGATGTACGTTCTTCCATAGTTCGCCGCCTGGGTGTTACAAACATCCAGACCACCGGCACTTCCACGCATTATATGGAAGGTGTAGTGGATATGATGCTGGACGCAACGCGCAATTGCAACATCCCTCTGGACCGGGAACGTATTTTTGGTTGGCACAGTGCCCTGTTTCCCACCGGGAGGAGTGGATCTTATCCTATTACGGTGGGGAACTACCGGAGTGGAGACGTTCAGGTTGTTTCCGGATCCATGGGGCGTGAGAAAGTCCATTATATGGCACCGCCGGCCTCCGATGTGAACGACTATATGGAAGAATTCATGTACTGGTTCAATAATGAGATTAGAATCTCCAACATCATCCGGTCTGCCATAGCTCATCTTGTTTTCGTAAGCATACATCCATTTGATGATGGTAACGGTCGTATTGGACGGGCTATAGCAGATATGGCTCTGGCGGCGATAGACGGAGGGAGAGGTCGTTTCTTCAGCATGTCCCGGGAAATCGAGAAGGAGAAGAAAGACTATTATGCCATTCTGGAAAAAACACAGCGTTTCTGCTATGACGGGGATATAACCCCTTGGCTGGAATGGTATATCGCATGCCTTGGCAGGGCCTTGGACAGTTCTATGGAAACGCTAAGCGGAATTCTGAACAAATCAATATTTTGGCGTGAATTCTCAGGAGTGGAGCTTTCCCAGAGGCAGAGGAAGGTGCTGAACATCTATTTGGACGGCAAGGAGGCGAAGCTTACTGCACAAAACTGGTCCCGACTGGGGGCTATCTCCCTTGATACCGCCTTAAGGGATATTGCCGACCTTGAAAATAAAGGCATCGTATCAGCTTATCCCGGCAGGACTCGGAAGGTAGAATATGCCATCAATTATGTGAAGGCCGATGATTTCATGAAGCATTTCCGGGATATTTGCGTTAAACCGGGTGAAAGGGGCCAGTATCTCACTGCCGTCTACGATGGCACCGAGGTCAGGGAACGGATTTCCAGCCTTGATTATGAACAGTATGAATCAGGGAGTTTGTCTCCCTCCGACCTCGTTCACAAATATATGGCATATCTTTCTACCATGTAATAATTTACGCCCGACTTTGACATGAACCCCGAAAGTTTTCTGTCTAACTTTCGGGGTTCATGTCATTTGGTTGCCTTTTTTCTTTAAAATTATGCCAATAAATCTAAGAAGCGCTGCTTGTCTGAGGCCTTTGAATTGCGTATGACGTCACGTAGTCGTGACTTTAAAGTCCTTACACTCCCAGAGGAAGGGCGTCCCATGATTACGGCGATTTGAGCTGCTGAAAAGCCGGCGAAAAACAGCGTGAGTATTTTTAAATTTTCGCCTTTTATAGAGGGAAACTGAGAATGGACATCATCAATGATTCCATTGCAGTTCCTGTTCAACTCTTGAGATAACATTTCAAAAAATTTAGATGAATTATGTATCTCTTTTGCCATTTGTTTTAGTTCTTGCATCGTTATTTGTTGTTCTCTATCATCATCGGAGAACACATACTGATTAGCTAATTGACAAAGTCTGGCCACCCTTTCATAACAGTAGGCACCAGTTAACCTGGCGTTTATTTGATTTGAGTCAGATAATTTTACAAGACAATCCTTGAGTTTTTCATCCTGTCGTTTTCTCCAGTTTAGAAAAACAAGAAAGAGAATAATGATAACAAGAAATATGGTGCCTATTGTAGCCTTTAGGTTTATCCTTCGCTGGGCAGCTATTCTTTTTTGCAAGGCTGCTTCCTGCTTATAGTAATCAAGCTGCGCGTTGGTAAGTGACTGATTCAGTAGTACTCGAGTCAACGAATCTTGAATGTGAGCGGCTGCGAATATATTATTATAAGCAGCTTTATAGTGGCCGATTCGTGAATCGAAATCGGCATGAAGAAAATCTAAAGATGCGCTCTGCTCCAAAGAATTGGACAAGGAGTATGCTTTCGTAAAATAGAACTCTGCAGAATCATTTTGCCCATTATATAAAGAGGCGAGGGCATACATCCCGTAATCAAGAATGTCAAAGCATGATTCGGGAGTAGTGCGAAATATATTGAGCGCTCTTTGTAAAGAGTCTTCCGTTTGTACAAGTATACCAGCATAGCAAAGATTGACAAAATGATTAAGTGTTTCGTCGGTCTGATTATCCATCAATTCAATCAAAACAGTCTTTGCGGAATCATATTCCAATTCGTTATTATAAAGAACGGCGAGAGAATATTTTGCATAATCTGCATAAAGCGTATCATTGTTTCTGGAAAAGGCTTCGATTGCTTTTGACTGATGCTGTATTGCCGAGACTGTATTATTACAGCTGTTGAAAATCGAAGCCATATTGCGGTTAATTAAACCGATATAATGAAAATCCATCAGATTTTCTGCAATCTGGCTTGCTTGTTCTAATGAAACAATAGCTGCGGGGTATCGTTGCGCATTCTTTCGAACCAGCCCTTGATAGTAGAGTGATCTCATTTTATCCCGCTCAGAACCTTTAGCCAGATAATACGTAACAGCAATATTGATCAGAGAATCTTCTGTGATGTCAATGTAGTTTTTGTCAAGTGCCATACTATTAAGCAGAGCATATCGCGCTTGTAGTGATGGCGTTGTCAGTTCTTTCAATGAGAAACTGTTTAATATGGCCAGTGCGCTATCTGGTTGGTTTAGCATAATACTCTCAACCTTGTCTAAAGATTTGTGCACATTCGAGTGGCAGGAGATTATTAGGACTAATCCTGCGACAGCGAAAAATATGTTACTACGTCGCATTGTTTTTTATTTCAAAAGTACATCAACGGAGCCAAAAAAGCAACAATGAAACACTGATGTAACGAAAATAATTATTGTGCATTGAAATACAGGCGGTTAGCAGCTGTAATTGTAACGCGTGTTCATTGTAATTAATCCGAATTACCCCCAAATTTGCTAAGCAAATATTACTAACATTATGTACATCGTAAAAACTATCAGCCTTGCAGCCATGATTATGATTGCAGGCGTTGCGTCAAGTTTTGAACAATAATCTAAAAACTCACGATATGAAGTACATCAAGACATTGCCGCTGCTATTGATATTTGTAGTAGCATTCGTATCCTGCAATAAAGCAGTTAGCGAAGATGATTCAAATCCATATAAGTCTTTGGATTTGACTGCCGAGTATGTTGAGATGAGTGAACAGGGAAACGATTTCCACTACTCCCTTCTGCATGAGATAAACTCGGCGTATAAGGGTAGTTTTGTTATGTCACCATTAAGCGCGCAACTCCTTTTAGGGATGCTTCTTAATGGTGCGGCAGGGGAGACTGCAAACGATATCCGTAAGGTTTTGGGATTCGACAATGAAAAAACAGAAGTTATCAACGGCTATTCCAGGTCTCTTTTACAACAACTGCCGAATCTGGATAAAAAGATAAAGCTGAATATAGCGAATGCATGTTTTGCAAATAACAACTATGTATTCAAAGAGCCTTTTGTGTCCGCAATTCAAGACTCTTATGACGCAACCTTCTCTTATTTGGATTTTTCCGCCGCCGATAATTCAAAACAATATATCAATAATTGGTGTGTGGATAAAACCGAAGGCATGATTAGGGAGTTTATTGACAATGTTGCAAAAGACGATCCCGTCTATCTGTTGGATGCCGTCTATTTCAAAGGAGAATGGAGCAGTCCTTTTCTTGTGAGAAGTTCGCAGGAGGAAGAATTTTATGACGAAGAAGGCTTGCCGGTATCCACCGTCATGATGATGAGAAATGAGAAAGCTTTTGATTACTATTCAGGTGAGTTATTTGATGGTGTTGCATTGCCGTATGGGAATGGTGCTTACGAGATGATAGTTCTGCTTCCTAAAGAAGGGAAAAGCATAAATGATGTAACAACCTATTTAACGGCAAACAACGTACTGGGCTCTTTCAAGAGAAAAAATGTCATAGTATTTCTGCCGCGTTTCGATATTGAGACAAAACTCTCCTTTGACAAACCTCTGAAAAGAATGGGAATCTCTGATTCGGGATTGCCGGATTTCGGCCCGATGTCTGAAGGAATAAAGAATATAGGAGGCCTCATTCAGAAAACGGCCATAACAGTAGACGAAAAAGGTACTGTTGCCTCTGCCGTGTCCGGAAACAATTATCAAATGGCATACGATGGAATACCGGTTCTACATGCCAATCATCCTTTCCTCTTTATGATTATAGAGAAAAGTACAGAATTGGTACTGTTTGCCGGCAAGTATTGCGGAGACTAGATCCTGTCAATATCGGCCCAACCAAACCGGGCGGGGTAGAGCCAGGCGCGTTCCGTGTGCTCCATGACGCCGTAGTCCAGGGATACCTTGGGGCATTCGCTGTAGGCTCTTTCCACAAAGGCGGGCTCCAGGATGTGCTCCTTCCAGCCGCGGAAGAGTTCCGTGACCTCCGGGACGTATTTCTCCAGTTCCTGGCAGATTGTGGCGGCTTTCCAGATGAAGATACCGCTGTTCCAGAAGAACTCTCCGGTGCGGATAAACACCTCTGCAAGCTCCTGCGAAGGCTTTTCCGTGAAGGTCTTCACCTTCAGCGGCCCGGCCATGAGATGCGCGTTCCTGCCTTCTTTCACCTGGATGTAGCCAAAGTTTACTTCGGCCGATTTGGGGACAATCCCAAGGGTCATGAGGACGTCATGCTCCTCTACGTAGGAGAAGGCGTCGGTGACGGTTGCGGCAAACATGGATTCGTCACGGATTACAAGGTCCCAGGGGGTGGCTACAATCACTGCCTCAGGGTCACGGAGCAGAATGGTATATGCCGCCAGGGCCATGCAAGGGGCCGTTTTTCTGGCAAAAGGCTCCTCAAGGATATTCTCTGGAGGAAGCATGGGCAGGGCCTTCCGGGCATCTGCCGCGTACTTTGAAAGCGTCACCACCAGAATGTTCTGGTCTGGCACGACGTCTTTGAATCTGTTGTATGTAAGGGCGTACTGGGAGCGGTTTCCGCTGCCGTCGGCCATTATCACACAGTATCTGTGGTTATTCATTATGCGGTTGGTTATTTATACAAACATTGGTATCCAGGCCTGTGGGTAGTACCTCACGCGGGTTTCGTCTTGCTCTACGGTAACGGCAACAATGTCAAAAAACACTTCCTGGCCGTAAAGGTGCTTAGTGTTAAGGTACCTTAGCGCTGCGGCCGAAATCCGTTTTTGCTTTATTGGCGTCACTTGGTCCGACACCGTGGTGGTGACAGGAGCCTTGCGGGTTTTGACCTCTACAAAGTGAAGGCCGTCCGGACCTTCTGACACAATGTCAATTTCAAGATGTCCGGCCCTCCAGTTGCGGTCCAATATCTGATGGCCGCGCGACGACAGGAAGTCGCAGGCCATCTGCTCTCCAAGCTCTCCTAATTTACTGGTTCTAAGAACGTTCATCCTATTCAAATTTAACAACTGTGACCCCTGAGCCGCCAAACTGCACGTGTTCGTCCTGGGCCGAAACCACGCCGGGTACGGTGCGGAGGTATTTCTGTATTTCCTCCCTCAGGGCACCTGTTCCTTTTCCGTGCAAAATCCGCACCGAAGGAACGCCCAGCATGAGGGCGTCGTCAATATATTTCATTACAATTTCCATGGCATCGGCCACTCTTTCGCCCCTGACGTCAAGTTCCGTGGAAAAGTTTGCCTTCCGCTCCTTGATTGCGGTGTCGTAGATCTGACGCGGTTTGGCCGAAGGAGCCTTGGCCACCGCCTTGTATTCATTGGCGGTAATGCGCTCCACGCGGTCCAGGGGCAGTTTTGTGGTAATGTTGCCAACTATTACCGTCACGGCCTTGGAACTGACTTTTGAAACCTCTCCCACCATGCCGTTGTCCTTGATGCGGACCTTCTCTCCAACCTTGAGCGGGGCGCTTCGGAAAGCAGCCATCTTGCGGGATTCGACCTCCTCCTGCTCCTTCTGCTTCAGGGTTTCACCGCCGGCGCGGCGCTTTTTGCGGGCGTCTTCGCGGGCCTTGCGGGTCTGGACGTCCTTGAGTTTTTTGTCTATGTAGTTTTCCCTCTTGCTGCTTTCTTCGGCAAGGGCGCCAAGGAAGCCCTGCAGCTGGGCACGGGCGGCCTTGGTCTCTTCTTTTTCGGCCTGGGATTCCTTGATGGCGCGGATGGTTCCCTCCACGCGCTTGTTGGCTTCGCGTACAATTTTTTCGGCCTCTGCGCGGGCTTCGTCAAGGATGCGGCGGCGCATTTCCTTTATGTCCTCGAGCTCTTTTTCGTAGCGGTCCGTGAGGCCTTCAAGGGTTTTGTCCGTTGCGCGGATTTTGGTAAGTTTCTCGTCAAGGGCACGGCGGCTGCGGGCAATCTTTCTGAGGTTCCGCTCTATGCCCACAAACTGTTCTCCGGCGCGGTCTTCGGCGTCGTGGACAATCTGCTCCGGGAGCCCCATCTTGCGGGCCAGTTCAAAGGCGAACGATGAGCCCGGAAGGCCTTGCTCCAGCACAAACAGCGGGGCCACCGTGGCGGCGTCAAACTGCATTGCGCCGTTGATTACGCCAGAATCCGTGCCCGAAGCATACAGCTTGAGGTTGGTGTAGTGCGTGGTGATTACTCCGTAGGCGCCGCGGTTGTCAAGTTCGTGGAGAATGGCTTCGGCAATGGCGCCGCCCGCAGCGGGCTCCGTTCCGCCGCCGAATTCGTCTATTAGAACGAGGGTTTTGGAATCGGCCACCTCAAGCATGGCCTTCATGTCCGTGAGGAAGGAGCTGTAGGTGGAGAGGTCGTTTTCCAGGGATTGGTCGTCTCCGATGGACACCATAATCCGGTCGAATACAGGCAGTTCCGACGTTTCTGAGGTGGGGATGAGCATTCCCCATTGGAACATGTACTGAAGGAGGCCGGTGGTCTTGAGGCACACGCTCTTTCCGCCTGCGTTGGGGCCGGAAATAAGGAGGATGTGCTTTTGCGGGGTAAGGGTTACCGTAAGCGGAACTATTGCCTTTTTCTCCCGCCGAAGGGATCGCTCCAGAAGGGGATGGCGGGCCTTTCTTAGCCTCAGGGAGCCGTCTTCGCTCACAACCGGCATTCCGGCAACGTAGGACAGTGCCACGCCGGCCTTTGCCATAATGAAATCCAGCTCTCCAATAAACTGGGCCCCGGCAATGAGCTCCGGCACAAACGGCCTCAGGAATTCGGCAAATTCATATAGGATGCGGGCTATTTCCCTGGTTTCGGCAAAATGGAGTTCTGAAATCTCATTCTGCAGCGCCACAATTTCCGCGGGCTCCATGAAAGTGGTTTTGCCGGTGGCGCTTTCGTCGTAGACAAAGCCCTGGAACGCCTTCTTTTTGGCCGATGCCACCGGGATGAGCATTTTGCCGTCACGGATGGCCACCGACGCGTCTGCGTCCGAGAGCCCTTCCTGCTGCGCCTGCCGAAGGATGGCGTTCATGCGCTTGGAAACATTGATTTCCTTGTCCTTTATGCTGCGGCGGATCTTGTAAAGTTCGTCGCTGGCGGTGTCCTTGATTTCCCCGTGGCGGTCCAGGATGGAGTCTATCCGCTGCATCACCTCTGCGGGGGCGCTTATGCCTGCGGCCATGTGCTGGAGGTTGGGGTAGATGCCCTCCTTAACCGTGTGGAAGAAGTGAAGGGCCTTCCTGAGGGTGTCCAGGAGCGTGCGCAGTTTCCCAAGGGAAAGGATGTCTATGGAGGCATTTTTGCCGATTGGCTCCAGGAACTGGATGGCATCTATGTAGCCGGAAGTGGGGAAACTTTCCTCGAACATGAGGATGAGCCTCATTTCGTCTGTGAGGAGGTGCCTTCGGCGTATTTCTTCGGCCGAAGTGGAAAATTCCTCCGTGGCCACCCTTTCGGCGGCATATTCCGTGCAGCAGCGGGCGCTGATATCGGCCCTGACCTTATCAAAACCAAGCTTGGATTCTACTCTGCCGTCCATTCTCTACGCTTCCTCCTTATTCTTTACTGTCAGGGTTTTGCCCAGGATGGTCCTGAGCTCCTCTATGTCTTTTACGGTTTGGATTTGCCCGCCGTGCACATAAGAGACGTTGCCGGTTTCTTCGCTTACCACAATGACATCTGCGTCAGTGTCTTCGGTGACGCCTATAGCGGCGCGGTGCCTCATGCCGTAATGGGCGGGAATGTCCCTTCTGGCGGTCATGGGGAGCTGGCAGCGGGCAGCCTCTATGCGGTCTCCAACTATTATCATGGCGCCGTCGTGGAGAGGGGAGTTCTTGAAGAAGATATTCATTATGAGGCGGCGGTTGATTTCGGCCTCAAAAGCGTCTCCGGTGGCCTTGTACTCGTCAAGGTCACTCTTGTGCTGGAGCACTATGAGGGCGCCGGTTTTTTCCGCTGCCATTGCGCGCACGGCCTCAGAGAGTTCAACAACGGACTGCGAGCCCATGGATTCCTCCTTGATGCCCATTAGCTTGTTGAAAATCTCTCCGCTCCTTCTGGAAATGCCCGACTGCACAGCCAGGCGGTTGAGAAGGTGCCGGATTTCTGGCTGGAACAGTATGATGATGGCCAGGACACCAACGTCCAGGAGGGCTCCCAAAAGGGCGCTCATCATCCTCATGTTGAGGGCCTTAACAAGCGCCTGCAGTATGAGAAGCACCGCCAGGATGAGCACTATGTTAAGGATGCCGGTGTCTTTCCGGAGGCTCCTTATGAGGAAAAAGATGATAAGGGCCACCATGAGGATGTCCAGGAGGTCTGCCCACCCGAAACTAAGAAAGCCGAATATGCCCAGCACTTTTATCATAGCCAACAAAGATAGCAATTTTATCGCGATGCCACAACCCCCGCTGTCCCCATTATATTCCTTGTGGTGCGGGTTGCCAAAACTTTGCAACCAAGTTGCACTGGACGCTCAGTACCTTTGCACTGTAAAAACACACCTGATATGGAACATAATCATCATAATAACCCGGATTGCGACTGCCATGAGCACCATCATCATGAACATGAATGTGAGTGTCACGAGCATCATCATGGCGGTCATGAGCATCACCACCACCATCACCATGAGGAGGAAGAGGAAGGCCACAGCAGGCTCATAAAAATTATTGCCGCCGCCGTACTCCTTGTAGCCGCCTGGCTCATAGAGAAAAACACCTCCTGGACCACCTGGCAGTATCTTCTGCTGTACCTTGTGCCTTACCTCGTTGTAGGTTGGGACACCCTCAAGGAGGCGGCCGAAGCCCTGGTTCACGGAGAGCCCCTCAGCGAGGATTTCCTCATGAGTGTAGCCACCCTTGGCGCCCTTGGAATAGGATTCATGCCCGGGGCCGAAACCCAGTTCCCGGAAGCCGTCTTTGTGATGCTGTTCTTCCAGGTTGGAGAACTCTTTGAGGAGATGGCCGAAGGCCGAAGCCGGAAATCCATCAGCCACCTTATGGACATAAGGCCGGATTCGGCCAATGTGGAACGTGACGGAAACCTTGTCACGGTGCACCCCGAAGAAGTGGCCGTGGGAGAGATCATCCTTATTCGGCCCGGAGAGAAAGTGCCCATGGATGGTGTTGTGCTTGAGGGCTCCTCAAGCCTTGATACTGTGGCGCTTACGGGAGAGAGCGTGCCGCGGAGCATCGGCCCGGAAGATGAGATTCTTTCCGGGTGCGTGAACCTTTCCGGAGTCCTTCGGGTAAAGACAATCAAGGCTTTCGGGGAGTCCACCGCCGCCAAAATCCTGGACCTTGTTGAGAATGCGGCCGAAAACAAGTCCCGCAGCGAGAGTTTCATCACAAAGTTTGCCCGGATTTACACGCCCATCGTGGTGGCGCTGGCCGTGCTGGTGGCCGTCATTCCCGGCCTTGTAACCGGAGAGTGGGTCACCTGGATCTACAGGGGCCTCCTTTTCCTGGTGGTTTCCTGCCCCTGCGCTCTGGTTATTTCCGTGCCTCTCACGTTCTTCGGCGGCCTTGGCGGCGCTTCCCGCAAGGGCATACTCATCAAGGGCTCCAACCTCATGGACACCCTCTCACGGATCAAAACCGTAGTATTTGACAAAACCGGCACCCTCACCGAAGGCGTTTTTGAAGTGACGGCGGTTCATCCGGAAGTAATTGACCAGAAGGAACTTCTGCACCTTGCGGCACATGTTGAGCGCCACTCCGTCCACCCCATTGCGATGGCCCTCAGGAACGCCTACCCCGGTGAAGCCGACAACTGCAAAGTGGAAGCCGTTACAGAACTGGCCGGCCACGGCGTGACAGCCATGGTAAACGGCAAGAAAGTGGCCGTTGGCAACAGTAAACTAATGGAGGCCGAAGGCGCCGCCTGGCACCCCTGCCACCACACAGGCACCATCATACATGTGGCGATAGACGGCGTCTATGCCGGTCATATAGTGATCTCGGACCGCATCAAGGAAGATTCGGCCGAAGCAATCCGGGCCCTGAAGGCCGCCGGAATTAGCAATACCGTAATGCTTACCGGAGACCAGAAGGACGTGGCGGCATCCGTTGCCGGCGCCCTGAAACTGGACTCCTTCTACGCCCAGCTGCTGCCCGCTGACAAAGTGTCACGCGTTGAGGAACTTCTCCGCGAAGGCCCCCTGGCGTTTGTAGGAGACGGCATCAACGACGCCCCCGTCCTCACCAGAGCCGACGTAGGCATTGCCATGGGCGCCCTTGGCTCCGACGCCGCAATAGAAGCCGCAGATGTAGTGCTGATGGACGACAAGCCCAGCAAAGTTGCGCAGGCAATCACCATTTCCCGCCGCACAATACGTATTGCCAAGGAAAACATCTGGTTTGCAATTGGCATAAAAGTCCTGGTGCTTGTGCTGGCCGCCCTTGGCCTTGCAAGCATGTGGATGGCCGTTTTTGCCGATGTTGGCGTAACGGTTCTGGCCGTCCTCAACGCCATGCGCGCGCTGAGGGCCTAGGCTTCAACCATAGCCAGCGTTGCAACCGATATCTTTACGGAGGGCCCCAGGGCTCTCCGTAGTGTTATCCAGCATTCGGAAAGCGTGGCGCCGGTGGTAAAAGTGTCATCAACTATCAGCACATGCCTGGCCGGAATAGAGTGTGACACCCTGAATGCCCCGCTAATGTTCACAAGCCTTTCTTCGGCGTTAAGGGCGGTCTGGCTCCTTGTCCTTCGGCCCCTTTTAAGGATGTCTGTACGAAGATTGGCCCCAAGGGCTTTGGCTATTTCCCGGGCAATGACCTCGGCCTGGTTGTATCCGCGGCCGAACTTTCGCCTCCAGTGAAGCGGCACCGGAATCACGGTGTCTACATCCTGGAAGTGCCCGGCCTTGGCAAGGCTTGCACCGAGCAAAGAGGCGAACCACCTTCCTGCAGAGATATTCCCGCCATACTTAAGTGCTTGAGGGATACGCTTATAGGGGTTTTCGGCATGATAAAACAGTAGTGACGCGGCGAAGGCGTACTCCATGTTTTCATCTGGCGCCCTTATGCGCTCCAGGGTTTCGTTGAAGCGGTCGGCCATTATGTTGTGGGGCTGTTCCCACGTGTAAGTGAGGGGAAGGTCCGCTGCGCACCATATGCACAGCTGCTCCTCCCTTGCTCCAAGCTGCCTGCCACAGACTATGCACTCCCGTGGCAGCAGTAAATCTGTTAGTTCCCGTATCATGGCAACAAAGATAATACAAGGCAAAAATGCGAGTGGAGGTTAAACCGTTGACACACAAACGTTTACAAGATCTTCTACCAGAACTTTTTCTGGTAGAAGATCGCGTAAGCGCTTGGAGGATAAATAGTTGGCCTGCACCAAAGGGGGAGAAAAATAGAGGGCGGGGGCAGTAAGTTGCAAAGCCGCCAAAAAATTGATACATTTGTAAACTAAAGAAGAATCAAGTTATGGCCAGTCTGTTCAATTTCGGCTTTTTCGGGAATCAGCCGCACCGGGTTTTCAACTACAAGCCCCGCTACTATGACCCAGAAGAAGAAAAACGCAAGGCAATGTTCGGAGACGTGGACGGTAGCAACGAAGCCGCCCGCAAAGACGGTTCCTATGTTCCCGGCAGCAGCCTCCGCGGCGCCTTCCGCAACGGAAACTACATGAAAACCCGCTCAGACATGCGTACCGCCCACACCGTAATCACTATCATCACCCTTATCCTCATTGTGGCGGTACTCATTTTCATGGCCAAATTCTTTGAACTTTTGTAAAAGTGTAAGGTCCCATACCCTCTAAAACCTATAGCCACCCTCGGCTATATTAGAGGGAGGGGCCCACGAAGTGGGAGGGACGAAGGGGCGAAACCCCGAAGGGTTTTAGAGGGTATGGGACCTGAAATGAGAGTAAAATGGAACTGAAGATATTACCAAAGAATATCGCGGACATGATAGCTGCCGGGGAGGTGGTCCAAAGACCGGCCTCGGTGGTGAAGGAACTCATGGAGAATGCGGTAGACGCCGGCGCCACGGACATAAAAGTTGCCGTGACAGATGCCGGCCGTACGCTTATCCAGGTGATAGACAACGGCTGCGGCATGACCCCCGACGACGCCGTGCTGTGCTTCGAGCGCCACGCTACGTCCAAGCTCGCCAGTGCCGAAGACCTCCATAACATCCTGACCTTCGGCTTCAGGGGAGAGGCCTTGGCATCAATTGCCGCCGTGGCCGAAGTAACCCTCAGGACCCGCACCGCAGAGGAAGAATCCGGCGTGGAAGTCCAGATGGCGGCTTCGGAGAACAAGGGCACCAAGGAAATCTCCTGCCCAATCGGCACAAATATAGCCGTCCGCAACCTCTTCTATAACATCCCGGCAAGAAGGAAGTTCCTCAAATCCGACAACGTTGAACTTCGGCACATAGTAGAGGAATTCCAAAGGGTTGCCCTCACGCGTCCGGACATCGGCTTCACCCTAACCCACAACGGCCGTGACATCCACGTGGTAAAGCCCGTCAAAAGCTTCAAATTCCGCATCCAGGACCTCCTTGGCCCCGCTATTGTGGGAGACGTTGTGGACATTGAGGCCGATACCACAATAGTCACCCTCCGCGGATACGCCGGCCGCCCGGAAAGCGCCCGAAAAACCCTTGGGAACCAGTTTTTCTTTGTGAACGGAAGGTATTTCCGCAGTCCCTACCTCCACAAGGCCGTGATGAAGGCCTATGAAAACCTTATCCCGGACGGCACCACGCCCTCCTATTTCCTCTACCTTGACGTAGATCCCTCCACCATAGACGTAAACATCCATCCCACCAAGGCCGAAATCAAGTTCGAGGAAGAGCAGCTCCTCTTCCAGACCGTCTTTGCGGCGGTGAAGGAAGCCATGGGCCGAAACGGAATTGCAGGGAACATAGACTTTGACAACCCGGAGGCCCGGGAAATGCCCGTAATAGGCACCCGCTTTGAGGAATACACCCCCTCCAGCATCCCTACGGTGGGACTGGATCCGGACTATGATCCCTTCCAGCAGATGCCCGGTCAAGCCGGGCATGACGGCTATGCACCCGCACATGACGCCGGCACTTATTCCCGACACATAGACAGGTCCGAGAACTACGGGGCGCTGTTTGAAAACAGAACCCTTCCAACGTCGCAAATACTTGTGGTTCAGGGGAAATACGTCCTTATGCAAAGCGCCACCGGCATTATGGCTGTGAATGTGCACCGTGCAAAGGAGCGCCTCTTCTTTGACCGCGCCCTGAAGGCCCTCACCCAGGAAGCCCACGTAACCCAGCAGGCGCTTTTCCCCGTCACCGTAACCGTTGGCGTGGAAGGCCGCCTCACCATAGACGCCCATGCCGAAACCCTCAAGAAACTGGGCTTCGACATTGCTCCCTTCGGCCCTGACAGCGTGGTTGTAAACGGCGTCCCTGAGGGCTACAGCGCAGAGCCCGGCAAGGCCGAAGCCATGGTGGGGGACCTCCTCCTCATCCTCTCCGACGACGGCAGTTCGCTGCCCGGAGTAATGGAGCAGGCCCTCGCTGGCAAGTTTGCTCTCCTTGGCGCCGCGTCCGGAGACAAGCTTTCCTCCCCGCTGGAAGCCCAGCGCCTTGTGGATGCCCTCCTCCAAAGCGACAACCCGGAATTCACCCCTTCCGGCAAAAAAATCATCTCCATAATAGGAGTGGAAGAAATTGAAAAGAGATTCCAATAGCAGATGGCAAGTTTTTTGGAAAACATACCTCCCGTAACACGTAACCTCCTGTACGTTAACGTAATAATGTTTGTGGCAACGCTCATAAACCCCGCTTTCATGCAGGGTACCTTTGCCATGGCATTCCCCCTTGCCACAGACTTCCGCTGGTGGCAGCCCGTCACCCACATGTTCATGCACGATGGCTTCTTCCACATCTTCTTCAACATGTACACCCTTGTGATGTTCGGAATGGTGGTGGAAAGGGTCCTGGGCACCAAGAAGTTCCTCATCCTCTACGCCATCACCGGCTTCGGCGCGGTGGCCCTCCATACAGGCGTGGAATTCATTCAAGTACATGAACTCCTGAAGCAGTATCCGGGCACCAATCCCCAGTACATCTACAACAGCATACCCCATGTCCTGGGTGCCTCAGGGGCCGTTTACGGCGTGCTTGTGGCGTTTGCAATGCTGTACCCGCAGGCCCGCATGACCCTCATCTTCCCGCCCGTCACCATGGACGCAAAGTGGATGGTGATAATCTTCATCGGCATAGAACTCCTTACCGGCATTACCGGCACCCGCATGGGCGTGGCGCACTTCGCTCACCTTGGCGGTGCGCTGTTTGGCTGGCTCACAATTTACATTTGGAAAAAGCAGGGTAAACTCTACAGAAGATACTGATGGCAAAGGCCCCTAAGAGAAAGCACGGCTGGTTCTCCAGCCTGTCGTTCGGCAGCGTTGCAATGGCGCTGAGCGCGCTTCTTGTGCTGGGTTACCTTTCCATCATCGTCCCCCCGGAAAAGGCCTGGTTCTTCACGCTCTTCGGCCTCATCTACCCCATAGTGCTGCCCCTCACGCTGGTTCTTTTTGTGGCGGCCCTCGTGAGGCGCTCCAGAACCCGCCTCCTGCTGGCGCTGGTGCTTGTACCCTCCCTCTTTTTTGCAGGCCGATACTTCCAGTTTTCGGCCCCCAAAGACACCCCTGAGCCTACTTTAAGAGTGGTTTCATACAATGTGGGCCTGTTCAGGCACGGTCCCAAAGGAAAGGAAGTCCTGGAACTTGCCAGCGAGGTGGCCGATTACGTGAATTCCCTTGACGCCGACATAGTTTGCCTCCAGGAATTCTTCCTTCCGGAAAACGTGTCCATAGACGGCTGGCTCAGGAGTCATTTTCCCGCCTACAAGGCCGAATATTATATGCTTACAGGCAAAAACTGGAGGGCTGGAAATGTTACGCTGACCCGCCGGAAGGCATCGGCCAAAGGCAAGGAAGACTTTGAAAAATCCACCAACATGGCCCTTTGGACGGATGTTTCCCTGGATAGCCTTGACATACGCGTATATAACTGTCACTTTGAGAGTTACAACATCTCATTGCCCGGCATAATCAAAAGGGACGTTGAGGAAACCGAGGCCAAGCTCCGCCGCTCCATTACGGAGCGTCCGCGCCAGGTGGCAAAGGTGCTACGTGGCATAGATTCGGCCCCGGTGCCATCCATTGTGGCCGGAGACTTCAACGACACCCCTCTGTCTTACACCTATTTCCGCCTTATCCGCGGCCGAAAGGACAGCTTCATGCATGCCGGAGAAGGCTTCGGGGCCACCTACAGCGCCCTTTGGCCGCTCCTGAGGCTGGACTATATCCTCTACCCAAAAGGCCTTGAGGCCGTGAGCTACCGCATAGAAAAAGTAAAATATTCAGACCATTACCCCGTAATAGCACAGTTCCATGAAACCGGAAGAGATCCTAGGTGAAGCCCTTCGCGTACTCCGTGAGGGCGGCACAATCCTTTACCCCACAGACACCGTGTGGGGCCTTGGCTGCGACGCCACCAACCCCGCCGCGGTTGCCAAAATCTTTGAGATTAAGCGCCGCCCGGATTCCAAGTCCCTGGTGCTGCTTGCCAGTGACCTTGACATGATTGCCAAATACGTGAAGGAAATCCCTTCCATAGCCGTAGACCTTGTAGAGGTCAACGACGCCCCCATGACCATCATCTATCCCGGAGCCATCACCGGCGACGAAAAAGGAGACCGCTGGCACCTTGCCCACAACGCGGTGGCAGAGGACGGTTCCGTTGGTATACGTATCCCCATGGCCGATTGGTGCAAAAATGTGGCATACAAGCTTGGCCGTCCGCTTGTGAGCACATCGGCCAATATTTCAGGGGAACCTACGCCGCAGAGGTTCTCTGAAATCCCTCAGGAAATAAAGGACGCAGTTGACTTTGTGGTTCCTCCGTCCGTGGACACCCAGAGCACCGGCAAGGCTTCCCAGATAATAAAGCTGGGCCTTGGCGGAGAAGTTGAAATAATAAGGAAATAGCCTATGAGCCAGATGCTTACGTACCCAGGATTCTCCGTTGTGTTTATCCAGACCTTCTCTGTGCATCACACAAAGGAGTTTGTCTACCCCAAAGGCCTGGAGGACTATATCCAGCCTATGGAGCAAGAAATCGAGGACCAGATTTTCCATGGCGGAGACGTCAGGCGCTACAACCTCAGGGACTTTGAGTTCACCATGCCCATTGTGCCCGCCCCGGACGAATCCATCTATCCCGTCACCCTTAAGGGCCTCTGCCACGTGGAGATGAACCTTTTCTTCGGCCACACGGTGTCCTTCACCTACCGTTTCCTCTTTGACGGCAAGGAGTGCAGCATCTCAAAACCTGTGATTACAGACCACCTCATAGCCTTCCTTTCCAACTGGCTCAGCGCCGAATTCTGGTCAAAGGAGGAGGATGGGGACAAGACCACAATTGACTACGAGACCCATTTTGCGGTGGGCTCAATATGGTTCGGCGCAGACGGAACGCCCCTTGAGAAGCCGGAATCCATAGATAATCTTGGTACGGGCCGAAGCTTCGACGCCGTGGCACTTCGATACAAGAACTTCATATACAAGTACTGCTCGCAGTTCAAGAAAGAGACCACAAAGGCCGAACGCCGGAAACTGAACCGCCGCTGGGCCAGTGCTCCCTTTACCGTGAACAACGACCTCCACTATGCCATGGTGGACGTCTGGGAAAACGTGCAGCACATAGAGGAGGACGGCTCAGACCTCTTTGAAAACAACAAAAACAAGCCCGGATACCTCTCAGAGGCCGAAATCGTGAATCATATAAGGGATGAGCATAAGAACGAGCTCATCGGCCTTCTGTCCCTTTATCCGGAGGAGTGGCCGTACCGTGATCCCGCGGCATACGACGAGGTTTGCGGGGAGAACATAGCCATTGACACCGACGACCTTGTGCTTGCCGGAAGCAGCCTCTGTGTGGTTATCGGCACTTATGGCCGCCGCGGCGCCGGTGAGGAGGGCGTAAACTGGGAAGAACACTTGAAGGAGAGGTCTCACTACCATGTTTCCTGGCCGGAGTATCTGCTTATCCTCCAGATGATTCTGGCAAAGAAATACGTGATAGGCCTTGCCACGGATACCGTCATTGCTTCCGCCTCCGATGATCAGAAGAAATCCTCCGAGAAGCTGATAGGTGAAAATGCGGCTCTATCCATCCGTCTTACGCGCCTGGTGACTCAGCTGGACGTTGTGAAATACTCCAAGTTCCCGTCACACAAGGTGATGTTCGACCGCACCACAAAACGCCTTGGCCTGGAGGAGGATTATGCTCGCCTGAGTGAAATAATGGAGAACGTAGACAACGCCCTCCACAATCAGGCCGACTACCAGTCAATGAAGAGCGAGTTCTTTCTCAATATCGTCCTTGCCATCATTTCCGTGGCTTCCACATTTGAGCTCTTCTTCCAGTCCGACGAAATGCCGTTCCTCACGCATTTCGGCATAGAAAACAGCACTCTTGCCGCCGTGGTTGTGGCCTGCATTGCCGCACTCACCATGTTCGCCCTGCTTATGGTAATCACAAATGGCATCAAGAGTATCTGGGCACGTATCGAGGAAAACCGAAACTAAACTATACCATGAAAATTGAAATTGCACAAATTGCCGATGCCGCTGCCCTGGCCGATTTCTTCATAGGGCACATAACCGCCCACCCGGAGTACATTTCCCACGGAGAAATCCAGATGGGGGTGGGTGAGGGCTCCATTGTTGACGGCGTCCTGGTGGCGCATCCCGCCCCCGACGCCCGTGAAAAGTGGATGAAATATATCACGGAACATATTGTGAATGAATCGCTTGCCGAAGTCTGGAAGGCGGTTTCCGATGACGGCGCGTTTATGGGCTTTTGCGTTGCCGACATTGAAGAGGACGGCGACGCCCCCTTCGGCGTGGTGTGCGATGTCCTTGTGAAGGAGGAGTTCCGTGGCGCCGGTGCCGGTGAAGCCCTGCTACGAACGGCTATTGGCTGGCTCCGCAGCCGCGGGGTCAAGGACATCTACCTTGAGTCCGGCAAGGACAACCACGCCGCCCACCGCTTCTTTGAAAAGCGCGGCTTCGCCCATGTGAGCGAGATTTATAAGCTGGGGTAACCGCCGTTACCGGGCATTTTACTCCAGCGCTAAAACGCGTAAATCACAATGTAGAACATCATGACCGCGGAGCAAATGAGCTTTGCGCCAGTGCCGAAGATAAAGCCCAGAAATGCTCCGAAGGCCGATTTCAGTGATGTTCCGGTGTCCTTCCCTGCAAAGAGAAGTTCGGCGATGAAAGCGCCCAGAAGGGAGCCGAGGATCATGCCGATTGGCGGATAGATAAGGCCCACGAAAAGGCCGGCTATTGCGCCCCAGCCGCCGTATTTGCTGCCGCCGGTGAGTTTGGTAAAGTACGCCGGGACAATGTAATCAAGTATGCTGATGACAATTACTATCCCCAGCCAAACCAGAAGCAGGGTGGTGGAAAAAGGCTCTCCGGCTGCATTGGTACCTGAGCCCCAGATATAAAGCAGCAGCATGCCAACCCAGCTGAGGGGCGGCCCCGGAAGGCCCGGAGCAACGCTGCCGATGATTCCCAGTGCGCCAAGAATGATGGCGGCTATTGCAATAAACGTTTCCATAGCACAAAAATATTCATTATCTTTGATGAAACAAAAAACGTGCAGAAACTATGTTTGCAAAGGAAGTTTATGTAAGAAGGCGTGAAACGCTGCTTCAGAAAATGCGTGAGGCCGGTCAGAGCGGTCTTATTCTTTTTATAGGTAACGCAGAGGCCCCCGCCCAGTACAGGGACAATTGCTATAAATGGCGTCAGGATAGCACCTGGCTGTATTATTTCGGCCTTGACGAGCCCAATATGGCCGCCGTTTTAAGCATAGATTCCGGCAATCAGGGCATCTTTGCCAATGACGTAGACATAGACGATATCATCTGGATGGGCCCGCAGGAATCGGTTGCTTCAAAGGCCGAATCTATAGGCATTTACAAGACAGGGCCTTATGACAATTTGGCACCCTGGCTCAAGGAGCACGCCAAAGGACGCACCGTCCATATCATCCCTCCGTCCAGGTATTACAACACCCTCAAGCTTATGGAACTTCTTGGCTGCGCACGCGTAGACAAAAGGGTTTCAGAAGCCCTTGTGAAGGCAATAGTATCCCAGCGCCTTATCAAGGAAGACATAGAGATAGCCGCCATTGACGATGCCTGCGCACTTGGTTATGAGATGCATTCCGTGGGCCGGGATTCCATCAAGCCCGGCATCCTGGAGCAGGAAATTGTGGGTAAGATGGAAGGCGTAACCCTTTCAAAGGGTTGGGGCGTTTCCTTCCCCACCATCCTCACCCAGCACGGAGAAACGCTTCACAACCACCTCCACGACAAGATTATCGAGCCCGGGAAGCTTATGGTCATAGATGCCGGTGCCGAAAGCAACCTGCACTATGCATCGGACTTTACCCGCACCTATCCCACTTCCGGAAAGTTCACAACAAAGCAGCGTGAGGTATACCAGATAGTGTACGAGTGCAATGAACTCGCGTTCAGCCTCACAAAGCCCGGCACCACATACCGTGACGTCCACCTTGCAGTTGCCCGCAAGATGCTGGACGGCCTCCAGGCACTGGATCTGGTCCACGGAGACCTAGACGAAATGGTGGCCTTCGGCATAGCAGGCCTGTTCCAGCCTCACGGCCTTGGCCACAACATGGGCCTGGACGTCCATGATATGGAGGACCTTGGTGAAAATCTGGTAGGATATGACCCCGACCAAACCCGTGCAAAGCAGCTTGGCCTTGGCTCCCTGCGTATGGCCCGCCGCCTTGTTCCCGGCCACGTAATCACGGATGAGCCAGGCATTTACTTCATCCCGGCCCTCATAGAGAAGTTCAAGAAGGAAGGCCTTGGAAAGGACTTTGTGAACTATGCTAAACTTGAGAGCTACTATGACTTCGGCGGCATCAGGCTGGAAGACGATGTTCTTGTAACGCCTACTGGCGCCCGCCGCCTTGGCCCCAAGCGCCTGCCGGTCTCCCCGGATGACGTTGAGGCCGCAATGGGTAAATAAACTGGTTCTGGCTATGGATATAAGAATAGGAAACGGATATGACGTGCACGCACTGGCGACGGGGCTTCCCATGTGGCTTGGCGGCGTGCAGATTCCAAGTGAAAACGGCTTCGTGGCCCATTCAGATGGCGATGTCGCCATCCATGCGCTCTGCGACGCCCTTCTGGGCTGCCTGGCGCTTGGGGATATCGGCCATCTTTTCCCTGACACTTCAGACGAATGGAAGGGCGTAGACAGCAAGATACTCCTGAAGAAGGTGGTGGAGCTTATCCACACCAAAGGCTACAAGGTTGGAAATGTGGACATTACAATTGCCCTCCAAAGGCCCAAGTTGGCGCCTCACATCGGCACCATGCGGCAAACGCTTGCCCCCATCCTTGGCGTAACGTCTGACAGGGTGTCCATCAAGGCCACCACAACGGAAAAACTTGGCTTCGTGGGCCGGCAGGAAGGCTGCGAGGTATGGGCTTCGGCCCTTATTCTCAAGGACTAACGAAGGTCTCCCAGCGAAGAATCCTCCACATGCCCAAACCAGGAATTCACCTT
>ODAJ012141752.1_pt1 | contig 81758 bp, 64 predicted proteins | sample 1539241 | NCBI WGS metagenome assembly ODAJ01 (sample SAMN02144231, study PRJEB22623) | gut metagenome | biome: sheep rumen | host: Ovis aries | place: New Zealand | reverse complement strand
AGTGTCGAAGCCGTTCTTCTGTGTAGTGTCAAGCGTCTTCAGCGTAGCCCCTGCAAAGGCCGCATGGGCAGCTATCTGCGCTGCACTCAACGAGAAGGGCAGGCAGATGGTGTTCCACTTCCCGTCCTTGTAGAGCGTGCGGCCGGAGAGGGTCACGTTGGCCACTTGGTCCTTAGCGCCGCTGATGGCTTCGCTGTTGTCGGCATTGTCGGCGAGGGTGATTGCCTTTGCCTGTATCCACTCTGCGTTGATGGTCTGATTAGCATCGCTCATCGTGAGCGTCGGAGTATCTGTTGAGGGATTGGCAATTGTGCCGCCGCCTACTACTGCGTACTGACTGAAGGCATATCCAGCGGGTGCGTCGGCGTGGCTGAGCGAGAGAGGCACAGCCTCTTCGTTGCCGGCATAATACACATCATTGTACTTGATGCCCGCGTTGAAACCGGTGCTTGTGACGTAGGCAGTGATGCCGCTGACGCTATACTCGACGATGGTTTCGCCGCTGATGGTGAGGCCGGTCACATCGGTGCCTGCGCTGATGGTGCGCATCCGCTTACCCTCTTTGGTGGTGATTCTAATATTATTATATGCCAATGTGTTGTAGTAGCAATTGGTGAGCGTGCCGCGCTCATTGCCGCCTACAAACATATAGAATTTATTATCTGCCGTGTTGAAGCCGAGACTCGTCGGGGCGAAGACGCAGTTGCTGAGATTGGCTATTGCGCCACTCTGCGTAAAGCCCACAAATCCGCCGCCTTCATATCCGCCGACAGTGCTGTAGTTGATGCTGCCCGTGAAGACGCAGCCGTTCATGGTGAGTGTTTTGCCTTCATTCACTCGGGCTACGAAAGCGCCGGCATCAATGTCAGCTGCATAGCTTGAAGTGATGGCTACACTGCTCTTACAGTTGTTGATGATGCTGCTCTCTGTCACGAAACTGGCGATGCTGGCGGGACGTATACCGTTAGTGGTGATGCTGCCCGTCACGTTCAGGTTCCTGATATGGGCACCCTTGAGTGCGCCGAAAGGAGCAGCAGCCACATTATCGCCGCTCGGCAAGTCAATGGCCAACGTCATCGTGTGGCCATTTCCGACGAATGTGCCGGCGAAGGGGCATTCAAGTGCGCCCGCCATTGGAGTCACGGTGACGTTGTCTGTCAGTTCCACGGTCAAGCCGCTGTAGTCGAAGCCGCTGCTGACACTGGCTGCGAACGTGTTCCAATCATCCGTCGAACTGATGATGGTCAAAAGGCACGCGGCATTGACGGTCTGATTAGCATCGCTCATCGTGAGCGTCGGAGTATCTGTTGAGGGATTGGCAATTGTGCCGCCGCCTGCTACAGTGTACTGACCGAAGGCCTTTCCAGTAGGTGCGTCAGCATGGCTGAGCGAGAGAGGCACAGCGTCTTCGTTGCCGGCGTAATACACATCATTGTACTTGATGCCTGCGTTGAATCCGGTGCCTGCATTGTAGGCAGTGATGCCGCTGACGCTATACTCGGTGATGCTTTCGCCGCTGATGGTGAGGGTGGTCACATCGGTGCCTGCGCTGATGCTGCGCATCTGCTTACCCTCTTTGGTGATTCTCGAGTAACCTGCTGCCACGTCGTTGTAGTAGCAGTTGGTGAGTGTGCCGCGCACATCATTCCCGCCAACAAACATATAGAAATCACTATCAGTGTACCTATCGATGCTGACGTTTGACGGGGCGAATACGCAGTTGCTGAGCGTGGCAGATGAGTGGGACAATAATGCGCCCACAAGACCGCCGCCTTTATGTCCATTGTAATGGCTGTAGGTGATGCTGCCCGTGAAGACGCAGCCTTCCATGGTGAGTGATTTGTTTGCCTTCACCCGGCCCACGAAGGCGCCAGCTTCAACATAACCATCATAACTTGAAGTGATGGCGACGTTGCTCTTACAGTTGGTGACGGTACTGTTCTCTGTCACGATACCGGCGATGCTGGCGGGACGATAGCCGATGGTGCTGATGATGCCCGTCACATTCAGGTTCTTGATTGTGGCACCGCCGATTGCGCCGAAAGGAGCGGCAGGCGTATTGGTATCGCCGCTCGTCACTGCAATGTCAACGTCAAGCGTGTTGCCTTGTCCGTCGAATGTGCCGGCAAAGGGCCGATCTTGCGTGCCCACCATCCTGGGCGCACTGACACTGAGGTTGTTGAAATCCAGCGTCACGGTCTTGCCGCTGTAGTCGTAGCCGTAGCTGACAACATCGTAGAAGTTGCGCCAAACTTCAGGGCTGGTGATGGAGGTGGGAATCTGCTGGCCCTCTATGGTGGTGATTTTCTCTTCGCCTGCTGCCACGTCGTTGTAGTAGCAGTTGGTGAGTGATCCGCGCACTTTACCGCCTACAAACGTATAGAAAGCATTCTCTGCCTTGGTGAAGCTGAGGCTCGTCGGGGCGAAGACACAGTTGGTGAGTGTGGCAGATGCGTTTTCCCGCATCCAGCCCACAAATCCGCCGCCTTCATATCCGGCGGCATCGGTGTAGGTAATGCTGCCTGCGAAGAAGCAGTCGCTCATGTTGAGTATTTTGCCTGCATCCACCCGGCCCACGAAGGCGCCGGCATCAATATCGCCCGTCCTACTTGAAGTGATGGCTACGCTGCTCCTGCAGTTGGAGATAGTGCTGGCCGACGACACAATACCGGCGACGCTGGCGGGACGCATGCCGTTGGTGGTGATGCTGCCCGATATGTTCAGGTTCTGAATCATGGCACCGCTGAGCTCGGCGAAAGGAGCGGCAGGCGTATCGATATCGTCGCTCTCCACGTTAATGTCAACGTCAAGCGTGTTGCCCTGTCCGTCGAATGTGCCGCTGAAGGGCTTATCCTCAGCGCCTGCTAGCATAGTTACGCCGTTAAGGTCGGAAGTCAGCTTCACGGTCTGTCCGCTGTAGGTGTTGCCGTTTGTCACCTGAACGCAGAAGACATCCCAAGCTTCCTTGCTGGCAATGAGGGATGCGCCCTCCTCGACGGGCAGTGTCCACAGGGCAACGAGCGTCTGTTCGGCATCGGTCATCGTCAGCTTCGGAGTGTTTGTTGTGGGACTGGTCAGAGTGCCGCCGCCTGCTTCTACTGTGTACTTTTCAAAAACAAATCCCTTGTCGGCATGAGTGAGCGTGAGGTTCACCTGGTCTTCGTTGCCGGCGTAACATACGTCATTGTACTTGAATCCTGCAGAGTAGCTGGTGATGCCGCTGGCGTCATACACAGTGCTTGCACCGCTGATGGCGACACTGCTCACGCCGAAGCCTGCGTTGATGCTACGCATCTGCTTGCCCTGTATGGTGGAGATTATCGGCTGGCCTGCTGCCACATCGCTGTAGTAGCTGTTGGTAAAATTTTTTGTACCATTGCCGCTTACAAACATACTGAAAACATACTTTCCCGGGGCGGAGATAAAGTCGAGACTCGTCGGGGCAAAGACGCAGTTGGTGATGCGGGCCTCATATTCGTCGATTTCTTTCCAGCCCACCATTCCGCCGCCCATATATCCGTTGGGATTGTTGAGGGTGATGCTGCCCGTGAAGGCGCAACCGCTAATGGCAGTCCTTTCTCCATTGGCACCTTCTGCGCGTCCCACAATACCACCGACAAAACCGGCACCACTATTATATGTGGGAGTCATGGCTACGGAACTGGAGCAGTTCTCAATAACTACCTGGCCATTGGCCTTACCTACGATACCACCGATGCATACCTTATCCGTTGTTATACTTCCGGCTATTTTAAGGTTCCGTATGGTGGCAGCGTTGACAACGGAGAAAGGTCCGGCATTATCTGCCGTTGTATTATCTATGTTCACCGTCAGCGTGTGGCCCTGTCCGTCGAATGTGCCGGCGAAGGGTTTGGCCTCAGTTCCCAGCATCTTGGTGACGCCGCTGACGCCGCTGACATCGTCAGTCATCTTCACTGGCTTTTTATTGTCGTCGTAGTAGCCTTCATCCACCATATCGCAGAAGACATCCCAGGCAGCCTTGGTGGCAATACAGTATGCATTGTTGTCGACGGGCAGCAGCCAGTCTACTCCCAAGGTAGCGTCGGCATTTGCCATGGTGAGTGTCGGGGTGTTGGTTGTCTCGTTGGCCAATGTTCCGTGCGTGGTGTTGTAACGTCTGAAAGCCAGGTCAGTCCTGGCTGCGTAGGCAATCCAGAGAGGCACAGCGTCTCCCGCGCCGGCATACAATACATCATTGTACCCCACGCCTGGGTTGTAGAATTTGAATCCGAAGACGAGGGGGCCAGGGTCAACACTTTCGTTGATGTGGAAGGTGGCCACGCCGTCGCCTTTACTGATGCTGCGCAGCCGCTTGCCCTCTGTGGTGGTGATTTTCTCTTCGCCTGCTGCTACGTCGTTGTAGTAGCAGTAGGTGTGGTTTCTCGCGCCATAACCGCCTGCAAACGTATGGAAATCATTCTCTGCCTTGGTGAAGTTGAGGCTCGTCGGGGCGAACAGGCAATTGGTGAGTATGGAAGTTGCTTTTCCCTGTAACCAGCCCACAAATCCGCCGCCTTCATATCCATTGGCATTGGTATAGGTGATGCTGCCCGTGAAGACGCAGCCGTTCATGGTGAGTTCTTTGTCTTCATTCACTCGACCCACGAAAGCGCCGGCATCAATGTCACCTCCATATGTTGAAGTGATGTCCACACTGCTCAGGCAGTTGGTGATGGTGGTGCTGGAGCCGCTCACGAAACTGGCGATACTGGCGGGACGCCTGCCGTTGGTGGTGATAGTGCCCGTCACGTTCAGGTTTTGGATTATTGCCGGCGAACGGAGTTCGGCAAAAAGAGCGGCAGGAGTGTCGGCATCGTCGCTTTCCACATTAATATTAACCTCTATCTGGTGGCTCCGTCCGTCGAACATGCCACGGAAGGGACGGTTCGTTGCACCAGCCACCTTGGTCACGCTGATGTTGGAGAACAGCTCCACGGTCTTCTGGAAGCTGTTGTTGTGGTAGTCGTAGCCGCTGGCGACAACATCGCAGAAGTCTTCCCAATCCGCGTTGCTGTAGATGGAGGTGGGAACCAGCTTACTGCCGTCTTGGGGGTATGCTCCCGAATCGTTTGCCGCTTGGGTGTAAAAGCTGTTGGAGATATTAACGACGCACCCGTTATCGCCATTTGCAAACATATAGAACTGTTTGTCTGCAGAGGGAAGATCACTAGAGTAGGAGACACCAACGGTGCAGTTGGTTATATTGGCTGTAGCACCGGATTCGACCCAGCCAACGATTCCGCCGCCTCCGTATCCATTTTCATTCGAGAATATGATTCTATACGTGTAGGCACAGTTGATCACATTGACGGTCGCGCCTGAATTGACGTATGCCACAATACCACCGAGATCTGCCCTGGAGGCGCAGCTGGTAGACATCATTAAATCACTGGTGCAATTCCTGATTGTTGTATTACCGGAGGCATTGGCTACAATACCGCCAATCCTCTCCACAGAGGCATTTATGTCACCTCCACAAACATTAAGATTTTGTATGGTGGCTCCGTTGACATAGCGGAAAAGTGCAGCATCGGACTCCGTTGGGTGGCAACTTCTAAGTCGTAGGATGTTACCCCTTCCGTCGTATGTGCCTTCGAAGGGATATTCGCTCGTACCCACCATATTAAAATACGCATCGACGTCAATTCCCTCCTGTGCGAAGTACGTTCCGTGATAGGTATTGCCTGCGCTGACACTTTCTACTAAGGCAGCCCAATCATCCCTAGTCTTAATCAGATACGGGTCTTGAGCTGTGCCGCTGCCATCCCATGCCCATGCGCCCTGCGTCACCATCGTGAGCAGCAGGGCAAAAATAGAAAATAATGTTTTTCTCATAGATTTTTTAATTTATTTTTAAGTATCACAAGCCCCATCCGGAACCTGTAATACTATTGTTACTATAATCGTTCATTATAATTTTACTATCTTTGTGCCGACTAAAATAAAGTTAATTTCTAAAAACTGATATTAGAGACTATAAAAAAGAGTTTTACCATCATGGTATTGGCAATGATGACAGTCTGGTTCGCTGGTCTTCGGGAAGCGTGACGGGTCCTGTTGATGCAAAGGTACAGCTTTTCTTGGAATGACCAAACTTTTTGAGAGAAAAATTATCGGAGTACGAAACTTAAAAAGCAAAATAAACCGCTAACCGCTCAACGATGTCTGACGGCTGATGACTGATGTCTGAGGGAAGATTCGCTAACCGCTAATCGCTAACCGCTCAACGATATTTTCACTATGGTAGAGCAAAAAGATGTGGGTTTTCTTTGAGCGAATGGAATTTTTTCCTATTTTTGTGCCGTAATATGTGTTAAAACGAATAAAAAATAAACTGAAAATATTAAACTAAAATGAAACGTAATTACTTTGTTTGTGGCTTGCTGGCTCTCTGTGGTAGCCTGAATATGCAGGCAGCTGTTGACTTCACAGTTAACGGCATCACCTACTCTGAGACGGACTCAGCCGTTGTTTCCGTTGTTGCAAATGAGGAGAATCCCTATGAGGGTGCTATCAGCATCCCTGCAACCGTTAGCTATGACGGTATCGACTACACCGTTAGTGCTATTGGCGAGAAGGCATTCTACTATTGCACAGGCGTAACATCTGTTACACTGCCCGAGACCGTAACAGAACTGGAGTACGGTGCTTTCCGTAACTGTAGCGGCATGACAGCCATTAACCTGCCTTCTTCAGTAGAGAAGATCGGCTCGTCGGCATTCTTCGGTTGTAAGAGTCTGGCATCTGTCAGCATCCCTGCTGGCGTGGACAGCATCAAGCCCTATACCTTCTATGGTTGCGAGGCGCTGACATCTGTTAACATTCCCAATACCGTTACCTACCTGGGCGGTTCAGCCTTTGCCTATTGTGCAGAACTGAAGAGCGTTACTCTGCCCGCTGGTCTTACAGAGATTAACAGCTACACCTTCCAGTACTGTTTAAGTCTGAAAGATATTACCATCCCTGCAGGTGTGGTTAACATTGGCACCTGCGCTTTCCAGAAATGTGCATCCTTGACTTCTATCGCTTTCCCCGAGGGCTTGAAGCAGCTTGGCTCTGCAGCCTTTGAGTTCTGTCTGAAATTGGAGGCTCTCAACCTGCCCTCTACGCTGACCAATATTTCCTGCACTACCTTTGCCACCTGTCCTAGCATACAGAACATCACTGTTGCTGATGGTAACCCCGTATATAGCTCACTTGGTAACAGCAATGCCATTATCGAGGCTGTAAAGGATGCTAAGACAGGGGACATCTCATACAAGTTGGTACGTGGTTGTGCCAATACCGTTATCCCCGCTGGCGTAACAGAAATCGGCAGATATGCTTTCCAGTCCTGCATGGGCCTGCAGAACATCGTAATTCCTGAGGGCGTAACCTTCATTAACAATTATGCCTTCTATGGTTGCGAGAAACTTTTATCTGTAGATCTGCCCACAACCTTGACAGATATTGGCGACTTTGCTTTTGAGGGCTGTCTGAGTCTGATTAGTGTTGTAATTCCCGATGGTGTTTCCAGCATTAACGAGGGTCTTTTCTGGGATTGTATAAGTCTTTCGTCAGTTACCCTCCCCGCTTCTGTTAAGGATATCGAAGACTATGCCTTCGCTGGTTGTACTAATCTGACAGAGTTCTACAGCCTGGCAGAGGATTGTCCTACGGTATCAGTCGAAACATTCGAAGAGACTCCCATCGAAGGCGTTGCGCTGTATGTTCCCGAAGCTTCAGTTCTTAAATATGAACTGGATGAAATATGGGGTATGTTTGCCAGCGTTAATGCTATTGGTGGTGGCGTAGAGGTTGCTCCTAACAAGGATGCTGAGACTGCCATCGACAACCTGAAGGGTGATGCTAAGATTGTTAGCGTTTACAACCTGGGCGGTCAGCAGAATGCCAGAATGCAGCGCGGTATCAACATCGTTCGCATGAGCGATGGCACTACACGTAAGGTGCTGAAGCAGTAAGGAGACGAGTTGACTCTTTACGAGCTAAATCATATTGTACGCTCGGTACTGGAGACCTCCCTAGATGAGGAGTACTGGGTGGAAGGAGAGTTCGCCGATGCCTCTGTAGGCTTCGGCGGACACTTCTATGGTGAGATGGTGCAGAAGGACGAGCAGGGCCGTAATATAGTAGCTCGCGCCCGCGTGACCTGCTGGGCCAGAAACTATAACATCATCAGCCTGCGCTTCCAGAAGGAGACGGGCGAGACGCTGAGGCGCGGTCTGCAGGTAAAGCTGCTGGTAAGGGTGACCTTCCACGAACAGTACGGCTATGCCCTGAATATCATAGACGTGGACAGCACCTTCACCCTGGGCGATATGGCCAAGCGCAGAAGGGAAATCCTGAACCAGCTGCAGGAGGACGGCATCATCAACGACAACAAGGAGCTGCCCCTGCCACGCCTGCTACGCAGGATTGCCGTGGTGAGTAGCGCTACGGCAGCCGGCTACGGCGACTTCCAGAACCAGTTGATGAACAACGACTACGGCCTGCACTTCCAGACGCAGCTCTTCCCCGCCGTAATGCAGGGTCAGCATGTGCCCGAGAGTGTGATAGGTGCCCTGGAGAGCATCCAGCAAGCCGAGGAGCCCTTCGACCTGGTGGTCATCATCCGCGGAGGCGGTGCCACGGGCGACCTGTGCGACTTCGATTCCTATCCCTTGGCAGCCTGCATAGCACAATATCCACTGCCCGTGGTGGTGGGCATCGGACACGAGAGGGACGAGACGGTGCTGGACTTCGTGGCTCACACACGTGTGAAGACACCAACAGCCGCCGCTGCCTTCATCATAGACCATCAGGCACAGGAGGTGGCGTTGCTGGACGACCTGTACCGTCGCATCCTGCGCAGTGCCGAGAACAGCATCCTGAACGCCCGCCAGCGACTGGAGCACATCCAGAAGGTGCTACCCCTGCTGTTCGCAGGATTCAAGGACAGGCAGGAGCGCCAGATGGAACTGCTGGCACACCGTCTGCAGACGGCCTCGGAACGCAGATGGGAACAGGAACATCATCGTCAGGCTCTGCTGCAGAAAAGGCTGGAGGGACTGGATCCCCGCATCCTGCTGCAACGCGGCTACAGCATCACCACATGTGGCGGTAGGGTAGTGCGCTCGCCCAAGGATGTAGCGGAAGGTGAAGTGATAACAACAAGCCTGCAGGAAGGCGAAATATATTCAAAGGTAGTATTATGCAAGAAGAACTGACTTACGAGCAAGCCATGGCGCAGCTGGAGACACTGACCCAGCAGATGGAGCGTGGCGAGATTGGCATCGACGAAATGGCCAAGAAGTTGCAGGAAGCCCAGCGTTTGATGCAATTCTGTAAGGAACGACTCTATGAGTCGGAAAAAAACTGCAAATCCTTACTTCAAATCGATGAAAATGTGTAATTTTGCATCCGTAACAAGATAAAGTATAGAAAAATGAGCGAAATTGACTGGAGTAGCCTTTCTTTCGGCTACATGAAGACTGATTATAATGTACGTTGTTACTATCGCAATGGTGCATGGGGTGAGATAGAGACCTGTAGCGAGGAGACCATTCCTCTGCACATGGCTGCAACCTGTCTGCACTATGGCCAGGAGGCTTTCGAGGGCCTGAAGGCTTACCGTTGCCCCGATGGCAAGGTGCGCGTGTTCCGTGCCGACGAGAACGCTGCCCGCCTGCAGAGTACCTGCCGCGGCATCCTGATGCCCGAGCTCCCCACAGAGAAGTTCATTGAGATGGTCGAGAAGGTGGTTCGCCTGAACGAACGTTTCATTCCCCCATACGAGAGCGGTGCTACCTTATATATACGTCCGCTGCTGATCGGTACCAGCGCACAGGTAGGCGTTCACCCTGCTAACGAGTATCTCTTCCTGATATTCGTAACACCCGTAGGTCCTTACTTCAAGGGCGGCTTTGCCACCAACCCCTACGTCATCATCCGCGAGTACGACCGCAGTGCCCCTCTGGGAACCGGTATCTATAAGGTGGGCGGTAACTATGCTGCCAGCCTCAAGGCTAACAAGATGGCTCATGATCTGGGCTACAGCTGCGAGTTCTATCTGGATGCCAAGGAGAAGAAGTACATCGACGAGTGCGGTGCAGCCAACTTCTTCGGTATCAAGGATAATACCTATGTTACCCCCAAGAGCACCAGCATCCTGCCCAGCATCACCAACAAGAGCCTGATGCAGCTGGCTATGGATATGGGTCTGAAGGTGGAGCGTCGCCAGATTCCCGAGGAGGAGCTGTCAACATTCGAGGAGGCAGGTGCCTGCGGAACAGCCGCCGTTATCAGCCCCATCGAGCGCATCGACGACCTCGAGAACAAGAAGAGCTACATCATCAGCAAGGATGGTCAGCCCGGTCCTATCAGCACAAAGCTCTACAACAAGCTGCGTAACATCCAGTACGGCATCGAACCCGATGAGCACGGATGGACTAGGGTTGTGATTGAGTAATTAGACTTTAGGCTTTAGACTTTAGTCAATTCATAATTCACAATTCATAATTCATAATTATTTGAAACCTGGAACCAAGGTCGAAGACCTCTGAAACTTGAAACTTCGACCGCAGGTCGAACTTGAAACCAATAAAAAAAGAGTAAGGATTCGTCCTTACTCTTTTTTCTTTTGCCATATCCTTACGTAGTCTATTTCCATCGTTAGGGGGAGGGCTGTTTCGTCCACACCCTTTTCGCCGCCCCAGTCGCCGCCCCATGCCAGATTCAGTATGGGATAGAAGGCTTTGTTGAAAGGCCACGTGTCGTTGTTGCCCGCCTTGTCGTTGGGGAAGTAAAGCTGCACCTTGCCATCCACATAGGTGCGGATGTAGTCTTCCGTCCATTCGAGGGCATAGACGTGGAATCCGCTCTCGGCTCCTGCACACAGCATCTCGTGGGTCTTCTGCGTCTTGTTGGGATGGTTGTATGCCTGGCAGTGGATACTGCTGGATACCATGTTGGGATTGAAGCCAACCTCCTCCATGATGTCTATCTCGCCACAGACAGGCCACGCGCCGCCGTTGACGGGCATCATCCACCAGGCAGGCCATGTGCCCTTACCCTTGGGCAACTTGATGCTGGCCTCGATGTAGCCGTACTTGAAGCCAACGTTCCTGTTGCCATACAGACGGCCGCTGTATATCTTGTCGCCCTCCCTGAAGCAGTGAATCCTAAGTGTCCCGCCGCTGCATTCAGCCACCTTGTTGCCCTGGGGCGATTGCTCCTTCACATAGGTTTGCAACTCGTGGTTCACCCATCCGGCATTGGCCACCTGATAAGTCCATTTGGTGTTATCAAGGGCAGAGGTGTTGAACTCGTCCGACCATACTAGCTGATATCCTTCCAACGGACATGTTATCTCCTCGGAAGGTGGGTTGTCTGCAGCGGTGCAGGTGTTTGTGAACAATGCACTACAAAAGCAAAGTGATAATGGTAATAGATTAATTCTTTTCATAAGGCCTATTTTTTGTGTTCACAATTGTCGTGGGTGCCAGTTCCTGGTTGCGTCTGTCGGTCTGCGTTACCACCTTGGCTGCCAGCTGCAGGAACGCCTGCCCTGTGATGGTGGAGGGGTCGAGGGCAGCAGGTGTGCCGTTGTCGCCCGACTCGCAGATGTCCTGAACGATGGGAATCTGACCCAGCAGGGGTAGCTGCAACTTCTCTGCCAGCTCCTTCACACCTTCCTTGCCAAAGAGGAAGTACTTCTCCTCGGGGTGCTGGGCAGGGGTGAACCAAGCCATATTCTCGACCAGACCCAAGACAGGTACGTTCACCTTCTCGTTCTGGTACATGTTGATGCCCTTGCGTACATCGGCCAAAGCCACCTGCTGGGGTGTGCTGACGATGACAGCTCCCGTTATGGCGAGCGTCTGAACGAGGGTCAGGTGTATATCGCTGGTGCCTGGAGGGGTATCCAAAATGAAGTAGTCGAGGTCGCCCCAGTTGGCATCGCCAATGAGCTGCTTCAGTGCGTTGCAGGCCATGCCGCCACGCCAGAGGGTGGGCTGGTCGGGATCGACGAAGAAGCCTATGCTGAGTACCTTAACGCCATACTTCTCGATGGGTCTGATAAGGTCGCGTCCGTTCACGTTCTCGCTATAGGGGCGCTCGTCCTCTATCTGGAACATCTTGGGGGCGCTGGGGCCTGAGATGTCGCAGTCCAGCAAGCCAACCTTCAGTCCCAGTCGTGCCAAGGCAACGGCCAGATTGGTGGCTACGGTGCTCTTTCCTACGCCGCCCTTGCCGCTGCTGACGGCTATGATGTTCTTGACACCAGGCAGGAGGTCGGGCAGATCGGGACGGGGAGCCTGCAGGCTCTTGGTCTTTATCTCCACCTCGGCATCCTTGCAGGCATAGGCGTGGATGGCTGCCTCGCAGGCCTTGACAACGGATTTCATGAAGGGGTCGGTGGGCTTGTCGAAGATAAGGCTAAAGCTGACGTGTAGGCCGGCAATGCGCATATCGTCTTCCACCATATTCATTTCTACCACATTCTTACCCGTTCCAGGGTAACGGACGGTGGCAAGGGCGTCCAATATGAGTTTAGGATATAGTTCCATCTGTTCGAAATTCAAAATTTATAAATTCAAAATTCAAAAATTGGTTTACGGTTTATTGTTTACCGTTTACGGTTTTTAATTTATAATTAAGAGAGAAAAAAGAAGAATTGGGCCGCAGATTTTTTTCGTTATTTCGATTTTTCGTAATCTCGATATTTCGTTATTTCGTGATTACGAACACGGCGGCAGCAAATTCTTCACTCTTCATTCTTCATTCTTCATTTACTCGTCTCTAGGCTGGAGCGTTTCTCGCGGCTATAGCTGCGGTATTCGTCCAGCGGGATTTCTACGTCGGGTTCTATCAGCTCGCCTTGCAGGGGGAGGTGAAAGCGCAGGTATTTGATGTCGATGCCACGAGCTCGCCACATTCCCTCGTAGTAGGTCTGGAAGGAACGGGCCTCTTTGGTATCGTCACCCTCCTCCTGATACAGACTTCTTGTGCACACCTCCGTAGGCAGGTTGTTGGCCTTGAGCATCTCCTCGGTATAGGTGAAGAGGAAGTTGGAGTCGGTCTTCAGGTGGATGATGCCGCCTTCCTGCATGAACTGACGATAGCGCTGCAGGAAGTAGGTGCTGGAGAGGCGCTTGGTGACCTTCTTCATCTGAGGGTCGGAGAAGGTGAGCCATATCTCGCTTACCTCGCCAGGAGCAAAGAACTTGTGGATGAACTCGATGTTGGTGCGCAGGAATCCCACGTTCTTCATGTCGGAGAGCAGAGCCTCCTTGGCCCCCGTCCACATGCGGGCTCCCTTGATGTCAACACCGATGAAGTTCTTCTGAGGGTACAGGTTTCCCAGTCCTACGGTATATTCGCCCCTGCCGCATCCCAACTCCAGCACGATGGGGTTGGAGTTGTGGAAGAACTGCTCGCCCCAATGACCTTTCAGGGGGAACTCTTCCTGCATGACGGCTGCTGTGGGACATTCCACAACAAGCGGGTTCGCTGCCATCTCGGCAAACTTAGCCAACTTACCCTTTCCCATATTACTTCTCGAACGAGAATGAAGAGGTTCCTATGTTATGACCGTCGGCAAAGATATCTACCCTGTAGGTTCCTGCACTCAGTGCCTCTGCTACGTCCCAGTAAACCTGAACGCTCTGCTCCTCGCCCGTATATTCGATGTCCTTGCGGATGCTGTATTCCAGGTTGCGGTTCTCGTACTGGAAGGTGCCGCCCTTGGTGAGGACATCGCCCGTGGGTGTGCTGATGCGCAGGTAGATGCTGCGGATACCCGTAGAGGTGGTTACATTACGTGCAATGCGGAATCCTATGACGAACTTCTTAACGTCCTTAATCTTCTTGGCAGCCTTTCCCTTCTTGTTGCGACCCTCAGCCCAAATGCCTGTGGCATCCAGCTGGCTGGCAATCTCGACCTTAGAAGAGAGGGATTCGTTCTGACTGCTCAGATTGCTGATGTGCTGCTGTGCCTGCTGGTTCTGTGTCTTCAGGTTGCTGTTCTCCTGTGTCAACTCCTCGTTCAGGCGGTTCAGTGAGTCTATCTGATGTACGAAGCTCTGCAGTACCTTGCGCAGTGTTGCCAGCTCCTTCTTCAGTCGCATAATCTCGGCTGCGTCGCTGCTCTTCACGCGCTTCAGCTCCTCCAGCAATTCCTCTGTTCGCTGCTGCTCCTTCTCGAGCTGGGCTACGAGCGAGTCGTTGTTGATCTGCATCTTCATCTCGTTATACTGCATGGCAAACTGCTCGTACTCGTTCTCCATCTCGCGTTTGTCCATCTCTGCAAGTTCCAGCATCTGTGCACTCTCTGCCTTCTGCTTCTGCATGGTGTAAATCAGAAAGCCGATAACACCTGCAACAATGATAGCTGCTACCACAAGGGTGGCTGTAAGTTTCTTGTTCATACTTTATATTATATAATGTATAATGTTCATATTAGCGGCAAAGGTACAAATTCTTTTTGACATACGGATTCCTTTTCATTTTTTTTAAATGTAGGGTGAATTTTCCTTTACGCATGATGCTTAATCCTGATATAATATCATAATTGTTCTGTAATGTGCTGAATTTCTGTTTATTCCGTTGTTTTGGATTTCGTTTTGGGAAACATTTTCTTCAACTGTCTAAATTGATACACTGAAAATCAGCTAGTTACAAAAAGTTTTGGAAAACTTTTTCCGATTTGGTGGTATTTTATTTTGCAAAAATGATAACTTTCTGTTTGTTTTTCTTGCATAAGTTGGGCGGTTTTTGTACTTTTGCATTGTATTTCCCAAACATAAATTTGTAACCAAAATAATTGAAATGATACAGACCGTAGTAAAAAGAGACGGCCGAATCGTTGGCTTCAATGAGCAGAAGATTGCTGCTGCCATACGAAAGGCTATGCTGACCACAGACGAGGGTGAGGATGAATCGCTGATAACCTCTATTTCAGACCGCATTTCCATGAAGGGAAAGGAGCAGATGACGGTAGAGGAGATTCAGGATATGGTAGAGAATGAGTTGATGAAGTCGGCACGCAAGGAGGTGGCAAAGGCTTACATCAAATATCGTAATGCCCGTAACATCGCCCGTAAGGCCAAGACCCGTGATATCTTCCTGGAAATCATCAATATCAAGAATAACGACGTAACACGCGAGAACGCCAATATGAATGCCGATACGCCTGCCGGTATGATGATGAAGTTCTCCAGCGAGACGACAAAGCCCTTCGTGGATGACTATCTGCTGAGCGAGGATGTACGTGAGGCTGTACGTAACAACTACCTGCATATCCACGACAAGGACTACTATCCCACCAAGTCGCTCACCTGCGTTCAGCATCCGCTGGACAAGATTCTGAAGCATGGCTTCCAGGCTGGTCATGGCGAGAGCCGTCCTGCCAAGCGTATCGAGACAGCCAGCATCCTGGGCTGTATCAGCATGGAGACCGTACAGAACGAGATGCACGGCGGTCAGGCCATTCCTGCCTTCGACTATTATCTGGCTCCCTTCGTCCGCAGTTCTTATATCGAGGAGGTGAAGGTGCTGGAGGAGCTGTATGCCGAGGACTATAGCGAGCTGTACGATGCTCCCATAGACGACTTCCTGGAGACTCCCCTGACAGGACTCGAGGGCAGAGAGCGCATCAAGCAGCATGCCATCAACAAGACTGTAGGCAGGGTTCATCAGGCTATGGAGGCCTTTATCCATAACATGAACACCATCCATTCGCGTGGCGGAAACCAAGTGGTCTTCAGCAGTATCAATTATGGTACGGACACCAGTGCAGAGGGTCGTTGCATCATCCGCGAGATTCTGCGCAGCACATACGAGGGTGTAGGAAACGGCGAGACGGCCATCTTCCCCATTCAGATTTGGAAGAAGAAGAAGGGACTGAGCTACCTGCCTACCGACAAGAACTACGACCTCTACAAACTTGCCTGCAAGGTAACGGCTCGCAGGTTCTTCCCCAACTTCATCAACCTGGATGCCACCTACAACCAGAACGAGAACTGGCGCGAGGATGATCCTGAGCGTTACAAGTGGGAGTGCGCCACCATGGGTTGCCGTACCCGTGTGTTCGAGAACCGCTTCGGACCCAAGACAAGTATCGGTCGTGGTAACCTCAGCTTCTCGACCATCAACATTGTACGTCTGGCCATTGAATGTATGGGCATCCAGAATCAGGAGGACCGTATCAATGCCTTCTTTGCCAAACTGGACAGTCTGCTGGAGGTTACGGCACAGCAGTTGCACGAGCGTATGGAGTTCCAGAAGACGGCCTTCGCCAAGCAGTTCCCCTTGTTGATGAAGGGACTTTGGATAGACAGCGAGAAGCTGGGCCCCAACGATACCATAGCCGCTGTAATCAATCACGGAACACTGGGTATCGGATTCATCGGACTGGCCGAGTGTCTGGTTGCCCTGATAGGAAAGCATCATGGCGAGAGCGACGAGGCACAGCAGTTGGGTCTGCGTATCATCACCTATATGCGCGACCGTGCCAACGAGTTCAGCGAGAAGTATCAGCATAACTACAGCGTTCTGGCTACTCCCGCCGAGGGCTTGAGTGGCAGATTCACCAAGTTCGACCGCAAGAAGTACGGCGTACTGCCTGGTATCACAGACCGCGATTACTACACCAACTCTAACCATGTGCCCGTGTACTACCATTGCTCTGCCCTGCATAAGGCGCAGATAGAGGCTCCCTATCACGATCTGACCCGAGGCGGTCATATCTTCTATGTGGAGATTGACGGCGATGCCACACATAACCCTGAGGTGGTGATGAACATCGTTGACCTGATGGATAAGTACAACATCGGCTACGGAAGTGTGAACCATACACGCAACCGCTGTATGGACTGCGGATACGAGAATGCCGAGAAGCACATGGATGTGTGTCCTAAGTGCGGCAGTAAGAATGTGGACCGCCTGCAGCGTATCACAGGTTATCTGGTAGGTACTACCGACCGTTGGAACAGAGCCAAGTTGGCAGAGCTCAACGACCGTGTGGTTCACGAATAATATATAAGGATGACAATTAAGGTATTAAGCGTTCTAAACGACACTACAGTAGATGGACCTGGATTCAGGACCTCCATCTACTGCAGTGGTTGTAAACATCATTGCGAGGGATGTCACAATCCGCAGTCGTGGGCCTTCAATGCAGGGGAGGAGAGGACGGTGGATTCCCTGATGCAGGAGATAAAGGATGACCCCATAGCCCATGTGACCTTCACAGGCGGTGACCCTTTCTTCCAGGCAGAAGCCTTCTCGGAGTTGGCAGCGCGCATAAAGAAGGAAACGGATAAGACCATTTGGTGCTATACCGGTTTCCTCTTCGAGTATCTGCAAAAGAATACCTTGTATTATAATCTGCTGAAATACCTGGATGTTTTGGTGGATGGCCCCTTTGTTCAGTCTTTGCGCGACGAAGACTTGCTGTTCAGGGGCAGCAGCAATCAGCGTCTCATAAATGTCCCTGCATCGCTTCAGCAGGGCAACGTTGTGCTTTGGCAACGTGATGAGATGCTCTATTAATCTTCTTTCTTAAGGGTAAGGGACTGCGTGCAGTATTCCAGTACGGCTTGGCGGTGAGTGATGAAGATAATGGTCTTCTTGCCGCCAGACCATTGGTGCAGTCTGGACAAAAGTTCCTGTTCCGTCTCGTTGTCTAATGCGCTGGTTGCTTCGTCCAACAAGAGGATGCAACCGTCGCGTAACAAGGCGCGGGCTATGCTGATGCGCTGGGCTTGTCCTTCGCTGAGTCCAGCTCCTAACTCGCCGAATGTGGCATCCAGCCCTCGTTCGATGGCAAATTCGGCACAGGCTGTCTTCAGGGCCTCCAGCATCTGCTCGTCTGTGGCAGAGGGATTCCCCAGAAGCAGATTGTCGCGTAGGGTTCCGCTGAAGATGGTGTTGCCCTGGGGGACATAAACCAGATTGCAGCGTGTTTGCGGACTGATGGCATAGCTTCTTTCTTGGGCATCGTAAATCTCCAAGTTTCCTCTCTGAGGTTTCATCAATGCCAGGATGAGACGGATGAGGGTGGTCTTTCCTGCGCCTGTCTCGCCCTGAATGGCGGTGATGCTGCCAATGGGGAAGTGGTAGCTGAGCTGGTTCAGGACAGTTCTGTCTTCATCATACGCATAAGATACGTCGTTTATGCGTATGCCTCCTTCGGCAAGGCGTATGGCTTCGCCTTCGGGTTCGGCAGGTGTTTCTTGCAGCTCCATCAGTCTGTCGCAGGCCGTTATACTGTTGACGATGATGGGAATGTATCGTGTCAGTTCGCGGAAGGGACCTTGTATCTGACCTACCAACTGAATGAAGGCAATCATCATACCATAGGTTATCTCGCCATCGTGCAGTCGGTTCACTCCCCACAGGAAGGTGATGAGGTATCCGCCTCCGAATCCTGCGCTCAGCATAGTTGCCGAGAAACTGCTGAAGAGTGTTCTCTGCTTTATCTGCTTGCGTAGCATCGCCTGACTGATACCCAATCGTTCCACCATCGTCTGGCAGCGTTCCAGCGTCTTCAGGATGATGCGGTGCTGGATACTTTCCTGCAGGATGCTCTGTATCTTGCTGTCTGTGTTGCGAATTTCGCGTGTAAGGGCTCGCATCTTCCTGATGTAAAGTTTGCTCAGCAGGATAAAGGCGGGGGCAACAAAGACCAGCAGGCAGGCCAGTGTCTCGTCCATGCTGTAGAGGAAGATAAAGGCGCCCACGAAGCGGACGGTGAGTCCCAATACAGAAGGGATGGTTTCCGTAATGACGTTGGTGATGTCCTTTACATCGTGCTCCAGTCGGTTCAGTACGTCTCCGCTATGATGTTTCTCTATGCCGCTCCACTCGCTCTGCATAAGATGGCTGAAGAGGCGCAGCTGAAGCATATTCTGACTGCGGACACCCAGAATGGCAGCTACCCACTTGCGGGTGAACCCCATCAGTATCTGGGATAGCATGATGCCGATGAGTAGGGCGGCTGCTAAGTTGAGGGAACTCTGACTACGTCCAGTGGCTATGTCGATAGCCAGTTTGGTGGCAGCAATGAAGGCAAAGTCCAGGCCTACGTGTATAATGCCTAAAACAGCATTGATGCACGATTGCAATCGCAATCCACGTGAGGTGTGCCAGAACCATCTTGGTATATTGCTGCTCATAGCGGAGAGGGGTGTTAGATGCGCACGTCGCTTCCCCACATCATCTTGTCGCGAAGGGTGTGGAAGAAGGAACCATTACTGCGTTTGAGTACTTTTATCAGATAGGGAGCCCTGCGAATGGAAAGCTTGACACCTTCCTGGCACTTCTCGCTTCGTCCGTCAACGGCCACGAGGAAATTGTGGTTCCGGCTTTCTACCGTCAGGGTGATTACCTTGTCGTCAGAAAGGGTGAAAGGACGAACGTTCAGGCTGTGAGGAGCAACGGGAACCAGTCCGATGGTCTTGCTGTCGGGATGTATGACGGGACCTCCAACACTCAGGGCATAACCTGTACTTCCGGTAGGCGTATTGATGATAAGCCCGTCGGCCTGGTAGGTTGTCAGATACTCGCCATCTATATCCACCCGTATGCTGATCATGGAGGAGTTGTCGCGTTTCAGTACAGCCACTTCGTTCAGGGCAAAGGGATAGTCTGTGGGCTCGCCCTCGGAATAGGACAGGTGCAGGACGCTGCGCTCCTCTGTGCGCAGTCCCTTGGCATAAATCTGGTCTATGGCATAAGGGATGTCCTCTGGAGAGAAATCGGCAAGGAATCCCAATCGTCCTGTATTGATACCCAAGATGGGAATCTGCTTGTCGCCTACGCGTCTGGCAACTTCCAGAAATGTTCCGTCGCCTCCCATACTGATGGCTACATCGGCTTGGAAATCGTCGCCCTCAATGAGCTGAGAGTAGGGAACGTTGATAAGCAGGTCTTGGGTTAGAAACTCGTAGAATGGGGCATCTATGAGGATGGATGCCTTGTGTATCTCAAGCTCTGTCAGCAATTTCTGAACAGAATTAGCTTTCTTGTGCTGGTAGATATTGCCAAAGAGGGCAAATCTCAGGGTTTTCTCCATTTTTCTTTCTTTTTGTCTGGCAAAGATAAGAAATTTTCCTAACTTTGCACAAAAAGATAACCTATTTAAATAATGTAAGGAATGATTTACGTATTTTTAGCTACAGGATTCGAGGATATCGAGGCTTTGGCCCCTGTTGATATCATGCGCAGGGCAGGTCTGCCAGTTGAGACTGTTTCCGTTACAGGGACGGCGATTGTTGAGAGTGCCCATGCTGTTGGCATCAAGGCCGACAGGTTGCTTTCCGACATCGATTTCGGCAAGGCTGACATGATTGTCTTGCCTGGTGGTCTGCCTGGCAGTACCAATCTGGATGCCTGTGCTCCGCTGACGAAGGCTATCGCTGCCCACTATGCTGCAGGCAAACCCATTGCTGCCATCTGTGCCGCTCCCCTGGTGTTCGGACATCTGGGTATCCTGCAGGGTAAGAAGGCAACCTGCTATCCTGGGGTAGAGGGTGAGCTGAAAGGCGCTACCTATACGGCTGCTATCGTAGAGCAGGACGGTAACATCATTACTGGTAAGGGACCGGCTGCCGCTTTCGAGTTCGGCTATACCATCGTTGATTACTTCAAGGGTGCTGGGGCAAGCAGTCCTTTGCGCCAAGGTATGATTTATCAGGAATTACTGGGCTGATATATGGAACGCTACGCCATTATTGTAGCAGGAGGTAAGGGGCTCCGCATGGGCGGTGAGATTCCCAAGCAGTTTCTGCCTATAGGCGGGAAGCCTGTGCTGATGCGAACCATCGAGGTTTTCCGTCAGGCTTATCCTGATATCCATATTATTCTGGTGCTGCCTGTGTCTCAGCAGGATTATTGGCAGCAACTCTGTCAGGAATATAATTTTGCCGTCCCTGTTCGGATTGCCGACGGTGGCGAGACTCGTTTCCATTCTGTCAGCAACGGATTGAAACTGATACCTGATGATACGGACGGCCTTGTGGGTGTTCACGATGGGGTGAGACCCTTTGTGACGGTAGAGACCATCAGGCGTTGTTATGACGAGGCGATGGAGAAAGAGGCTGTGGTGCCTGTAATCTCTGTGGTGGAAACGGTGCGTCAGCTACGCAAGGACGGGACAAGCGTTACTGTTCCGCGCAATGAATACAAGTTGGTGCAGACGCCGCAGACGTTCTGTATCTCATTATTAAAAGAAGCCTACCGACAGCCGTACACCTCCTTCTTCACTGATGATGCCTCTGTCGTGGAGGCAATGGGGAAGCCGGTCTATCTGGTGGAAGGAAATCGCGAGAACATTAAGATTACCACACCTGCCGATATACGTTTTGTAAACGGACTGCTCTGAGAAATGCAAGATCTAAGGAAACTGGAACTAACCTATTTGCCTGGCATAGGGCCTAACAGGGCCAAGATGCTGAGTCAGGAGTTGAATATCAACTCGTGGCACGACTTGCTCTATTATTTCCCCTATAAGCATATAGACCGTAGCCGGCTCTACATGATAAATGAGCTGTCTCCGGATATGCCTTTTGTGCAGGTGAAAGGTCAGATTCTGAGTTTCGAGGAAGCTGGTGCGGGCAGAAAGAAACATCTGATTGCCCACTTTACGGATGGCTATATGCTGATGGATCTGGTGTGGTTCAACGGCATCAGCTATATAAAGAAAGCCTACAAGGTGCGTACAGACTACATAGTCTTCGGCAGACCTAATATCTTTAATGGTCGTATCAATATTACACATCCTGATATAGACCCCGCCAATACGCTCGTACTCAGTAAGATGAGTATGCAGCCTTATTACAATACTACGGAGAAGATGAAGAAGGCGGGCCTGAATTCGCGCTCGCTGGAACATTTCACCAGTACACTTTTTACCAAGCTGCAGGAGCCTTTTCCCGAGACACTTCCTGCCTACTTGATAGAACGCCTTCATCTGATGTCGCTGGATAGCGCGCTGCGTTTTGCCCATTATCCTTCTACGGCAATGGAACTTTCCCATGCCAACATGCGACTGAAGTTCGAGGAACTATTCTATATTCAGCTTTCTATTCTTCGCTATTCGAGGGAACGACAGGCCAAAAGGCACGGATTCCGTTTCGTGAAGGTTGGCGATACGTTCAATACTTTCTATTATCATCATTTGCCCTTCCAACTGACAGGGGCGCAGAAGCGTGTCATCAAAGAGATGCGTGCCGATATGAACAGTGGCAGGCAGATGAACCGATTGCTGCAGGGCGATGTGGGAAGCGGTAAGACTTTGGTGGCGCTGATGACAATGTTGCTGGCCTTGGACAATGGCTTCCAGTCTTGTATCATGGCACCTACCGAGATTCTTGCTGAACAGCATCTCGAGACTTTCCGTTCCTTCCTGGGAGATATGAATGTTCGTGTGGAACTACTTACGGGAACGGTAAAGGGGAAGCGGCGACAGGCTATCTTGGACGGACTGAAAGACGGCTCGGTGAATATTTTGGTGGGAACCCACGCTATCATAGAGGATAATGTGGAGTTCCAACGTCTGGGGCTTGCCGTCATCGACGAGCAGCATCGTTTCGGTGTGGCACAGCGAGCCCGTTTGTGGAAGAAAAGCGAGGTGCCGCCTCATGTGTTGGTAATGACGGCAACTCCGATTCCTCGTACTTTGGCTATGACTTTGTATGGCGACCTCGATGTTTCCGTGATAGATGAACTGCCCCCAGGACGCAAGCCTATCAAGACCATTCATGCCTATGATAATAAGCCGGAGGTTCTTTATCGGGGCATTCAACAAGAGATAGAGGCGGGCCATCAGGTATATTTCGTCTTTCCTCTGGTGAAAGAGAGCGAAAAATTGGCTCTCAAGAACGTGGAGGAGGAATTCGTGAACCTGCAGAAGGTGTTCCCCAATTACCGCCTCAGTATGGTACATGGTCAGATGAAGCCTGCCGACAAAGATGCCGAGATGCAGAAATTCGTGAATGGCGAAACGCAGATTCTTGTAGCAACAACGGTAATAGAGGTAGGTGTGAATGTACCCAATGCCTCTGTTATGGTTATTCAGAATGCCGAACGCTTTGGACTTTCCCAGCTTCATCAGCTTAGAGGAAGGGTTGGCCGTGGCGCTGAGCAGTCCTATTGTATTCTGGTTACAGGGTATGAGTTGGCAAGGGATACAAGACGTCGTATTCAAATTATGACGGAAACCAACGATGGCTTTGAGATTGCCGAAGAGGACTTGAAACTCCGTGGCCCTGGTGACCTTGAAGGAACCCAACAGAGTGGTGTTGCCTTTGACTTGAAGTTGGCTAATCTGGCGCGTGACGGGCAATTAGTTCAGTTGGCTCGTGATACGGCAACCAGTGTGCTGGATGCCGACCCGCAGCAGAATCTGCCTGAAAATCAGATTCTGTGGAATCGTTTGAACGAGCTGAACCAGAAGGAGGAGGATTGGAGTAGAATATCATGAAGAATTCGTCTTTTTTTGTTGTGGCAATTTGCTTCCTGCTCAGTTCGTGTGGCGGTAATCGTCCGAATGGAGCGGAAGAGGTCGTTCCTGATACCTTGATTGTGGAAGAAGAGCCGGAAGTGAAACCTTATCCTGCAACACAGTTTCCTTCCGTGGAAGCCCTTAAATACGAAGTGGATGTCTTTGACTCTTTGCATAGCGGTATTATTGAGAATCTGACAGATATGTATGCCGATGCTCCTGGTGTCTTTACCTTTCGTGGTAATCTGTTGCGTAATGCCGACTTTGGCGGTAGGGTGAAAGGCAGACCTGACACGCTGATTGTAAACTGGACTTTCGATACAGAATCGGATAATCGTGAGACTTCTGTGGGAACATGGGGCGGCGGTACTGGATGGACAGGGCAGCCTCTCTATGTCTGTTGGCCGGATAGTATATTGCATCGTTTCCGTAATGAACTAAAGGGAGACGGATATAATCTGTCCAAGCAGGAAGTGATGTTTGGCTCTCTTTGTTCGAGGGCATATTTCTTGGATTTCGAAACTGGCAAGCCTACGCGTCCTTCTGTTGATGTGCAGAATCCCATCAAGGGAACTGCATCTTTAGATCCCACAATGAATGGCAATCTGTACATTGGTCAGGGTGTTCCTGCGGTTGAGCCAATCGGTGCTATGTGTGTCAATCTTTTTCAAAGTAAGATTACACATTTCTATGGCAGAGACCCAAAAGCATGGCGTGGGTGGTCGGCTTATGATTCGTCGCCAGTTAGACTCGGTGATTTCTTGATTCGTCCGGGAGAGAATGGTACGTTATACAAATTCTTGGTTGATGAGAATGGCACTCTTACGCTTCATTCCACTTTGCGATTCCGTAAAAATAATTTGTACGGTGCTGGCGGTATGGAAAGTTCCATTGCCATCGTGGCAAATTATGGGGTAGTTGGTGATAATCATGGTAATGTGGTGTGCGTTGACCTCAATACCCTGCAGCCTGTATGGTATTATTATTTGGGGGATGACATCGATGCTTCGCCTGTAATCGAAATGGAAGGTGATACACCCTATGTGTATGTTGGGTGCGAAGTTGACCGCCAAGGTCCTACGGGTACGGCCAATTTGGCTAAGATAAATGTTCTCAGCGGACAAGAGGCGTGGTGTCTGAAGACTGTTTCCTATAAAGCGCTGGTAGGGGAGAAACATTTCGATGGCGGATATTATGCAACACCTCTGTTGGGACAAGGGAATTGCAGCGACAGGCTGTTTGTGAATTTTGTGGAGAATAGTCCTGCCGGTGGTCAGCCTGGTTATTTTGTGGCAATCAGTAAGGAAACGGGTGAGGTGCTCTATCGTGTTAAGCTTAAGCACTATGCATGGTCGTCTCCTGTGTTGTTCCTGAACGAAAAAGGCGAATGTTTTGTCCTTACGGCTGATACCTATGGCAATGTCTATATCTTTGATGGAAAGGGTGGTGAAGAGCTTTGTCGTCTTCATGTAGGCTCTAATTTCGAGTCTTCTCCTTGTGTCGTTGGTAACCAAATTGTGGTAGGTTCTCGTGGTAGAACTATCTATAAACTAACGGTCGGGAATCGTAAAAAGAGTTAAAAACCTTTGCCGTTTCGATTTTTCTTTATACCTTTGCAGCCGAAAAGTGGAAAACGTCCACTTGAAAAAATGAAATTTTAAAAGAAACCTCATGCTGGAAAGGACTCTGGTCTTATTAAAACCAAGTACAATACAAAGAGCGCTGATTGGTGAAATCATCAATCGTTTCGAGAAGAAAGGCCTACGTATTGCAGGAATGAAAATGATGCAGTTAAACGATGCTATCCTCGAGGAACATTACGCTCATTTGGTTAAGAAACCGTTTTTCCCTTCATTGAAGGCCTCGATGATGAAGACTCCTGTCATCGCAATGTGTCTTGAAGGAGTTGATGCAATTGCAGTTGTTCGATACATTACTGGTTATACCAACGGACGTAAGGCAGATGCCGGAACCATCCGTGGTGACTATTGTATGAGCAATCAGCAGAATATCGTTCATGCTTCTGACTCACCCGAGGCTGCTGCTATTGAGTTGAACCGCTTCTTTAAACCTGAAGAGATATTCGACTTGGGTAATCTGAATATGGATCGTCTCTACGCCGTAGATGAGGCAAACTAATGCAAAAATAATAATGAAAACAATGATAGTTAAAAAACTTTTCTTTATGATGGCTATGGCTTGTGTTGCTACCTCTGGTGTGGCACAGGACAAATTGGCCAGTATGGCTCCCGTAGATAAGAAGATGCGCGCTATCGATAGTCTTTCAATTGTTCGTATGCTTCAGACCGAAGAATCTACGCAAGCACCCGCTTCTGCACTTTATCCAGAATGGAATAACGTATATACTACTCATTATGGTGTTCAAATGCCCGATGAGTACAAAATTGATTTGCGTGGTTTCCATATGCCAACAGATAATCGTTTGGTAACAAGTCACTTTGGTTATCGTAAGGCATTCCATCGTAATCATTACGGTACTGATATTAAATGCTATGTAGGCGATACCATCCGTGCTGCGTTCAGTGGAAAGATTCGTATCGTAGCTTACGAAGGCAAGGGATATGGTCGCTATGTTATCATTCGTCATCCCAATGGCTTGGAGACTTTGTACGGTCACATGAGCAAGCAGCTGGTTAAGCAGGACCAGACGGTTAGAGCTGGTGAGCCTATTGGTCTCGGTGGTAATACCGGTCGTTCTTATGGCGCTCATCTGCACTTCGAGACTCGTTTCCTGGGTAAGTTCATCGATCCCGAGAGATTGTTTAACTTCGAGATGCAGGACGTAAAGGCTGACTATTATGTATATCGTTCAAACGGTAGCGGAGCTCTCATGAACGGCAACAGCGTATTGGCAGCCAGCGAGACAGCACCTGAAGAGGTGGCAGAGGTAAACAAGCAGGAAGAGAGCAGAAACTTCCAGCAGCAGAAGATCGCTGCACAAAAGGCTAAGCCTCGTACTTCTTATCATACGGTTAAGTCTGGTGATACCCTTTCTTCTATCGCCAAGAAATATCACACTTCAGTTAAGAGTTTGTGCAATCAGAATGGTATCTCGGAGAAGTCAACCCTCCGTATTGGCCAGATTCTGAAGCATAGCTGATAAGATTATTTTTAATAAAAAATAAAGACGCCCAAGGTATTGACTTTGTGGCGTCTTCTTTTTATCCTTGAAATTTGGAGAATAGAGAAAGTTGGCGTACCTTTGCACAAATTATATAATAATGTATATGGAGACCAAGGAACAGTTTGAACAGGTGATGGCAGAATGCCGCGCACTCTTTGCAAAGAAGTTGCATGATTATGGCGCTGCGTGGCGTATTATGCGTCCTACCTCGCTCACAGACCAGATATACATAAAGGCAAATCGTATTCGTAGTATCGAGACCAAAGGTGTCAACTTGGTGGGAGAGGGTATCGCCCCCGAGTTCATAGGTATAGTCAATTATGCTATCATTGGCCTGATTCAGTTGGAGCGTGGCTATTCCGAGACACCCGATGATATGACCGAGGAAGAAGCCCTTGCTGCTTATGACAAGCACGCTCAGCAGACGCTGGCCTTGATGCTCCGTAAGAATCATGATTATGATGAGGCTTGGCGCGGTATGCGTATCAGCAGTTACACCGACCTTATCCTCATGAAGATATTCCGTACGAAACAGATAGAGTCTCTTGGAGGAGACACGTTGGTATCAGAGGGTATCGACGCAAACTATATGGACATGATGAATTATGCTGTTTTCGGCTTGATAAAACTGACGTTCGGTGAAGAGGAAAATCAGGAATAGGATAGTTGGGACAGTTGTCAACGTTTCACGTTTGCTGCTGTCTGTTACTTTCATATTGTCTGGAACGGTTAAGCTGATAGACCCTAAAGGGACTGAATACAAAATACAGGACTATCTTGCGGCACTGGGCTTTGCAGACTCTCTGTTCGCATCTGTTCCCTTGTTGCTTGCCGTTATTTTCTCTGCCTGCGAGTTTGTGATGGGCATCTACATGCTTTTTGGCATTCAGCGTCGTCTGACGTCAACTGGTATGTTGTTGTTTCTGGCGGTTATGACACCGCTCACCCTGTATCTTGCCATCGACAATCCCATCTCGGACTGTGGGTGTTTTGGCGATGCCATCAAACTTACCAACTGGCAGACATTCGGTAAGAACGTAGTACTGTTGGCAGCTGCAGTTTTGGTGCTGCGTTATTACAGACTGATGAGAAGGGCTATGACAAAGCGTCACCAGTGGACGGTTTCTATCTATACGTGGTCGTTCGCTCTTGCCTTTGCTTCATATAACCTGTATTATCTGCCGGTAGTGGATTTCCGCCCTTATCACATTGGGGCAGATCTGAAGAAAGCCCTGACGTCCGACGTAGAGTATGTCACTACATTTATTCTCGAGAAGGATGGAGTGCAGAAGGAGTTCACGTTAGAGGATTATCCTGATAGTACGTGGACATTCATAGACAGCAAGACGGTTACGTTAGGAGAACCTGCAAAGAGCACTGGCATAGAGAATCTGCAGATATTGTCTGTAGAGACGGGCGAGGATGTTACCCCGCAACTGTTGCTGGATTCAGGGTATGTATTCCTGTTGGTGGCCCCATATCTCGATAAGGCTGATGACAGTATGATGGAGCGACTGATAAGCCTCTATGACTACTGCGTGGATAATGATTACCAGTTCTTCTGTCTGACATCAAGCGGAGAAGAGGAGATAGCCCGTTGGGTGGAACTCACAGGAGCAGAATATCCTTTCTGCTATACGGATGCCGAGGTGCTGAAGACGATGGTACGCTCTAATCCTGGTCTGATGCTGCTTCATAACGGCGTTGTGGAAAACAAGTGGGCTGATACGACAATCCCGGGTGAGGAGGAGCTTACGGCACCTGTTCAGGATTTGCCAAGCTTTCACCCTGCTATCAGTAGTCTGAAGCAGAAGGCTCTCAGGATTTTCCTCTGGTATGTCCTGCCACTGCTGTTCTTTGCCTTGGTGGATAATCTGTGGGTAATGTGGAAATTGAGAAAATTACATAATATTAAACCATTTAAAAACAATTTGAAAATGAGAAAGAAGATTGTTGCAGGCAACTGGAAGATGAACAAGACCCTGCAGGAAGGTGTAGCTTTGGCTACAGAGTTGAAAGATATTCTTGCTGCTGAGAAGCCCAATTGTGAGGTTATCATTGGTACTCCTTTCATCCACCTGGCTACTGTTAGCGAGTTGTTGAAGGATAGCGTTATTGCTGTTAGTGCTGAGAACTGTGCCAACAAGGAGAGCGGTGCTTACACTGGTGAGGTTTCTGCCGCTATGGTTAAGAGCACTGGTGCTGAATATGTAATCCTGGGTCACAGCGAGCGTCGTGAGTACTACAACGAGACTCCTGAGATTCTGAAGGAGAAGGTTGACTTGGCTTTGGCTAACGGTCTGAAGGTTATCTTCTGTATTGGTGAGAGCTTGGCAGAGCGCGAGGCTAACAAGCAGGAGGCTGTTTGTAAGGCTGAGTTGGCTGGCAGTGTATTCCACCTGACAGCTGAGCAGTGGAAGAATGTTGTTATCGCTTACGAGCCCATCTGGGCTATCGGTACTGGTAAGACCGCTACTGCTGAGCAGGCTGAGGAGATTCACGCTTACATCCGTAGCTGTGTTGCTGAGGTTTACGGCGCTCAGGTTGCTGACGAGACCAGCATTCTCTATGGTGGTTCTTGCAAGGCAAGCAATGCTCCCGAGCTGTTTGCTAAGCCCGACATTGATGGTGGCTTGATTGGTGGTGCTTCTCTGAAGGCTCCTGATTTCAAGGGTATCATCGACGCTTGGAAGTAATCAAATAATTATATTCAGGTTTCGCAGGCCGTAAGGCTTGCGAACCTGATTTTTTTCTTTACAACGTTCCTACATGAAGAAAGTTCTCCTTCTATCAACTCTTTCCTTTGCTTGTGTTATGGCTAATGCACAGGCAAAATATACCGAGGAGATTCAGAAACAAGCTCCCGGGCAAGGAAAGGTAGTATTGCACCAGAGTTATATCATTACCGATTTGGTGAATGGTACAGCATCTCCTCTGTTGCCTGAAACGCCCAAGCCTGTTGCGGCTAAGACGGAGAAGAAACCCTCTGTTGCAACTGTTAGGCCACAGGTTGTCGATACCCTTGCTTCGGATTCCAGTAATAAGGTACAGCTTACGGGGCAGCGCATCCGTATCAACGGCTACCGCATTCAGGTCTATCTGGGAGGAAATACTCGTCAAGGAAAGGCCGAGGCACAGATGATGAAGGAACGTGTTAGAAGTCTCTTCTCCGAATTGCCTGTTTATGCAGGATTCCAGTCTCCCCACTGGATTTGCCGTGCCGGTGACTTCCGTACTTACGAGGAGGCATCCGAGTATTTGCACAAAATGCGCGAGACAGGTCGGTTCGATGAGGCTGTAATCATTAAGAGCAAAATCAACGTACGCGAATAATTATGACAGAGGTAGAAAAGGAATTAGAGGAACACGTTCGCCGCATCCTCGAACTTATGGGTGAGGATGCTGACCGCGAGGGTTTACTTAAGACTCCACATCGTGTGGCCAAGGCCATGCAGACGTTGACCAAAGGGTATGCAGAAGACCCGATAGCTATTCTTAATTCGGCAAAGTTCAGCGAGGACTACCGTCAGATGGTCATTGTTCGCGACATCAATTTCTATTCTCTTTGCGAGCATCATATGCTTCCCTTCTACGGCAAGGTGCACGTAGCCTATATCCCTAACGGACAGGTTACGGGGCTTAGTAAGATTGCCAGGGTAGTGGATTGTTTCTCACACCGTTTGCAGATTCAGGAGCGCATGACCAAGCAGATACGCGAGTGTATCCAAGAGGCCTTGAATCCGTTAGGTGTTATGGTGGTGATAGAGGCCCAGCACATGTGTATGCAGATGCGTGGTGTAGAGAAACAGGGTAGCATTACTACCACCAGTGATTTTTGTGGTGCTTTCAATCAAGCCAAGACACGCGAGGAGTTCTTGCAACTTATTTCAAGATAACACGCTCGCCACAACTCTTGGCTAGTTCCTTAGCCAGTCTTGTTTTTTCTGTGAATGCGGTCATCAAGGCACGCAGTTCTTCCTTATTGTTCTTAACCTCAGGCTTCTTTGTCTTTTCGATGATAGCCTTCAGTTCGTTCTGAACGATGCTCAGCTTCAGGCTTGCCACCAGGTTGGGGATGATTTCGTCCAACCGCTCGTCGGTAGGCATCTCAGCATGCAGCTTGCTCAGTGGGACATTGTCCAGAGACAGGTTGGCGGCCAGTTTGTTGATGTTGGCATCGGGGTGGTTTACATAGAAATGCTCAGCCTTGAATCCTTCATCCTTTATGTGCTTGAATCCTTCTTCCAACATACGCTCGTATAAGGGGTCCGAGAGTTTTATGTCATCGTCTGCCAGACTGTAGTGTATGTATTCAATCACAGACAGTGGCACCTCGTTCCCATCATCGTCTAACATCTGGCACATTAGTTTTTCGCCGTGACGTACCATCATCTGCATGAGAGTAAGCTCGCGTGGATTTTCTTTGGCTGTATGAGGAACAACAATTTCCGTGTTGGTGGGAATGTCCTCCTGTGTGGGGTCTGTTTTCTCTGGGCCCGCGTCTGGGTTTACGGGAACTTTTCTTCTTTCCTCCCGTTCCTGCTCCTTGCGTTTCTCTTCCCTGAGCCGCAGTATCTGTTTCTTTACAGCTTCCGTAATCAAACGCTCCTCCATGTGCAGCTTCTGCGCCGCTTGGCGTATATACAGCACACGTGTTATCTCGTCGGGTATCACGGCAATACTCTCAGATACATTATGTATCAGTTGTCCCAACTTGGTGGGATCGTCCTTTGCACTCTCCATCAGGTGGCTAGTTTTGTAATTTACAAAGTCCACCTGATTGTCTTTCAGGTATTGTTGGTACTCTGTGGCGTTATGCTTGCGAGCAAAGCTGTCTGGGTCGTCGCCATCGGGCAGCAGCAGCAACTTAACATTCATACCTTCTGCCAACAGCATGTCTATGCCTCGTTCGCTGGCATGGATACCAGCCTCGTCACCATCGAAGATAACGGTAATATTGTTGGTCATGCGGTGTATCAGCCTGATCTGCTCGTTGGTCAGTGCTGTGCCGCTGGATGCCACTACATTCTCTACGCCTTGCTGGTGCATGGCCATTACATCCGTATAGCCTTCTACCAGATAGCAGAGGTCTTGCTTGCGTATGGCTTCCTTGGCCTGATATAGACCGAAGAGTTCTCTACGTTTACTATAGACAAGACTCTCGGGCGAGTTCATGTACTTCACGTTCACACCCTTGGTGGCAGCATCCAACACGCGTCCGCCAAAGCCTGCTACACGTCCGCTCATAGTAAAGATGGGCCATATCACACGTCCGCGGAAGCGGTCGCGCAACTTGCCGTCCTGTTCGTTCTTCAGGCAGAGGCCTGTTCCAATGCTCAGCTTGGTATCTTTCTCGTTGGGCGTGTTGGTCAGGAACTTCTCCTGATAGCCGGCTTTCAAAGCATCGGCAGCCAGTGTATGTTCGCGGTTGTTAGGACTGTATCCCACTTGGAATCTTTTCAGAATATCATCACGGAATCCTCTGCCGCGGAAGTAAGCCAGTCCTATGGCTTTTCCATCCGGAGTGTTGTTCAGCTCGTTCTGGAACCAGTCGCGTGCCCATTCGTTAACGATGAACATACTGTCGCGGTCGTTGCGAGATTCCATTTCCTCCTTAGACAGCTCCTTCTCCTGAATCTCTATGCCGTATTTCTTTGCCAGATAGCGCAGGGCATCGGGGTAGGAGAGTTGTTCGTGCTTCATAATGAAGTGAACGGGGCTTCCTCCCTCTCCGCAGGCAAAGCATTTGCACAGGTTCTTGGCAGGCGAGACCATAAAGGATGGCGTATTGTCATCATGGAAGGGGCACAACCCTTTCAGGTTGACGCCGGCACGTTTTAGTGTCACAAAGTCCGACACTACATCCACGATGTTTGCCGCATCCAGAATCTTATCTACCGTTAGTCTGTCTATCATCCTTTTTTGTTTTATGTGCAAAATTAAATAAAAATAACGAGAAACGGTCGAGTTGTCAGAAAAAAAGTGTAAGTTTGCAGGTCAAACCGTAAAAACTATTGTATTATGAATACCCAATTGGTAGATCGTTTTCTTAAATATGTGTCTTTCGATACCCAATCGAGCGAAGAGTCAGCTTCCTGTCCCAGCACTCGCAAACAGTTTGCTTTGGCAGAATATCTGCGCGACGAGCTCATTGCCTTAGGGCTCGAAGAAGTGGAGATGGACGAGAATGCCTACGTCTATGCCACCCTTCCTGCAAATACGGATAAGCCTGTGCCCACCATAGGCTTCATTGCTCACATGGATACTTCGCCCGATTGTAGTGGTGCCGATATCAAACCGCGCATTATTCGTAATTACGACGGAAAGGATGTCGTGTTGGATGCTGCCCAGAATATCGTTACCCGTGTATCTGCTTTTCCAGAGTTGAAGGATCACATAGGCGAGGACCTTATTGTTACAGACGGTCATACCCTCTTGGGGGCTGACGATAAGGCTGGCATTGCAGAGATTGTGACAGCTATTGTTTACCTGCAGGAGCATCCAGAGATTGAGCACGGCAAGATTCGTGTAGGCTTTAATCCTGACGAGGAGATTGGTGCAGGAGCACATCTTTTTGATGTCGAGAAGTTTGGTTGCCAGTGGGCCTATACGATGGATGGCAGCGAGGTTGGGGAACTGGAATATGAGAACTTCAATGCTGCTGGTGCCAAGGTAACCGTCAAGGGTTGCAACGTACATCCTGGCTATGCCAAGGATAAGATGGTGAATGCCGTGCTGATTGCCACAGAGTTTGCGCAGGAGATGCCTCAGAACGAGGTGCCTCAGAAGACTGAGGGCTACGAGGGGTTCTATCATCTTACGGGCATGCAGGGAACGGTCGAGGAGGCTAAGCTTTCCTATATCATTCGCGATCATAACCGTCAGATGTTCGAGATGCGTAAGAAAGTCCTTATGGATATGGTAGAGCGTTTCAATCAGCGTTATGGTGCAGGAACTGTTCTTTTGGAACTTGCCGACCAATATTACAATATGCTCTCCCAACTCTCAGACAAGCCTCATATCACCGATATTGCCAAGCAGGCAATCGAAGAGGCATGCGGTTTCTGTAAGGTCATCCCCATTCGTGGCGGAACGGATGGCGCTCAGCTATCCTTCAAGGGACTTCCTTGCCCCAACATCTTTGCAGGTGGACTTAACTTCCATGGCCGTCATGAGTTCGTCTCTGTTCAGAGCATGGAGAAAGCCATGCAGACCATCATCAATATCTGTCGGATTACAGCGGGGAAGTGATAAGGGGAGTATAGTTGCGAATCAAAAACAAAATAACAATAGGTAAAAAGATTGATAAAATTGAGAAAGAAAATCCTTACAATGATACTGGCACTTGCGACAACAGCAGCAAGTGCCAGAGATTTCTACGATGAGAATGGTGGCTACTATGGTCCGGAGGATTTCAAAGATTTCAGCGGAGCCTACTATACAGGCGACTATACCAGCCCGTTCAAAACCTGCCTCGGCAAGACTGACGAAGAGATTCAGGAAAAGCTCGACCAGTTGTGGAACCATTACTTCAAGGGTGAAAGCAACGAGAAGGTGTATTTCGACAGGGGGTACGAAGCATATATTCTTGACACAGGTAATAATGATGTGCGCTCTGAGGGCATGAGCTATGGCATGATGATTGCCGTGCAGACCAACCATAAAGCGGAGTTCGACAAACTATGGGCATTTGCCAAGAATCACATGTGGCATAAGAGCGGGCAATGGGATGGCTACTTCGCATGGCTGTGCGGAACCGATGGATACATGAGGGACCAAAATTGTGCGCCCGATGCCGAGATGTATTTCATGATGTCATTGCTCTTTGCTGCCAACCGCTGGCACGACTCTAGCTACATGGACGATGCTCAATATATCTTGGAGAAATGCTGGAAAAACGGCAGCGGTTCGCTGTTCAGTGAGTCTTTTAATGTCATCTGCTTCCAGCCATACAACTGCACAGACTTCACCGACCCATCCTACGACCTGCCAGCATTCATTGATCTGTTCTCACGCTGGTCAGACACCAAACAAGACAGGTGGTCGATGGTTGCCTATGCTACTCGCAACCACCTCTATAAGTCATCACACTCAAGAACGGGACTGTTTGCAGACTACACCGAATTCAATGGTCAGCCAAAGAGTACATCCTATAATACCAATTCCCACGAGTACATGTATGATGCCATGCGATGCGCCATGAACTTCGGCATGGACTACTACCTTTTCGGTGCAGATGCCGAACGCCAGGAAATAATGGCACAGAGGCTTATCGGCTTCTTTGAGGAAGATAACTACGAGCACGCTCGCTTCAACTGGGACGGTAGCAGCCCTTCCGAAAGCTACACAGTTGGCGAGACAGGTGCCAACGCCGTGGCTTGCTACTGTTTGCTGAACAACCCGGAATACGAAGATGCCGTCAAGAGAAACCTTGAGATGGCATGGAATGTGAAACCGCTAAAAGGTCAGTACCGTTACTACGATGGGTTAGTGCATTATCTGTCAATGCTCCACCTTTGTGGCTCATTCAAGATATGGAAACCAGAACCTATCGTAGATTCTCTGGCGGGAACAACGACAACAGGCGTAACTGACAAGAATGCTGATAATGCTTGGTACGCTCTTGATGGCACTAAGCAGCATTGCAAACCAAGCAAGAAGGGGGTATACGTGAAGAACGGGAAGAAAGTGATTGTTCAGTAAATACGATTTAACCTTATCGATCCGCTTTACAAATAAGATTCTGGGCAGGGTAACTAATATTGTTTGACTGTAGGAAATTTTATTCTCACACTGAGAGAATAATTTCTCACGTTGTGAAAATATATTCTTTCGGTGTGAGAATTTATTCTCTCGACGTGAGAATAAATTGTTTTGCAGAAGGAAAGAAGATGTTTTCCTGTGTCAGAATGTTTTTTTCCTTGGTTTCTCGCCTTTTTATTTCTTGGGGTGGATAGTTTTTTGCTTTGTTGTTTCGAAGGCAAAGATAGAGAGGGGTGTTGGGAGTTCCTTTTTTCTCGGAATCTTCCTTGATGGTTGGCGTGCTTCTGCAAAGCAGAAAAAGGTTAATTTATTTTGCGGGTGTCTTGTTTTTTTATAATTTTGCATAGTTAATGGTCAATATTAAGACACTATGATGAAGAAAATAGCTGTATTACTGGTTAATATACTGGTGTTTTGCATGGTTGCAAACGCTCAGACAGAGGAGATGTGGCAACGTGCCGAGAATGATGCAACGGGTGGACGTTACAAAGAGGCTTTTGAACGTTTGCGTGGTATAGAACAGTCTATTCAGACTAACGCCCAATTGGACGCTAAGGGCAAGGCTGCCGCACGCTATAGAGCTTCGCTCATCAGAATGAATATGTACATGAAGATGCGCAGGAGCGAGAGTGCTATGGAACATCTGGAGAAGATGGAACGCTTTGCCAGCGCCTCGGACAATGAGAAGGTAAAGAACGACCTGCTCTACAACAAGGCTATCTATTATTACACCTTTGGACAGACATCCAAGGGTAATGAGGTCTTTAAGGAGATGGCAGCCAAGCTGACAGCCTCTAAGGAATATGACAAAGTTGATGCTGCCTATAAGATGCTGATAGATGGTGGTAAGAAGTCGGGTAGTGCCAATATGGTGGCACAGGCCTATAGCGGCTATGTTGCCTGGAAGGATTCTGCTGCTGCATTGAAGTTGGCCGATGTGTCTGGTGCCCTGAAGGAGCAGATTCAGGCTGGCGAGAAAGAGATTGCCGAGAAAGATGGTAAGCTGGCTACCCGTCAGGGTATCATCATTGCCCTGTGTGTGCTGACCGCCGTGTTGGCTGCTGTATTGGTGATAGGCGCTCTTTTCGTATTGCGCTTGTTGGCTCTTACAAGTAAGCAAAAGAAGACTATCCGCCTGTTGGGCGAGAACATAGCTTTGAAGGCTAAGTTCACCAGCAATATATCAGCCCAGATGACTCCTGCCTTGCGTAAACTGAACACTCAGCAGCCTGAGGTAAAAGCCCTACTTGATTTCTCTGAGCACATACAGACACTCTCTAAACTGGAGTCTGGTATGGGAGAAGCAGTAGAGAAGGAGGAGATTAGTCTGCCTGCTTTCTGTGAGGAGCTGATGAATCAGGTTCGCGGCAAGGAGCGCAATGGTGTGGTGCTGGCTGTTGATGCTCCCAAGATGAGCGCTACTTTCAACAAAGAGTTTGTCAGCCATATCTTGCTGCATCTGCTGAACAATGCCGTTGCATATACACCTGAGGGCGGTCATATACATCTGGATTTCAAGAAACGTAGCGTACATAAGTTCCAGTTCCTGGTATCCAATACAGGTTCGCAGATTCCAGAGGAGAAGCGCGAGGATGTCTTCAAGCCCTTCCTGGAGGTTCGTGACCTGACAGAGGGCGATGGTCTGGGCCTGCCTATCTGCCAACAGATGGCTATCCGCATGAATGGTGACCTGAGCATAGACCCGGAGTTCACCAAGGGTACCCGCTTTGTGCTTAGCATCAACTGCTAAGATTAACCAGTAGGGCTAGTAGGACTAGTATAGCTAGTTCAAACTAGCTCAGCTAGGTTATACCATCAGAAAACAAACCAACTTTAAATCAAATAATAGAAAAACAACATGAAAAGGAAAAAAGATTGTATTAAAATCAGCAGGATGTTGCTGACGCTTTTAGTCAGCGTCTGTGCTATTTGTGCATGGGCAGATTCTGAAATCAACGTAGAGAAGGCAGGAACACTGCAGACTCTGTTGCCCACCAGTGATGCCAAGCTGAAGATTACAGGTTCTATCAATGGTACTGATGTGAGGTACCTGCGTGAGCTGATTAGCGCAGGAACCGTAACTTCATTGGATTTGTCAGGAGTGAACATCGTAAGTGGAGGTGAGGCTTACTTCGGAAGCTACAAGACAGAGAATAATGTGATTGGTAAATATATGTTTCAGGATTTTATCAAACTGAAAACTATATTGCTTCCTTCAAATCTGAAATCTATTAAGGATAGGTCTTTCTCTGGTTGTGGAATCACAGAAATAGATATTCCTAATAGTGTTACATCTATTGGAGAGGATGCTTTCGCTTATTGTAATTCATTGAAGAAGGTTATTGTTGGTAATTCCGTTAGACGTATGGAGCAAGGTGCATTCTATTGTTCGCCTGTTTCCAAGTTTTATATGAAGCCGGTAACACCTCCTGCAATGGCTGATAATTGGATGTTCTATAATCCGGAAGGAACTATTACCTTTTGTGTATATACCTCTTCCTTGACAGATTACAAGAATAGTGAATTCAAGAGTTACGGAACCGTAACAGGTAATCTGGAGAAGACCTATCCTATGGAGGTGGATTCTTATACTAACGCCAGAACCAAAGCCGGAGAATTCTTTGAGGATGTTGCCTGCACCCAGTTGAAGCCAGCATACCAGGCTATGACGGACGAGGAACTGACAAAGGCCTTTACTGAGGCCGGCATGCCTGACTTCATGATTAACATTGCCATAAAGGTGAAGGACGGACAATGGGCTAAGTACGAGCAGGATTTCCGTATCCACGACTACAAGGCTTATAGCGATGCCAGCTACTGGAACAATAAGCTGATGAGTACAGGCGGCTCTTACATGGGTAACCCAACGGGTATCTATGCCAAGAATGACGGTGATGAGATTTACGTTTTTGTGGATAGCGACATCCCCAGCGATGCAACCTTGTATTTTGCAGGTTGTGTAGAAAACCAGCTAATCTATTCTGCTAAGACTGGTCAGAAACTGGTAAAGGGCTTGAATATCATAGACGGAACAAAGGATGCGCTCTATTACATCTTATATACTGCTGATACCGAGAGCATGAAAAAAACTCTGGATCAGTGGCCAGAGATAAAGATTCACGTTGAGGGCGGTGTTGTAAACGGATACTATGATGTAACCCGTCGTAGCGATGCCGATTATAAGGCTATTCTGAAGGCTGCTACCCACAATCGCTTTACCGTAAAGGGTGGCCAGTCCTTGTTCAACTTCAAGACTGCATCTTACAGAAGTGTCTTCCCAAGTACTATAGACAAGAGCATCCTTTGGTTCGACAGTGTGGCCGTATGGCAGAAGGAGTTGATGGGATTCTGCGAAAGCGTTGCCACAGGCAAGCGTGCCGGTGCACCTTTCTACCTGACGGGCGGTGATGCCATCTTCCCCATTTACTACAACAACCCCAATTTCGCTATTGAAGGTGAGGAAGAAGATGACGGTTATGCAAACTCTACAGATTACAGAACTTCTTATAACGGTTTGAATTGTATCAAAAACTGTATGAATGCCAATAATCCAGAGATGGACGACAACTGTGCTGCCCATGAGTGTGGCCACAATAACCAAGGAGCTATCAATCTGGAGGGTGGTACTGAGGTGTCTAACAGTCTGTTTACTTTCCTGACCATCTTACATGATGGCCTTAATACGCCAACGGGAGCCCCCCTTTCTACTGTTATGGAAGATTTTGCACACCATGTACCTTACTATTTCAGGTCTGGTAACAATGCATATCGTATGTATTGGCAGCTCTATCTGTACTACCACATGGCACAGAAGGATACATCGTTCTACCCCCGACTTTTCAAGGCTTTGCGCGAGGATCCTCTGAAGCTATACAATTCATCTAATAACAGAAACGGTGGCCTGAAGTTCGTGCGTAAGGTCTGCGAGGTTGCTCAGGAAGACCTGACAGACTTCTTTACCATCTGGGGATTCTTCGAGCCTATTAAGGCAACAACCATCGAGGATTATGGCCGCCATAACATTGCTGTTACACAGTCCGATATCAATAGCACGAAGGCTGCCATAGCCAAGTATCCCAAGAAGAATCGCGAGATTATCTTCATCGATGAACGTGTTGAATACTTGCCCACAACCAACTTCTTGGCTAGCAAGGCTGGCGAGAAGCGTCGTGGCTCCGACCAGGTAGGCCAGTGTGGCGACGTGGGTCAGTTCTCCAGCTATCTGCCTGGTGCCAGCAAGCCATCAGAATACACCTATTTCCAGTCCGACTCGCTTTACGCTCTCGAGGGTGAAGGTGGTCTGGGCTTTGTGATGCTGGACGGTGAAGGCAAGCTGAAGTATGCTGCCAATTCCAAGAATTTCTGTATTCCCACCGACGTGGGAACAGACTGGACCATCTATTCATACGATGAGGGTGGTGTCTTGCATGAGGTGCCAAAGGCTGGTGATGGTACTGTGTACGTCAAGCTTGTTATGGCTGGAACTCTCAAGAAAAAGCTGGAGAACAAACAGGCCATTAAGTTGGTTGTCAGTGGCTCGATTAATGCTAATGACATCAATTATATGAAGCAACTCGTCAGCACCGAGAATCTGCAATCCATCGACTTGGAAAAGAGTAGAACCAGCAACATTTCCTCTAATGCCTTCCAAGGTATTAAGAAACTTGTCTCTATCAAGTTCCCCTCAACATTGACCAGTATTGGCTCAGATGCCTTCTCTAGGACAGGTCTTAATACAGTCGTGATTCCCGATAAGGTGACCAGCGTTGGTGGTGATGCATTTGCTTATTGCGACAACCTAAACTCTGTTGTAATAGGCGAGAAGGTGAGAACCCTGGATCAGGGTGTGTTCTATGAGTCAAAGATAAAGGATGCTTATGTAAAGGCTCATACACCTCCATCAATTTCTGCTTATCTTTTCTCAAGCGAGCCAATCATCCATGTCTATTCACAAGACTTGGCTAAATACCAGAAGTCTGCATGGGCTGAATTTGGCAATATTGTTGGTGACCTGGAAAACTGCGAGGTTATCACAGCAATAGATGCTCCTAACGAGGAAATCTCTTCTGAGGAAGATTCGGACGGAGCCATCTACAACCTGCAGGGAATGAAGGTGTCAGAACTGCAGGCAGGAAGCATATATATCCAAAACGGACAGAAGATTATAAAATAAACCAATATAGACACTATCATGAAAACAAAAAAGAGAACCATTAAGGCATTGCTTTGGGGCATTGCCTTTCTCTGCTCCTTAAACGCGTGGTCTGTAACAGAGGTTAATGTAAGTGAAGCAGGAACGCTTTCCACCTTACTGACCAATTGTGAGACGAAATTAAAGGTTACCGGTGTTATCAATGGAACGGATATCAAGTATATCCGCTCATTGGTAACAGCTGGTACAGTAACATCAATCGACTGGTCGGAAGTCCGGATCGTTAGTGGTGGAGAGGCTTACTATGGAACATTCACTACGGCAAACGATGTGATTGGTGAACAGATGTTCACGGAATGTGCTAATCTGCAAGAGATGATTCTGCCCACAACTGTGACATCCATTCAGAGCAACGCTTTCTCTCGGACGGGACTCAAGTCAATCGATATTCCCAACTCAGTTACCCGTTTGGGAATGGATGCCTTTGCCTATTGCTCTTCGTTGGCCGATGTTGTCATTGGTGCCAAGGTAAAACAGATGGACCAGGGCGTTTTTTGGTCTTCTGAAGTCAAGAATGCCTATGTGAAACCCGTCAATCCTCCTGCTGTTCCTTACTATCTGTTTGGCTCTAATCCCAAGATTTATGTCTATTCTGTGGTTCTGTCGGACTATAAGGCAACGGATTGGAATGGATTAGGTACTGTCGTAGGCGGACTGGAGAACTACTATTCAATGGAAGCGGATCCTAACACCGTGGCCAAGGCTATGAATGGCAAGTACTTCGAGGATGCAGCTTGTACGCAGTTGAAACCTGAATATCAGGCTATGTCGGACGATGACTTGACTGCCGCCCTGACAGCAGACGGAATGCCTGAGCTGATGATAACCACCGCCCTGAAGGTAAAGAACCAGTCCTGGGCAACTTACGAGGAGGGATTCCGCGTTCATACTTACAAGCCATACAGCGATGCCAACTATTGGAATGACAAGATGATGTCTTCCGGCGGTTCCTATATGGGTAACCCTACAGGTATATATGCCGAGAATAATGGCGATGAGATTTATGTCTTTGTGGACAGCGACATCCCCTCTGATGCCACCTTGTACTTTGCAGGCTGTGTAGAGAACGACCTTATCACCAATGCTACGATGGGTACAAAGTTAGCGAAGGGCTTGAATATTATCGAGGGAACAAAGAATGCTCTCTATTACATTGTATATACTGCCGACACCAGGTCGATGAAGAAAACCTTGGATCAGTGGCCTGATATGAAGATTCACATCGAGGGTGGGAAAGTGAATGGCTATTACGATGTTAATTTCCATACTTCTACCGACTACCTGAAGATTCTAAGGGCTGCCAAATTAAATCGCTTCACGGTGAGAGGCGCACACTCGCTTTACAATCTGAAGACGGCCTCCTACAAGGAAGTGTTCACTTCTTCATCCAAGATGAACAAGAGCATCTGCTGGTTTGATAGCGTTGCGGTATGGGAGAAGAACCTGATGGGTATGACAGAGGAAGTAGCAACAGGTAAGAAGGCTGGTTATCCCTGGTATCTGACAGGCGGTGAGGCTATCTATCCCATCTACTACAACAATCCGAACTTTGCTATCGAAGGTGAGGAGAGTGATGCCGGATATGCTAACTCCACACCTTACAGAACCAGCTACAATGGCATTGCATGTATCAGGAACTGTCTGGATGCCACCAATAGTAATATGGATGACTGGTGCGCTGGTCACGAGTGTGGTCATAACAACCAGCGGGCTATCAATGTGGAGGGATGTACGGAGGCTTCGAATAATGTTTTCTCGAATCTTGTGCGCTATCTCGGTGGTCTTAACTCGTCTGGCGGATCAACCCTCTCAACTGTGATGGACGAATATGCACGCCGTGAACCTTTCTACTACAGAGATGTGAACAGCCGCTTGCGTTTCTACTGGGATCTCTATCTGTATTATCATTTGGGACAGAAGAACACTTCGTTCTATCCCGAACTCTTCAAGGCTCTACGTAAAGACCCCTTGACACTCTATAATTCAACAAATAACAACAATGGCGGATTGAAGTTCGTACGTAAGGTGTGCCAGGTTGCTCAGGAAGACCTAACGGACTTCTTTACCATCTGGGGATTCTTTGAGCCTATCAAGAGTGGAAGTACATTAGAAGACTACGGCCTTCATCCCATAGCTGTAACGAAGTCTAATATTGCTTCCACAAAATCCAATATTTCCAAATATGCCAAGAAGAACCGCGAGATAATCTTTGTGGAAGACCGTGCCGACTATGTACTCTCTACTGGTTTCCTGCAGGCAGCAGGCAGAAAGCGTAATGGATTTGACCAGGTAGGTCAGTGTGGCGATCTTGGTCAGTTCACCAGCTACTTGCCTGGAGCTTGTGCACCTTCTGAGTATGTTTATCTGCAGGCCGACTCGCTCTATGCAATGGAGGGAGTAGGGGGCCTGGGCTTCCTAATGCTGGATGGAGAGAATAATATCAAGTATGCTTCCAACTCCAAGAACCTATGTATCCCCAGTATCGTGGGCACTGATTGGACTATCTATTCCTATGATGCAGACGGCACATTACACGAGGTTACCAAGGCCGTGAATATGGATGGAACCGAATACGTCGAGACGTCTGCTGCAGGAACACTTAAGTCGAAGTTGAAGAACAATCAGGTTATTAAGCTTGGCGTAAGCGGTCCGATCAATTCAACGGACATAAACTATATGAAGCAGCTTGTAACTAAGGAGAACCTTCTGTCCATAGATTTGGATAAAGCCAAGATTAATTCTATTACGAGCAATGTTTTCCAGAATGTAAAGAAGATTATTGCTTTCAAATTGCCGCAGACTCTTACCTCTATTGGGTCTAATGCATTCTCCAGTTCAGGTCTTAAGTCTATAGAGATACCTGACAAGGTTACCAGTGTAGGCGGCGATGCCTTTGCCTACTGCGATCAGTTGACGTCCGTAGTTGTCGGTAGCGGTGTTAAGACAATGGATCAGGGCATATTCTACAGCTCTGCCGTTAAGGATGCCTATGTAAAGGCACTCACACCTCCTACCATTGCTAGCTACCTCTTCTCGAGCAAGCCTACCATCCATGTCTATGCAAGTGCCCTTGATGATTATCTGAATTCTCCTTGGGCAGACTTTGGTTCTATAGTAGGCGATTTGGAGGACTTCATAGATGGCATTGAATCAATTCATAATTCACAATTCATAATTCACAATGATGATGAAGACGCGATATATGACCTCCTTGGTCGCAAGGTTGATAAATTGCAACCAGGAGCCATATATATTCAGAACGGAAAGAAATTCCGTTACTTATACAGGTAGATCTTAATGTCTTTGATACTGCCAGGAGCACCTTGTTCTGCACGAGGAAGATACTCTATACCGCAGACGTTCTGAACGGAACCTAAATCAATAACTAACAGATGGGGAGTTGCGGCTCCCTTTTCTGTTTTCCAAAAGGTAGATTCTTGCAGGTAAAAGCCCTTGTCGCCAAGGTGGTTGCCATTTTCTTTATATCTCCACAAAAGTAGAAATGCTACGGGCTGAAAGTCGTGTTTTACCTTTGCAATAGCCTATGGGTTTCAGGTTTTCACCTTCTGCATCGCTGGTACGGTAAATCTGCCACTTTCTTTTCTTCTTATCAGAGAACGAAAGTTGGAAATCTTGTGGATCATCAGCATAATTGATGGCAACGCAAACCCATTTGCCGTTCTGGTTCTTGTAGGCAGAGACCATTAATCCGTATGGATCTTCTTCCTGAGTGGAGGTGATGTTGTAACGAGTGGCGCCAGGGCGGATAAACCTGCTGTAGTTTCCCAATGCCCAAAGCAGTTTGGAGTCGCGGGCACGCTGCTCTTCATCATAGATGCGGATAAGCCCGTCTTTGTAGTCGCCGCCGCAAGCACGCCACCACGACCAACTTTCAGCATCGGCATACGTGAGGTCGTGATGAATAACACGGGCTACATAGAGGGCGGTCTTCATGCCGAAGTCGTATCCTTGTCCGCCGCCAATCTCTTTGTCGTTGCTCATAACGCAGATTTCTGTCTGCCAGAATTTTATGCCAAACTTCTTGCAGGTATCTCGGAGCTGTTCACGTATCTTCCTCATATAAGGTATGGGGGTATTGGTCCAGTAGCTATGGGCAGCCATCAAATGGGGAACATTAGGCAGATTGCCTACGTAGGTTAGCGTGCTGTCCTCGGAAAAGAAAGAACTGATGGCATTTCCGCGTTGCCAGTCGGTCTGATGAATGCCTAATAGACAGCGCAGGTCGCTGGACTCATCCATAAGAATTTGGGTGTTGAGGCCTTGCTCTGCGAGAGCTTTGCTTGTTTCTCGTGTCAGTCGTGTTATCTCTCTATGTGTGGCAGGCGAACCTTCTTGCTTGGGACCTTGCCAATTCCAACTGCCATCAGGTTCGTTAACGGGGCAGAGGTAGTCGAAGTGGATGCCTTCATGTTCCTCCAACCCTTTGAGGGATGTTGCCATGAAGCGTGCAAAGTCGTCGTAACAATCCTCCTTCAGGTTGATGGTGCCGCCACGTCCTGTATTGGTGGCAATACCGTTTTTTGTAAAATAGACGGGGGCCGAGTTGAGAAAAGCCAGGAAGTAGGGCACGCCGCGCTCCTTGGCCAATCGCAGGAAATTACGTTGGCCGGGTTGTTTCGTCCAGTCGTAGGTACCTTCCTTGGTCAGGAAACATTCTGTACGTGTGCCGGGCTTTATCTGAGAGGCTTCGCCTTGTTCTGCACTGCCGGCTCCCAGATTAAAGCGCCATACGGATAGACCGATGCCCTTGGGTTGTCCTTTGGTATCATCCTCGACAGAGAAAAGCCAGTCGGCAATCTTTTGTTGTTCTTCTTCATTGTCCCAAAGACCAATGAACTGCATCGACCAGGCGTCAGAGGCTCCAAAATGTTGGATGGTCTGACGCGGTTCGGTTGTCTCAATAACATAGTCGGTAGCCCGACAAACTGTTGTAATGGTTGCAAAAAGTATTATCCAATAGTATCTCATGTTTTTTAGGGGTATTTTATTCATCAAGGTCAAAATCAAAGTCACCGAAGAATTCCGGTACTTCACTTTGGAATTCATCAAGTGAACGTCGGTCTTTCTTGGTGGGGCGACCGGTTCCCTTTGCGCGGTTTATGAAGCCGCTAATCTTGTTCATCTCTAAGATCTCGTATTGTTCGGGGGGTGTAACATTCTCCAGGATTTCCGGAATGAGTTTGGCACCCACGCGTCTCTCTATGGCCTGCAGAACGCGGAAGGAGTAGGTTACTGGCGGCTTGCGCACATCAATAATATCTCCTACCTTAATCATGCGACTTGCCTTTACGGTACTACCCTTAAGGCTAACCTGCCCTTTCTTGCAGGCGGCGGCAGCGATGGTTCGTGTCTTAAAGATGCGGGCTGCCCATAGCCATTTGTCGATGCGAGCCTCGTTGTTCATTTGTTATTGTAGTTACACATGGCGAACTGCATGCCGCTAAGGGCAAAGGCTTTGATGGCGTCGGCACAGATAGGTGCTTTCTTCTCAATGATACTCTCGTCCTCGGGACTGAACTTGCTCAGCACGAAATCAACCTGAGCTCCCTTGGGGAAATCGTTTCCGATGCCGAACTTCAGTCGGTTGTATCCTTCTGTTCCCAGCATCTGAGCTATATGCTTGAGTCCATTGTGACCGCCTGCACTGCCGTTCTGCTTCATTCGGATTGTTCCTACGGGCAGGCTGAGGTCGTCGACGACAACCAGAAGGTTCTGCAATTCAATCTTCTCTTGCTGCATCCAGTAACGGACAGCGTTGCCAGAGAGGTTCATGTATGTACTGGGCTTAAGCAGAATGAGCTGAGCATTCTTGGCACGCATGCGGGCTATGAAGCCGTAGCGCTTGTCTTCCCACTGAGCACCGGCTGATTGTGCCAGTTCATCAACAATACGGAATCCTATGTTGTGACGAGTTCCTACATATTCAGGGCCTATGTTGCCCAGTCCTACAATCAGATATTTCATAACATTGTCCTCTTCTTCTGCCTCTTTTTGTTTCTTTGAGTGGAATAGAAGTGAGAGAATATTCTTAATGAGTTTCATTGTTTTGAAAAATAAAAGGCGGCATAGTGTGCCGCCTTTATAATGCAATGTTAAGGGCTTATTCCTGAGCCTTGGCAGCAGCACTCATGGCGCTACGTGTCATCTTAACCTGGCATACTACAACGCTGGGGCTGGTAACAAGTTCCAGACCTTCGAAGCTCAACTCACCAACCTTGATGGTCTTACCCAGACCGAGGTTGGTAACGTCGATATTCAACTTCTCGGGTATTGCGGTGTAGGGAGCCTTAACTTTGAGCTTACGTACACTGGCTGCCAGCTTACCACCGGCTTTAACACCTTCTGCCAAACCGTTCAATTTGATGGGAACTTCCATTACGATGGGCTTGGTCTCGGTGATCTCGTAGAAATCTACGTGCAGCAGAGCGTCTGTTACGGGGTGGAACTGAAGCTCCTTCATGATAGCCTTGCACTCCTTACCGTCGATGTTGAGGTTTACGCTGTAGATATCGGGAGTGTAAACCAGCTTACGCAACTCTTCCTGAGTAGCGGTGAAGCTTACTGCAACGGGCAGACCGTTCTCACCCTTAGCCTCGCCATAGAGGTTGCAGGGAACAGCACCAGCCTTACGGATCTCACGACTTGCCTTCTTTCCTGTGTTAGGACGGGCAGTACCTTTTACGTCAATACTTTTCATTGTTTTTTGTTTTTGTGTTACTCTAAATTAAGTTTAATATTGCTTAATTCGCCATCACACGGCTTCAAAAGCGGGTGCAAAGGTATAAAATAATTATGGATTATCAATTATGAATATTGAATTATTTTGTACAACAATGCATTTTTATCTTTCGAAATGGAATGTTAGAAGTCTAAATCGATGTTAATTTCACCCTCTTCCTGGCTTCTCTGCTCTGCTGACCCCTGCTGGCTATTGATGTAGTTGATAGCCTCGGTCAGACTTTCCTGAAACTTTTGGAAATCCTCCTTGAAGAGGAAAATCTTATGCTTCTCATAATTATATTGTGGCATTTCCGTTGTGCCGGAAACCAGTTTCTTGCTTTCGGTAATGCTGAGGTACATCTCGTCTTTCCTGTTCATCTTTACATCTACATAATAGATGCGCTGTCCGGCTTTGACAGCTTTAGAAAACAGGATATTACTATCGTTCTCGGTTTGCGTTTTTTTGTTTGATTCCATGTCTGCAAATACTTAAATGAGGTTCAAAATTCTTCATATTTTCTTAATCTTCCAAAAAAAATGCCGAAAAATTGCCTATATGGGGCAAAATGAGTACTTTTGTACCCTCATTTTAAGTGTAAAGATATGATAAATCGCGAATTAATTCGACTGAAACTCGTTCAAATAGCCTATTCCTATTATCAGAGTGGAAGCAAGAATCCTGCAGCGGCAGAGAAAGAGTTGCTTATGAGTTTATCCAGAGCTTATGCTCTTTATAATACAATGCTGCTGCTTATGGTGGAGTTGAATCGTATGGCATTGCGTACGTTGGAGATGCGCCAGAGTAGAGCAAAACGTCTTGGTGAGAAGGATGCACTGAGCACAAAGTTTGTTGACAACCGTTTCATGTTGCAGCTGGAATCTAACAAGCAGTTGCTGGAATTCAGAGATAACCAACGCTTCGACTGGGCTGACCAGGAGGAGTTCGTGCGTTCTTTGTACACCAAAATTGAAGAGAGTGAGTTCTATAAGATGTATATGGATTCAAGCAAGAATTCCTATGAAGAGGATAGGGAGGTTTGGCGCTTGATTTACCGCCATCTTATTTGCAATAATGAAGAGTTGGATGCTGTATTGGAGGAGATGGATCTTTATTGGAATGACGATAAGGTGATTGTTGATACCTTTGTTCTTAAGACTATAAACAGATTCACTGTTGACAGTACTGACGACCAGCCATTGATGCCGGAGTATAGAGACTCCTCTGATCAGGAATTTGCTATACGTTTGTTGCAGAAGGCCATTGCCAATAAGGACTACTACTACGATTTGATTGCATCCACTACCCGCAAGTGGGACATCAACCGTGTGGCATTGATGGATCGCATCATCCTGCAGCTGGCCTTGGCCGAGATTATTTCATTCCCAGGTATCCCTGTCAGTGTCAGCATCAACGAGTATGTAGAGATTGCCAAGATGTACAGCACCAGCAAGAGCGGCAAATACATCAATGCAACACTTGACAATATTGCCAAGAGACTGATAGAAGAAAACAAGTTGATTAAGAACGAATAAAAGCTTGCCCCCTCTCCTATAGGCGAGGGCAATCCAAATGAATTAGACAATAGTAAAAACATTAATTAAAATAAGAACAACAATGCAACAGTACAGTGGTCTTTTGATGATTGCGGCTCTTTTTGCCATCATGTATTTCCTTATGATTCGTCCTCAGCAGAAAAGGCAGAAGGAGATTCAGAACTTCCGTAATAGCATTAGCGTAGGACAGGCAGTTGTAACAGCCGGTGGCATCTATGGCGTTGTAAAGCAGATAGAAGAGAGCGACAATACGCTGATGATTGAGGTAGCCAATGGTGTTCGCATCAAGGTCGACCGTAATTCAGTTTTCGCTCAGGCTCAGCCCAACCAGTAGGCAAACGGAGGACAGCGTTCTGTCTTAAATAGGTCTGCACTATGAGATACGGAATCGTAAAGGTTTGGGTGAGGATAAAGAATTTGCTTTTTGGCAAGAAAAGCCATGATTTTTTTGTCTTCCTCTTCTTCTTTGTGGTATCTGCCGGTTTCTGGTTATTGCAGACGCTGAACGAAACATTCGAGACGGAAATCTCTATTCCATTGGAGTTGAAAAATGTTCCAGAGAATGTTCATATCACAACGGGACTGCCTTCTCAGGTGAATGTCACCGTTAAGGAAAGGGGAACAACGTTGTTGCACTTCTTTCGCTACTCCGTTCAGAAAGCCATAGAGGTGGACTTCGATAAATATGATGCAGGTCTTACCAATGCCCGTGTGCAGGTTCCTACAGCTGAGGTCCAGCGAATGATTCAAAAACAACTTGGCGTAACAAGCCATATAATCTCCATGCGTCCTGATACCTTGGAGTACTATTACAACAGAGGGGTGGCTCGCCGCCTTCCTGTTATGTTATGCGGTAGTGTCAGTGCTTCGCCTCAGAACTACATTCAGGACATAAGCCTTTCGGAGGATAGCGTCTTGGTGTATGCCCCTAATGCTGTGCTTGATACCATGCAGTATGCTTATACGCAGGTTGTTAACCTGTCTATGATGAAGGAAAACACAGTTCATAACGTTGCATTCCGCAAAATGAAGGGTGTCGAGTATGAACCGAATGTCGTGCGAATGACGGCTCATGTGGGCTATTATGCAGAAAAGACTGTCGAGGTTCCCATAATAGGACTGAATTTCCCTGGCGACAAAGAGCTGCGAACTTTCCCTTCAAAGGCTAAGGTCACATTTCGTGTAGAGTCTGGACGTTATCAGAGTATCAATACCGAGAACTTTGTATTGGCCATTACCTATGAGGAGTTGTTGCAAAATCCTACCGACAAATATCGGTTGCATTTGAAATCGCTTCCAGAAGGAGTTACCAATGCCCGTATCTCTCCTCGGGATGTTGACTATCTGATAGAACTTTCAGAAATGGACGGGGGAGGCCAATAGGCTTTAAAGTGAGGTTGCTATGATAAAACTTGGCATCACAGGTGGAATAGGAAGTGGGAAGAGCTATATCTCTTCTCTCCTACGCGAGCATCTTAATGTGCCAGTCTATGATTGTGATGCTGAAGCAAAGCGCCTGATAGGCGAAGATGGCAGCATACAAAAGCGCCTAAAAGAGCTGGTTGGAGCGCATGTATATAAGGATGGTAAGTTACAGAAGGCTGTTTTAGCTGATTACCTTTTTGCCGACCAATGTCATGCCCAGAATGTTAATGCTATTGTCCATCCTGCTGTGAAAGAGGATTTCTGCAAATGGGCTGTACAGCAGAATACTAATGTGGTAGCTATCGAAAGTGCCATATTATACGAGAGTGGCTTTGATACGCTGGTCGATAAAGTTCTTTTCGTGGATGCACCTAAAGAGCTACGCATACAACGGGTGATGCAGAGAGACGGTAGTACTCGACAGCAGGTTGAGGCCCGCATAGGTATGCAAAGGGCTGACGAACAACGTCAGAAGGCAGATTATGTGATAGAGAATAAAGACCGCCAGCAGGAATCCTTACTGACATCCTTGCAGGCAATATTTAAGAATATTACTTTAATTTGATATAATTAAACAAGAAGAAATTATGTTAGAAACAGTTTTGGCAATATCCGGCAAGCCCGGTTTGTATAAGTTGGTATCACGTGGTAATAACAGTCTTATTGTTGAGACATTGGATGCTCAGAAGAAGCGTATGCCCATATTTGGTGCCGACAAGGTAATCTCATTGGCAGACATTGCTATGTACACCGACGAGGAAGAAGTTCCTCTGCGTCGTGTATTCAAGAATATTCTGGAGAAGGAAGGCGGTAAGAAGACCAGCCTCGATTACAAGAAGGCAAGCAAGGATGAGTTAGCTGCATTTATGGCAGAGGCACTTCCCAACTACGACCGTGACCGTGTTTATCCTGCAGATATGAAGAAGTTGGCCCAGTGGTACAATATTCTTGTTGAAAACGGTGTTACCGATTTCGATGATCCTGCACAGAAATCTGCAGAATAATCCATTCTTAGGAATCTAAAGTATAAAAAGGAAAAATTATGGGGAATGCTTCTGTTTTAGAACAGGAGCATTCCTGTTAAACCACATAGCAGAATAATAGCTATGGGGTTTGTTTTATATATACGGTGAGCTATCAGGGCAAAACTGAAGAGTCCTACGCTTATCCAGAATTGCCAAGGTGTCTCTGAGATATTGCCAAAGTTCTCCCCGTTCATAAGCAATAGGGCTGCAGCAGCCAGTAAGCCTACAACAGCAGGGCGCAGTCCTTGGAAGGTGCTCTCTACAGCACTATGTGTCTTGTACTTCATCAGGAATTTGCTGATGATAAGCATGAGCACAAAACTGGGGAAGACGACGGCAAAGGTGGCTATGAAACTTCCCAGTACACCCCAAGAAGGATCGTACCCAGCATTTACCAAAGCTGTATATCCAACGTATGTGGCACTATTGATGCCAATGGGGCCAGGCGTACTTTGGCTAATGGCAACAATATCTGTAAACTGTCCCATCGTCATCCAATGCTGGTGTGTAACCACCTCGGTTTGAATCATGGATATCATGGCATATCCTCCCCCGAACCCAAAAAGTCCAATGAGAAAAAACGTCCAGAATAATCTTAATAACAATATTACCATGATAATTTTAGCTCTTGTTTACCGTTTACTGTTTACTGTTTACTGTTTACCGTTTACAATAATGTTCAATGTTCAATGTTCAATGACCCCTAATCCCTCAAATACTGCCCGTAGGCATAGCCACCCAAGCCAGCTATTAATATAATGTATATAGGGCTGACGCCTAATAGCCAGATGGCAAAGGCTGAAAGGAAGGGGATCCAGATGTTGTAGCGGTTGATATGCGAACTCTTGGCCATGCGGAATACTGGCGAGGCAATGAGTGCAACAACAGCGGGGCGTAAACCCTTGAAGAATTTCTCTACCCATGGGTTGTCCCTAAACTGCATGAAGGCAAGGGCTATGAGCAGAATGATTATGAAAGAGGGTAGGCAAGCGCCCAAGGTGCTTAGGAAGGCTCCCCATACGCCTTTTTGCTTGTAGCCGATGAAGATGCTGATGTTAACGGCAAAGACGCCTGGGCAACTTTGGGCAACAGCTATCAGGTCGACCAACTCATCGTGGTCGACCCAATGCTTTTCATCAACAACTTTCTGCTCTATCAGCGGTATCATTGCATAGCCGCCACCGAAGGTGAAAAGTCCTATCTGAAAGAATGTTTTGAATAATTCAAAATTCATAATTCACAATTCTTAATTGTGTCATTCCATTTCCTTTCCTCTTGGTTGCTTATGCCTTTTTTATTATGAATTATGAATTGATAATTATGAATTCTTCTCAATCCACTTCTTAGCGTTTACAAATGCTTCAATCCAAGGTGTCACCTGATCCTGTGCTTTGCGGTCAGCGGGATAGTAACCACACTGCCAGGGGAAGAAGGCACGCTCCAGGTGAGGCATCATAGCCAAGTGACGACCATCGGCACTGCAGATACCAGCAGTGGTGAAGTCGCTACCGTTGGGGTTAGCAGGATAACCGTCGTAGCTGTACTTCAGAACGATGTTGTAATCCTCCTCCTTGCCAGGCAGAGAGAACTTACCTTCGCCGTGAGCCACCCAGATGCCGAGTTTGCTGCCGCTGAGGCTTTCCATCAGCACACTCTTGTTGGGCTGTACAGTCAGGCCCAAGAAGTTAGACTCGAACTTGTGGCTGTCGTTATGCAGCATACGAGGTTTCTCGTCATTTTTCTCTTTTCTCTTTTCATTTTTAATTAACCCCAGTTCCACCATCAACTGGCAACCGTTGCAGACACCCAGTGACAGGGTATCCTTGCGGGCGTAGAAGCGGTCGAGGGCCTCCTTTGCCTTGGGGTTGTAAAGGAAGGCACCAGCCCATCCCTTAGCGCTACCCAATACGTCGCTGTTAGAGAAGCCGCCACAGAAGACGATGAAGTTGATGTCGTCCAGTGTCTCACGACCAGTTATAAGGTCGGTCATCATAACATCCTTCACATCGAAGCCTGCCAGATACAGCATGTAAGCCATCTCGCGTTCGCCATTTGTACCCTTCTCACGGATGATGGCAGCACGCAGGCCGCTCTTCTCACGACGGTCGGGGTTCAGACCGAACTGGCTCAGTTTGCCTGTAAAGTTGGGAAGGATATTCCACTCGAGAGGCTGCTGCTTGTAGTTTTGGTAGCGCTCAGCTGCCTTGCCGTGGAAGCTCTGCTTCTGATCCAGCAGGAAGCTGCTCTTGTACCAAACATCACGCAGCGCGTCAATGTCGAAGTTGTATGTCTGTCCGTTCTTCTCAATGGCAAGGGTGCGACCCTTTGCAGGCTCACCTATATTAACGTAGCCAACGCCTTCATCCTCCAGGAACTTCTTCACCTCGCTACGCTTGTCGTTGGCAACCTGAATAATAACGCCAGGGTTCTCTGCGAAGAGAATCTTTGTCAGGTCGTCGGTCTTTATCTTGTCTAAGTTGATGTTCAAACCACCCTTTGTATTGGCGAAGGTCATCTCCAGCAGGGTAGTGATAAGACCACCGGCGCTGATATCGTGACCAGCCAGGATGAGGCCCTTCTGAATCAGGGCCTGGATGGCATTGAAGCAATCGCGGAAATATTCGCTGTTCTTAACGGTAGGAACATCGCTGCCCACCTTGTTGTTAACCTGTGCAAAGGCTGAACCACCCAAACGAAGCTCGTCGAATGAGAAGTCAATGTGGTACAGCGTAGAGGGTACGTTCTGAACCACGGGTGAAACCACCTTTTTGATGTCGCTTACCTGACCACCGCTGGTTACGATGACGGTACCCGGAGAGATGATCTTCTCACCATTGGGATACTTCTGAGTCATACTCAGCGAGTCCTTACCTGTGGGCACGTTAATCTGCAGCTCGCAGCAGAAGTCAGAGAGTGCCTTAACGGCAGTATAGAGGCGGGCATCCTCACCCTCCTGAGCACGGCAGGGCCACATCCAGTTAGCACTGAGGCTTACGCTGTCCAAGCCTTCCTCCAAGGGAGCCCAAACAATATTAGTCAGAGACTCGGCAACAGAGAGTACAGAACCAGCAGCGGGGTTTGCCAAAGCAGCCTGAGGTGCATGGCCCAATGCTGTAGCGATACCCTTCTCGCCACGATAGTCGAGGGCAACAACACCACAGTCGCTGAGAGGCAACTGCAACTCACCCTGACACTGCTGGCGTGCAACCTTACCTGTTACGGAGCGGTCCACCTTGTTGGTCAACCAATCCTTGCAGGCAACAGCCTCCAGCTGAAGGACTTTCTCTAATTGATTTTGAATTTCTAATTTTGAATTTTGAATTGAAGACACATTCTCATACTTGCGTTCAACGGTCTTGTCGCGCATGATGGTCTTGGGAGAGTGACCGAACATCTGACTTACCTCCAGGTCGAAGGGACGAACACCGTCACCCTGCTCGAAGCTGAAGTGTGCATCGCCAGTTGTCTCACCAACGACATACAACGGAGCGCGCTCGCGCTCAGCAATCTTACGTACATGGTCGATGTGCTTCTCATCGATAAGCAGACCCATACGCTCCTGACTCTCGTTGGCAATGATTTCCTTTGCCGACAGGGTGGGGTCACCGATAGGCAACTTGGTCATATCTATATGACCACCGCATTCCTCAACCAGCTCAGACAGACAGTTTACATGTCCTGCACTTCCGTGGTCGTGGATGCTGACAACGGGGTTCACCTCCTCTTCGCACAGAGCACGAATCAAGTTGTTGGCACGCTTCTGCATCTCAGGGTTGGCACGCTGAACAGCATTCAACTCGATGCCGCTGCTGTAACGACCTGTCTCTACCGATGATACAGAGCCGCCACCCAGACCGATGCGGTAGTTATCACCACCTACAACAACCACCTTGTTACCCTTCTGAGGAGTACCCTTCAGGCAGTCGCGCTTGGTGCCATAACCAACACCACCAGCCAACATGATAACCTTGTCGTATGCATATTTTTCGCCCTTCTCCTGATGCTCGAAGGTCAGCACAGAACCACAGATCAGTGGCTGGCCGAACTTGTTTCCGAAGTCGCTGGCACCATTAGAGGCCTTGATAAGAATCTGCTCGGGTGTCTGATACAACCATTCGCGAACGGGCAGAATTTTCTCCCACTCACGCTCCTCCTGAGTGCGGGGGTAACTGGTCATGTAAACGGCAGTACCGGCGATAGGCCATGAACCTACACCACCACCCATACGGTCGCGAATCTCACCACCAGTACCTGTTGAGGCACCATTGAAGGGCTCTACCGTTGTGGGGAAGTTGTGTGTCTCAGCCTTGATGCTGATAACACTCTCTATGTCGCGAATCACAAAGTAGTCGCTTGTGCTGTGGTCCTGTGGAGCAAACTGCTCTACGATGGGACCCTGTGCAAATGCTACATTATCTTTATATGCAGAGATAATCTTGTGGGGATTCTCCTGCGTAGTCTTCTTAATCATCTTGAAGAGGCTGCTCTCCTTCTCTTCGCCGTCAATGATGAACGTACCGCCAAAGATTTTGTGACGGCAGTGCTCACTGTTGATCTGGGCGAAGCCGAACACCTCACTGTCCGTAAGCTTGCGGCCCAACTGCTTTTCTACGTCGTGCAGATATTCTATCTCCTCTGGTGAGAGTGCCAAGCCTTCCTGCTCGTTGTACTCCTCCAGGTTCTCTATGCTCTGGATGGGAGCTGGCTTCATGTTGATGGTGAAAATGTCCTGGTCCAACCCCTTGTACATACGCTGCAGCATAGGGTCGTATTCAGCCTTCTCGTCAGCCACGGGGAAATACTCCTCAATACGACTGATGCCCTTGATAGCCATGTTCTGGGTAATCTCTACGGCATTGGTACTCCAGGGAGTAATCATTTCACGACGGGGACCGATGAAGAAACCGCTCAGGGTTTCGCCTTCAAGTACGGTAGCTCCGCCATAGAGCCAACAAAGTTTTTCTATATCTTCGCTTGAAAATTTGTGGTCACAGGCAGTTGCGATGATGCTCTCCTGTGGCGTCTTAAAGAATGTAATTGCCATGTCTTAAGATAGGTTTTGTAATTTGGGTGCAAAGATAGTGCAAAATTTCGATTAAGCGAAGAAAGAACAAGATTTTTGTGAAGGGGAAAAAAGAAAGATGTGCAGGATTTGTTCCCGCACATCTTTCTTTTGTGTTATTTAAGGGTGAAAATCTTAGTCTTCCCAACCCAGGGCGCTGGCACCAAGAACGGCAGCGTTAGCGTTCATCAGCCCAGAAACCAAGAACTTAGCCTTGTCCTTAAAGATCTTTAGAACGGCGTTGTCATAAGCTTCCTTGATGGGCTTCATAATCAAATCGCCAGCCTTGCACAGGCCACCGAAGAAGATGAATGCCTCAGGTGAAGAGAATGCGGCGAAATCGGCACAAGCCTCACCCAGCATCTTACCTGTGAACTGGAATATCTCGTTAGCAACCTCATCGCCCTTGCTGGCAGCGATACTTACATCCAGGGACTCAATCTCCTCGATGGGCTTTTCGCGCAGCAGAGAAGGACGGTCGGTAGTGCTTAGAATCTCACGAGCGGTACGTGCTACACCTGTTGCTGAGCAGTATGCCTCCAGACAACCCTTACGACCGCAGCCGCAGGGACGGCCGGTAGCTGTGCGGTCCATGATTACGTGACCCAGCTCGCCTGCGAAGCCGTCGCTTCCGTAAACCAGCTGTCCATTGATTACAATACCGCTGCCAACGCCTGTGCCCAGGGTGATAACGATAAAGTTCTTCATCCCTCGTGCGGCACCGTATGCCATCTCGCCCATAGCGGCAGCATTGGCATCGTTGGTCAGCTTAACAGGGATGCCGGTCTTAGACTTGAACATCTCAGCCAGGGGAACAATACCGTCGTGAGCCCAAGGAAGATTGGGAGCAAACTCGATTGTTCCATTGTAGTAGTTGCCATTGGGGGCACCAATACCTATACCTTGAACCTGATCGGCACCGCCAATCTGGGCAAGCAGAGGCTTCAGGCATTCTACGCCAGCCTCAACAAATTCTTCGGCAGTCTTATACTGCTGGGTCTTGATAGAGTTCTCTCCTACGACCTCACCGCGGGCATTAACTACTCCGAAAACAGTGTTTGTACCACCCAGGTCGACACCAATAACATAAGGTTTTACTTTGTCCATAAAGTTTTATTAATAATGTTAGCGTTAGTTTATTTTGTTCGGGCAAAGGTATACATTTCTGTCGAGAAACACAATTTTTACGCTTAAAATCTATGAAAAGTCAATAAAATGTACGAAATTTGCGGCGTTATATGAATTTCGTACATTCTGTAGATGTTATAGACCTGATACTAAAGGGCCTTACAATAGGAATCATCGCTAGTGCTCCTATGGGTCCGATAGGTATTCTGGTGGTTCAGCGTACCCTGAAGAAAGGGCGTTGGTATGGGTTCGCAACGGGAGTTGGGGCCGCAATGAGTGATATGTTGTATGCTGTCATCACGGGCTTAGGTATGAGCTTGGTGCTGGATTTCATAGAGAAGCCTTCTACTATGCTGTATCTGCGTCTGATGGGCAGTGTAATGTTATTTTTCTTTGGATTGTGGATGTTTAACACCAAGCCGCCCGAGCCTCATGCGCCAAGCGGTAAACTGGGATCTTTCACCCACAATGGTATAACGGGTTTCCTGCTCACACTGAGCAACCCTCTGATAGTGTTCTTGTTTGTGGCTCTTTTTGCCCGACTGAACTTTGTGGTGCCTAACCACCTGTGGGAACAGACGTTGGGATATGCTGCCATATTCTGCGGAGCCCTGCTTTGGTGGGCTTGCCTGACGGGTGCCCTGAAGACTATGAAGGCTCGTCTGCAGATGGAGACCATAGTTACCTTCAACCGTCTCTTGGGTGCTTTGGTGATGGGCGTCTCTGGAATACTGTTTATTTTGACGATGATAGGCAAGTTATGATAGTAGCTCAGAAACTCAGAAAGCAGAACATCTCTGCATACATTATTTATATGTTCCAGGTAGAGGATATCATCCGTGCCTATGGACTTGACGTGGATCGTATCTGCAAGGAATACTTGCCCCGTTTCCAGTACACAGAGGAACAGATTGCCGACCAGCGTGAATGGTATGCCGGCCTTATCCGTATGATGAAGGAAGAGGGTGTGCAGGAGAGCGGACACGTACAGGTGGTCAAGAATACTCTGATGCTGATGGCAGAACGTCATCAGGAATTGCTGGCTGACCCTAAGCAACCCTTCTACAGTGCTGCCTATTACAAGGCACTCCCATATATCGTGGAGCTGAGAAGCAAGGGTATGGGCAAGGAAAAGAACGAGATAGAGAATTGTGTGGATGCTCTGTATGGTGCTACCGTCCTGAAAATGCAAGGACGTGAGCTTACAGATCAGACCAAGCAGGCGCTGCAGCCCATCACACATCTGTTGGAGATGCTGAGCAAACTCTATAAGAGTGAAGAATGAAGAGTGAAGAATTTGCTACCGCGGTTCTTCGAAATTATGGAAACAATGTTCAATGTTCAATGAACAAAATTTCAATTAGATAAATGAACGCAGAAATAGAAAGAAGAAGAACGTTTGCCATTATCTCGCACCCTGATGCGGGTAAGACAACACTTACGGAGAAGCTGTTGCTCTTCGGAGGTCAGATTCAGGTGGCAGGCGCTGTAAAAAGCAATAAGATTAAGAAAACGGCTACCAGCGACTGGATGGAGATAGAGAAACAGCGTGGTATCTCTGTAACCACCTCTGTAATGGAGTTCGACTACGAGGGCTATAAGGTGAATATCCTGGATACCCCAGGTCACCAGGACTTCGCAGAAGATACCTTCCGTACGCTGACAGCTGTGGATAGTGCCATCATCGTGGTTGATGGTGCCAAGGGTGTTGAGGCCCAGACACGTAAACTGATGACAGTCTGCCGTATGCGTAAGACTCCTGTTATCATCTTTGTGAACAAGATGGACCGTGAGGGTAAGGATCCTTTCGACTTGCTGGACGAACTGGAGGAGGAACTGAAGATTAAAGTTCGCCCCCTGAGTTGGCCCATCAATCAGGGTATGCGCTTCAAAGGTGTTTATAATATCTACGAGCAAAACCTGAACCTTTTCACGCCTAACAAACAAAAGGTAACAGAGAAGTTCAGCGTGGAACTCGATTCCGATGAACTCGACAATGCCGTTGGCGCAGATGATGCAGCCAAATTGCGTGAGGACCTGGAAATGATAGAGGGTGTATATCCTTCTGTAGATGATGTTATAGGAACGAAGGACGATGGTTCGTCGGCATATTTGGAAGCTGATGTGGCTCCTGTATTCTTTGGCTCTGCCCTTAACAACTTTGGCGTTCAGGAACTGTTGGATTGCTTCGTAAAGATAGCTCCCTATCCACGTCCTACGAAGGCTGAGGAGCGTGAGGTGAAGCCTGAAGAGAACAAATTCACAGGCTTTATCTTCAAGATAACAGCCAACATCGACCCCAACCATCGCAGTTGTATTGCCTTCTGCAAGGTTTGCTCTGGTAAGTTTGTCCGTAACGCTCCGTATCTGCACGTTCGTAATGGTAAGACAGTGCGTTTCAGCAGCCCCACTCAGTTTATGGCTCAGCGCAAGGAGACTATCGATGAGGCTTGGCCTGGCGATATCGTGGGCTTGCCAGATAATGGTATCTTCAAGATTGGTGATACGCTGACGGAGGGCGAACAGTTGCATTTCCGCGGCTTACCTTCTTTCTCACCCGAAATGTTCAAGTATATCGAGAATGCCGACCCCATGAAGACCAAGCAGTTGGAGAAGGGTATCAGCCAATTGATGGATGAGGGTGTAGCTCAGCTCTTCGTGAACCAGTTCAACAACCGCAAGATTATTGGTACGGTAGGACAGTTGCAGTTCGAGGTTATCCAGTATCGTCTTGAGAACGAATACAATGCCAAATGTCGTTGGGAACCTGTAAGTCTGTATAAGGCTTGTTGGATTGAATGTGAGCCTGGCTACGAGAGTGAATTGGAGCAGTTCAAGAAGCGTAAGTACCAGTATATGGCCAAGGACCGCGAGGGTAGGGATGTGTTCCTTGCCGACAGTGGTTATGTGCTCACGATGGCACAGCAGGACTTTGAACATATCAGATTCCATTTTACCAGCGAATTCTAAAGGAAATGAAGAATGAAGAGTGAAGAATTTGCTACCGCTGTGTTCGCTAACCGCTAACCGCTAACCCCTATATAAGATATGAATTGCGATATAGATATAAAGAATGCTGTCGAGGTGCTGCGTAAGGGTGGCGTGATTCTCTATCCCACAGATACCATCTGGGGTATTGGTTGTGATGCCACGAATCCTGACGCGGTTCGACGCGTTTATGAGATTAAGAAGCGTGAAGATAGTAAGGCTCTTATCTGTCTGGTGGATAGTGCCGACCGTATGCAGCGCTATTTCAGGAATGTTCCTGATGTGGCCTGGGACTTGGTGGATTATGCTACCAAGCCGCTGACACTCATCATGGACGATGCGGTTAACATCGCTCCCAACCTGCTGGCTGAGGACGGCAGTCTGGGTATCAGGGTGACACACGAGGAGTTCAGTCGTCAGATGTGTTACCGGTTTCAGAAGGCTATTGTCAGCACCAGCGCCAATATCAGCGGCGAGCCTTCACCCCAGAACTTCTATGATATCTCAGACGAGATAAAGAATCAGGTGGATTACATCGTCAATTTCCGCCGGGGCGAGAAGACCAAGGCTCAGCCCAGTCAGATTATCAAGTTGGGCAAGGACGGAGAAGTCACCATTATCAGAGCGTAAATGAGGAAGAGAGGCCGGAATATACTTGCGTTTGTACTGCGCTGGCGTCGCAGACACCTGAATGACAATCAGTTCATGCTTGTCATCAGCCTCTTTGTGGGTATCTTCACCGCCTGTGCGGGACTGTTGCTGAAGTGGCTCATCGGTCAGATTGAGGACTTGCTCACCCAGAGCTTCGTTGCCTCCACGGCCAACTGGCTCTACCTGGTCTATCCCGTAATAGGCATCTGGCTGACCATGATCTTCATCCGTTATGTGGTGCGTGATGATATCAGTCATGGAGTCACCAAGATTCTCTTTGCCATTGCCCGCAAGCAGAGCCAGATCAAGGCGCACAACACCTGGTCGTCCGTAGTGGCCAGTGCCATTACCATCGGCTTCGGAGGTAGTGTGGGTGCCGAGGCTCCTATTGTTCTTACTGGAAGTGCTATCGGCAGTCAGTTCGGTCGTCTGTTCCATCTGAGCAGCAAACAGATGATGCTGCTGGTAGGTTGCGGAGCCGCCGGTGCTGTAGCCGGAATCTTCAAGGCTCCCATAGCCGGACTGGTCTTCGTGCTGGAGGTCCTGATGATAGACCTTACCATGACCAGCCTCCTGCCATTGCTTGTCAGCTGTGTAACGGCGGCAGCCCTTACCTTCGCGGTCTCAGGTATCAAGCCCATCTTCGAGTTTCATATGCAGGACGCCTTCAGCGTCGAACGCCTGCCCGCCTATCTGGCTTTGGGTGTGGCATGCGGCCTTGTGGCCCTGTACTTCACCCGTACTATGAATATGCTGGAGGGCGTCTTCCGTAAACTGCAGAACAGGTATAAGAAACTGGCGCTCGGAGCTGTCATGCTCAGCCTGCTCATTTATCTGTTCCCCTCTCTGTACGGCGAAGGTTATGACCTTATCACCCTGCTGCTGAACGGGACGGGCGAGGCAGACTGGAACACGGCTATGGACCGTTCCCTCTTCTACGGCAGTGACCACCTGCTTATCTACCTCTTCCTGATAATCGTCTTCAAGGTATTTGCCTCTACGGCTACCAACGGAGGAGGGGGATGTGGCGGAATCTTCGCTCCCAGTCTGTTCCTGGGCTGCATCTGCGGTTTCATCTTCTGCCGTTTGTGGAATATCTATGATGTCATGGGTATTCAGATTCCCGAGCGTAACTTTGCCATGCTGGGTATGTGCGGCCTTATGAGCGGTGTCATGCACGCCCCCCTTACCGGCATCTTCCTGATTGCCGAACTGACAGGCGGTTACCAGCTTTTCATGCCTTTGATGGTGGTGGCTGTTATGGCATACCTCACTATAAAGGCCTTCGAGCCTCATAGTATCTATGCTATGCGACTGGCTCAGCGAGGCGAGCTGCTTACGCATCATACAGACAAGGCTATCCTTACGCTGATGAGTATGGATAGCGTAATACAGCACTACGAGCATGTCCTCTATCCAGACATGACGTTGGGTGATGTTGCCATCCAGGTTAGCAACAGCAAGAATCATGTGTTCCCCGTCGTAAACAGGCAGATGCAGTTTGTAGGCGCCGTTTATCTGGACGATATCCGTCATCTTATTTTCCGTACCGAGCTGTACCGCCAGTTTACGGTTGCTCAGTTGATGAAGAAACCGGAGTGTACTCTTACCGTAAATGATTCTATGGATGTTGTCGTAGCCACTTTCGACAAGACACATGCATGGACACTTCCCGTTGTCGATGCCGAGGGCCTCTTCGTGGGCTTTATCCGTAAGAGTTCTGTACTGACTGTATATCGCCAGTTGCTGGCCGATTTTTCTACAGATTAAAATCCTCTTTGCTCCAAAGGATGTGGCTCTTTGCTATTACGCAGAGTAGTAGCATATAGACCAGAAGAACTTGCCACCAAGTGGGGTAAAGGTTCTCTATAGTGGCGTAGGGGATACTGCCTACAGTCCTTACAATCCATTCCTGCAATGATATGGCTGCACTTGTCAACCATGCAATGCTTCCTATGGGAAAAAGCAGCAACAATAGCCCCAGGTATATAATTACTGTTGTGAGCGGTATTAATATGATGCTGACAATGGCTCCCAATAGCGGAAGCGTATGAAAGTAATAAATGCTCAGAGGCGCTGTTCCCAATTGGGCTACAACAGATAGTAGCATCAAGTCGGCAATCTTGTTTCGCAAACCAAACTTCTCTCTTAAAGGCTGATATAAGACCATTATGAAGAATACTGCTATAAAAGAGAGCTGAAACCCTATCTGATAGAGTGTTGCAGGGCTGAATAGTAGGATGATTAAGGCGCTCAATGCCAGTATGTGCAGGGGTGGGGTGTCTGCTTGTGCCAGAGTAGCAATGGTAGCTATCGAAAACATGATGGCTGCTCTGACAAGTGATACGGGCATCCCAGCTATGAACACGTAGCCCCAGATGGTTAGGAGGATGGGCGGTAGCCAGAACCATCTCCATTCACTGAAGCGGATACGTCTGATGAAGAGCATATACAGAAGTCCGTATATGATGCCCAGATGCATGCCGCTTAATGCCAGCAGATGGGAGACGCCTGCCCTTGCATAACCTTTTTTTGTCTCTTTGTCGAGCGTGCTTTTCTGTCCCAGAAGCAAGGCAGAACTGACAGACAATGCTTTGTCCTCGAGTCCGGCGTCTTGTAAACGTTCTGTAAGTTTATGGTTCTGCTCCTGAGCTTTCCTGCAAACTGTCTCGTAATAAGTGTTGTCGTGCTGCGGATTATCTGTCGTAACACGTGCCATTCCCAGGGTAATCCAGAAAACGAATAGCAATGCATCCGCAATATGTGTCTTTTTCCTGAGTATTGTTCCTGCTACAAGTATGCCTACGGAAAGATATAAAAACAGAATGCTGGAGAAAAAGTTCCCCAGCAATATACCTGTTATGTAAAGCATTGTAGCCCAGATGATGGGCTGTCTTATGCTCATAGGGCTTTCAGAAGTGCACAGGCCTCTGCAGGATTGGGCGCATTGAATACGTAATTGCCTGCTACCAAAGCATCGGCACCTGCTTCTGCTAACAGCTTACCTGTTTCTGCATTTACGCCGCCGTCAACTTCTATCAGAGCCTTGCTACCTGTCTCGTCTATCAGCTTGCGCAGTTCTTTAACCTTCTGTGTGGTGTGAGGTATGAACTTCTGTCCACCGAAGCCGGGGTTTACGCTCATAAGAAGAACCAAGTCAACGTCTTCTATGATGTCGCGCAGCACACTAACCGGTGTGGCAGGGTTAAGGGTTACGCCAGCCTTCATGCCAGCTTCGTGAATCTGACCAATTACGCGATGCAGATGAGGGCATGCCTCATAGTGAACGTTCATGAGATAAGCTCCCAGATCCTTCACTTCCTGTACGAACTTCTCTGGCTGTACAATCATGAGGTGAACATCCAAGGGTTTCTTGCAAAGTTTAGCGACATATTTCAGAACGGGGAATCCAAACGAGATATTGGGGACGAACACACCGTCCATAATATCCAGATGCAGCCAGTCGGCAGGACTTTGGTTGAGCCATTCCATTTCACTTTTAAGGTCGGCAAAGTTTGCCGATAGTAGCGATGGTGATACTATCATGTCAGCAGACCTTTATGTTTGTTAGAAACTGAGGGCGATAAGATCTCGCAAACTGGCGGATGCGTGCTAAAACGGCAGCGCTTGGTTGAATGTAAGGGAGGGGTAAAACTTGTTCCATAGGCACAATTTGGTATATTTTATTTGCTTACTGTCTTTACAAATAAAACGTACCTCGTTGGCAAAATATTGTGTGAAAGGCAATATTTTTATCCAACCAATGCTACATTATGCTGCTGGATGAGTTTTCTGAGGTTGATAAGTGCGTATCTCATGCGGCCCAAGGAGGTATTGATGCTAACGCCAGTCTTTTCTGCAATCTCCTTAAAGCTCAGATCTTCATAAAATCGCATAATGATAACTTCGCGCTGAACTTCGGGCAGGTAGTCCAGCATCTTACGTATCTGGTCGGCTTTCTGCTCTTCCATGATGTTGCCTTCTATGGCGCCTTCGCTCAGACGAATATCGTTGAGGATGTTCGACGAAAACTTTTCCTGGAAAATTATCTTGCCCGTTTCTGTTTCGCGCGTAGAATCAACAATCAGATTATGCGCTATGCGAATGAGCCATGCGCTGAACTTGCCGGTAGTCTGATACCTGTGGCTGCGGATGGCTATGATGGCACGTGTGAAAGTTTCCTGGAAGATATCATCAGCCACATCCTCTTCCTTTACAAGAAAGAGAATATAGGAATATACATAATTCTGATGACGCTGTAATATCTCGTCAAAAGCCTTGTCATTACCGTTCTCATACAATTCTACCAACTCATAGTCGGTACTTGTACTTAGATTCATCATTACGCTTGTTTTAATAGTTTCTGTGTAATGTTTTCTCTATAGGCAATGTTCGTTTTAACGGTTTATTTTTGTGTTTGCAAATGCAAAGGAAACACTTTTTGAGCAATTTGCCAAATTTTTTGTCATTTTTTTATACATAGTGTCCATCCTTCTGTATGTGCGCCACGCAAAAAATCTGCAATGCTCATACGTTTCTTACCCGAAATCTGCACCTCCGTCAGGTATAGATAGCCGTCAGGTAATGCTACACGAAGATAGGTCTTTCCATCGGTCTGCAAGGCGGGCTCTGCTATGTTAAGTGATGCTGCTTCCTTTTTTGTTCTGAAGACCTTCATTACCACTTCCTTCCCGTCTTGTGTGCACAATGTTGTCCATGCGGCAGGGTAGGGACTCAGGCCTCTTACAAAGTTGTGAACCTGCTCTACGCTTGTCCATTCTATCTCGCATGTTTCCTTAAAAATCTTGGGTGCAGGACGTAGGGGCTCGTCTGTCATGAACTGTGTCTGGTCTGTTGCTTCGGCTTTTCCTTCGGCTATCAGGTCAACTGTCTTCTGAACCAAGGCGGCTCCCTGAATCATCATACGGTCGTGGATATCCTCCAGGCAGTCGTCATCGCCTATAGGCATACGTTCCTGCAGGATAATTCTGCCAGTGTCTATGTCTTCGTCCAGGAAGAAGGTGGTGATGCCCGTCTCCTTATCGCCGTTTATGATGGCCCAGTTGATGGGGGCGGCACCTCGGTATTGAGGTAGCAGGGCGGCGTGCAGGTTGAAGGTGCCCAAGCGTGGCATGCCCCATACTACCTGAGGCAGCATCCTGAAGGCAACAACAATTTGCAAATCAGCCTTCCACTCTCTCAGGGCTTCCAGGAATGCCTCGTCTTTCAGTTTCTCTGGCTGAAGGACAGGGATGTTGTGTGCAACGGCATATTGTTTAACGGGACTTGATTGCAGCACATCGTGGTGTCTTCCTATGGCTTTGTCAGGCATAGTAACAACTCCCACCACATTATATCCGTTATCAACCAAGTTGGCTAACGTAGGAACGGCAAAGTCAGGCGTTCCCATAAACACAATTCTCAGGTCTTTCTGCATCGTCTTTTTGTTTTTGTAGTGCAAAGATACAAACTAATTCTCAAACTTTTTGTGTTTGCTGAAATAATGTGTACCTTTGCCAAGCAATTATACGGCAATGACGCAAGAGAATAGAGACATATTGTTGCGATTACTCCAACGGCACAAGGCGTTGGGGATATCTGGCCAGATAGACTTCGATAAGTTTTATCTTTACTCCATTATTACGCACTCCACAGCTATTGAGGGCTCTACGGTGACGGAAGTTGAGGCACAGTTGTTGTTCGATGAAGGCATCACCAGCAGCAAGCGCACCCTGACGGAACAGAAGATGAATCTGGACCTGAAAGTGGCTTATGATTATGGAAGAGAATGGATAAAGCAGCACCAACCTGTTACTGTTGATTGGCTTATTCTTCTGGCTTCAAAGGTAATGGCTACCACTGGCACAGAATATAATGCGATGGGTGGTTCTTTCTCTGCTGCCAAAGGCGAGTTACGCAAATTGAACGTGACTGCCGGACTTGGTGGAAAGTCGTATATGTCATATCTTAAGGTACCTGCTCGCCTTGAAGCCTTCTGTGAAGAGTTGAACTATAGACGCAAAACTATTGACCCAACAGACATTGCTGCAGTTTATGATTTGAGTTTCTGGGCGCACTTCGAACTGGTGACCATTCACCCGTGGGCTGACGGAAACGGACGTACCTGCCGTTTGCTGATGAACCTATTACAATGGGAGTTTGATGTTTTACCCACCAAAGTGCTCAAAGAAGACAAGGCAGAATATATTCAATCTTTGATTGATTCTAGAGAAAAAGAAGACCTCAACATCTTCCTCAATTGTATGGCCCGTCATCATTGCCAACATCTTCAGCATGATATTGACCAATATTTGAAGTCGATGTCAGAGGGAGATGTCCTAGAAAAGTCAAATCCAAAATCTGTGCAACTTACTGGACGTCAGGAGAAAATCATGAAATTGTTGGTTGTGACAGGGAAACACAATGTCCTAGATGATGTCCTAGAAAATGTCCTAGAAACCTCTTCCTCTTTGGCAGCCAAATTGAGCGTTGATGCCCGTACAATCCGGCGTGATCTTGCCACTTTGCAAACTTTAGGTTACCTGCGTCATGTAGGTCCTGACAAAGGTGGTCGTTGGCAAATACTCCAGACTCTTAAATAGGAGGTTTCTATGAGGTTTCTGTGAGGTCTCAAAACCGCGTCTCATGTCCTTTCCGCTCGATAACCAACGGCTTTCAGTCCCTGTTGTTGAGTAAGTATGTCTTTTCTTGAAAGTCAACTCTTTTTAGTCCATAATCACTTTTCCGCGTATCTTTTTATTGTCTCTTCTTGATGGCGCCAGTACTTCCTAAGGAGTACTCCAGTACTCCGGTTAAAGTACTCCAGTACTCTAGTTGAAGTACTCGAGTACTCTGGCAAGAGTACTGAAGCTCGCTGTAGTTCGCTGATTTAGGTTGTCAGTTTTCTGTCTTACGACTGGATAGAGTTGACTGGTTATTAAACCTCGACTGCTCTCTGTTGTCAGCCTTTTTGTTCTCGACTATTTGAGGTTTACTCTGTTGTCAATAGGCTTGGAGATGAATCTTATTGCCGATTATGTGCTACTAAGCATTATCCCACATCACCTCGTGTCATAACGCCAGCAGAGTTTTTGTCTCTTGTTTGATTGTTTCTACCCAATATAACCATCAGAAACGTCTGTTTGCAGGAAGGCGCCAGTTCCATTTTGTGAATGCAATAGAGTTCTGGAAACTGTTTGAGAAACAAGGAGGTCTATTGTATCAGTGATGACAACAAACTGACGTGGGAATTCTTTTGTGTGTATAGATGCTAAACTCTATTTTACATCTCATGCTATTTTTCCAGTTTCCTCAAAATTTATTTATCTGTTTTCCCCGAAATTCTCAAAATTTAGGGTAATTTTTATTCGATGATAAGCCTCAACCACCTCATGCATCGACATGATATTTCCCGTATGCATGTGTCAACTTACAGGCCAATGTAACATCAAGCGCACGACGTTGGTGACGCTCTGACAAACCCTGATGTGGCTTCACAAGACTAAGTTTTGGAGATTTTCTATTATATAATGTTTTTTCTATTATATTATGTTTTTTTTTATTGATGGAAGGTTTTATTCTCAAAGAAAAAATGTAAATTTGTAGGCGATATAATACGGAAATAAGGCAAACAAAGAATATGGAGTCATTTTCATACTCATCATCCCAGCTCTTTAAGGGCTATAAGGTTCCCATTACATGGGATGCGGAACAGGAATACGACTATAACAACCAACGAATATCCCAGTACAAAAAAGCTCTTGGGATTGCTGATGGCTGTGAACATGTTTCTTCCATAACGAATTCTGTTGCCAGAAAGTGCCAAGGAACCTACGAGGTTGGAAAACTTATTGCATGATATTATACTCTATATGTATCAGCCGAGAATGATAATGGAAACTTCTGAAACTATATAAAATTAGAAAGAAGATTATGACTGAAAAGGAAATGTCTGAAGCCGCTGAACGGTTTTCAAAAGATTGGGCGAATGCTAGCTATGAACGCGGACAGGCACAACCATTTTGGATTGCGCTGCTTAGAAAGGTCTTCGGCGTAGAAGATGCAGAACATTATATTTCTTTTGAAAAGCAAGTGAAATTGACTACAACGCACTATGCAGATGGTTTTATTAAGAATTCTAGGGTTCTAATTGAGCATAAGAGCGCAGATGTTGACTTAAATAAAAAATACAAGCATGGGAAAGAAATGCTTACTCCATTTCAACAAGCTAAGGAATACGATAATGAAGTCTTATTTGATAACCATGCTAGATGGATAATCACGAGCAATTTTAAGCAGTTCTTTATCTATGACATGAATAAGATGGGCTTTCCCCATATAGAAATAGAACTAAAGAATCTCAAAAGAGACTATCGAAAATTAAAGATACTCATAGAACCATATACCTCATCCTTAGAAGATGAAGAGATAAAAGAAAAGCTCGTTGCTGGTAAAGCGAGTGATTTTGTCAGGAAGATGTATGATGCAATTAAAAAGCATAACAAAGTTGACAAGAAATTGCTTCATTCACTCAATGTATTCTGCGTTAGGGTTGTTTTCTGCCTCTATGCTGATGATTCTTTCCTTTTTGATAATAGGCAATTCAGAAAGTTTGTCGAGACGTATTCTGCAAGTCAACTACAGGAAAAGTTTGACCATTTATTTATTGCTTTAAACACCCCCATAGAGAAACGTCCCAGCATTACGGATGCAGTCATTAAGGAGTTTCCATATGTTAATGGAGGGTTGTTCGCAGATGACAAAGACTATTTAACTCCAAAGATACCTAAGAGCGTTAGAGACATGCTTTTGCATGAGGCAGAAAATTTGGGAATGCCAGATAGTGATGAGAAGTTTACATGGGACAAAATCTCACCAACTAACTTTGGCTGTATCTTTGAAAGTACTGTCGATGATGAAGTAAGAAAGTCTGGTGGTATGCATTATACTACCGTAGAGAACATACATCGGGTCATTGATCCATTGTTTCTGGATAGTTTTAAAGATAGACTGAGCAATATTAGAGATATGCCACATGATACCAGAGAACAACGACAAACTCGGGACGATGCACTCCAAGAATTAAGGTTAGATATGAAAAATATTCGGATTCTTGACCCTGCATGCGGTAGTGGTAACTTTCTTACTGAAACATTCAAGTCTCTTCGTCGAATTGATATGGAAGCACGAGAACTGATGGACATCGGAGGTAAGCAACAGTACCTTGAGAACATAGATCCCTGTGAAGTCCAGATGACGCAATTTTATGGTATTGAGATAGATGATTTTGCTGTCAATGTTGCAAAAACAGCTATGTGGATTTCTGAATGTCAGATGTTGAATGAACTTAGTAAGAAGATAAAAGGTATTAGAATTCTCCCATTATTAAATAATAATAATATTCAATGCGCTGATGCCTTGAAGTATGATTGGTCTAAACTTGTAAAACGAAACAAAAAAACACCTGTCTATATTATTGGTAATCCCCCATTCCAGGGGAGTCAGCGTAAAAGCGAGGAACAAAAACAGAGTAAAGCTTTTGCTATGTCTGCTGAATATGATGGTAAGAAAGTATGGGAGAAGCATGGTAACTTAGACTTTGCATGTGCATGGTATGCTAAAGCTGCTGAGTTCATGCAAGGATACAATAACATTCAAACTGCATTTGTTTCCACGAACAGTGTAACCCAAGGCGAGCAAGTTGCTTTGCTGTGGGAACCGTTGTTGAGGCATTATAAGCTTTGTATTACCTTTGCCTGGAAATCGTTCAAATGGTTCAATAAAGCTGATTCGATGGCCCATGTACACTGTGTCATTATTGGAATGGGCAAAGAATCTTGTTTCAAGAATCTTCCATGTAAGATATATTATCCTGAACAGGAAGCAAAGTCGGTTCCCCATATTAACTGTTATCTGATGCCAGCAGAGGATTTTTTCATCAAGAGTCGTTCTAACGCATTGGGCCATGTTCCTGAGATGGTTAAGGGAAGTATCCCTGTTGATGGAGGTAATCTTTTGATAGACGAAGACGCTTATAAAGATTTTGCTGAGAATGAACCTGAGGCAATGCAGTTTATAAAACCTTGCTTAGGCGCCAAAGAGTATCTTCATAATCTTCCAAGATATTGCCTTTGGATTCCTGACGATGCTTCTTCAAGTCTCCTAAAAGTCTTCCAATGGTGTGGAAGAGACTGAAAGCTACAGAAAAATTTCGTCAAGCTAGTAAAAAGGAGGCTACCCAATTATATGCAAAACAAATGCATCGTTTTATGGAGAGGCGACAGCCAGAAACAGATTATATTCTCGTGCCAAGTCATTCGTCAGAAAATCGTGACTACATTCCTATGGGTATTGTTTCGCCAGATATTATTAGCTCTAACGCCAATTTAATAATACCAGAACCATTAAAATGGTTGTTTGGTATTCTTGAATCTAAAATCCATATGGCATGGGTTAAATATACATGTGGAAGACTAGAAACAAGAAATCGTTATTCTGCTGATGTCGTCTATAATAATTTTCCATGGATGGACTTGTCGGATGAGCAGAAGGCTGCTATAGAAAAAACGGCAGATGCGATTCTTGAAGCTCGTAAACTTGATGAGGGCTCCACTTTGGCTGACATGTACGACTATATGAAAGGCGAGCTGCTTGAAGCTCATAAGGCTAACGACAAGTTGGTAGCTAAGATATATGGCATAGATGAAAAGGATGAGGAAAAGATTGTCTTAGAGTTGATGCGCAGAAGTGTGGATATGGCAAAGAAAGCTGATAAGTCACATAAGAAGCGTAAAAATAAAAAAAAGAAAACGCGGAAAGATAAACTCACTCAAGCATCTTCTCCTAAAAAGAAAATTATTCAACCCAGTTTTCTCTAATAGGTGAGATGTCGAAAAAAATACAATCAATTACGAATTTCACTCGAGGATATGCCTACTTCTTGTCCAAACAAATTTAAACAAATGGGGACCTCGGAACTTCTCGAACAGTTTCCAAGGTATCATTCTAAGTTGGATGAATATGTTCATTCTGCTAAGATAATGGATGAACAGACGTTTCGTCGCACTTATGAGAACGATCAAGGTACTTTGCCGTTCAGTGTTATTCAGGTTCCCGATATATGTTTAAGTTTATACCGTAGTAGGTTGGCTCGCTTTGTAAGTGAAGATGAAGACTTGTCTGCTCCTCAAACTTTCTCCTATGTTCCTTTGGCATCAACTAACGCTAATTTCCCTAAATTGCAACGTGCAAATTTCTCAGGACAATCTGTTTTCTATGGTTCATTGTCTCCTACAACAAACTTTAGGGAAATAAGTGAAGATGTTACAGCAGGAGAGGAAATCTACATGGCAAAATGGAATTTTTCGCCAGATGCAAATTTAATGCTTTACAAGGTACTCCCGCCCAAAGATACATTTTTAAATGAATATCTCAGAAAAATGCTTGGCATGGACGAAGAAACGAGCGATGCCTTTGAATCCTTTTTTCAAAAATTAGGTGAAATATTGAAGAGTACGGAAGAAGGAAATGCCAAATATCTTGTTTCTGCTCTTTGTGCTAACTTTGTGTATAAATTCCACTCAATAATTCTACCTGATGGTAGTAAGATTAAACCTTTCGACGGCATTCTATACCCAAGTACAAAAGTGAAAGAGGGAAATGAATGGAATATGGCTATCAAACCAGAGTGTATTGATCAATATGCAACGCTTCAATACGTGGTAAGAGGAAAAGTTGCAAAAGATTTGTGCTCTATTGATTATTCTGATATTGGATTCTATAAAGATGGTGAAATACATTGGTATAGCCCTTGGATTGACCAAAAGGACATTACGCCTACAAAAATATTTGTTTGGGGCACTAACAATTGTCTTGTGGATTTAGATGGTGGCATTCTATATGATAAGGTTGGTAAAGTAGTTTCAAATCCTTGGGAAGTATTTGAATATCAAAAAGACCAATGGGCAGGTGAGTACATTAGACATTTTCAATCATCTTTAAGAATAGATTGCAATTTAGAAGAATTAGAAGAAGAACACTTGCCAACTGCAACTTTTCTGGGATATCCGATATTGCGAGATGTTGATGGTTGGAAGTTAGTTCGTAACGATAGGGAATATGACATTGGCAAAATAGGTTTTGAGTTTCAAGTAAAATCAACATTCAGAAGGACACAGAAACCCAATGGCATAAACTAGGTTTAGGTGGAACACTGATACCAGCATGTAGAAGAACAAAACGATTTAACTATAACAAAAGGTTTCCTGCAAACCGAGGATTTCGAATATGTGAGACTTGTCTCACTTTTTCCGGGATTGTGACTCTTCTGTGTGAGTTTTTCAAAAATCTAGACAGTGACTGGACAATTGACATGTGGTCACTATGAGAGAAAAATGTCAGAATAAGGCATGAAAAAGCTAATTTTATAAAAGAATAGTGGCTGGGGCGTGCCATATTAAGATAATGTTGTATCTTTGCAGAAAATTATGGAGAAGATACTGACAGAAGAAGAACAGAGGCTGTTCTCGGATTTAATAGATAACGCCAAGAAAGTGGTGATTTGTGCCCATGTGTCTCCTGATGGAGATGCCATAGGCTCTACCTTGGCTTTAAAGCATTGGCTTACTCGAAAGGGAAAGCAGGTGAATGTAGTGGTGCCTAATATATTCCCTGATTTCCTTTGTTTGAAAGAATAATATCGCTATAATTGAGGCTATCGCCTCGAAGATAGGCTGCACCTCGGAAAAAAAATAATCAGATTATATGTTCTAGCCTCCTCCTAAGCTCCTCCTAAGCTCCTCCTAGCCTCCTCCTAGCCTCCTCCTAAGCTCCTCCTAAGCTCCTCCGTGGATATGGCTAGGGTATGGCTGCAGTAAGGGAAGAGCGAGGGTGATAGGTGACAAAATAGTATTTGTGCTTCACGCTTTGGGTGTTGAGCAAAGCCTTGAATAATGCGGGGAAGAGGGTGGATTTTAGATGCCTGATGTTTTTTTATATTTGAGATGTAACATTTGTCGATTTCGCATACGCCTCGTTTTTCCGGTTGAGCCGGCTCGGTCGATAGTTTGAGGCGGCTCAGCTTTTTCGGGGTGTTTCAAAGGAATTAGATAAGGAGGCGGTATCATTCGAATTGAAAATTAAAAGATAAAAGAGAAAAGTTAATTATCAATTGAAGCTTTTGAGTTGCCGTTTACCGTTTAAAACATTTAATCTCTAATCTTAAAAACTGTCTATAAACTATACACTATAAACTATACACTTTAAAAAGTGACATTCCAATTCTTAGGGCCTTTAGTGTCTTTCGATGTTAATATACCAACGACGGTCGAACATATAAATTCCAAAACATAATGGGCTTACCTTTTGGTGGGCTCATTATTTCTTTGTACCTTCGCCAACAAATTGCCATTTATTATTATGTGGTTGCTTGTTGTAATGTTGTTGCCGCTGTCGGCTCTTGCCTATGTTAGTTGGCATGTATGGTGCCTATTGCCACTGGGGTGGGGATGGAAGACGCTGGTGATTGGGTGTATGGCTGGGGCTTTCCTGCTGTTGCCTGCCTGCATCATGCGCACTACGGACCGTATGCCTTTGAACTTGGCCGTTGGAGCTTATGAGGTGGGAACATCAAGTGTGATAGTGCTGCTGTACTTGTTTATGCTGTTCCTAGCCCTTGACTTGGGGCGGCTCTTCCACTTGGTTCCCAAGACAATGCTTTACAACAACTGGTGGACGGCTGGCGGCATCATGCTACTGATGCTGGGCATCTTTATCTATGGCAACCTGAACTACCAGCATAAACATCGTACGGAATTACTGCTTACTACCAGCAAGAAGATTGAGAAGCCTGTGAAACTGGTAATGATGAGCGACTTACACATAGGCTACCCCAATAGGCGTAAAGAGCTTAGCAGATGGGTGGATATGGTGAATGCAGAGCAACCCGACATGATCCTGATAGCAGGAGATATCATTGACGGCAGCATGAGACCTCTTCTGGAGGAGGAGATGCACAAGGAGTTTCTGCGACTGAAAGCCCCTGTTTATGCCTGTATGGGTAATCACGAATATATTTGTGGCAAAGATAAGGCAAAGCAGTTCTACAAGGATGCTGGTATCTGCCTGTTACAGGATTCGTGTGTGGTGGTGGGTGACCTGTGTATCATAGGACGCGACGATAATGCGAACAGGTATCATAGGGCATCGCTGAGAGAATTGATGAAACAGACTGACCCGTCGAAATACAGCATTGTGCTGGATCATCAGCCCAGCCATCTGGAGCAGGCAGAACGACAGAAGGTGGACTTTCAGTTCAGCGGTCATACCCATAACGGACAGGTGTGGCCCATCTCGTGGATTGTAAAGAAGATGTTTGAATGTGCCTATGGCTCGTACCAAAGAGGCAACACCCAATATTACATCAGTAGCGGCATGGGTATATGGGGCGGCAAGTTCAGGATAGGTACCCGCTCGGAATATGTCGTGGTGAACATTAGATAAATAAGCAAAATGGAAAAGATATTAACAAAGGAAGGACTGAATAGATTCAGGGAATTGATAGATAAAGCCACGAAGGTGGTTATCTGCGGACATGTGTCTCCAGACGGAGATGCCATAGGTTCGACATTGGCATTGAAGCATTGGCTTACCCGCAAGGGAAAGCAGGTAACGGTGGTGGTGCCGAATATATTCCCGGATTTTCTGCATTGGCTGCCTGGTGCCGAGGATGTGAAGGTCTTTGCCAAGCACGAGGTTGAGGTGAAGCCTGTGTTGGCAGAAGCCGATTTGTTCATCATTGCAGATCTTAACGACTCTTCCCGTATGCAGGATGTGGAGGCATCTGTGATGGCTAATCCTGCCCCCAAGATAATGATAGACCATCATCTGAATCCTACAGATTTCTGTCAGTTGGTGATTTCGCGCTCGGATATGTGTGCAACAGCCGAGGTGATATGTCATCTGTTGTATCAGTTGGGGGAACTGGAAGCGATTACACCCGATGAGGCAACCTGTCTGTATGCTGCCATGATGTGCGATACTGGTGCCTTTACCTATAACTCGAACAGGGCTGTTGTGTACGAATGTATCTCGCATCTGCTGAACTGCGGCATCGACAAGGACAAGATATACCGTAACGTGTACTGGACGTGTTCCTTGGCACGTATGCGACTTACTGGCTATTTGCTGTATGTGAAGATGGAGACCGTTCCTGAGATGAATGCCAGCATCATCACACTTACCAATAAGGAGCGTAAGCTGTTTGGCGTTAAGAATGGTGACACGGAGGGAATCGTGAATATGCCCTTGCAGATTTCGGGTATGCGCTTGAGCGTATTCCTGAGTGAGGATACAGAGCATGACGGTGTGGTGAAGGTGAGCCTGCGCAGCGTTGATGATTTCCCTTGCAACGATATGGCAGCACAGTTCTTTAATGGAGGCGGTCATCTGAATGCCAGTGGCGGACGACTTTTCTGCAGTATGGACGAGGCTGTCCAAAAGGTGCATGAAGCCATAAAATCCTATGCTCATTTGTTAAAATAGATTATGTGAAAGTATTTTGCGCATATTGAGACATAGGATATTGGAACGTTTTTTATACCTTTGCAGGCAAAATAGTAATTTTATGAAAAAGGTTTTTGGTACATTCTTAAGTTTGATGGTAGCTTTTGCAGGTCTCGTATCCTGCTCTGATGACCAGACATATGCCGAACGGAAAGATAAAGAGCGTAATGCCATAGATGCATTTCTTAAGCGCGATGTTACAGTCGTGGGTCCTTCTGGTGATACTATTTGCAATGTGGGTGTTATCAAAGTTATCACTGAGCAGCAATTCTTTGCTCAGGATTCTACTACCAACCTTGAGAATAACGAGTATGTGCTCTTCGCCAGTTCTGGTATTTATATGCAGATTGTCAGAAAGGGCGTTGGCGAGAAGATTGCAAAAGGCCAGACTCGTCAGATTGCCTGCCGCTTCGTGGAATTTAATATCCTGGGTGACAGCTTGCAGTTGCGCAGTGATGTCAGCTATTGGCACACCACTCCGGATATTATGGCTGTAACCAATACCTCTGGAACATTCTCTGCCAAGTTCCTGACAGGTGATTTGACTGGTGCTATGTACCAGACTTATGGAGAGGAGAAGGTTCTGGACGGATGGCTGGCTCCTTTCCCCTATATCCGTGTAGGACGCCAGAAAACGGAAGACGGAGAGATTGCAAAGGTTAGGTTGATTGTGCCTCATACGGCAGGTCAGGCCAATGCCGCCTCAAATGTCTATCCCTGTTTCTACGAAATCCTCTACCAGGAGTGTCGTGACTAAAACAGGCGGAATATACATTCACGTACCTTTTTGTCAAAGTCGTTGTATCTATTGCGACTTCTATTCTACTACCTATGGGGCAGAATGGAAGCGCTCGTATGTTGATAGCCTTAAGCGCGAGATACAATTGCGCCGTGAGGAAATAGATGTTACACGCGTACCTTCTTTATATATAGGAGGTGGTACGCCAAGCCAGTTGCCATCTACTTTGCTACAGGAAGTTTTCCGGGCTATACAGGAAAATTTTACGCTTGCCAAGGATGCAGAGGTTACCATCGAGGCCAATCCGGATGATGTAACCCCAGAATGGCTTGCCGCTTTGTCTCAGACTCCTGTTAACAGAATCAGCATGGGCGTGCAGACATTTTCTGATTCTTTGTTGTGTTTCCTGAATCGTAGGCATACTTCGCATCAGGCCATCGAGGCTGTACAACGTTGCCAGGATGCTGGGTACAGTAATATCAGTTTGGACTTGATATACGGACTGCCTGGCCAGACGTTCGAGGACTGGTGTCGTGATGTTAAGCTTTTGCTGTCGCTTGACGTTCCTCATCTCAGTGCCTATGCTTTGTCTTATGAAGAAGGGACTGCGCTGAGCAAAATGCTTCAGGACGGGAAAGTGAATGAGGCATCCGATGAACTCTCGTGGCAGATGTATGAGTACCTGATGAATGAAACAGCGGCTGCAGGGATGGGGCATTACGAGATTTCCAACTTTGCCAAACCAGGAATGCATTCCAGACATAATAGCAGCTACTGGGACGGCTCTCCCTATTTGGGATTAGGACCGGGAGCGCATTCTTATGACGGGGGGTGTGTGCGCAGATCTAATGATACATCCCTGAAGGATTATGTTTGCTCAACGGCAGATGTGCCGCATCAGAAGGAGGTTCTTACTCCAGAGGAACAATACGACGAGTTGGTTATGACACGTCTGCGTACAGCCTCGGGCCTTCCTCTCAGCCTTCTTGCGCCAGAGCAGAGGAGCTACTGCATGGAGATGGCGGAACCTCATATCCACAGAGGTGACCTGGTGCAGGATGGTCTTGTGCTGCGTCTTTCGAGGAAAGGAATCTTTATTTCCAATAGCATCATCAGCGACTTGATGTGTTAGCTCCTTTCCTTTACTTCTTCGTTTCTTATTTCTTGTTTCCTTTGTAAACATGTTTTTTAACATGTAATTTTGCTATTGTCAGTTCAAATATTATTGCTAATTTTATCCCCTGAAAACTAAAACTAATAGCATTAACACCTAAAAATATGAAAGTTTACAAAACAAATGAGATTAAGAACATTGCTCTGATGGGCAATGATGGTGCGGGTAAGACAACCCTTACAGAATCCCTGCTCTTCGAGGCAGGTGTTATCAAGAGAAGAGGTCGTATTACCCAGAAGAATACCGTAAGCGATTATTTCCCAGTAGAGCAGGAGTATGGTTATTCCGTTTTCTCTACTGTTTTTCATACAGAGTGGAATGGTAAGAAACTGAATATTATTGACTGTCCTGGTAGTGATGACTTCGTGGGTTCTGCTATCACAGCGCTGAACGTAACGGACACCACCGTTATCCTTCTTAAGGGTGGAGCAGGTGTAGAGGTTGGAACCCAGAACCATTTCCGTTATACAGAGAAACTGAACAAGCCTGTTATCTTCCTGATTAACCAGCTGGACGATGAGAACTGTGACTTCGATATGCTGCTGGAACAGCTTAAGTCTATCTATGGTCCTAAGGTTGTGCCTGTTCAGTATCCTATAGCTACAGGTCCTAACTTCAATGCTCTTATCGACGTATTGCTCATGAAGAAGTACTCATGGGGTCCTGATGGTGGTGCTCCTACTATCGAGGATGTACCTGCCGATCAGATGGATAAGGCTTTGGAGATGCATAAGGCATTGGTTGAGGCTGCCGCAGAGCATGATGAGGCTTTGATGGAGAAGTTCTTTGATAGCGAAACTCTTACAGAGGATGAGATGCGCGAGGGTATCCGCAAGGGCTTGGCTTCACGTGGCATGTTCCCCGTATTCTGCGTAGATGCTGTCAAGGATATGGGTGTTCGTCGTCTGATGGAGTTCTTGGGTAACGTTGTACCTTTTGTCGACGAGATGCCCAAGGTCTTCAATACCCGTGGCGAGGAAGTGGCTCCAGACCCAGCAGGTCCTACCAGCCTGTTCTTCTTCAAGACAGCTGTTGAGCCCCATATTGGTGAGGTTCAGTATTTCAAGGTAATGAGCGGTACAGTTAAGGAGGGTGATGACCTTACCAATGCCGACCGTGGCAGTAAGGAACGTATGGCACAGCTCTTTGTATGTGCTGGTGCTAACCGTATCAAGGTTGACGAACTGGTAGCTGGTGATATAGGTTGTACTGTTAAGCTGAAGGATGTGAAGACAGGCAATACCCTTAATGGTAAGGATTGTGAATACCGCTTCAACTTCATTAAGTATCCTAACGCCAAGTATAGTCGTGCTATCCGTGCTGTCAACGAGAGTGAGACTGAAAAGATGATGAATGCCCTGCAGAAGATGCGTGAGGAAGATCCTACATGGCAGATTGAGCAGAGTAAGGAGTTGCGCCAGATACTTGTTCATGGACAGGGTGAGTTCCACTTGCGTACACTGAAGTGGCGTATGGAGAACAACGAGAAGATTCAGATTATCTATGACGAGCCCAAGATTCCTTATCGTGAAACTATTACCAAGGCTGCACGTGCCGACTATCGTCATAAGAAACAGTCTGGTGGTGCCGGACAGTTTGGTGAGGTTCATCTGATTGTAGAGCCTTACTACGAGGGTATGCCAGCTCCCGAAGTTTATACATTCGGCGGTCAGGAATATCGTATCAATGCCAAGAGCACTGAGACTATCGACCTGGAGTGGGGTGGTAAGCTTGTCTTCGTAAACAGCGTTGTAGGTGGTGCTATTGATGCCCGCTTCATGCCCGCTATCCTAAAGGGTGTAATGCAGCGTATGGAGCAAGGCCCTCTGACAGGTTGCTATGCCCGTGACGTGCGCGTGATTGTATATGATGGTAAGATGCATCCAGTAGATAGCAACGAACTTTCATTCATGCTGGCTGGCCGTCAGGCATTTGCTTTGGCCTTCAAGGATGCAGGTCCAAAGATTCTGGAGCCAATCAATGATGTGGAAGTCTTTGTTCCCAGCGATAAGATGGGTGACGTGATGAGCGATCTGCAGGGACGTCGTGCTATGATTACCGGTATGACCAGTGAGAATGGATACGAGAAACTTACTGCCAAGGCTCCTCAGAAGGAGATGTCTAACTACAGTACAGCACTCAGTAGCCTTACTGGCGGTAGAGCAAGCTTTATTACCAAGTTTGCTTCCTACGAGCTGGTTCCTGGTGATGTTCAGAGTAAGCTTATCGCAGCTTATCAGGCAACACAGACAGAAGCTTAATAGTTGTTGTTTTAACAACTTAAATAGAACAATTCTGTTAAATATCACAAAAGCTGGTACGTTTTGTGCCAGCTTTTTTTGTTTTCTTTAATAAAAGACTCTACCTTTGCCCGTATGAAAAGGACGTATATTTATGTAATCTGCACGCTGATAGGTGTATCCTTCCTCGTATTGCTTTATCTGCAAGGAAGCTATGCTACCGCCATGGTGAATATGCGTACAGAGCAGTTTGACGAAAATGTGCGCCGTAGCCTTGATCAGGCCTCGCGTGACTTGGATAGGGCTGAGACATTTCGTTATCTGCAGAATGTAATGGATGATCATGAGCGTGAGAAGCAGAATAGTTCGGAGATAGGTTCGAAGAAGAACACGTCGTCTACTTTGGTTTATGATACAATAGCTGCGAAGTATGGTGGAAGTATTCGTCAGGTAGGACCCCGCCCAGGTCAGCTGCCCAACTCTTTGGTTATGCCACGTTCCAATCGTATGGCTCAGGCATGGCGTCTTCAGAAACAAGTGGAGGATGCGTATATCTATGAACGCGGTGTGCTGGATGAAGTTATCTTTTGGGTGATAAGTTCTACGAATCAACTTCCTCTTCAGGACCGTATTAATCAGCCGGAGCTTGATAACACCTTGCGTGGCGCATTGCTGCGAAATGGAATAGAGCTGGATTTCCATTATATTGTCTATACAGCTGACGGAAGGGAGGTCTTCCGTTGTGTTGACTATCAGGAACCAGAGGACGGTGAGGAGTCATGTACTTATACTCAGACGTTATGCCGTTTTTCTCCTACAGGGCAGATGGGTACTGTGAGCGTGC